>OCTA010003857.1_pt1 | contig 13268 bp, 11 predicted proteins | sample 1538991 | NCBI WGS metagenome assembly OCTA01 (sample SAMEA3539302, study PRJEB22396) | soil metagenome | biome: tundra; feature: field; material: soil | place: USA | collected 2010-05 | depth 0.15 m
CCCGGCGGTGAACCCGCCCAGGACGCTGGCCCGGGCGGCGGTGGTGACCGCGGTGATCCGCTCCAGGTCGTGCAGGCACTCGGCTTGCTCGGAGGCGGTGAGCTGGGTGGGGTCGGCGGCGGCCAGGTAGCGGAGGCCAGCCCGGGCCAGGTCGGCGGCCTCGGCGGCGCTGGAGAATACCGGGGTTTGGGTCATCGGGGGTCACCTCCTTGGCGGGCTTGCAGACCGTGGGAAGGCTTCTAATGCGTCCGGCGGAATGGCCGGTGGCGTTCTTGATTTACTAGTTCGATTCTAAAGGCCGGGTATGACATTCCGGGAATGCCACGCCGAATCAGGGATGATTATCTGCCATTCCCGGGAATTGGTATCGCAGTGATTGCTGATACATGAATGACGCCGCAATTCTGAGGGGCGGCTGTGGCTATTGTTCGACAAGTGGAGCAACGTGGCGCTGGTGCTGGTGAACTAGGGGAATGCGCGGGTCGCGCACAGGCTCTGTGAGCGCTGACAGAAGGCTGTGCGTGTTCTGACAGCGGAATGACCGAGTATGGAGTCATGCGATATGACGCGACAACGGGGAACGCTGTCGAGGCCACCGGCCTCGTCAAGCGGTTCGGCAAGACAATGGCGCTGAACGGCGTGGACCTGGTGGCCAGGCAGGGCCGGGTTCTTGGGGTACTCGGGCCCAACGGGGCGGGCAAGACCACCGCGGTGCGGATCCTGGCCACGCTGCTCAAGCCGGACGGCGGCCAGGCGAGCGTCTGCGGCTATGACGTGCTGCGCGATGCCCACCAGGTACGGCAGCTCATCGGCCTCACCGGGCAGTATGCATCGGTGGACGAGGGGCTGTCCGGGGCCAACAACCTCATCATGATCGGCCGCCTGCTCGGCATCCCGCGCCCGGACGCTAAGGCGCGGGCGCGTGAGCTACTCGCCCGCTTCGATCTCTCCGATGCCGCCGCCCGGCCGGCGAAGACGTACTCGGGCGGGATGCGGCGCCGACTGGACCTGGCTGCCAGCCTGGTCGGTAATCCCCGGGTGCTGTACCTGGACGAGCCTACGACCGGGCTTGACCCGCGCAGCCGGACCGACGTGTGGGCGATGATCCGGGGGCTCGTCGCGGACGGGGTCACGGTCCTGCTCACCACGCAATACCTGGACGAGGCCGACCAGCTGGCCCACGACATCGTGGTCATCGACCATGGCCAGGTCGTCGCGACTGGCACGCCGGACGAGCTGAAAGCCAAGACCGGCGGCCAGGTCCTTCAGGTATCGCCTGCCGACCCGGCCCGGATGGCCGAGGTCACCGCGCTGCTGAAGGCCGGAACCAACGCCGAGGTAGTGACCAACGCCGAGACCGGCGTGGCGACCGCGCCTGTCACCGACGCGGCCTTGGTGCCCCACCTGTTCCGCGAGTTCGATGACCGGGGCATCGAACTCGCGGAGTTCACCCTCCGCAAAGCCAGCCTGGACGAGGTCTTCCTGGCGCTGACTGGCCGCCGTGCGGACGACGAGGACACCGGCCACCGCGACCTTGAGGAGAGCAGCCGATGACCGCGATGACGGACCTGACCACAGGGCCCGCGCCCGCCCGCAGGCTGAGCCCGCTCGGCGGACTGCGCAACACCTTCACGCTGACCTGGCGCAGTGTGCTGAAGATCAGGACCAACATGGAGGACGTGATCGGCCTCAGCCTCCAGCCGATCATGTTCCTTGTGCTGTTTACCTACGTCTTCGGCGGCGCCATCGCGCACGGCAACACGCATACCTACCTGCAGTACGAGCTGCCCGGGCTGCTCGTGATGACCGTGGTGTTCGCCACCTTGGGCACTGGCCTGATGCTCAATCAGGACATCACCGGCGGGGTCTTTGACCGGTTCCGCAGCCTGCCCATCGCCCGCTGGGCCCCGCTGGCAGGCGCCGTCCTCGGTGACATGGTGCGTTACATGATCTCGGTCGCCGTCACCATCGGCTTCGGGATGCTGCTCGGCTTCCGGGTGGAGACCAATCCGTTCGCCGCCATCGCCGGCTGCCTGCTGCTGCTTACCTTCGCCCTGGCCCTGTGCTGGGTATCGGCTCTCCTCGGCCTGCTGGCGAAGACCCCGCAGGGCGTCCAGGTCTTCGGGTCCCTGGGGATCTTCCCACTTGTGTTCGGCAGCAACCTGCTCGTTCAGACCGCGACGATGCCGGGCTGGCTGCAGGCCTTCGTGAAGGTCAACCCGATGTCCTACCTGACCGAAGCCGAACGGGGCCTGTTCACCGGCGGACCGGTCGCGACTCCGGCTATCAGGTCGCTGCTCTGGGCGCTCGGCATCTTCGTCGTGTTCGCCCCGCTAGCGGTACGCGCGTACCGGCGCAGGACCTAACCGGGCGAGCGCACCGTCGACGAGACGGCGCACACCCGAGTCGAACACCTCGTCCGTGTCCCGCACCCGGGACGGCTCGCTCGCGGTCAGCGCCGCGGCCAGGTTCGGGTACTGCCCGGTGGTCGCGGCGCTGACCAGCGCGGTGACCTGTGCCGCGGCGTGCTGGATACCGCGGATCGAGGTGCCGGGGGCGGACGGGGTTACGCTGCTCGCCGATCATTACCTGCCGCGGGGGGACGAGGCGCGGGGGACGATCCTGGTCCGCACGCCCTACGGACGCGGATTCCCCTGGGCTCACCTGTACGGGGTGGCCTTCGCCGAGCAGGGCTTCCACGTGCTGCTGCAGAGCTGCCGGGGTACCGGCGGATCGACGGGCCGGTTCGAGCCGTTCAGGAACGAGGCCGCCGACGGGCAGGCGACCGTCGCGTGGCGGCGCGAACAGGACTGGTTCTCGGGCCGGCTCGGCACGATCGGGGCTAGCTACCTGGGCTATACGCAAATGGTGCTGGCCGAGGAGCCGCCGCCCGAGCTGAAAGCGGCCGTCGTTCAGGTCGGTATCGACGATCCGGTGAAATTCATGTACCCGGGCGGCGCCTTCGCGCTCAGCAACGTGCTGTCCGGATCCTGCCGCTCAGGCAGGCCTGCCGCCAGGCGTTCGGCGAGCCGGCGCCGTTCCTCGACCAGTGGCTCGATCACGAAGAGCCCGACGACCCGTACTGGCGGGAGATGCGCGTGGCAACCGGCCTGGCAGGTGCCGACGGCGCTGCAAGGCGGATGGTACGACGCCGCGCTCGACCAGACCCTCGGCCAGTACGCCGCGCTTCGTGCCCGTGGGTGCGAGGTGAGCCTCCTCGTCGGCCCGTGGAGTCACGCCTCGGCGTTCACCAAGGACGGGCTGACCAGGATCCCGCAGGAAGCGCTGGCCTGGATGAACGCGCACCTAGCCGATGACGCCGGGGAGCGGGAAAAAGATACGGCACCGGTCCGGGTGCACGTCGGCGGATCGAACCAGTGGCGCGAGCTGGCCGACTGGCCGCCGCACGACAGCCGCCAGGCGTGGTATCTGCACGGCGCAGGCGACCTCAGCCGCGATGCCCCGGCCCTGACGGGGTTCGCCACCGTGTCAGTCGCGAGGGCGAGCACGGCGATGGCGTCGATCACCGCGGCTATCGCCGGGTTTTCTACCCAGTCGGCGGCCACCCGCAGCGCGTCGGCCAGCAGCTCACGGCAGCGGTCTTCGTCCCCGTCCGATAGGACGATCATGGCCAGTCTGGCCTGGATCAGCGCGCGGAGGCCAAACCACCAGGACGATTGCTTGCTGTCCAGCCACGCCAGCGCCATCGTGCACTGGCGCGCGGCCGCGCCGGAGTCGCCTTCACGCCAGAGCAGTTCCGCCCGGACCAGGCCAAGCCACACCGCCGAGTCGGTCTGGCCTGCGCCGCGGTCAGACTCATCGTGTTCGGCCCGGAGCAGGTCGGCCCGGGCCTGAGCGAGGTCGCCGGTCCGCACCCGGATCGCGGCGAGCTTCCCGCTGATGTGAGCCAGGTCTCCCCACGCGCCAAGCTCACGGGCGAGCGAGGCCGCTTCATCGATGGCCGCGATCGCCGTCACGTAGTCCGCCCTCATTTCGGCGAACTCAGCCATTTGGACCAGCACGACCGCGGTGCCCCACACCTCGCCCAGGACGAGGAAGGCGGCTAGGGATTCCTGGCACAGGGACTCGGCCCACTCCATCCGGCCGAGCATGCTGCCGAAGGTACCCCGCATGAGCGGCGCCACCGCCCGCAGCCACGGGTCCGGCGAGGTCGCGTACTGGTCGAAGACGGCAAAGGCGCGATCGGGATCACGATCATGCAGGGCCAGCATCGGCTCGCCCATCGCGGCGATCGGATGAGTCATCGTGGCGTCCGGCGACCAGGCCGCGAAGTCGGCCATGGCCGCGGCCAGCACGGGCCGTACCAGGTCCATGTCCCAGTTATCGCCGACCGCGGTGAGCGCGCAGACCGCCCGCGCCTCGGCGAGGCGCGCCGAGCGCTCGCGAGGTTCCATCGTGAGAACCTCGCGGGCCAGTACGTCCGGCTCCCCCGGCTTCCCGCGCAGCATCCAGTACCAGCCGAGGGCCCGGACGAACCGCAGCGCGGTGTCCGCGTTCCTGGCGGCGATCGCCCAGCGCAGCGCGGCGTGCACGTTGTCCTGCTCGCAGATCAGCTCCCGCAGCGCCCGGCGCTGGCGGGCGGTACGCAGCTCCGGGTCGGCGGTCTCGGTCAGGTTCAGGTAGTGCGCGGTGAAAGCGTCCCGCACCGCCGCGTCCTCGTCCGCTTCGGCCAGCCGCTCGAGGCCGTACGTCCGGACGGTCTCCAGCATCCGGTACCGCTGGCCCGTACCATCCGGGTCCGCGGCGAGAATGGACTTGTCGACCAGGCCGGATAGCGCGGGCAGCACCCCGGCCGCAGGCAGCAGCTGGTCGGCGCAGACCTGCTCGGCCGCCGCCAGCGTCGCCCCGCCAGGAAAAATAGCGAGCCTGCGGGCCAGCACCTGCTCGGGCGCTGAGAGCAGGTCCGCGGCATCCCGTCCAGCGAACGGCAGATCCGGGCCACGGCCGCGGCATTGGCCTCATCAAGCTCGAAGTCCGGCCGGACGGCGACGGCCCGGTCCCGCAGCAAGCGGACCGACCCATAGTTCCCGTAGGACCCGGGGCACCCGTAGGTCTGGGCCGGCGGTACGGGCAGCGGGGGTACCGGGCAGAGGGTCTCGCCATCGATGCGGAGCGGCTGCCTGCTGGTGGCCACGATCCTTATCCGCGGGCAGGCGGCAGGACGTGGCCCGCCAGCGTGGCGGCCGCCTCGATGACATGCTCGCAGTTATCGAGGATCATCACCTCGTCCCGGTCCGCGAGCGCGGTGGTCAGCCGTTCCAGCGGACCCGATCCGGATTCGGGCGTGCGGCGCGCGATCACGGGTTCGCGGACGCCGAACGTGTCCAGGACCGCGTAGGCCACCTCCGCCGGATCGGTCACCGGCGCCAGCGGCACGAACCAGGCCGGCACGTCCAGTCGTCCCGACACTTCGGTCGCCAGCCGCGTCTTGCCTACTCCCCCCGGACCGGTGAGCGTGACCAGGCGGGCGACGCCGAGGTTCTTCAGCACCCCGGACAAGTCGTCGTCCCGGCCGACAAAACTGGTCAGCGGGCTGTGCACCCGGGGACCGCGCGCAGCTGGACCTTGTTGTGTCACCACCGGCCGTTCGGAGCCTGGATCTGGGACCAGCCCTTCCTCACCTCGCAAGATGCGCAGGTAGACCTGCTCAAGGTGTGCGGACGGGTCCACGCCGAGCCGGTCCGCCAGCAGCTCGCGGGCCTGGGCGTACAGCCAGCGGATCGGCGGAGAGCAGGGTGCGGAGCTCGCCCACCAGGCTCGCTCCCTCGCCCAGGGCCAGGTCAGCCTCGATACGGTCCGCCAGGACACTGGAGCGCAGTTCGGTCAGCCTCGCCGCGGCCACGTCCGCGAAGTCACATCCGGCCGCGTCCGCGAGCGCTTGTCCCCGCCACAGGTGCAGTGCGTCCCTCAGGACCAGCGCGGCGGCCCGGGCATCGCCGTCCGCCAGAGCGCGGCGTCCCTGACCGGCCAGCGCTTCGAAGGCCGTCACGTAGACCGCGTCCGGCCGCACCGCGAGCCGGTATCCGGCCGGATGCGACTCGATCACGTTGCCGAGCCCGGCGTGGCGCAGTTCGGCCCGCAGCCGGGAGATAAGCGTCTGCAGCGCGTTACCGGGATTTCCGGGCGGGTCGTCCGGCCAGATCTGCTCGGCCAACGACCCAGTCGGCACGACACGCCCGGCGTTCAGGGCCAGCAAGGTGAGCAGAACGCGCAGCTGACGGCCGCCAACAGGCACGACGCGCCCAGCCTCGTCCTGCACCTGAAGCGGGCCAAGTAGCCCGGTACGCAGCGCGTTCGGCATCTGCCCTCTCCGGTCACCCGTAGGCCGGCGCGGATTCCCCCTTGGCCATTCAACGCGTCGCCCCACCCTACGCTTCCTAGCAGGTTCTACTATCAACCGTCGGGAGGAAAGAGGCGAGGGTGACATCAGGCCAGGACCGGGTACGCCGCGGCAGGCGGCGCCCGCTTCGCGTGCCTGCCTTTCGCGTGCTTGCCGCGGTCGCGGTCCTGACCATGACCGGCTGCGGGACGGCAGGCTCGGGCGCGGCCGTGGCCCTGGCTCCGATGTTGGTCAGCAGCGAGGCGTCTATCCAAGGTACGCTGGCCGCGCCCTATACCTGCCACGGCGGCAAAATCAATCCACCGCTCAACTGGTCAGGCGCGCCGCCCGGGACGAAGAGCCTCGCGCTCATCGTCGACGACTCCTCGGCGCCGATCACACCCTACATTTACTGGCTGGTGTTCGACATCGGCCCGGGGACAACGGACATCCAGGAGGGCTCGCTGCCGCCAGGCGCCCACCAGGCCATGAACAGCCAGGGCAGCGCGACCTACGACGCGCCGTGCCCGCGCGGTCATCCGCACGCGTATCGATTCACCGTTTATGCGTTGCGCACGGTGCTGAAACAGACCAACGGAGCTTCGTTGACGTCTGTGGTGAGCGCGATCGCGGCCGCCACCATCGGACGCGGACGAATAGTGGTCACCGGTAATCCGTGATCACGTAATCCGTGATCGCGCTGATACGTGTCGTGATCAGCCAGAAACCGAACTTTTTGAATCGTGTGACACGCTCCCCGGCAGTGAGCAACAATTGATGATCAAGCGGGTTTCACGGCGCTCGCGACGACAAGGGTAAGGCTCGCGTCATTGGCCGCGTGCGCCTAGCTAGCGCTCCCCTACCGGGCCCAGCGTTCTGGATGGAGACCATGATTCTGGTCGCGGGACTCGCCGTTGCCGGGCTCGTCGGCATAGCGGCAGCGTTCTATTTCAGCATGCGTACGGGTAACAGCGGTTATAGACGCAGCTCACGGCGGTCCGCCGGAGCCGGGCGGGCCCGGGCCGATGGGCACCAGGGAAGCAGAGGGAGCGCCGCGGCAGACGACTGGGCCGCCAATGGCCGGCAGGCCACCAATGACCAGCGGGCGGCGAATAACAGCCGGGACGCCAATACAGGACGAAGCGCAAATGCTGGGCGGGCCGCGAATGCTGGGCGGGCCGCGACTCACGCTTCCCGTAATTATCGCGGCGAAGCTCACACGGGACCGAACACCGTCATGGATTTCGGTCAGGATCCTGGGCTGGTGGGCGGTCCTGCCCCCGCGGCCGCCGGGCGTAGGGCACAGGCTGAGGTGCCCACCGTCGCGCTACCCGCCTTCAACGCCCGCCCGGACGAGGCGCCAGGTGAGGAGTGGCTGGGCAGCAACGGTGACCCGAGGCCGCTGGGCGCCGCATCGCTGGGCGCCCCCACGCCGCTGGATGCCTTTGGCTCCGCTGCGGCCAGGCCGGGGCGCCGGCCCGCGACCCGGATGGGCCGTGCCAGCCACGCGGCCGCGGACCCAGTGTCCCCGGCAAACCCAGTGTCCCCGGCAAGCTTGATGGCACCGGCCGACCCGATGAGCCCGGCCGACCCGGGCGCCGAGGCTAGCCCGGCGAAGGAACCCAAATCACGTCGGCGGATGGGCTGGCGCAAGGGGTCCGACATCGACGAGGAAATGTGGCCGACGGAAGCCTTCGGTGGCTTGAGCGACGACCAGTTCTGGGATGACCTCGCCTCCGACAAGCCCCTTATGACGACCGCGCGGACCGCCCATCAGGACTCCGGGGCCAAGCACCGGCCACCGGATGCGGTTGTTCCCGCCGACCGAGCCCGCGGCAACGGCAGGCGGGCCGCACATGAAGCCGGGAGCGCACCCGGGTACCCCGACACGCGCCCCCGGGCTGCGGTCCAGCCTGCCCCGCAGGCCCCGCTAGCTCAGCAGAGCCCCCCGCCTCCGCACGCAACACAGCCTCAGCAAGCCCCCCAGCCCCAGCAGGGTATACAGCCTCAGCAAGCCCCCCAGCCTCAGCAAGCCCCCCAGCTTCACCGGGCCCCCCAGCCGGTCCCGAGCCTGGGCGGCGGCCAGGCGGATCCAGGGTCGGCGAGGCAGTTTTCCCCGGGTAGCAGTGAGCCGATGCGGGCCGCTACCGGACCCAACGAGACACGTGGTAACGAAACACGCGGCCGGCGCGACGCTGGTGAGGATCCATTGACCAGCGCGGCCTTCTCGCTACGCGCCAGCGGACCCGTGGACGGGCGGTCGAACCAGGCTCCCAGCGAGCCGCGAGAGGCCAGCTGGGACCAGTACAACGCGGCCGTTTCACAGGAAACGGAAACGCAGGCCTTCAGAACGGTCGATACCCAGCGTTCTGGCGCAGGCTGGTCTCGCGAGGGGGGCGCCGATGCCTATAGCGGCACCTCGGCGTACCTGTACCCGGGCCGGCCATCCGGCGAGCGGCGGCCCTACGGTGAAAGCCGGCCTTACAACGGGAACCGGTCGCGCAGCGAGCCGGTCACGGACGTCGCCGCGGTACCTTCGGCGAACACGACGCCCTATAGCGACCCCTACGGCAACGCTCCCGCCGATGAGCCGAGGCGCCAGAACGGCGCAGTTGCCCGGCGCGGTACCCAGCCTCCGCGGCCCGGTTACCAGGGGCCGGCGCTCCCAGGCGAGGGTCATCGCCGGCCGCGCGATCCGCGGGACGAGCACCGCCGGTTAGTGACCAAGCGCTTATGACGTCCAGCACACTGGATTCATGCCCGAGGGAGACGTGGTCTGGCAGGCGGCCCGCCGTCTGCATAAGGCGCTGGCGGGACGGACGCTGACCCGCAGCGATTTCCGGGTCCCGCGGCTGGCCACCGTGGACCTGACCGGCGACGTCGTCACCGAGACCGCCTCCCGCGGCAAGCACCTGCTCACCCGCACCCAGAACGGCCTCACCGTTCACACCCACCTGCGGATGGACGGCAACTGGCGGGTGCGGCCCGCGGCTGAGCGGATGCGGGACAGTCACCAGATCCGGCTGGTGCTCGCGAACGATGACTGGCAGGCCATCGGGTACTCACTTGGCGTCGTCGAACTGATCCGCACCAGCGAAGAATCGCAGGTCACTGGGCACCTGGGCCCGGACCTTCTGGGGCTGGACTGGGACCGCGCCGAGGCGGTGCGGCGGCTGAACGCCGAACCTGACCGGCCGATCGGCGAGGCGCTGCTCGACCAGCGCAACCTGGCCGGCATCGGCAATGTGTACAAGGCCGAGGTGCTGTTCCTGCGCGGCGTCAATCCCTGGCGGCCCGCGGGGGCCGTGCCGGATCTCGACGCCCTAGCCGACCTGGCCAGGCGACTGCTCGACGCGAACAAGGAGCGGCATGGCCACGTAACGACCGGGAACTGGCGCCGCGGCGAGGAGCACTGGGTGTACGGACGGCGCGGCCGCCCGTGCCGCCGCTGCGGCACGCCTATCCGCTCCGAAGGACAGCAGGACCGGGTCACCTTCTGGTGCCCGTCCTGTCAGCCCGGCTGAGGACCGGAGCCACCCCAGGAAGCCAACACTTTCGGACACACCGCTCGCAGGCTGGCCACGAAGTCACCGTTTTACGCGCGCCGTTTCGCCGGGATCGAACCGGCCAGCCTGGACGCTGAGGGGTTGCGCGGGGTCCCTGTCACCACCAAGCGCGACCTGATCGACAAGGCCGGCGACTTCCTGTGCACCGATGTGCCTGGCTATCTGGCCACCCGGACCACCGGCACCACCGGCCGCCCCGCGGAAATATGGCTGTCGCGGTACGAGATGGAACTCTGGCCCGCACTAGGCGCGCTTTCCGCGTCCTGCGCGACGAGATGCGGCCCGGCGACATCATGCAGGTCAACCTCAGCTCCCGGGCCACCGCGGCCATGCACCTGTCCACCGCGTCCTGTCGTCTGGCGGGCGCCGGTTCCCGGCCGCTCGGCATCGTGCCGCTGGACGAAGCGCTCGACTGCCTCAGCGAGGGCGGGACGACGCTGCTGCTGACCTGCCCCAGTTACCTGGGCGAACTCGTGACCGCGGCCCGCCGGCGCGGCATGGGCCCGGGCGACTTCAGGCTGCGGCGCGTCAGCGTGGGCGGCGAGGTGCTCTCCCCCACCCTGGCCCGGGCGGCCTGCCAGACGCTGGGCGTGGCGCAAGTCGACGACGGGTACAGCATCACCGAGGCGATCCCGGTCACCGCCAGATCCTGCAGCCACGCTCACCTGCACCATGACGTCAACCTTGGCCTGACCGAGGTTCTCGACCTGACCACCGGCGAACCCGCCGCCCCCGGCGCACTGGGCACCCTCGTGATCACCCCGTTCTGGTCTATTCGCTGTTCATGGTGGCCGCGTACAAGGCCTACGGCGTGAAGGCGGCCAGGATCGCGTTCGGCGTGATCATGGTGTTCGGCGCCTTCGTGACGGCGTTCATCCCGCTCACGCTCGATTTCCTCGATCAGGAACTCGACCTGCTCGTGCCCTCGCAGGCGCTGTTCGGCCCGGCCGCCTTCCTGTGCTATCTGTGGTTCAAGCGCCGGTACGGTCCCGAACGTACGATGGCGGAATACCTAGCCAGCACGGACGCCACCGAGCGGGCCGCCGCCCCGGCGCGGCTGGCCCCCGAACCCGAACCAGCGTCCGTCTGAACCTCGGGGAGGCCGGACAGGTGCGAGGTGGGTGGCCATGCCCGGCATGAACTCCGGGTTTGACCACACCGACCCGCGGATCGCGGCGGCGTTCCGGGCTGCGCTGCTGCACCAGGGCCTGATCGCGCTGGCGATCATCGGCGCTGTCGTGGTGGCCTGGCTGACCCTGCGGGGCCGGCGACCCGCGGGGGCCGAATCGAAAGAGCCGCCCGGCCGGCGGCTGCTGCGGATCGGCTTCGGCCTGCTGTGGCTGTTCGACGGGATCCTGCAGGCTCAGCCGGGCATGCCGGCCGGGCCTGGTGCCGCGAGCGATCGAGCCCACCGCGTTGAGCTCGCCGCCCTGGGTGCAGCACGTGGTGAACTGGGGCGGCACCGCCTGGACCCATCACCCGGTGCAGGCCGGCACCGCGGCGGTGTGGATCCAGGTCGGGCTCGGCCTGTGGCTGCTCCCGGTCCCGCACGGCACCCTGTCCCGGTTGGCCGGGCTGGCCAGCGTCGGCTGGGGTCTGGTCGTGTGGGTGTTCGGGGAGTCGTTCGGCGGGCTCTTCGCGCCCGGCCTGACCTGGCTGACCGGAGCGCCCGGCGCGATACTCGTCTACGTGGTGGCGGGAGCGCTGCCCGCACGGGCCTGGCTCTCCCCGCGGACGGGCCAGCTGACCCTGGGCGGACTCGGCCTGTTCCTGGCCGTGATGGCCGGGGTGCAGGCACGTCCCGGCACCGGGTTCTGGTCAGGAGGGCCGTCGGGCACGCTGGCGTCGATGGTGCGGTCAATGGCGCAGACGCCGCAGCCCGGTTTCCTGTCCGGCTGGGTGTCCGCCTTCGCCGCCTTCGACGAGGCGCACGGGTTCGCGGTGAACCTCCTCGTGGTGGCCGCACTCACGGTCATCGGCGGCGCGTTCCTGTCCGGCCGCCCGCCGCTGATCCGGCCCGCCCTGGCGGGGTTGACGCCGCTGTGCCTGGCCGACTGGGTGCTAGTCCAGGACCTGGGTTTCCTCGGCGGCACCGGCACCGATCCCAACAGCATGATCCCGTTCATCCTGCTGGCGGCCGGCGGTTACCTGGCGCTGACCCGAGGCCAGGTAACCCGTCCGGCCGACGCGGCCCAGCCGATGCTGGCCGCACGGTCCTAGGCCGGAGCACCCAGGTCCGTTCGGTCAAGAGATCTTTTATGCCGAACGGACCCGCGTGTCACCGGCCGGCTCAGGTTCGTGCCTGGCCCGGATCGCGTACCCGGCCGTGCGGAGCGCGAGCATGGCGATGATCCCCGCCGGATGCGGACCTGGCCGCCGTCGCCAGCCTGATGGCCGATCGCCGCTGCGCGCAGATGCTGCTGACCCTCCTCGGCGGGACGCCGCAGTCCGGTTCGGCCCTCGCCGAGGCGGCCGGCATCTCGCGCTCGCTGGCCAGCGCCCACCTCAAGAAGCTGGCCGCTCTTCAGCGAGATCAGCACGAGCCAGATCGGCAGCGATCCGCCCGCCGCGGCGAGGGCATCATCGAAGGCCCGGCGGGAAGGTGGCCCTCGTGGCGGGCGCCAGCAAGGGCATCGGCGCGGCTACCGCCGAGGCGTTCGGCGCCGCCGGGGCCGCCGTGGTCCTCGGCGCCCGTGACACCGCCGCCCTGCAATCCGTGGCGAGCGGCATCGAGGACCGCGGCGGCCGGGCGCTCGCGGTGAGCACCGACGTCACCGACGCCGATTCCGTCCGTGACCTGGTCCAGGCGGCCCTGTCCGCGTTCGGCCGCCTCGACGCGGCGTTCAACCACGCCAGCGCCGGACCGATGCCGGCACCGCTGGCGGAGATCGATCCCGGGGAATTCGACCTGGGCATCGCCACGAACATCCGCGGCACCCTTCCTCGGTTGTGCTCCGAGCAGTCCTCGTTCATCACCGGGACCGTGCTGCCGATCGACGGCGGGCAGGCCGCAGGCAACAAGCCACCCCAGATCTACCGGCAGGGCCAGCCGATGCAGGAAGAGCCGGCCCGCACGGCGGAGGGCTAGCTCTCGTGCGAGAGGTCGACGATGCAGAAGCGGTTGCCCTCGGTGTCGGCCAGCACGATGAAGTCCGGGTCCTCGGGGAACTTGTCCCAGTCGACCCGGCTGGCGCCGAGCGATACCAGGCGCGCCGCCTCCGCCTCCTGTTCGGCCGCGTCGGCGACGTGCAGGTCAAAGTGGAACCGCGGATGATCCTCCGGCGGTGTCTCGCTGGTCTTTGACGTCCTCCCCGGCCTGAAGGGGCGGGGATTCCTGCCGTGCCGCTCACGCGGCACCCCGG
>OCTA010003858.1_pt1 | contig 13268 bp, 20 predicted proteins | sample 1538991 | NCBI WGS metagenome assembly OCTA01 (sample SAMEA3539302, study PRJEB22396) | soil metagenome | biome: tundra; feature: field; material: soil | place: USA | collected 2010-05 | depth 0.15 m
ATCAGGTTTCAAACCGTTCTTTGAAAGGAAAACCAAGACGCTGAAGTTGGAGGCCACTGCGGCCTCCCGTTGGTCGGCACCGTGACCAAAGGAATACACAGAAAGGGGACATTCTTAACGAGGTAAGCATGGGGACATTTTTAACGAGGCTCGACAAGAAAACAGGTTCATGATACCGTCGCACTTGGGTGAAGTGTATAATATCGCAGTCCAGCTTGGAATAGAAGTGCTTAGAACAGTCGGGCGCCACATTCGGCGAGGCGGAGGCGAAGCCTATCTGCCACTCGATATTCTCCTGGAAGCGTCTCGTTTCTATTCGGCAAATCAGGCAACTATATGAAAAATGAAGGCTTAGACCCGGATCGTGCCCAAACTTCACCTCATCGCTGCGACACCGAGCGTTTTCACCGGGACGCGGTAAGCTCGGCCATTCTTCTCATGCGCGCCGACCCAAGCGCCAACCTGGAGCTTGAAACGCTGGCCAAAACTGCGACGATGAGCAAGTTTCATTTTCTGAGAGTGTTTGAGGAGTTGACTTCTGTCAGTCCGGCGCGTTTTCTCGCCTCTCTCCGCCTCGAACGTGCTAAACGCCTGCTGTTGGAGACCTCGCTTCCTATCACAACCGTGGTGCTTGAAGTCGGTTACAATTCCGTTACGACCTTCACACGGTTGTTTACAGCGTTTGTTGGTGCCAACCCTACAGTCTTTCGTGCTCGCTATCAAGAATTCGCCCAACTGTCGATTTCCGATTTGGTCGAGCATCAGAGCGACACAGCCCCCGCGTCGCATATGCTTTTTCGGCTTAGAATTATTGTCACGCCGCCACCGCCCTTTGAGGGCTGCGTATTCCTTGGGCTTTTTCCTTCATCTGTCCCTCGTGGAAGGCCGATCATTGGAACACTGCTCTCCGGTAAATTGAAAACTGATCTCGTTGTTCCTTCCACGTTCACCAGCGCGTTCTTGCTCGCAGCAGGTTTCCGTCGGGAGGTTTCGATGAAATCCTATTTTCTCCCTCCTGAAGAATCCACTCTCGTTGGAGCAGTCGCGGTTCGCCGTATTGGTGCCGGTGCTGACTTGCGGATCAGTCTTCGACCTCAAGTCTTGTTTGATCCTCCGATAGTAATCGCATTGCCGCTCCTCCTGATTGACACCAAACGACCCGGCAACAAACCGATCGGGCGGTGACCTCGGTGATTCCCTTCGCAGTTGTTTCGGAAGTTTGGTCTCGTCGGGGAGGCGAAAATGCAATCATCGGGCGTTCCACAAAGGGGCTGCATCAAATCCTGGCTTCAACTTCTTGATTTTTCCGGAACTTCGCAATTTTGGATAAGCGAAGGTGCGGGCTCTGGTAGTAAACTCCGCCTATGGCGTTGGGCCGAGCATCTAAAGAAATGTTATCAGGGATTGATGGCGCAGTTTCTGTGCTCAGCCATACGCCGGAAGTGCTTAGGATCCATAGCCTTATAAGCAATTCTTCCCCCCGCGTAGACGGGAAGGATGGCCCAGGAGACGAATTGCCCGCCCCCTTATTGTGTTCGAATGTGCCTCCCGAACTAAAGCAGGACGGGATGGCGTCCCAACAACGGGCACGAAGTGCCAACAAACTAGGTAGGAGACACAATGTTAAGTAGGCTGAAGGAAACCTTGGAGGTACAAAATGGCTGATGTTGCTAGGTATCAATCTACATGGGGCCGATATCTGGACCCGACCGGACTCCGGGAGTTGTACCGCGGAGATGGTGCGCCACCGGTCCACGTAAAGGGCCAGCATCCGCCCGCTGGCATCGACAATATGCGTCTGAAAACGGTGGACGTATTCAGAATCCCCGGTATGGGTGAATATAAGGTGCCGTTCGAGGGCTATTTCCAAGTCGTACGAAGTAACCCGAGTACGCCGGACTGGAAAACGGCAACTGTGTACGTGAACTTTACGGACCTCAAGCTCTTTGGAACACATGAGGCTCTGGGCGATATTACGGTTGACCTCAATCCGAACGTGTTGAGCGGGGGTAACACTTATCCCGGAGCTGGCGTGAACCAAGGCAACGTCGTCTGCCGGATTAATGTGGCAGCTCGTTTCCACGTGGATAAGCTTAGTACGGTCCTGTTCAACAAGACTCCCATTCAGCTCAAGAATGACAATGTCCAGGGCATTCCAACGATTGGCGAAGGAGGGCCCGCAGTTGTCAATTCCCTGCCGCTCTACAACGTGAAGCAGCCGGAAGGAGATTTGTTTGGTTACGTTGAGGAGGTTGAGTACATGGTCCTCAACTATATTACTCAGCCGGAGGCCGAACTATACCGGGCTGCTCAGTCATTCGCGGAATTCAAGAAACTGGCGAATCCGGGCTCGTAGTGTGGCGTCTGTCTGCCTCGGTCGGGCGCCTGAAATGGTTAGGCATAGAGGCCTTATGGAAAAGGCTCTCACACTGTGGGATGAATGAGTGCAGATTACTTAAGGCTTGTTCGTGCAACAAAGAGGTCGAATTTTCAGCGAGTGAGGCCGTAAAATGGACAAGACTAAAAGCGAATTCCCGGCGGGTGGCGTCACGCCCGTGTTTAACGAAATCGAGGCCATACTCACAGTATGTCCACAGCGGCCAGATGCCAATGCCCGGTTCGACGATCTTACTGGGCCAAAAGAGCGAGTATTGATGAAGAATGTCATTGATGACTCGGGTATCGTGCAGCCGACGATCTTCGTCAGAAGTCCTACCTTTGTCGACCCCCAGACCGGCCTTAGAACGCAGGTGCTCAGTCTAGCAGCATGCTCCGGCGTCGGCCAGAGTATGCTGCTTGGGGGAGAAGTCGCGGTTCACGTGAAAAACGTAGGCAGCGTGCCGGGCATGGTTCCGGAGGGTCTGCCGCCAGGTGCTGTGCGCGTCATGGATAGACCTCTAATCGGGGGGCGCGCCGTTACGCCCAGAGAGGCTTCAATCGGAAAGATTCAAGCCATCTCTCCACAGAGCGATTTCCCGGCGCGCGTTACGATTTTGGTCTATTACTCGTTTATCCTGGGCGTGCGTGACGGAAAACTGTCCAACGTCTCGGAGACGGTGTCCGTAGAGGGGATGGAACCGCATTATATGGAGGCGACCGTGAATAGCATTCCGCCTGACCCCGAGACGGTCCTCAAAGGCCGCGGGTGGGATTTGGTCACGGAGGCCAGTGGCTTCGTCAGGGTCTGGACCAAGATTAACGCTTTTCGTTTCTTGGGTCTGGCGGACTTCGAACATACGGAGTTAGTCAAATACACTGGGCCCGCCTGAGCCAGTGGCGCCTGGACAGAAATCCCAGATCACAAGGCCGACGGGAATACACTCTCCCACATCAAAATGCGACAGTATTCAGGTGTGGTGGCATCTCATGAGTACAACCTTGCGCGCAATACTCGGCGACCGCACACCTCAATCTGATTTCGCATGAGTTGCCGATGACCGCAGACTCGCTACCCACATGGGCGGTCCGACCCACCACGCTTGCGCCGATAATGGCGAATTACCGTCTACAGGTTGCCAAGCCTGCGACCACCGCCCGCTTCGGCAGTGCAAATTCGCCCTTCCTGAAGGCGCACCGCTGACTCCAGTCAAGATTCCAGTACGCCAACTCGCACGTAAGTGCCGCCACCGCGTTCTATCAACGCAGTCCGCCAACCGGCGCCGGCCAGTGATTGAAGATGTCTTCCGGTTTCAGGATGAACCCGATGACCGGTGGCCAAATCACTTCACGGGATGGATTATACTAAACTCGGTCCGATGATGTTGATCCGGTTAATTAATCTGGGCGCAGTGATCGCGTACGAGCTAGCAGTTCTTGCACTGCAAACGGTCTGCTCGCGTGTTGCTTCGAAGAGGACAATGAACGGTGCCCGAATCGGGGAATGCCTCCGGCGCATCTGTGAGCGAACGGGCGGCGCATTTCCAAAGATCGGGCAAATCCTCAGCACACGACCTGATCTGCTTCCGCCCGCTATCTGTGCGGAACTTGCGATTCTACAAGATCGGGTGTCAGCACCTTCGCACTCTAGGATCCTTGAGGTGTTACGTCGGGAATACCGTTCAGTGCCGTTCGAGTCCTTCGACCAAATCCCCGTTGCCAGCGCCACTGTGGCCCAAGTGTATCGAGCCGTTCGCGCTGACAATCACCGGGATATTGCAGTAAAAGTGATGCTGCCCGATGTCCTAAGAAAAATCAAAAGTGATTGCCGAATCGCAGAGTTCTTCGGGCCAGCGATCGCGTGTTTACCTGCGATGAAAAGCGTGCCCTTGCGGGAGGCCCTCGCTCAAGCCAGCGTACTTCTGCAACGACAGACCAACTTTCGACAAGAGGCGGCCAATCTAGTGCGGCTCGGAGACATCTTTCGAGGCTGCAACCGAATTCTTGTGCCGAGGATTCATGGCGATCTCTGTACTGAGAATATTGTTTGCATGGATTTCGTCGGCGGCATGCGAAAGCTAACAGATCCTAGCATTCCAGACGACGAAGCGAAGGAACTCATCGTCGTCGGTCTTCAGGGGCTCTACAAGATGATTTTTGACGCCGGATTCGTCCATTGCGATTTGCACCCCGGCAATGTGTTAGCGGCGCCGGACGGTCGCCTCGTCATCCTTGATGCGGGACTGGTGACCGAGTTGGATGACTATACTCGACGGTCGTTTGCCGAGTTCTTTGCGGCAATCGCACTTCGGAACGGCTATAAGGCGGCTGAGATTGTTCGCGAGACCGCCATTAGGCTCCCGAAACATCTGGACTGCTTATCGTTTGACCGCGACATCGCAGAACTGATAAACAGAGTTGGCGGGTTGAGCGCCCGAGAGTTCGAAGTTGCCGGGTTTATTGCCGAACTCTTCGATATTCAGAACAAGTACGGGATTTATGGAACCCCTCGCTTTACTTTGATTATATTGGCGCTTCTCGTGTATGAGGGAGTTGCGAAGCAGCGGTGTCCTGATCTCGACTTTCAAAAGGAAGCCATCCCCTTTGTGATGCCTGTCCTTTTGAGAGGTATTCCAAAAGTAACTTTGGGGTCATCTCCCTCTGCTGCTGACGTGCCTAGGAATTAGTCGCGACAGCAAATACGCCGAACTTGCCGACGGTAGTAAAGGCGTGGACGCTCCAAAACTGCTCCATTAAGAAAGGAGCGAAAGCAGGCCGTTGAAAACAGGATAGTTTCCAAAGCTAGAAATGAACACCATGGACGCCAAATTCTGTATTTTCAATCCATAGTCCCTCAAACCCATGCGGCCCCGTGATGAGCACGCGGAATCCGCCATTGAACGGGTCGGCGGTGATCCATGCTTCATGCGGGCCGGTCGCGCTCTTGCCACCAGCGACCACGGCCGCCTCGATGCGCTCGCGGCGGTTGCTGGGGAGGGCCGCGCGGCAATCTCCGCTCAAGCATCCTCGCAAACTGCTTTAGCGTGATCCCGAACGCCGCGCAGAACACCCGCAACTCAATCGCGTCGATCCGCGGTTCCCCGCGCTCGCACTTGCTCACGAAGCTCTGCGTCTCGCCGATGCGCTTGGCAAGATCGATTTGCGTCAGACCAGCGCGGCGACGCGCGTCACGGAGCACCTTCAGGAAGACCTTGTATTGGGCCGAGTGAATCGACTTGTCCATTGCGGTACCGGCTGCAATGGACTACCGTAGAGGCTGGATCGCAATAGTCCAAAACCGACTATTTGTTTCAGCCAAGGGCAGTACGGTTCGGACTACCCCGCAACTGAGCATCTGGTAGATGCACCATCTCAACAACGTGGGAGCCAGAATGCAACCGTCGCCAGTCGCCACCATTTCGCTCCAAAGCCGCTATCGTCGCGTGCCTGCGGTCCTGATCGTCGGTTGCGTTCTGATGTCGGCGTACTGGATCGCTGTGATGGGTATTCACGGTTTCAAGTCGCTCAACCCGCATGAACAAGCGACCCCTATGCACTCCAGCAGAATGGACTTGAAGACGTTTTCGGCAACATGGGGCGACCCGGTCTTCAATGCGCTCCCGATGGAGATGAAGTGGTACGTCCAAAGCAGGATTGATCCAGAATTCGCCCAACTGAGCCCAACCGCTCAATACCAGGTAATCGACTATGGTCTCCAGAAGTACGGCCCGAAGAAGGAATTTGCAGCGGCTATGGAGGCCGCAGTCAACAGCACCAATTGGATCGCTCTGCCGATGGAACCAGCCGACCGAATTGCCTTGGGTGCCGCGCATTCCATCCCATACGGAATCGCCCTGACCGCATTTGTCGTCGTGGTAGCTGTTGGTAGATGGCTGTTCTCGACCATCCCGTTTTCTGTTGCGCGCCCAACTGTGGTCGCTGCCGGGTTGGTGCTGGTGCTTGGCATGACGCTGTACCCGCCTTGGGCACTGCAAATTAGGAGTGAGGCGGGGCACGTCCTGAGTACGACGTACAAGTACGGCTGGTTGTTTACGCCTCCAACCCCCGATGGCGACACATCCACTATCGCCACGGTGGACTGGTCGCGTTTGCTGCTTGAGTGGGTCGTTGCCGGAATCGCCATTGCTGGTGTTGTGTACCTGATCCAAAGCCCGCGAGCAGTGGGGACCGCCACGGATCATACCGAGTAGACGCAAGTTCATTCTCGTAACGGCGGTACCCCGTGTCGCCAAACCTGACCCGACGATCACCAATCAGCCTTGAGCCTCTGGAACAGGTGCCTGTGAGCATCGTGGCTTCCGCGCGTCGCAGGTGGCGGGATGGATGGGGGCCGGGATGGTGTCAGGAGCCTCCCAGGCGTCGTCAAAGGTCGTACTTGCGCTTCGGCTTCGTGCCCTCAGATGGAACCGCAACATCGACGGGCTGCGATGTCGTGACGGCCGCTATCAAGGCTCGGACGCCCCGCTCAAACTCGGCAGCCACAGCCTCATCGTTGAAGCCCAATTGCGTGACGAAGTCTACAACCAGACGGTCCATCTCGACGTTATCGACCATGTGCGACTCCAGGTACGGCTACGATCAGTATTGTACCCGGTAGACCAGCCGGAACGCTCGCTGACGCCTAAGGCTTGCTTTCCGTCTTCGTCGTCTTGGTCGGCCTCGCCGTCAAATCCCGTACCAACCGCTCAAATGCCATCGCATACGCATCGTGATCTTTCCAGTCGGAGAAGTCGGGGATGAAATATTCACGGATCTCGCGCGCACTGTCGATCCCGGTGTCGGCGTCGAATAGCTTCCATGCGCGGATGCCATCGAACGGCACCACGCTGATGGGAAACAGCATCTGCCGTTTCTGCTGCTGCTCCTTGGCGCGGGCGTTGGCGATCTCGGTCTTGACCCAATTGCTGTTCATACTGGCGTCGGACAGGAGTAGCAGCAGCTTGTCGTACACGCGGATGGCTTCGTCGATCTGCTCATGAACCTTACGGCCGCCCTGGATGTCATGCGGCGCGAACCAGCAGCGGACACCTCTGGATTGCAGGTCGGCGTACAACCGGTCGGCGAAGTCTTGGTCCTTGGTGGAGTATGAAATAAAGCATGAGTAGAAGTCCAACGCCGCGCCGGTCAATGAGCGCATGTATGCGATGAAGTTCTCGGGCACACCCGCGCCGCGCAGGAAGGATTATTCGGGGATCTTGCCCTCGCTGCTGTATATGGTGTCAATGCCGATGGTCGAAGGCAATCGGTGCTCAACCGTTTCGAGCCCTTTAACTTGGCTTAAATCGACATCCGTCAAGATCGTGTTCCCGAAAATGGCGCAATCGAAGTCTGTACCGCTGAGTTCAGCCCGCATAACGGCCATATGGGACGGTCGCGGAACGAGTAGTGTGTAACCGCCGATGGTGGTGTCGCGCAGGTTGGCAAAACACAATCGAGCGTCGTTCAAGTTCGCCCCGGTGAGATCTGAACCTGCAAGCTCAGCACCCCTTAGCTAGATCGGCACCATTCAACGCTGCACCCCGGAGGTTCTTGACAGACAACTCCGCACCATGCAGGTCCGGCTTCGCCTGGGGGTTCTGTTCCCGCCACGCATTCCACACCTCCACGCCCTTCGCCAGAATATCCAGGTGGTCCTGATTCGCCATCGGTCAGTAATGATACCGCATGACCCGGCGCGCCGGGTCACCCTGTCCGCTTTACTACCTCGATCCGCCGCGTCCCCGTCAACGCCAGCACCGCCGCGTATAAATCCAGGGGCCAGCGCAGCCCCCATCCGTGGCCGATCATCGAACGCAATGAAGCGCGTGCCCTCGGGCGTGACTTCCAGCGCGCCGCACGGTCGCGCGGAAACCCGGCCGCTGCCACCACGACCGCCGCCCTCTCTCTCCCTCTTATTGCCGCCCCCGCCACCAAAGGCGTAACGGACCTGGGCGGCCGGGACCACGGTGCTGGCGATCCAGCGGGAGACGCCGTACAATGTGTAATGTCATGGCGCAAGCACTCTCTAACTTCTGCATCTATACTATTGCTCATCCCGACAAACTGGCTGACGCGGCGCGCTAGGCAAAGGATTCCTAGTTCGACGAACACCATTCCTGGACGACTGGCTCCCGTCTATGGCGTGAGGCGGATGCAGACGACATGGATATGGCGGTCGTGTTTGGAGACGCGACCGACTGTAGCCGCTTGATCTACTGGGGCATACTCACAAATGTCGTAGCTGGCGATGGAGAGACGCGGTACTGGGTCAAATCGATGCGTATGATTCGCGGGGCGCACTGTCCACAGGAGCTTGTGTTGCGAAGCACCGGAAAGAAGATCGCGCCCGGATTCATCCGGCCGTACGCCATCTGCAAGAAACCGTCGTTCTTACGCTGACCCGCGCGTCAAAGGCCACAGACCCGAGCAATCGTCGGCTCAACGGTCTTGAGCAGGTATGGCGTCCGCTCATTCATCCCCCAATTCAACTCGCCATGCGCTGACGGGTGCGAAAACGACACCAGCGGCACCATCGTATTCCTGATCTGGATCTGCTCAACGCCATCCTGTGGCCGCCGCGCCGGGAGCCCGTAGGCGCGCGCGATCCATCGGCGCACTCCATACCCCTGGGCGACGACAAGCGTTGGCTCCAGGATATCCAGGGCGGCGAGGAAGTGCGTTTCGCAGCTCTGCTGCATCACGCGGGTTGACCGGCCCGGCTTGCCGCCGACACTCTCGATCTGTGCAAGGTCGCTGGCGGGGACGGCGGAACACAACAGAAAGTTTACCAGCGCGAAGCACTCGAAAATATGGACGTGATCGCCCGCGATATCCAGGAACTCGCCATCGTAGTCTGTGCCGAAACCGAGTCCGAAGATCAGGCGCACCAGGCTGGTGCATCCACGCATGTGGGGGTTGCGCGCCTTGAGGGTGCCGTCCGCTTTGAAACGGCGTCGGGTGCCGATCTCGCCGACGATCTTGTCGCTACGTTGCGTGGCGGTGGCGAACGCCGGGCCGTGACCGTACTCTTGGCCGACCACAACGATGCGCAGCGGCTTGCCGTCGCGGACCAGATCATAGTGGTGGCCGACGTGGTGTTGTTGGGCGGGATAGAAGTCGCCGAAGTGGGACGCTTGGCATTGTGCTCCGGTGGCGCAGATAAGCACGCCGGAAGCGGCGACGTTGGCGGCGAAATAGCGATCCAGTGCGGCGGCACGGGCGGCGGTACGGGCTGGATCGGATTGCAGGGAATGGCAGGCCATCTGTTGCCTATCGGCGAACGGCCGGCCACCCCATCGCCGCAGTGCTACCGCCCGCCGTCGCTGCGGCTTCGTCGCGCTGCTGCTTCTCCCGCATGATGACGGTCTGCAGGCCGCCTGACGACGCGATGGTGATCAGTCCCCGGCCAAGACCTTTCAGAGCGTTCTGCCATCGGACATTGCCGGTAGTCGGATCGAGGCAGAAGATCTCGCCTTTGGTGGTGGCGTACAGGACCCCGTCCTGGAGGACGACGTTCACGAACTCGCCGCCCAACTCGGATCGCCACACCTCCGTGCCGGTGCTCCGGTCGAGGGCGACCACGGTTCCTTTGATGCCGATAAAGATCATGCCGCGCTCCTGATGCCCACATGGTAGCGCGGGAGGGGGCGGGGGCGGCGGCCTGCACGATGTATTCCTGTGGCCGCCGTGAGGTACCTTCAACGGCAGCGCGCTGGCAGCCCGCGACGTACGATGTCGCCTCATTTCCTAGACGTGGAATGGCTGCGCGTATTCTTTGCCCGTGACGCGTGGAGCCGCCTTCGCAATTTCGGTGACGACGGACAACGCAAGGTCAGTCCCAAGTACCAGGAGTCGCTGCGTGAATTCACTTGCGCTGTCAGCCGGAATCAGTGTCTTCACCAGGAACGCAGTCGGGTGAATGAACTTCGATAAAACCGTATTCAGTCTGGCGAAAGCGATGCCCGATTCGGGGCTGATGTCAACGGCAGCTTCGGAAACTCGCTTGAATTTCGTGTCCAGCGTCTCAATACCAGTGATGCTCGCGACTGCCTCAAGGCGTTGCCGGACATCCACCAAGTTAATTTCAGGAGGCAACTGCGCACCGAGCGTACACAAATCCTGAAAGGCGCGTATAAATCCGTTGGCGTCGCGCAGGGCATCCTGCTTGAAGCGGTCTGCATTGACCTCAGAGGTACAGCAGTACTCGGTCCACACCGCAAGTTCGGCCAAGTTGCGGCATTGGAACGCAGCATACTGAACGTTTTGCTCGACTGTTGCCATCCACAACCTGGAATATGCGAGCAGGGCCTCGGCCGCGAGGCAATCGAGGGTGTCCGCATAGTCGGTTGGTGGATCATCCGGCGTGCCATGTAACAGAGCTGTCACTTGCCTAAACAGTTCAGCAACCTGTTTGAGTCCGAGGGCAGCGTCCTCTTCGGCCATATAGGTGAGCGTATCACGCACTTGCCGATGAACTCTTGCGACCGATTAAGGCCACTGGCTGGAGCAACCCGTCGTCACCTATTTCCCCTGCAACTCCTTCGCCGTCTCCTCTGACCGGCTCTGCTCGGCGGCCGGGAGCGCGCCGAAAAAGTCGAGCCCCGTGAGTTTTCTTCACCTTGATTCACGCTGAACGTGTAGTCGCCGATGGAAGTGCGACCCAGGCTCCATGATGACGGCGGACTCCCCACCGACCACCCCCCGCAACTCCGCAACGGGCGACTCCACGAACCAGTACAAGTGCGTCTCGCACCGGCAGTCCGAACTGCCGAACCCTGGCAGCACCATCGCCGCCCCTGGCATCGCGGCGACCTTGGCCGCCCAATCATGTTCACGGCGCGCGCCGCTGGCGTACCACACGGATTCCAGGCGGGCATACCGGCGCAGGTAGTCAACGTGCCAGTGAGGCCGCTTGGCACGATAGTGGTGGTGGGCGACGCGGGCCCGCAGACCGCCAGGGCCGAACGCGCTGCCAATGTACAGGTAGTAGCCGGGGCGCAGGCGGATGGTGCCGAGGCGGCCGACGCGGATGGCGCGCGTGCTGGCGCAGCGGAGCACCAGGGCGTAGGTGCCGGGGGTGGGGGGGGCATGGATTCATTGTGCGACAGACCGCGTGGCGGGCGCGCTAAGTGGTAGCGTTAAGGCGATGATGACTGAATTGATCACGCCCAGCGAACTGACGGAAATCGAAGAAGCGGCCGCAAAGCACGGAGTGCTGCTGCGTCTTCCGGTGAAAGAATACGCGGATGGCCTCCCGAAGTATGGTTTCTGGCACGCCGATGCCCAAGCCTGGGTGTTCGTTATCGATTGGGACTGGCGCAAACGGCGGATTCGGTTCCACAAGCGATTCATAGAGACGCTGCGGCAGAATGGCATTCTGGCTTCCGTAGAAAAGGGCGGAGGGAAGAACTGCTCGGTCGAAGAAAGGGACTTCGCACAGGCACTTCAGCTCTGCACGGTTGGGCTTACCCAGCCTAAGTGAATATGTGGCCAAGCCCGCAGCCGACACTGCGATGCTTGGGCGACGAATCGGAAACTTGGGCTTCTCCCTAGACAGTGCGAATTCAGCCGTGGAGTGGGATCTTTTGGATACGATTGATATTCATGAAGTGGTTGACTAGAATCGCTGGCCATCGAATCGCAGTGACGGGCGGCATGTCGTGGTGCACCCAGCGCGAACTTCTAGGGGCCGCCCGCGCGCTTGGCGGCTTGGGGAATGGTCGGGTCACAAGGGACACAACGGTTTTGGTCAAAGGCACTTCCGGAGCATGGGCTTACGGCGACTTCGGAATCAAGGAGAAACGCGTATCCGACCTTCTACGCAAAGGGCAGTTGATCTCGGTCGTTTACGATTCCGAGTTCCGCAAATTGTTGGACGGTCGGAAAGCACGCATAAGTGATCGAATCGCGGGCGAGCCCGTGCAATGGCTTACGCCCGTGACGAAGCGTCGGTTCCAAGAAGTCGCGAAATTGAAAGGTCCGCTCGACCGAGAACACAGCGTGCTGGGCCGGGTGGAACAGAGCTTCCTCCGTCGTATTCTGTTTGGTAGTGCTGTGGAGTCTACGTGCTCACTGTGCGGTCTGCGGTTGCCGACGAGCCTGCTCGTCGCGGCCCACATCAAACCGCGAAGTGAATGCTCGGAGCATGAACGGCTAGACGCGGAAAACATCGTGTTCGGCGTTTGCGTGTTAGGTTGTGACGCTTTGTACGAACACGGCTTCGTGGCCGTTTTGGAGGGCAAGGTATGCGTCAGCGAAGCGGATACCTCGCGCCGGCTGAAAGCAATACTTCGACGATTCCGTGGGAGAAGGTGCGTGGCCTGGAAGGATTCAGCGGCCAAATACTTTGAATGGCATGCTACGAACCGCTTTCAGAGATAGCTCAGGCGACAACGCCGTCGATGACCCAGAACGGAGGGTCCGGTTGCCTTGTCTCATTCATGCCTCATTTAGACTGACGGAATGGCAAAACGCTGATTCGGCGAGGCGTTGCAGATTCAGGAAGTCGCAACAGAAGCGCGCAAGTGGTTTTAGATCCAACATACGGATGGATTCCCAAGCTGGACGTCGTTGGTTCGAACCCCATCTCCCACTCCATGTGTTCAATAGCTTACAAGGAAATCGGATACCCTCCATACCCTCCATTAGGCAGCAAGCGCCTTGAATTCATGAGCTTGCTCGTCATTCTTGAGACGCTTCTCTGAACTTGGCATTTCGGGGGAAATTCGAGGGATTTTGCGCCCTCTAACCCACTGATTTTATTAGCGCCGGAGTTGTGACGTCCAGCTTATAATCACTTTCGGTCGCACAGAACCGGGCGCAATGGGGCATCGTCTGCTTCCAGGCGCTAGATCGGAAGAGCACACGTCTGAACTCCAGTCACTGACCAATCT
>OCTA010003859.1_pt1 | contig 13261 bp, 6 predicted proteins | sample 1538991 | NCBI WGS metagenome assembly OCTA01 (sample SAMEA3539302, study PRJEB22396) | soil metagenome | biome: tundra; feature: field; material: soil | place: USA | collected 2010-05 | depth 0.15 m
GATGCCGCGCCGCCAATCGGGAAGGAACTCGCCAGACCTTCGGGCGGCGCGCTTGGCACCGCGCCCGTTTTGCGCTTGTTACTTAAGAGGGTGCTGCTTGGCCTCGTATTCTCAATACCGCTGCTGGCGCAAAATCAAGCCCCTTCGGATTCCGCGCTTTTGGATAAGATTCTGGAACGAGTGCGGTCCCTGGAAGAACAGAACCGGCAGCTTGCCCAGGAGTTGCGCGATCTGCGGCAGGAGCTACAAGCGGCGCGCGAACAAACCGGAGCCCACCAGGCACCCGCTCCGAGCGTGGAAGAGCGGGTCGGCGTCACGGAAGCCAGAGTCGCGGAGCAAGCGCAAACCAAAGTCGAGGCTTCGCAAAAGTTTCCCATCTCAATTACCGGCGAGCTTCTTTTCAACGCTTTTGCGAACACCGGCTATACCGACACGTTGCCCTCGAGCGCGTACTCCCCGCTTCTGTTGGGAGCAAACTCCACGGGAGCCACGCTTCGCCAGACGATGGTCGGCTTGTTGTTCCATGGCCCTTCGCTGCCGGGCGATGGCAAGATCAGCGGGGAGCTGATGCTCGACTTTTATTCCCCGTCCGGTACCGAGGAGTTCAACTGGCTGCGCCTGCGCAGCGGGCGGGTTTCGCTCGATTGGAAGCGCCGTTCCTTGACCATCGGAAAAGAGAAACCTATTATCTCGCCGCGCCAGCCGAATTCGTTGGCCGAGGTGGCCATACCTCCCTTGGCCGATTCGGGAAACCTGTGGCTCTGGCTTCCGCAAGTGCGTTATGAGGAGCGGTTCAGCCTAGGTGAATCGGCTGGCCTGAAGCTGCAGGCTTCCGCCCTACAGACGGACGAGACCTACAATTTGGTTGGCTCCACTTACGCCGGCGTTTTAACCGAAAATGCCCGGCCAGCAGGTGAAGGACGGCTCGCCTACTGGCAAACCTGGGGAGACCGGCGCATCGAATTGGGGGCTGGCGTTCATCGCAGCACTACCCACTTGGCGGGAAAGAGCGCAGATTCGAAAATCGCGTCTCTCGACTGGCTTTTCGTGCCCGCTTCGAAGCTCGAATTCTCCGGCAGCTTCTTCCATGGACAAAACTTTGCCGGCTTGGGCGCGCTCGCTCCGGGCGTGTCCTTATTGCCGGGGTATAGCGTTCGAGCAGTTCACAGCAACAGCGCCTGGGGCCAGATCTCGTCGCCTTTGACTACCCGTTTGACCCTCAACCTTTTCGCCGGTGTTCAGGACAATGCCGCAAGCAGCGTGCTCGACGGCAATGTAAAGCAGAATTTCACCTATGCCGGCAATTTCATGTACCGTCTGAGTCCGAACGTCATCGTAAGCCTGGAAGCGCTGCAGCAGCGCTCGCAAATCAAACAGAGTGCGAATGAAATCCACAATCGCTATGATCTGGCGCTGGCCTATCTCTTTTAGGACGGCGTTTAAGACGGCGTTTAAAACTGGGTTGCTGCTGTCCGTCTCATTCGTGCAAGGGGCGAGCGTATCCGGCAACATCGGATTTACCGGAACGCACCGGCCGAATCGCTCGGACGAAAACGAATCGCCTGTGGTCGTCTGGCTCGAACCCGCCGCGGCGCACCCTGGCGGCAACTCGGTCCTGCATACCCGAATGGTTCAGCGCAACAAGCGCTTTTCGCCGCATGTTCTTCCCATCCAGATAGGCACGACGGTTGACTTCCCGAACTTGGACCCCATCTTTCACAATGCGTTCTCGAGCTTCGATGGCCAGGTTTTCGATATCGGCCTGTATTCACCGGGTTCCACAAAATCCGTGTCTTTTCGGCGAAAAGGAATCGTGCGCATTTTTTGCAATATTCATTCCACTATGTCCGCCGTGATCGTGGTGCTTGATACGCCTTATTTTGTTACGCCGGACGCGACCGGCCGCTTCGTTGTGCCAAACGTTCCGCCTGGCGAATACACTCTGGATCTGTTTGACGAACGCGCCACGCCCGAAACGCTAGCCGGTCTCTCCAGGCCCGTCACCGTCCCGGCTTCGGGCATCAATCTGGGCGCAATCCAGATCTCGGAAGCGGGTTACCTTCCAGTCGCGCACAAGAACAAATATGGAATGGATTATCCGCCGGCGCATGACGAATACCTGGTAAAGCCATGAACGTTCCACCCGTGGCCGGCCTCTCGCTGCTTTGGCGCATCCTTATTTCCACGTCTCTGCTGATAGCGCTGCTCTTTCTCGCGACTGGAATTGCGGTGCAGAGATACGTTTCGAATGCCACTGAGAGAAGTCTGCAGAACGAGGTGCAGACCAGCTTCCAGGCCTATCAAAGTCTGTGGACCGCGCGCACCGGCACCTTGGCGGCCGTCAGCCGGGTTATCAGCCAAATGGCCGATGTGCGCGCGGCTTTTTTGACCCGCGATCGGGCGACGATTCGCGACAGCGCACAGGAGCTTTGGAATCGCATCGCCGCGAAAGATTCTTTCTTTCTGGTGCTCAGTCCAGACGGCAAGGTAATCGCCGACTTCGGGGGGCACGGCGCGGGTTTAAGCCTCACCCAGACAACCATGAACGCCGCCCGCCGCACGTTTCCCGCTCAGGCTTCAGGCTATCTGGCGGACAACGGGCGCCTCCTGTACGCGGTCTTCACGCCTGTCTACGTGCAAGCTGGTTCCGCCGATGAACTCTTGACCATCCTGCTTGTCGGGTTCGCCATGGACGATCAGCTAGCCGCCAATCTGAAGCTGTCCACCAGCGGCAGCGACTTTCTATTTCTGCTGCATCGCAACGTCGTAGCCGCTAGCGTAACCAAGAGTAGCGGGAGCCCCCTGTTCGATTCGTTCAGCCAACCCGGCGGCAAGCTGACCAAGCTAAAAGCGCAGGGCGTGGAGTATCTTGTGCTCGTTACGGCTCTGAGCGGCATCGACGATCATCCGATTGGCGAGCTGCGCATCGTACGCTCCTTGGAAGGCGCACGACGCGCCTTGAACGGTTTAGAGCGAAACGTCGCCCTTATTTGGTCCCTGGCCGCGGCCGTCGGCCTCTTTCTGACATTTCTTTTGGCGCGGCAAATCCTGGAGCCGGTCAGGCGTCTGGACAAAGCGGCGTATGAGGTAGCGCATCAGAACTACGGTTATCGCGTAACAGTGAACGGAACCGGCGAACTAAATCGTTTGGCAACGACGTTCAATGCGATGTGCGATTCCATTCAGCGCGCCCGCGACGAACTGATCCGGCAGGAGCGAATCTCCACCATAGGACGGCTCAGCGGTTCGATTGTTCACGATCTGCGCAATCCGCTCGCGGCAATTTACGGCGGCGCCGAGATCTTAGTCGATTCCGATCTGCCGCCCGCCCAAGCCAAGCGGCTCGCTGCCAGCATCTATCGGGCATCGCGACGCATTCAGGAACTGCTGCAGGATCTGGTCAACATCTCGCGCGGGAAAACCGGCTCTGTCGAATTCTGCAAGCTCAGCGAAATTCTGGGCGCCGCTCGCGACACCGTTGCGTCCGTCGCGGAGGCGCAAAATGTGCGGCTTTCGCTCGACGTGCCAGTGGATCTCGCAGTGCACGTTGAACGGGCGCGCGTGGAGCGCCTGTTTATCAACCTAATGAATAACGCGCTGGAGGCGATGCCCGATGGAGGCGAGCTTTCAGTGCGCGCCGCGGGTGAGAAGACCGGAGCGGTAATCACGGTGGACGACACCGGCTCGGGGCTTTCGAACAACGTGAAGGCCAAACTCTTTCAGCCGTTTGTGAGCGAAGGAAAGAAAAACGGATTGGGCCTGGGGCTTGCGCTTTCCCGTCAAACGGCTCTCGAACATGGCGGCGATCTGTGGACGGAAGAGAAGGACCGCCCGGGCGCGCGCTTCTGCGTTCGCCTTCCCGCCTGAAATCGGTTGGTTGATCTAGTTCGGATCTAGTTCGAGGACCGGCGCTTCACGTCGATGCTCAGCCGTTTGATCTTCTGGTTTAGCGTCGAAAGCGGAATGCGCAGGGATTCGGCCGCCTCGGTCTGGCTATAGTTGACCGTCTCGAGGGTTTCGATAATTTTGCGGCGCTCGAAATCCGCGACGATCTCAAACAGCGATGCGCTGGGGGCAAGAACGCCGTTGTGATCGAGCGAGATTTTCAGCCCGGTGGCCTGCTGCAACTGGTCGGGCAACACGTGCGCCGGGACGGAAGCGGTGGTCGTCAGGACGACGGCGCGTTCGACGGCGTTTTCGAGTTCGCGCACATTGCCGGGCCAGCTATGCTCCATCAAAATCTGCATGGCCTCCGGCTCGAAGCTGAGAACCGACTTGCCATCGCTGCTGAGAAATTTTTCGTTTTCGCGCGAGTAACGGGTAAAGAAGTGTTCGACCAGCAGCGGGATGTCGTCCTTGCGGTCGCGCAGCGCGGGCAGGTTCAGGTTGATGACGTTCAGGCGGTAGTAGAGGTCTTCACGGAATTTGCCGTCCTCCACCAGTTTGCGAAGATCGGCGTTGGTGGCGGCAATCAGCCGCACATCCACCCGGATGCTCTCGTTCGAGCCAAGCGGCATGAACTCGCGGTCCTGCAGCACGCGCAGCAGTTTCACTTGAATCTCGGGAGCGATGGTGCCGATTTCGTCGAAGAAGATCGTTCCCCGGTTGGCCAGTTCGAAGAGCCCTTTGCGATTGGCGATGGCGCTGGTGAAAGACCCCTTGACATGACCGAATAAGGTGGATTCAAGAAGCTCGGAAGAAAGCGAACCGCTGTTCACGGGCACGAAAGTCTGGTCGGCGCGGGCAGAATGGGCGTGGATGGCTTTGGCGATGAGTTCCTTCCCGGTTCCGGTCTCGCCCGTTATCAGAATGGTGGCGCGGCTGGCGGCGACTTGGGCGACCTGATCGAGAAGCCGGATCATCCGATCGCTCTTGCCAACGATGTTCGGAAAGGCGTAGCGCTGCTTTAGGGCGCGCTTGAGCTGGGTATTCTCGCGTTCGAGATGGCCTTTCGAGATCATGCGGTCGATCTCGATCAGCAGTTTCTCGTTGTTCCAGGGTTTAGCGAAGTAGTCGTTGGCGCCGGATTTCAAGGCCCGCACGGCCACCTCAACCGAGCCGTAGGCGGTCAACATGAAGACGGGCGTTTCCTTATCGCGCTCGCGAATGTCGGTCAGCACGTCCATGCCGGAGCGGTCCGGCATCATCAAATCGAGCAGCACAACGTCATAGTTGCCGGATTCGAACTTCTGAAAGCCTATGGTTGCGTTTTCGGCGAGATCGACCAGGTAGTTCTCGCTAGTCAGCAGCATTTCAAGGCTTTCGCGGATGTCCGCTTCATCGTCGATGACAAGAATGCGGCGGCGTTCGGGCGCACTCACGCGGTCAACGGGAAGCGATTGGTTGGGGAAACTCACTATTGTGGTTGTATCAGACATTGATTTTCACCGAGGATTGGCGCTGAGCACTACGAGCGGACGAAAGCGACGGCTGTGGACTCTAGGCGGGAAGGGCCTCGCGTCGAGGTTCGGGGAGTCTCGCGCCGCGCATGGATGCGAGCGGAAATTCCAGCCGGAAGCGCGTGCCGTTTTCGGGCGAGCTATCCACTTCAATCATTCCCTTGTGCTCCTGCACAATGCCGTAAGTGATGGCAAGCCCCAGGCCCGTGCCCTTCTTGGCAGCCTTGGTGGTGAAGAACGGGTCGTAGATACGGGCGAGATGGTCGGGCGAAATGCCCTGCCCCGTATCGGCGATTTCTACATGGACAAATAAACCTTCCGCCCAGGTGCGGACGGAAAGAGTTCCGCCGGCTGGCATGGCGTCTCTCGCGTTGATGAAAAGATTTAGGAACACTTGCTGCAGTTTGCCGGAGTTCCCGCGCACCACGGGCAGATCGTCGGCCAGTCCGAGACGAGTCTCGACGCCGGCTTTGTCGAACTGGTGCTCGACGAGACCGGCGGTTTCGCGAATCACCCGGTTCAGATCGAGTTCGACAAACTCCGTGGGCGAGGTTCGCGAGAAGTTCAGCAGCGAGTTGACGATTTCACTGGCGCGGAATGTCTGCTTCGCTATCTTTTCGAGCAGCTTCGATTTCTGGTCGTCCCCGGATACCTGTTTCGCCAACATCTGGGCATAAGTCGAGATGACAGCGAGCGGCGTGTTGACTTCGTGCGCCACACCGGCGGCCAGCAGCCCGATGGAACTGAGCTTATCCGCTTGGACCAGACGCCTTTCGAGTTCGTCGCGGTCGGTGATGTCGTCGAAAATGACCAGGCGGCCAATCTGCTTCAACTCGCGCGAGACGAGCGGAGCAACCGCGATGTTTACAATCGATTCCCGGGCGGCGAGGTTGGACGGCGAGGCCAGTTGGATGCCCGTGCCGTTGCGAGCCGATTCCGGCACGGCGGCGTTACCGCGCCTGGGTGGCAGCACGGCCCGATACACGTTGTGTACGCCCGCTTCGCCGCGCAGTTCGTTGAATTTGTGGCAGAGTTCCTGCGGAAAAAGATCAGCCAGCGTCTTTCCCACCGCCTCTTCGCGGGAGATGCCCGTGAGCCGCTCGATTTGCGTATTCCAGCTTTCGACGCGATCGTCAAGACCGGCGGCGAGAATGCCCACGTTAATGGATTCGACGATATTCTCGCTGAACTCCTTCAGACGTTCGTACTCATCGGCCTTCTGCTGGAGAGAGGTGTAGAGCCGCGAGTTCTCGACCGCGATGGCAACGTAGTTCGAGAGCGTCACGACCAAGTCGATATCGTCGCGCGACAGGAAATCTCCATCCGTGGTTCGGCTGACCCCGACAAAGGCGAGCGTTTTGCCATGCGACTTGCAGGACACGTAGTAAGTGAAGTCGAGTTCGGCGATGGCCTCGCGCACGGACGGGGCCAGTTCCTTAGAAACGATGTCGCGGAGGTGGCGGGTGCGTTCAAAGAACAGGTAGGGCTCGGTGACACGTTGCAGAAAGCTGAGATCGAGGGGCCTTTTGATGGACTTCGCCGCTCGACCCGGCTTCTGGGTGAGGGAGTGCAGCGCGAATTGCCCGGTCTCCTCGTCCGCCAGAAAGAACCCTACCTGCTGAATCGAAAGCGTGCGCAGGAGACGGTCCGAAACCTTCGCGAGCATGGCGTTCTGATCGGTCTCGGAGCTCAGTTCCCGCGCGAACTCCACCATGGTGAGACGCGCGTCGTAGCGGTCCCGATAAAACACCCAGCGGTCGAGTTGCTCCTGAATCCAGCGGCGGATGGGTTGAAAGACGAAAGTCGCAAAGGAAATCAGGACGATGATCGCCTGAGTGGGGATGGTCTGGGTATTGAAGATGAGAAAGATCAGGCCGTAGAACGTTCCGATGACGGCGAGCGTCGCCAGGGTGTAGACGTAACCCTGCTGAAAGATGATGTCTACGTCCATCAGGCGGTAGCGGGTAATGGCGTAAGCCCAAGTCAGGGGAATCAGTCCCATCGAAAGGACGCTAAGATTCATGACATGGTTCGGCACACCGCCCAACATATAAGGGATGGCGTACAGCAGGGCGAAGGGCGCGATTCCGACCAGTGCGCCATTGCGGAGGTACTTGAGCTGGCGGCGGACGATGGGGTCGCTGGCATGCGCGAAGTCCCAGGCGAGAGCGAAGGCTCCCAGGAAGTAGAGGGAGAGCGAAAAGCCGATCTGAGCGCGGTCCAGGAACCAGCGCACTTCGAGCAATGGCGTAGCGTACTTCAACAAACCTTCGGCTGTGGCTGCTACGAATAGCAGGAAAAGCGCCGATGGCAAGTAGAGCAGCAGGGCCGAGCTGCGGCGGCGCATGAAGTTTGGGATGGCGTGGAAGGTGAGGCAGAAATGCAGGAAAATTGCGGGTGCGAACAGTTGCCCGGCGAAATTGCCCCAGTAGAGGATTTCGTCGAAGGTGTTGAGCTTGCCTGAGTAATGGAAGCAGCAAGCGACGAACGACGCTAGACAAAGGATGAAGAAGTGGAAGGACTTGGAGGCGCTGGTTCGGCGGTAATAAACAAAAAGTCCGATCCCTAAATAGAAGACCCCGACCAGGTACTGGTAGTAAACGGCCGAATCTTTGGGCGCATCCTGAAGGAAAATGTGCTCCTTTTGGAACTCGATTCCGTTGCGCCGCAGTTGATAGCGGGTAGGATCAAGCGGATGGACGTTCCACAACGCCTTCGGCACGTCGAGAGCGTCCACGATTGGGAAGCCGCCCACCTTTAGCAACTCGTCGCCAGGCCTTATCCCGGCGTTATCGCCCGGGCCGCGAGGGACGACATAAGCGGCGGCGACGGATGTCTTCCCGTTGGGGGCTTGGCGGTCTACCCATGTAACCCCGTCGTCTTGCAGGGGATAGGAACGCAGGTGTTGAAAACTAAGGATGGCCGCGACAACCGCTGCCACCGCGAGGATGAGCAGCACCGTGCCAGCGAATTGACTCTTAGATTCCCGCACCAAAGACCACGGCGAGGTGAACCGCTCGCCATTCCTCTAAAGCAAACACCATACAGCACGTGTCAAGCCACTCTATGTCAACGGCCCTATCTAGTTGTTTAAGCGACAGAATGTCCGCGAATGGCGGGACCTTCCCTGGCAAAACTCCTCAGAATTGGAACTTGGCTACCGAAACTCGTATTCGAAACATAGAAGCACTGTGGCGAGGTGGTATCGTTGCTTACACGGGCTGATGCGTGGTGCGATAGCTTGCAGGCGTTGACGAAACCTAAGATGGTTCGGTTACGTCGAAGGCGTTGATCCGCATTCATCGGGCCTGCATCGATTGACCCTGCAGCGAAAGACACTTAGACTTGAGTTGTAGCCCCAAAAAGCCTACCGAGGTGGTTTCCCGCGTTATGAAGCTCTCCCCTGCCCTCCGCCGGCGTTCTCTGGTTGGTATCAATGTCGATATGAAGCTGGTTGGCATCGTCCTGATCGCGACCATGGCATTTGCCGGCGCGACGGTCGCATTCGCCCAGAGCAAGCCAAGCGATTCGAGCAGTTCCGGCACGGAGACCATCGCCAAGCCGCTGACCGACAAGCAGATCAAGAGAAAGCAGAAACAACTCCAAAAGGAGCTTGAAGGTCCGTGGAAGAAGTGGATGAACGAAGACGTCGCCTACATCATCACGGATGAAGAGAAGCAGGCGTTCAAGCGGCTCAAGACGGATGAGGAGCGGCAGCAATTCGTGGAGCAGTTCTGGCTGCGGCGCGATCCCACCCCCGACACCGAAGAGAACGAGTTCAAGGAAGAACATTACCGCCGCATCGCGTACGCAAACGATCACTACGCGTCCGGTATTCCCGGCTGGAAAGCGGATCGCGGCATGATCTACATCAAGTACGGTCCCCCCGATGAGATCGATTCGCATCCCTCCGGCGGCAGCTACGAGCGACCGATAGAGGAAGGCGGCGGCGAGACATCCACCTATCCTTTCGAGGACTGGCGCTATCGCTACATCGAGAACATCGGCACCAACATCATGATCGAGTTCGTGGATGCGAGCATGAGCGGCGAATACAAGATCGCCACGGATCCAGAAGAGAAGGACGCTCTCCTGTATGTTCCAGGCGCGGGTCTCACGCAGGCCGAGCAGATGGGCATGGCCGACAAAACCCAGCGGTTCAACCGCACTGACGGCACGCATTTGGGGACCGGAACGCAACCCCTCCCCGAGAGCATGAACGAGTTTACGCGCATCGAGCAGTATGCCAAGCTGCAGGCCCCGCCGGCCATTAAGTTCAAGGATCTGGAGGCGGCGGTTGAATCGAAGATCCGCTACAACACGCTGCCCATGCTGGTGCGAGCGGACTACATCCGCGTCACCGACTCCACGGTGCTGACGAGCATCAGCATCAAGTTCAAGAACAACGATCTGCAATACAAGACGAAAGACAACGCGTCGCAGGCAACTATCAATATCTACGGCCGTATTACTTCGCTGACACGCAGACCGGTGAATTGGTTCGAAGATACGGTGGTGGCTGGGCCATTTCCGGCTGAAATGCTGCAGAATGCGATGAACGGAGCGCAGCTTTATTCGAAGACGATTCCGCTGGCGCCGGGCACCTACCGCCTCAACATCGTGGCGAAGGACATCGTCGGGAACACGATGAACAATTACGAAATAGCGCTGAACGTCCCGCATTACGACGAGGACCAGCTAGGCGCGAGCAGCGTGATTCTAGCCGACCAGATTGAGCGTGTTCCCACCAAAAGCATCGGCGCGGGGCCGTTTGTGATTAGAAGTTCCAAGGTTCGACCGCGCGTGGACGATACGTTCAAGCAGAGCGAGACCATGGGGATCTATGCCGAGTTGTATAACTTCGGCATGGATGAGAAGACCAAGAAACCGCAGGGCACGGTGGAATACGACGTGGTGAACACGGCCAACGTGACGGTGCTGACTCAGACGGAAGAGTTAAGCGCGATCCCGAATTCCTCCTCGTTTCTCGTCACGGTTGAGAAGAGGCTGCCGCTAAAGAGTCTGCCGCCCGGAAAATATACGCTAAAGTTGAAGGTATCGGACAAGTTGAAGAATCAGACAATTGTTCCATCGGCTGGTTTTACGGTAACATCGTAAGAACCTGGGGTCGCGTGCCCCAGGGCCGCGAAAGGGCGCTTTGAAAGGTTTCGCGATAACGAGGCTGTCGGCATCGGTATTAGTGGCTCTCCTGGCAGGATCGTTTTGCGCGCTCGCGGACGACCTCGCGCTTCCCGTTACCGGCAACGTTTTCGGGTCGGTTCTGGATCCGTCCGGTGCGCCTCAAATGGGCGCGACGATCCAGCTCCTCAATAAATTCGAGCGCCTGATTGCAAAAGTGAGCACACAAGCGGATGGACGGTTCGCGTTTGCCGGGCTTCCCGCCGACAGCTATTCCGTGCGGGTCTGGGCGAACAATTATCTGCCCGTTACCAGCGCTGAAATTGCGGTCAGGGCGGGTCTCACCAGCATGCTGCAAATCCATCTGGCGACGCTGTTCAGCAGTGTCGAAGTGGCCTATACCGTTCCAACCGGCGGCATGAGCAACGACTGGAAGTGGGTTTTGCGTTCGTCGTTGGCGACGCGACCGGTTACCCGGTTGCTGGGCGCTGTGCCCGACCCGGACGAGACGGTGCTGCGGCCACGGATCTTCTCGGGCACCCACGCCATGGTTTCGGTTTCGGGCGGAGATTCCAGTCTCATCGATTCGGATTCCGCGTTGTCGGACCTCGGAACGGGGTTTGTGCTCTCAACCAATATTCTCGGGAAAAATCAGGTGCAGGTAGGCGGAAACTACGCTCAGAATGCCGGATTCGGTCCGGCGGCCATGAGTCTGTGCGCGATCTATTCCCGCGAACCGGATGGCGGTTTTCGCGAGACTCCCGAAGTGACGCTGACTGTATCGCAATTCGCACTTGCGGGCGGACAGAACGGACCGGCGGAAAGCGGCGGGCAACTGCCGCAGGTTCGCGCCATCTCCCTGAGCGTTTATCAAACCTTGGACCCAACCGAGAACGTGCATCTGGAATACGGGATGACGGGCGAATCGGTGGATTATGTCCAGCACACCAGCCGCGTCAGTCCGTTCGCGCGCGTGACGGTGGCGGCGGGACGCGTTGGGGATGTGATCGCCTCTTATAGCGACGGTGGACGGCCGGACGAACTTTCGGCGCATTTGCCCGGAAATAACGCGACACGTGAGGACCTGCCAAGCAGCGACATTTCGGCTGCGGCCAGCACGCTTTCAAGGCTGCCCCAGTTATCGTATGCCAATGGCCGGCTGGAATTGCAACGGACGCACAGTTACGAACTGGGATACCGCAAGGACGCAGGCTCTCGAACCTTCGCTTTGAGTGGCTTCTATGAGCAGGTATCGAACGGGCGCGTGAACGTGAGTGGGGATACTTCGGGCATCGAACCAGGCGACTTGCTCTCGGACGGCGTTTCGACCACAGCTATCTACAATATGGGACGTTACAGCCGGAAGGGCTTGGTGGGCTCAATCGATCAACGCTTCAACGATTTCCTTGATGTTATGGTGTCGTATGGGCGGATGGGTGGCTTTACGGCGGACCCGGCGGCAACACAAGGCGAGTTTTTGCAGCAGAAATTGCACAGCGTCGCAAACGCGAACTTGAATGCCCGCTTACCCAAAGCCGGGACTAAACTGTCCGCCGGCTACGGCTGGATGGATGACGGGGCGGTGATTCCCCGGCACGTGTTCACAACCCAGAATACGTACATCTCGCCGGGCTTCGATGTAGTCGTCCGGCAACCGCTGCCCTCGCTTTTTGGAATGCCCGGTCGTTTGGAACTGACCGCCGATCTGCGGAATCTGCGGGCGCAAGGATACCTTCCCATCGGCGCGCCGGGCGGCCATTCGATGCTCGTTGTGCAGTCTCCCCGCGCTGTTCGCGGCGGCCTCAATTTTATCTTCTAGTTGTCAATGGCCACGGATACACAACGATAAACACGGATTTTGGCGAGACCAACGGGAGCGTTTTTACTGCGGGCTCCGAGGCTCAAGACCCGGCTTTTTGCTTTGCAATCCGGTCCAGCAGTTCATAGCGCGGTCGCAACGTATCCGGCGCAGCGGCTGGCGCCGAGTTCAGGTGCATCACTTGATAGTCCTCTTTTCCGTAACCCGGCCATTGCGGAAGACCTTCCCCATTCGGATTCCCGGTCTTGGCAAAGTTGGTCCAGTAGGACGAGATCTGGTCTGACAGCTTCCGGTCTTCCGGACTCCATGGAAAATTCTCCGAGTCCAGCGTTTCGAAGACGTACACGATGTCGGCGGAGTGAAAGGCTCCACGCGTTCGCTTGCCTTCCGCCGCTGGAGGAGCTTGTTCGAAATGGTAGCGATAGACGGGAGATTCGCCGGTCGCCAGTTGCATGTCGAGCCATTTCCAAGTGGAGTAAGCAATGAACCGGTCGCTGGCCAGATCCCGCGCGACATCCTTCACCTGCCGCTCTGAATCGGCTGGATAGACTTTGAGGATTTCGTCAGCGTGCTCGCCGTATAGTTCACGTGTCCTCGCGGCGTAGTTCTCCACCGTTGGCGCCGCGTCTTTCAAGACGCTCTTGTACGGCTGTTCGTCGGTGTTCCATCCTGCGAGCAAGGCGACACGCGCCTGCTTGCCCGCCGAGTAAAGGGCGCTCGGACTTTCGGGAAAGAAATAGCCGTCGATGTTGGGCCAAAATCGCGCGGCTCCGGTTCTCTTTAGGGAAGCTTGCAGCAGTTCGGCCGCCGGCTTCGCGCGCAGACTTTGCAGCGAGGACGCTCCCACCGACTCCGCGAATTTGACTCCGGTCTGTTCTGTTTCCGAAACCGGCGGCACGGGCTC
>OCTA010003860.1_pt1 | contig 13256 bp, 6 predicted proteins | sample 1538991 | NCBI WGS metagenome assembly OCTA01 (sample SAMEA3539302, study PRJEB22396) | soil metagenome | biome: tundra; feature: field; material: soil | place: USA | collected 2010-05 | depth 0.15 m
TCCATTGCGGAGTTCCGGGTTTCCACCGCCAACTACAGCGCGGAATACGCCAAATCGGGCGGCGCGCAGATCGAAATAGTGACCAAGTCGGGAACCAGGGATTTCCATGGAGACCTATTTGAGTTCGTCCGGAACGATGATTTCGATGCGAATAACTGGTTCATCAATCGCACCATCGAACCCAACGGCGGCTCCGCCCCCCGAACCCCGCTCAAACGAAACGATTATGGATTCACACTGGGCGGGCCGATCTTCATCCCGGGGCACTACAATACGGGCAAGAACAAAACCTTCTTTTTCGTCTCGGAGGAGTGGCGTAAGAACCGCGAGGGCACTGTTTTCAACTCGAATGTGCCGACCCTTTTGATGCGGCAGGGCAACTTCAGCCAATGCGATCCGGCCTCGAAACTCTACAACCCGGTGGTGGCATCCGGATGCGCGGTGCCCATGAACCCCCAGACGAATCTGCCGTACCCGAACGACACTGTTCCCATTAGCCCCACCGCCCAGGCTCTGCTGAACGCGCTGGTGCCGCTGCCCAACAACGGCGTTAACTTTTTTACGGCGGCGCCCAGCGTGCCCTACAATTTCCGCGAGGACATGATCAAGGTGGACGAAAACTTCACCGATAACATTCGCGCTTTTTTCCGATACACCCAGGACGCCAACCTTCAGGATTATCTGCCGACGCTGTATTCCGGAGGCAGCTTCCCGACCGCAAAGTCGATCCTCACGATGCCCGCGAAGTCCATAGTTTTTCATCTGACTCAAACCATCCGCCCGAACCTGCTCAACGAGATTATTGTGAGCAATTCCAACGATGCCTGGCTGGTACAGAACACCACCGGCTTTGACTCTCCGGCCGGATCCATCCTAAAGCCGCAAGGCTTCGCGCTGAAGTCCATCTTCCCCGGCAATCAGTCCCAAACTTACTTGCCAGGGATTTCGGTCAGCGGTGGTGTTCCCTTCTCCTTTAACGAGACCACTGGTTTTAATTTCTTCTACACCGATCCTCAACCATCCATCAAGGACAACTTGGTCTGGATCCATGGCAGGCACTCCCTCAAAATGGGTTTCTTCCTGCTCTTTAACCACATCGACACCACCACGAATATCAACCTGTTCCCCCAGGGTGTGCTCAGTTTCAGCAACTCCTCCAGCATCACCACGGGAAATGCCCTGGCCGACATGTATCTGGGAAACATCGCTTCCTATCAGGAATACGGCCGCGTGATAAACGGTCAGCTCATTGGCGGCGCTGCCCTGGGGCACTGGCGCCAATGGGACTTCGAACCCTACATTCAGGACGATTGGCATGTCAACTCTCACCTCACTGTGAATCTGGGTCTACGCTACTACTGGCTAACTTCCATCCACGACACGGTCAAGCCGACCAACGATTCGGTTTTCATCCCCTCGCTCTACAACCCGGCCCATCAGGCGCAGCTGGATGCCAGTGGAAATTTGATTCCGGGCACGGGAGCAAACTACCTGAACTATGGAAACGGGTTGGAAGAGTGCGGTTCGGGCGGGATTCCGCTGGGCTGTTATAACTCCTTTCATGGAACCTATTCCCCCCGCTTTGGATTTGCCTGGGATCCTTTCGGTGACGGCAAGACAGCCGTCCGCGGCGGGTATGCGCTCACGTGGGATAGCGGTAATCCTCTTCAGAATGGCGCTGGATTCAATGGCAATCCACCGACTGCCACCAACCTGTTCGGCTACAACATCGCCGGCTATCAAAAAGTAGTACCCGGCCCGATTGGTCCGGCGTTTTTCTCCAACGTGAATCTCAACAAATGGCAGGAGATTCAGCAGTGGAACTTCGGCGTGCAGCATCAGTTCCCGGGTAATAACATCCTGAGCGCCAGTTACGTCGGGACGGTGGGACACCACCTTCAGCAGACCGTCAACATCGACCAAGTCCCGATTGGCGTCGGCACTGAGAATGTCCCTGCTCTGGCCGGCACGCAGGGTTGCGATGCGCGCGGAAACTGCAACGTCCAATACATCCTCATGAACACGCTGCAGCCTTCTATCTTCTTTGTGCCCTACCGAGGTTACAGCTCGATCCAGCAGCGCCAAATGAGCGGCAATTCCAATTACAATTCGCTGCAGATGAACTTCCGTCACACACTGGGCTATGGGCTTACGTTCCAGGCCGCCTACACCTGGTCGCACGAACTGGATGATATGTTTCAGGGCGGCGGTTGCAATTGCAGCGGCACCAATGGAGTAAACGATGAGAACCTGCATCGCTGGTACGGTACAGGAGGCATTAACCAGGCGCAGGTGTTGGTATTGAATTACGTATATGATCTGCCGTTCTTCAAAGGCTCATCGAATGTGGTGGCGCGCAACGTTTTGAGCGGCTGGGAGGTCAGCGGCATCAGCAGCTTCCAGACCGGCCCACCCATCGCGGTCCAGTGCGGAATCGCCGGAATGGCCAGCGGAATTGGCGGCCCGGTGCAGTGCAACTCGCTGGGCGCCTTGGGAGTTAAGAAAGGCGTCATCGACGATCCCCAGTTTGGGCCGACACCCAGTTGGTTCGATCCCAGCTTGCTCGGACAGATCACGGTGCCCCAACTCGCCGCGAATAACGAGCCTGGGATGTTCGGGTACATGGGCAAGCACGCGATGACCGGGCCGGGACGCAATAACTGGGACCTGGCCATCCTGAGAAACTTCCAAATACCTTGGTTCCACGGCGAGCACAGCACCGCTCAATTCCGGGCAGAGAGCTTCAACACCTTTAATCATCCGCAATGGAACGGCGTGAACCTTTTTTGCAGTAGCCTGACAGCGCCGGGCGCCGCTTGCAACGGCAGTCAAAACATCGGCAACGGCGAAGTGAGTTCCGCCGCATCGCCGCGGATTCTGCAACTTGGTTTGAAGTTCAGGTTCTAATCCGATGCGCCGTCCCAAGGCCGCCCAGCTCGCCCCGGTGTCCTTGCTGCTGTTGGCAGGATGGATTGCTTCTGCCGCACTTGGCGCCAGATCCGCAGCCGTCGGAATCAGCGGGAACGGCCGTTATTTCGTCGACTCGGACGGCAAGCCCTTCTTTTGGCAAGGCGACACGGAATGGGAGCTCTTTCATCTCTTTTCAGTGGATGATGCCAAAACGTTGCTTCTGAATCGGCGCAAGCAGGGATTCAGCGTCATACAGGTGATGGTGACCGGCGTGTATCCGGAGTGGCGGGCCTCCAAGGGACTTCCACCCTTCGATGCACAGCCAGCCTGGCTGGACAACAATCCGCTAACGCCCAACGAGGCTTACTTCAAACGCGCCGACGCGATTGTAGCCGCGGCCGAAGAGGACGGGATTGTTTTGGCGTTGGGAGTATACCACGCCAAGGACTGCGATTTCGGGCGAATCAATGCCGGCAACGCTCGCCTGTGGGCCCGCTGGCTGGCGCAGCGCTATAAGAATTCGAAAAACGTCGTGTGGAGCATGTACCCGCATGCGGAGCCGGCCTCGGAAGCGGTGGTGCGGGCTACGGTGCGAGGCCTCCAGGAAGGCGATGGCGGCGCGCATCTCATTACACTGCATCCGGACCCCTCTCCCACCTCATCCAGTTTCATGCATACCGAGTTCTGGCTCTCCTTCAATACCTTGCAAACCTGGAGCACGGATCTTATGAACTACGACATGGTGAGGTCCGACTATGCGCGGATCCCCGTGAAGCCGGTGGTGAACGGGGAAGCCCGATATGAAGAAGAAGACAGTACCACGCCTCTCCAGGTGCGACGCGCCGGCTATTGGGCGTGCCTGGCCGGCGGATTCTACTCCTATGGTCACAGAGACAATTGGATGTCGCCCCAAGCCTGGCGAAGCTGGTATGACACACCTGGTACGAGACAAATGAAAGTGCTGAGCGATCTGTTCCGGTCAATCGATTGGTGGCGTATGGTGCCTGATCAGTCTATCTTCACGGATTGGATTAAGGGCGATGTAGCAGCGCGTTCATCGGCTGGAGATTGGATTGTGGCATATCTGACATCGCACGATCCGGTGAATATCAAGCTGTCACACATAACCGCGTCGGACTCAGCTTCGGCTTGGTGGGTGGACCCGCTGACGGGTGCTAGAACCGCGATCGGTGTTTTTCCCACGTCCCGGACGAAGGAATTTTCTCCGCCCGCCGGTTGGCAGGACGCCGTATTGCTCATAAAGAGAAAATCAAACGAAGGGGATTGATCAGCGTGGCATCTTATAGTCTTGGTTTATTGGGCAGTCTCGCATTCGCCCTGAGGGCTCTAGCGGCCGGGCCGTATCCGGTTCGCGTTGGTCCGGATCACCGCCATCTGATAGACCAGAACGGCACACCGTTTTTAGTGCAGGGTGACGCGCCCTGGTCCATCATCTGCGGCCTGACACGGGAGGAGGAGGAGCAATATCTTGAGAATCGCCGTCAGAAGGGATTCAATTCCATTATCGTGAACTTGATCGAGCACAAATTTCACGGACCAGTGGATAGGTACGGCGAGGGGCCCTTCACCACGCCCGGCGACTTCACGACACCCAACGAAAAATTCTTCTCGCACGCCGATTGGGTTATCCGCAAAGCGGCGGAAAAGGGGATCCAGGTTTTCCTCGCGCCGATTTACCTGGGCTACATCCGCACCGACGAAGGCTGGGTTGAGGAAGCGATGGCCAACGGTCCGGAAAAATGCCGCACCTGGGGCAGATATCTGGGAAAGCGATACCGCGATTTTGACAATATCGTTTGGGTGATGGGCGGCGACCGGAATCCGGATAAGGCCCGGGAGGACGTCGACGCCGTGGCAGCCGGCATTAAGGAATTCGACACGCGACACCTGTTCACCGCCCATTGCCATCCGGAGAACTCGGCGGTGGATCAATATAAAGACGACGGATGGCTGGATCTCAATACAACCTACACTTACGGCATCGTGCACCGCATGCTGACGGCCGATTACGACCGCACGCCCAGCATGCCGTTCGTTTTGATCGAGACGACTTACGAAGGTGAACACAACGCTTCAGCAGTACAGATCCGCCGGCAGGCCTATTGGGCTCTGCTGTGCGGCGCGACAGGACAGTTCATGGGAAACCGTCCCATCTGGCTGTTCGATCCGGGTTGGCAAGCGGCGATCGACGGCACTGGTTCACAAGATATGGTCCGGCTCAAAACGTTATTCACTTCCAGGCCCTGGTATGCACTGGTTCCGGACGAAAAGCATGAGGTGGTTGTGGATGGCATTGGTGAGTTTCGGGGCCTGGACTATCTGACTGCAGCGCGGACCAGTGACGGTGGCACGATCATCGCATACATGCCCAATGCCCGCACTTTCACTGTCGATCTGAGCAAGGTGGCTGGTAGAGAAGCACAGGGTTGGTGGTACAATCCGCGCACGGGGAAATCCGAGACCGCGGGAAAGTTCCCAACCGGCGCGAAACAGAAATTTACTCCTCCAGCGGAGGGCGACTGGGTGCTGGTACTCGATGATGCATCCCGAAAACTGCCCGCGCCAAAGTGAGCTGGATTCGGAAGATCGCCAGTCATTCCCTGCCTGCGGGGGAGGCCGGAATAACACCTCCATCTTTGAGCCGATCGCGAGAGAGCAACTCCATCTGGCCATTGAGCACGCGTACCTGGAGTCCACGCGCTTTCGCCATCTCGGAGCTGGCCTCTTTTTGCCGCCCAGTTTGCGCGAAGGCGCGGCCTAACTGGTAATGGTAATTGCCGTTGTTCGGCTGTAACTGGACCGCGCGCCCGAGATGCGGGATCGCCCGATCCGGTTCGGCCTTTTGCAGGTAGGCCTTCGCTAAGGCGGAATGCAAGGTTGGCGCTTCTGGATTCTGTGCGACCGCTTTTTCGAGCCGAGCAATGATTCCATCTGCATCCCCCTGGTTGAGCTTGATCCTTGCGAGATCCTCAAAAGCCCACGGATCGTTCAGACTTACTTCCGTTTCCTTTCAAACTGAACCGCGGCCGCATCCGACTTGCCGAGTTTTTCATACAGAACGCCGAGATAGTAGTGCGCATAGGGGAGCCGCGAGTCGCCGCCCGCAGCTTGCTCGAGTTCCTTCTGTGCCCTCGCGAAATCGTCCAATGCCAGGAAGGCCTTCCGCAGCAGCAGATGCAAATGGGGTGTGTCGCCGCCCGCCTGGACCAATTGCGCCAAGATTTCCCGGGCGTCATCCGGGCGATTCAGCTTCCCATAAGAAATGCCGAGCATGAACAGAAACTCGATATCGGCCTGTTCCCGGTCTTGAAGAGGACCAAGCTCGCTGACCGCGCCGTCGAATTCGTCCACGTGTGGTCAAAATACTCATAGCACTGCTCCGATCAAGTTTCGCCCCCGAACTGTTAGTACGTTTAACATTGTTATCTTGCGACAGCTAAATCCTTCATTAAGTTGACCGACCGGGTTTCCGGATGCACAGGTCATTATTCGTGGGCAGCGCAATTCCTCCGTCACTGTCAAACCCTACGTAACCCGCAGCGCCGAGCTTGGCTCCACGCTGGTCGCGCGCCGCGCCGGGATAAATCCTGCCACCAGCAGTACCGCCGCGAGTAGGATCGCCGCGCCCACGAACGCCGGCACGTCCCAGGGACCCAAGCCGAACAAGGGCGATGAACGCCCAATATGACTAACGTCGACTATGTCGCCAGTGCCTCTTGCAAACAAGCGGGTGGCGGCTAATGCCAGAGGCAGTCCGGCTGCCATGCCGATCAATGCCAGCGTCGCCACCTCCCGCAGCACCAGTAGCAGTGTGTCGTTCCGGTCGGCGCCCAGCGCCATGCGAATGCCCATCTCTCGAGTGCGCTGGCTGACGCCGTAGGAAACCACGCCATACAGTCCAACCGCCGTCAAAATCAGCCCGAGCATCCCCAGAGTACCAACCAACTCCGCCGTCACCTGGTAATTCTGAGCCGAATAGCGGATGAGTTCATTCTCGGTAGTGATCGTGATCGGGTCCAAGCGAGAATCCACCGATTTCAGGACGCGGCGCACAGTCGGGGCGAGCGACGCGGCATCGCCTTGCGTCTCGATCATGAATGTGACCTCTTGCTCGAAATTTGCCCAGTACGACAGATAAACATACGGCTCCGGAATCTCGCCGACGGCATTGATCGGCGCATTCTTGACCACGCCAGTCACGGTGTGAGCTCTGGGCGATCGGCCACCAATGCGGATGATTTTGCCGATCGGATTTTCGCCGGGCCAGAAACGTTGCGCCATTTGTTCGTTGATGAGAACCGAAGTCGCGCCGGGCGCTTCGTCACGTGGCTCGAAACCGCGGCCACGCACGATGGGTGTGCCCATGGTGCTCAGGAAATTTCGAGTCACGGAGTTGTACTTGATCTCGACCGGCGGCGCGTCGGCCAAGTCCGGCTGCCCGGGGAATGTGACGCGCTGCGCCATGAGGTTGCTCGAAAGGCTGAGCGGAGCGCGCACCGCCGCAGCCACGCTGCGAACTCCCGGCATGGCTTCAAAATGCGTGATGACGTCACGATACAAGGGCGGCTTCGCGTCGGCCGCAACCCACACCAGGAGCAGTTGCTTGCGCCCAAAACCCAGATCGCCGGTGCGCGTATTGGCGAAACTACGGACCAGTACTCCCGCGCACACAAGCAAGATCATCGAGATACCTACCTCGGCGATCACCAGCCAGTTGCGGAGTGGCCAACGCCGGCGTCCGGAACTCCCGTATGCCGCCTCGCCTTTCAAAGCCGGCACCAAGTCCGGGCGCGCGGATTTCCAGGCCGGCGCTAGGCCGAAGAACAGGATGGTGGCGAACGTGATGGCCAGGCTGAAGCCCAGAACCCGCGAGTCGAATTGGAACTCGATGGTGTTTTCGAAGCCCGGCGGCTGCACCATGAGCGCCGGCAGGATCGCAACGAGCCATACGCCGATGGCGATACCGCCGGCCAGCCCCAACGCGCCGAGCAGGATGTTCTCGGCCATCAACTGCCGAAGGAGGTGGCCACGGCCGGCGCCCAATGCCAAGCGGACGGCCATCTCCTTTCCCCGAACTCCGGCGCGCGCCAGCAGCAGGTTGGCGACATTCACCGAGGAAATCATTACCACCAGCAACACAATCGCGATCAGCACCAGCCCGGTGGTGCCGGCCTGTTCCATCCGATAGCGAAAATCGGAGATCACCATTCCACGGCGTCCGCGATTCGTGGCCGGCCACGTTTCCGCCATGCGACGTCCCAGGGTCTCGATCTGCGCGTTGGCCGATTGCTCGCTGGCGCCGGGCGCAAGCCGGCCCAGCGCGAGGAACCATCGGTTTCCGGGCCGCTCCAACTCCGTGATATCGCCGATCTGCTTCCATGACGGCGGCGAGAACCACAGGTCACGATCCGAGCTTGGATCAATCTCTCGAAAGCTCTTGGGCAACACGCCGATCACGGTGATCAAAACGTCATTCACTCTGTGAATCTGGAGCTGCTTGCCTACCATGTTGGGATCGCCTCCAAAATGGCGCTGCCAAAAGTTGTATCCCAGCACTACGTTTAAGGACCCGGCCGGATCGGCATCGTCTTGCGGCGTAAAGACTCGGCCCAGGGCGGCCTTCACGCCGAGGGCGGTGAAGAAATTCGACGAGACCAGATTCAGATCATGATGCTCGTGGCGATCTCCCTCCACCAACATAGCTCCCCGGCCACCGATGGCCACCACTTCACCAAGGCGCGTGGCCTGTTGTTTCAGAACCAGGAATTCCGGATAGGACAGGTATGCATCCCGCCCCTGATCCGTTAGCCCGAAAATACGGACGACCTCGCTTGCCTTAGGGACCGCTAGGGGCCGCAGCCATAGCGCGTCGATCAGGCCAAAAATCGCCGAGTTAGCTCCAATGCCCAAGGCCAGGGACAATGCAGCCACCAACGTAAACCCGGGGCGTGAGGCTAGAACCCGAAAAGCAAAACGGAAATCGCGGAACATGCCAGCGGCTCCTTTCGACAATCTTCCGTGTAATTCCCCACGAAGGGGTAAGATCGTCCAGCTACCGTGAACACCATCGCCTTCGCTCCCCCTGGACGGAAATACATGGGCGCAAAGGTGCGTCTGCCACTGAGGGTCCCAGTATCCAATTCCGCCGGGCGACGCACATCTGTGAGACATACTTGTGTCACCACCATTGGTTACGCGAACAGACTGAATTTTCTCTCAAAGCATCTGTTTTGCCCGTAAATGGCGGGGCCCTTACTGCCATTCGGCGGCCACGTCGCAACGATCAGCCCGATGTCTCTTACCCTTTCAAGCGCGAGGTGTAACCTTTCTCCCGAACTTCAGTAGTATCTGCGTCATGAATTCTCTCTGGCAGGACCTACGGTATGGGATGCGGATGCTGCGGAACTCGGCCGGCTTCACGGCTGCTTCCATCATCTGCCTGGCGCTCGGGATTGGCACTACTACCGCGATTTTCAGCATCGTGAACGCCGTGTTGCTGCGGCCGCTGCCGTATGCGCACGCCGAGCGGCTGGTCCGGATCTACACGGAGTTCCCGACCTTCAAGAAATTCTGGGTCTCCCCGCCGGAATTATTGGACCTACAGAAGAACGCGAAGAGTTGGGAATCGATGGAGGGCTGGGTGAACGGAGGCGTCAACCTGGCCGGCAGCAGCGAGCCGGTCCGGGTGACGGCGTCGTTTGTTACCGGTGGCTTGATGAAATCGCTGGGTGTGACGCCACCGATGGGTAGGGTACTGACGCCGCAGGACGATGCGCCATCGGCGCCGCTAACCGCCGTGCTCTCCTACGGTCTGTGGCAGCGAGCCTTCGGCGGCGATCCGGGCTTGGTGGGCCGCGACATCCTTTTTAATGGCCAGAAGTGCACCATCGTTGGCGTGATGCCCAAAGGGTTCCATTTCCCGCCGGGTGAGACGGATCCGCCCGAGATCTGGTCGCCGCTGCAGATCGATCCGGCAAATCCAGGCAGGCGGTCGAGCCATTACCTCTCGGTGATCGCAATCCTGAAACCGGGTGTCGCCATACACGAGGCGCGCGATGAAATGCAGCAACTCGTTCAACAGTGGGGTGCATTGGACACGGTGAAAGTGCACATGCTGAGTCCGAAAAATCACCCCATCGTGATGTACCCGTTTCAGGACGAGGTAGTGGGTGGAATCCGGCTGGCGATGCTGATGCTGCTGGGCGCGGTGGCTTTTGTGCTGCTGATTGCCTGCGTGAACGTGGCCAATCTGCTTCTGGCTCGGGCGGAAGCGCGGCAACGGGAAATCGCCATCCGCAAAGCCATGGGCGCGCAAATATGGAGGCTGGCGCGGCAGTTCGTCACCGAGGGGGTGGTGCTGTCGCTGGCGGGCGCCTTGCTTGGGCTGGGCCTGGCATTCGCCGGATTGCGGGTGATCGCAGGGACCAATGCGGCCAGCATCCCGCGGTCGAATGAAATCGAGGTCGATATCACGGTGCTTCTGTTCACGCTGGGCCTTTCGGTGCTGACCGGAATCGCGTTCGGGCTCGCGCCGCTGGCGCAGATCATTGCCTCCAATTTGCACGACACGCTGAAAGCGGCTGCTTCGCGGACCACGGCATCAGCAGCGTCCAGCCGGTTCCGGCACGCGCTGGTGGTGACGGAACTTGCGCTGGCGCTGGTGCTGTTGATTGGGACCGGGCTGATGATCCGAGCCTTCTGGAAGTTGCAGGAAGTCCACCCGGGATTGCAGCCGGCGCGGCTGCTGACCATGCGGGTCGCTCTGCCGCAGTCGGTCTATCCTGACGACGCGCATCTCCGTCAGTTCTGGATCGGGGTGCAACAGCGAATGGCCGCTCTGCCGCGAGTGGAATCGGCGACTATCGTGAGCGGGCTGGCTCCCATGCGGCAGATCAACGCCAACGACACGCAAATCGAAGGTTGGGTGCAGCGCCCGGGCGGGCCGATTCAAAACATCGATTACTGGCAGTTTGCCGGGCCGCGTTATTTCGAAACCATGGGAATCCGGTTGATCGAAGGCCGCTTCTTCGACGACCGCGATGGCGAGAGCGCGCCGTTGGCGGTGATGGTGAATCAGACTACGGCGCGGGCGTACTGGCCGGGCCAGAGCGCCATCGGACGACGGGTGAAGCCCGGATTCCAAGGCGCGTGGCGAACAGTGGTTGGCGTGGTGGAGGACGTGAAGAACGCCGGCATCGACAAACCCACTGGAACCGAACTGTATTTCCCAACCGCCCAGGCGGCCGGGTTCGGGTTGCGAGCCGGCTACGCGGTGCTGCGGGCCAAAGGCGATCCGGCTCGAATGGCGGTAGCGGCGCGCGGCGTGATCCACCAGATCGACCCCTCTCTGCCGGTATCCGCAGTGCGGACTATGGACGAATTGTTGTCAGAGGCGCAAGCGCGGCCGCGCTTCCTTACGCTGCTGCTGACTCTCTTCGCCGGCGTGGCGCTGGTGCTTGCCGCAGTGGGAATCTACGGCGTGATCTCGTACTCTGTGGCGCAGCGCACCAGCGAATTCGGCATTCGCATCGCGATGGGCGCGAGGCCGAGCGACGTGATCGGAATGGTGCTCGGCCAAGGGTTGATGCTGGGAGCGATCGGCGTGGTTCTCGGCGCGGCTGGGGCGTTCGCGCTGACGCGGCTTATTCGAGGACTGCTGTTCGGGATTAGTTCGTTCGACCCGCTTACCTTCGCGGTGATGGCCGTCGTACTAGCCGCTGTCACGTTGGTTGCCTGTTGGTTGCCGGCCCGGCGGGCCACGCGGGTGGACCCGATGGTCGCTTTGCGATACGAATAAAGGTGCAAGCGATCTTGTTGAAATAGCAGCGGTTGCGAATGGGCGTTCGCTTTTGGGGGTTGAACCGGTGTTTTCAGTGCGCGCACTCCGAACTCGTTCAGCGCCGAGTCGAGCGAAGTTGAAAAGATCGAATTGTGATCGTGAATAACGAACCGATAGGATGTAGCTCGGCGAGAACCTCGCGGAATTGTTGCGTCGTCCATTCTGCGGTGGGATGTTCCGTGACGTTAGCGTGAAGGATCCGCCGCGAGCCAATGTCCCTGGCCACGAACACGTACAGCACCCGGAAGGTCACTGTGATCGACACAAAGAAGTCACAAGCAGCAATCGCCGTCGCCTGGTTGCGAACAAAGTGGCCCAGCATTGGTCGGTGCTTACTGCGCACGGACGGATTCTGGTCCATGTACTTGCTGACAGTCCTTGGTGAGACCCGGATACCGAGCTTGAGTTTCAGTTCGGCAGCGATTCATTCATGGCCCCAGGTCGGGTTGCCGCGCGCGATCTCCCGAATCAGTTTGCGCAAGCCTATAGGCAGCCGTGGTCGGTCTCGCTTTCGAGACTTCCGTCTCCAGAGGGCTCGGAACACGGTGCGATATCACTTAAGGAAGGTCTCCGGCCGGACGACCACCATTGGTTACGCGAACAGACTGAATTTTTCTCACACCTTGTGTTTGCCTGTAGTAGTTGGCAGTGCCCTTAGTCCCGTTGGGGCGGCCATGTCGATGCAATCGGCCCGATGGATAGGGTAAGAGACATCGTCTTTCCTTTGCAATTTCTGTAGGCCATCGACTGACAACGTGAAAGAATCGTTAGAGGTCATCCAGCGCATATCGAAGGCAATTCTGGAGGGCAAGACCTGCGCGATCGATTTTGACTTGCGATCCTATTTCGACACGGTGCGACATCATATCGTGCTGCACAAGATGGCGCGTGAGCGCCGGTTCTGTTTGCCGCCACTTGAAGATGGTCGGTCGCGTAGCCATTTCACGATTTGTCATCCGGGGCCCTGCGGAAGTTGCAAGACCACCGACTTGCGCTACTCCTGGCGCAGCGCGGTTACGGGGTTGATGCGGATGGCACGCATCGCGGGAACGCAACAGGCCACGGCTGCGATCGCTAGGATCATTAGAAATACCGTCGCGTACGTTATTGGATCGGTCGGTTGGACGCCGTACAAAATCTGCTGCAACAGTCGCCCGACCAGGAGAGCCAGACCCAGTCCGATCGCCGTGCCCGAGCCAATGAGGAGCAGTGCGCGCCGTGGTAGTGTTGCAAGTTTCGGATTGGAACAAGGGTTCAAAGAAAGGGCGTCGTTCCCCGGAACCTTAGGCAGCCACTTCGAAGAGTTCGTTGATGAACCGATTCTGACGCCGGACGCCACTCCCGCTCAGCCACCGCACTTGGCCCTTCCGAATTATGTGCATCGCCTCATAGCCCTGAATCGTTCGTCGCGCAGCCTGGAATTCGCGAAACCCTTGCTTAGCGTTCACTCGCCGTTTGATCGCGCGATGGTCTTGCTCGATGATGT
>OCTA010003861.1_pt1 | contig 13254 bp, 11 predicted proteins | sample 1538991 | NCBI WGS metagenome assembly OCTA01 (sample SAMEA3539302, study PRJEB22396) | soil metagenome | biome: tundra; feature: field; material: soil | place: USA | collected 2010-05 | depth 0.15 m
TAGGTGGGGCCAGTTCAAGACGTCGCAGTGGGGCCAGTTCAGAGCATCGTTCTCAAGTTCGGTAGCGATCTGGCAGCCGGGCGTGCCGCGTATGAGAATCTGGGCGCCGGCAGCCAGCAGCTCGCGACGACACGGCTCGGCGTTGCTTCCGTCCGGCTCGTATAGCCGGACGATGTGCACGATCGGACGCCGCACTGCTCGGAAACCCTCGATCAGCCGCCGCATCGCCGGGAGCACGGCCGAGGTGCCCGCGATCGGAAACGCCCCATCATCTAGCACGTCACGCTGCGTATCGATCGTGATCAGAGCTGAGGCATCAAGACTCGGGGCGGTCTGGGAATCGCTCAAGGCGACCAGGAGCCTACCGTTCCAGCCCATGCCGACCCAAGCCCCACAGTCAAGCTCACTCTCGCTGCTCAGGATATGAGCAACCGCGGCGCCGACCCGTGATCTCGTTGTGAAACGATTGTGGTGTGGGCATGCATGTGTGGGCTTTTGTCGGGATCTCGATACTGGTGATCATCGCGCCGGGCCCTGACACGGTGCTGGTGACCAAGAACGCTGTGTTGCACGGGCGTAGTGCGGCCCTGGGAACGTCGTTGGGCGTCAATACGGGCCTTCTGATCTGGACGGGCGCGGCGGCGTTTGGCGTGGCTGCCGTCGTGCGGGAATCTGCGGTCGCGTTCACGGTCCTGAAACTGGTCGGTGCGGTCTATCTGGTCTGGCTCGGTGTGCAAGCGTTGCGCGCGGCGCGGCGGCATTCTGTGCACGAGCCGATCGGTAGATCTGGAGCATCTGCGCCGTCTCCTTGGCCGAGAAAGCCAGCACCTGGCGCAAAATCAGCACGACACGCTGATTAGCCGACAGATGTTGCAGCGCGGCTACGAACGCCAACTCCACGCTCTCGCGTCGCTCATAGCGCGCCTCAGGTGTGCCACAGCCGTCCTGGATGCCGAGCATCTCGTCCGGGTAGGGCTCAAGCCACACCGATTCAACGATCGGCTCGCCGGGCGCGACATGAGGATCAGTCGCGGGACCATAGTCGATCGGCAGCACCCGCTTGGGTCGCCGCGCGATCTGGCTTAGGCAAGCGTTCGTAGCGATCGTATACAGCCACGAGCGCAGCGAGCTGCGCCCCTCAAAACGCGACAGCCCACGCCACGCGCGCAACAGCGTCTCCTGCAGCGCATCCTCGCCATCATGCACCGAGCCGAGCATCCGATAGCAGTGCGCGTGCAACTCCCCGCGATAGGGCTCCACGAGACGGGCAAATGCACCCCCCTCGCCAGCCCGAGCCGCCGCAAGGGCGTTCCGCTCATACGCCGTTGCACCCGTCAAACCATTAGCCATCAAGATCGAAAGAATAAACTGCCCACTCCTCAAGCTCACGCAGCGCCTGATCGATCGGTCACCGATTGGAACTGGGGCGGCGCAAGGTCATGAATCACCGAAGAACGGGCGCCAACCGAGGAGGATCGTGATGCGGAAGCTGATCTATTCCATGGGAGTGTCGCTGGACGGCTACATCGCTGGACCCGACGGGGAGATCGACTGGTCGGCGCCCGACGAGGAGCTGCATCGGTTCCATAACCAGCAGACACGGGAGTTGGGTGCGCACCTATGTGGACGGCGGCTTTACGAGGTGATGGTGTACTGGGAGACCGCCGACGAGAACCCGTCGGCTCCAGACCACGAGCTGGAGTTCGCTCGCATCTGGAAGAACGTGCCGAAGATCGTGTTCTCGAAGACCCTCGAGAAAGTCGAGGGCAATGCCAGGCTAGTCAGGGACAGCGTCGCCGAAGAGGTCGCCAAGCTGAAGGGACAACCAGGAAAGGACCTGGCCGTCGGCGGCGCTGGCCTGGCCGCCACCCTCACGAAGCTGGGTCTCATCGACGAGTACCGGCTGTTCGTCAGTCCGGTTGTACTGGGCGGCGGTACGCCTTACTTCCCGGCCCTGGACGAGAGGATCAACCTGGAGCTGGCCGAGACACAGACGTTTGGCTCTCGCGTGGTTTACGTTCGCTACCGGCGTGTGTAATGCGGCCTAGCAGTCGTCAGCCAGAGCCTTGAGGTTCATTGTCTCCGCCGCAAGCTGTTGCAGCGACCAGGTGCGCGGGGTCTATCGTCGAGAGCATGGCGACAGGAAGCACACTGGACCGGGAAGGCCTGGGTGTGCTCGGCGTTGACGACGCGCTGATCGCGAAGCGCGAGCGCCTTGACGGGCCGCGGGCACTCCGGTTCCTCGCCGAGTTGCCGTCGCTGGCGGCTTGCTGGCAGGCGCGCCTGGGCCTGCGCGACGCCCGCATCATGCCCGGCGGGGTGCTGTCAGCTGCCCTGGCGTGCAAACGGCGTCGCGACGGAGCAGCAGTCGTGTTGAAGCTGACCGCGCCGGACGCCGATAGCGCTCGCGCGGAGGCTGCTGCGCTCGCCGCGTGGGCCGGCGTTGGCGCCTGCGCGCTGCGGTACGCAACCGAGGACGGGAGCGTGCTGCTGCTCGATGCCGTCTGCCCGGGCGTGGCGGTGCGCCCCGGCGATGATGACGGTGCCGACGCCAGGCGCGCGGGCGAGCTGCTCCTGGCCCTTCACCGGATCCCGACGGAGCGTTTTCCGGCGGCGGTCCCTGACGCCCGGCAGGAGCTGCGCTGGCGCTTTGAGCGCGCGCATCAGCAGCTCGATGGGCCGAGCCACGCCAGAGGGCTGATCAGCCATCTCGACCTCGACGCCGCGTACGACACGGCGCTGGTGCTGCACGAGCAGTGTCCGAGCAGGGTGATGTGTCACGGCGACCTGATGAACAAGAACATCCTGCTCGACGCGCAGGGGAAGTGGCGGGCGATAGACCCGCGCCCGTGCGTCGGGGATCCGTGCCTAGATGCGGCGTTCTGGTCTGTCACCCACCGACCAGGTGAGCGCGTGAAGCAGCGCTGTGAGCTGGTCGGGCATGCAGCCGGGCTGGACCCCGGGCGGGTGTGGGAGTGGGCGCTGGTGTTCGCAGTCTCAGAGGCGGTGCTCGTGACCGATCTCCCGCGGGCGCGGGCGCATCACAGCGCACTTGGACTCGCGGCACGCGTGCCCTCCCAGGAATCCTGTCCCCCGGCGATGGCTACTTCGCTTGAGGCAGCTCCTGCGAGATCTCGCCGAACAGCCCCATAACCTGTGCCAGGGCCTCTCCGGTGTAAGCGCTCACCACTCCGACGTTGTCAACCACGGCTCCTGCGCGACTGACGACACGCAGGAACTCGGGGCTGGATCGCACCGAGTCGAGCGCAGCTTGCTCGCCATGCATGATGATGAAGCCCGCGAGGTCACCACTATGCGGAGCCAGTAGGAACGTGTCGAAGCCATCGATCCGGCCGTCCTCCTGCAGCTTGCCGTAGTAGGCGATGCTCTCCTGAAAAACCTGTAGCGCGAGCTGCTCGCGCCCCCGCACGACCTGACCCCAACCCAGGAACAATGCGTCTCCAGCCATTGCGTCACTCCGTTCTCATTGTTGCCGTGGAAGGGACTGTAACCCGGCGTACGAGCTGCGCGGGAAAGTCTCTAGGCGCTGGCGAGCGGGAACCTGAACGGTCGGCATGCCCAAGCTGCGTGCTGCGTCCAGATTCCGCGTAGAGTCATCGCTCGTCACGGTCGCAGACGGCGTGAGGCTGAAGCGATCAAGCAGCCGCTGGAAGATCTTGGGACGCGCGCGCCTCACAGGTCGTAGGAGTAACGAGTGAGGGTCTCACATCCCTGCTCGGTTATGAGCAGGAGATCTTCGTAACGGACCCCGCCAATTCCTGGCAGGTCTTCGATCCCGGGCTCGATCGCGACTACGTCTCCTGCGAGGAGCGTTTCCGTGTCTGAGAGTCCGAGTCCTGGCGGTTCGTGCACCTCCAGTCCGACTCCATGTCCGAGACTGAAATAGAACCCGTGGGTTAGACGCTGCCCGGGCTCACGCGTGCGCTGAGTCGGGTGACCGGCACGCTCGACGACCCCGGCGGCAATGTCGTAAAGGGCTCGGCCCGTGATCCCTGGGCGTGCGGCGGAACGCGCCGCCTCCAGCGCTTCACGGACGACGTCGCGCAGTTCGCCTACCTGTTCTTGTATTTGGCCCGCCACGAACGTGCGTGTCATATCGGCCCAGCAGCCGCTGACTTCGTCGCGCGGCCACAGGTCGATCGTGATCGGCAGGTCTGCAGGCAGAGGCCCCCAACCGGGGTCATGCCCACCCCCGGACAGCGCCGAGACAACCATGATGTCCGGAGGCGCCGGCGCGCCCGCGGCGGCGCACGCCGTCCGGATCGCGGCGCGCACTTCCTCGGCCGTGAGCGGCTCGCCGCCCTGGTTCAGGCGCCCACCGTCTCGCTTCGCTTCGCGGATCAGCTTCTCCGCAGCTGCCATGCCCGACTCGGCAGCGCGCTGAGCGCGCCGTATGCCGGCCAGCTCCGCCGGAGCCTTGACGCGCCGGCGAGCCTCAACCGTCCGGCCGTCAACGTCAATGGCGATGCCCGCCGCACGGATCCAGTCTGCGACCGCGACCGGAAGGTCACGCGCAACGACGGCGCGGTCTACGCCCCATGCGCGCAGCGCCCTGACCACCGTCGTGAGCTCCGCTTCATCGTATGACGTGCCCTGCTGAACCAGATCAAAGAACCCAAGCTCATCGGCGACAAGCAACTCGGCCTCCGGCAGCACGCGCGTGATGCGCTGCGCCTCCAGGGTATTAGTCAGCACGAGTTTCTCATCGTCCCGAGCGACGAACAGGAACGGATCCAAGATCTCGAGCGGCACCTCGTGCCGCATCGACGGATACCGGATCGTGTCGCCATACAAAAGGACTGTCGCCACGGCCGCGAATGCTAGAGACGCGCCGGACGGGGAGGGCGCGATACACCGATAATGTCGCCATGTCGGACTTCGGACGGCCGCTGCGGGAGCAGGATGTTGATCGCAATCCGTTTCGGCAGTTCACGCGCTGGTTTGAGCAGGCGGCCAGCGCCGGCGTGCGGGCGCCTGAGGCGGCCGCTGTGGCGACCGCCACCACGGATTGCGTGCCATCGGTGCGGATGGTGCTGGTCAAGCAGGCTGACGAATCCGGGGTCGTGTTCTACACGAACTATGAGAGCCGCAAGGGCCGCGAACTCGCCGCCAATCCCCGCGGGGCGCTGCTGTTTCATTGGGATCCGCTGGGACGCCAGGTGAGAATTGAGGGGCGTGTCGAACGCACGAGCCCTGGCGAGTCAGCCTCATACGTTCGTAGCCGGGCGCGCGGCAGCCAGCTGAGCGCACTCGCCTCGCCGCAGAGCCGCACGATCGACAGCCGTGGCTTGCTCGAGCAACGTGTGGCCGAGCTCGCCGCCCTATACGAGGGCGCGGAGCTGCCGCTGCCTGCTGCCTGGGGTGGCTTCCGCCTGATTCCCGAGATCTTCGAGTTCTGGCAGCAGCGCGACGATCGTCTCCACGACAGGCTGCGCTACACCCGGCAGACCGAGGGCCGCTGGCAGCTCGAGCGTCTCGCGCCATAAGGTCCACGCATTCGAGTCACGATCTCGATTTGCTCGAGTCAACTCACCTTTACGCAGGCCCCGAGCTCGTGGCGGAGCGGACATCAGGTCCCCGCTGCAGCTGGTCGCCGGTAGCTGAGACGCTGCCCGGGCACATCGCCTCCGACCACTACCGGAACTCCGGCCGCTGTGCCTCGTTTGTGCCCGTGTGCGTGCACGTCGCCTGTGGATGGCTCGGTTGTTGGCAATCGCGACCTGGGGATTGGCCGCGGTGTTGGCCTCGCCGGCCGGGGCGGCATTCCCCGGCCGCAACGGCAGGCTGGTGGTGGTGCCGCGGCACGGCCAGGGACTCGCGCTGGTCGATCCTCGGAGCGGCGTGGCCCAGCTGATCTGCACGGACTCGACGCTGTGCGGCAAGCCGGGCCAAGCGCGGTGGTCCCCCGACGGGCAAGAGCTCGCATTCGTGGACGCGGTCAGCTCGCGGCTCGTGATCGTGGCATCGGACGGCACGTGCATGTGGTGCCTCCTGGGAGCTCCGCTCTCGACTCTGCAGGCTCGTAGCCCGGCGTTCACCACCAGCGGGACCGCCGTCGCGTTCGGGGTTGGCGGGAGGCGCGCGCAGCCGGGGCTTTGGCAGCTCGGATTGACCGGCGCCGATGGCCGGCTCGTGGTCAGGGGCCGCGTCACCGACGCCGTTTGGTCGGCGAAGGGGCGCCTCGCACTGGTGCGTGGTGGGTCCGTGTGGATCGGCCGATCGTCTGGCAAGCAACTCCGGCGGCTCGCGCCGGGCGGTTCACCGTCGTGGTCGCCCGATGGCTCTCGTTTGGCGCTTGTGCGGCACGGGTGGGTGTGGGTCGTCCAGGTTCGCAACGATCGCTCGCGACTTCTTGTCCGCGGCTCGTTCCCAGCCTGGTCACCAGATGGCCGTTTGATCGCGTACCTCGGCCCCGGGAACGACGTGGACGTCGTTGCTGCTGGCGGCGGTCACCCGCGGCGCGTCGGCGCGCTCACCGGATCAGCGGTCGACTGGCAGCCGCTGCCGCTGTCGCGGGGCCGCTCCTGCAAGCCCCCATCGGGATCACAGGTCCTGGCCAAAGATCAGCAGGCGATCGTCACGACCAGTACATCCCAGGACGGCATCGCTCAGACCGTGCGCGGATGTCTGCACGCGATCGGCCGCCAGCGGATGCTGTATTCCGGAATGAGCGCCGCAGGGTGTTACGCCGGAACGAGCGTGTCGCACGTCGAACTGGCCGGCCGTTTCGCCGCACTTCAGTTCTTCGGCTGCGACCACTACGGGGCCTGCAACAACAGCATCAGCATTGTCGATCTGAGCCGAGAGGGCTCGACTCCGCTCTCCAGTCAGGATTGCAGCGGGGAGTACGGAGGAGGCGGATTGGATGCCCTGTCGGTGGATTCGAGCGGATTTGCCGCGTGGCGAGCCCTTAACAGGGTCGTGCCATACCGCCCGTTGAACGCCGTCTCGTGCCCAACCGCCTCGCTCTGCGGCGCGGTCGACGGCGCCGGGGACATACTCGGCTCGGCTGATCCAACCGCCAACGCGACGACCGCCTGGACGACGGCACCCGTCGACGTCCCCGTTTGCGCGCCGGCCACTCCCTGCGTATCCGAGCAGCTGTTAGCCCACGACGATCGCGGTACGAGGGTGATTGACAGCGCGCCACCCGGCTCCGGGCAATCGATCGCCAACGTCGGTATGTCGGGCAACTCCCTGCTGCTCACCTGGACCCGGAACGGCGGGTCTTACCAGGCCGCGCTGAGATGAGCAACGCCGCCGTGACCCGTAGCGCCGCCTTCATTCGCCTGCTGCTGATCGTGGCGGGCGCCCTGGCGGCGCAGGCCTGCCTGGCACCCGCCGAATCGCTGGCCGCATCGCCGTGGTCGGGGCCCGAGTTGATCGATCACCAGCCCCCTTACGATGCCCAGCAGCCGGCGGCGAATCGTACTCCGCTGGTTGCGGTGTCCTGTCCGTCCACCTCGCTGTGCGTCGCGGTTGACAACCAGGGGAACGTGGCGACGTCCCGCGATCCTACGGCCGGGGCCTTCGCGTGGAAGCTCACTCACGTCGATAGCAGCTTCAACCAGTCCCTGTTCTCGCCTGGAGGTTTGGCGGGCTTGTCCGGCCCGTCGGCGTCGCTGTGCGTCGCCGTCGACGGCTCGGGCAACGTGATCACTTCGACAAACCCGGGCAGCGGTCGTCCCACATGGAGGCTCAGTCACGTTGACAGTGCGACGAAGTCCCCAGTGGGTCAGCCCGGAGGCGGTCGGCCCGGATTGTCGGGCGTTTCCTGCCCGACGACGTCGTTCTGCGTCGCGGTCGACACAGCCGGAGATGTGCTGACGTCCAGAAAACCAACCACGGGCCGCTCTGCCTGGAAGTTGACGCGGATCGACGCCCTCCCCGGCTTCGGTGGCCTCAGAGGGGTGGCGTGCCCGACCACCTCGATGTGCGCGGCGGTCGACGACTCGGGGAACCTGCTCACCTCGACCAATCCAACGGGCGGTGCGAGCGCCTGGAGGCGAGCCGGCGTGAATGGGCCGTTCACTCTCCACGCGGTGTCGTGCCCGTCACCGTCGTTCTGCGTGGCCGTCGCAAACTCCACCGTGTTCACCTCGACGAACCCCGGCGCAGGCCGGTCGGCGTGGATCAAAACCACGGTGGCCGATCCAAGCGCCCCCCGCATGGAGGGGGTGGCGTGCCCGTCTCGTTCACTATGCGTGGCGTTTGACAGCGGCGGCAACGTCCTGACCTCCACGGACCCGACCGGCGGTGCGTCCGCATGGACGCTGACTCATGTGGACGACATCATTGGCGATCAGTTCCTGCTCGCCGGCGGTTACGGAGTGTCGTGCACGACGCGCGCTCTGTGCGTCGCCTTCGACAGCGACGGCAATGTGGTCACCTCGACCGACCCGACCGCGGGCGCCGGGGCGTGGTCGGTCGAATGGATCGACGGGAGCAACGCGCTGTCCGGGATCTCGTGTCCATCGCGAACCTGTATCGCTGTCGATGCCGACGGGAACGTCCTCACGTCGAGCGACCCCGCCCGCGGGCCGGGCACCTGGTCGGTCAACCCGGTGGATGGCGCGGGACTGTCCGGTGTCTCCTGCCCGTCGAGTTCGTTGTGCGTGGCCGTGGACGGCGCCGGAGACGTGGTCACATCCGTCGCCCCGACCGCAGGAGCGCACGCCTGGACGGTAACCAATGTCGATGGACTCAACGCCCTATCCGCGGTCTCTTGTCCGTCGACGTCGCTGTGCGTGGCGGTTGACCGCGCCGGGAACGTCGTGAGCTCAACCGATCCTGGCGCCGGAGCAGCGGTCTGGACGGTGACCAGCGTCGATCAAACCGTCACCCCGAGCGGATCCGCGGCGAGCCTCGTCGACGTTTCATGTTCCTCTGAGTCCTTGTGCGTGGCGGCGGACGACGCCGGGAACGTCGTGACATCCACGAACCCCACGGGCGGAGCCTCCGCCTGGACTGTGGCAGACATCGACGGGACGACGGCCCTGACCTCGGTTGCCTGGCGGGCAAGCCGGTTCTGCATCGTGGTCGATGGCACGGAAATATTGACGTCAAGCGATCCGGCCGGCGGTGTTCCGGCGTGGAGCGCTACCGGAAACGGCATCGAGTTGTCGCGCGTTTGGTGCCCGTCCGCTGCGCTCTGTGTCGGAGGCGAGGCGTCTGGGGAGATGGCGACGACGCTTGATGCAACCGCCTCCGTGTGGACAACCGACAACATCGGTCTGAGGTCGCTCACCGGCCTGGCTTGTGCGTCCGCGTTGCTTTGTGCGGCGGTCGACGCGAACGGCAATGCAGTTGTCGGCAACCCGGCTCCGTCCGCGCGCGCGGCGCAGCTGAGGGCGCTGCTGCGCAGAGCACTGGTTCCCTCTGGAAGACGGGCCAGGATCGCGGCGTTGCTTCAACACGGCGGCTATGCGTTCTCGCTCACCGCTCTCAGCGCGGGTCGCCTGACCATCGGGTGGTACATAGTTCCGCCCGGCGCCCACCTGGCACGCGTCAGGCGGACCCCGATCTTGATCACCACGGCCACTACGAGCTTCGCCCACGCGGGAGCGGCGCCGGTCAAGCTGCGGCTGACCCGTCGCGGCAGGGCAAGGCTGATGGGCGCCAGGAAGCTGCGGGTGACCGCGCAAGGCAGGCTGACCGCGCGCGGGACCAACGCGGTGATGGCCGACAGCGCCTTCGTCCTGACGCGCTAGGTACGCCTGGCTCGCGCAAGCCTTCAGCGGACAAGACGCTGCGGCGGACCTGCCGTGGCCTGCCTTCTAAGCCATAGGAACCCGCACGTCGCGCCCACGGAGACGCGACGAGATGCTCCAACCCGCGACTAGGCCCCATACGCCTTCTAGCAAGACGAAACCCCACTGGTGGCTTAGCGCGGCCGCGGCGGAAAGGCCCGCCCCACCCACAAGGCTGAACACGAGATACCGATAGGAGAGGACCGACCAGACGCCCCACTGGGAAAGCGCGAACGCAATCAACACCACGACCGCGCCGCTCCACTGCAACAGCTCCGACATCACCGACACCTCCGTTTCGTCCCGGTCTCAAGCCCACAACCGCCTCGTCTGGCGGGTTGGCAGCCGCCACTACGCACATTCCCGCCGGCAGTTTCGTGTCTGACGTCTCGCCCAGCGCGACCACGGCCGATGTCTTGCCCATCCCCGGGCTGCCCCACAGCAACACCGGCACACCAGCCGACACCGCAACCGCGAGCGTCTCCAACGCCAGCAAGCCGTCCACGGATCCAGAGTACCTAGCACGCGTCCGCGCGACCAGTTCTGCCAGCGGGTAAATGCGAGCCCGCGGCGGCGGCAGGCCGAGACTTGACACCCACGCCCCCCTCGGGCAGCGGTTCGGGTGTAGGATCATTCATCTTTCGACCTAGGAGCGTGGACAAACCTTGATCGATCGCATTCGACACGACATCCAAGAGCGCCTTGACCAGTTGCTGGGCGAAGCGGAGAAGCTCCGCCACGCACTGGTGGCGCTCGGCTCGCGCGACGGTGCGCCGCCGTCTGCGCAGACAGCATCCAAGCCGACGGGAGCCAAGGCGCAGGGAACAACTCGCTCGACGGGCACCTCGGGCTCGTCAGTCGCCAAGAGCACCACGACGCAGCCTAAGACCCCCACGGCCCAGCGGCCGAAGGCTTCGCGCTCGGCAAAGACGCCAACTGCCGGAGCTCGCACCGCGCCGGGCGCGACCAAGAACGCGGTCCTCGCGGCGCTGTCTGACAGTAAAGCGATGACCGCCGGGGATGTCGCCGCCGCCACTGGTCTGGGTCGGGCGACCGTCAGCACCACACTCTCCAAGCTCGCCAAGAGCGGCGAGGTAACCAAAGCCGCGCGCGGCTACCAGCTCACCCGGCCCGAGAGCTGAGCCGGGTGCTCGGGCTCGCTGTCAGCAGAACAGGGTCTGACTCACTGACGTTCGTGTGGCCAGCTTGATTGAGCGGCACCGGCCACCCGCCGGGACGTTGCGACTTCGGCCAGGAGCGCCTTGACGGCTTGCGGGTCGAATTGGGTGCCGGCGCAGACTCGAAGTTCCTGCTGGGCGCATTCGAGCGTCATCGCCGGGCGATAGGGGCGGTCGCTGGTCATTGCGTTCATGGCGTCGCACGCGAGCGTGATGCGACTCGCGAGGGGGATCTGCTCGCCGGCCAGGCCGTCGGGGTAGCCACTGCCGTCCCAGTGCTCGTGCTCGGCGCGCATGGCCGGGGCGAGATGCGATAGCCCGGGTGTGCCGGCGATGATGTGCTCTCCGACAACTGGGTGCTGGCGCATCAGCTGCCACTCCTGGTCGTCGAGTGGACCCTGTTTCTGGAGGATGGCGTCCGGGATGCCCACCTTGCCGATGTCGTGGAGAAGAGCGACCTGCTCCACGTCGCGGGTTGCGTCTTGGTCGAGGCCGAGGCGCCGGGCAACGGCTGACGCGAGCTCGACGACCTGTTTGGAATGCGCGCTGGTGTAGAAGTCGCGTGCTTCCAGCGCGACCAGCAGCGTGCGGACGCCGGTGACGCCCGCCTGTACGCGTCGGGCTTCCGGTTGGTCTGTCTCGTCCTCGATCAGCTTGGCGGTGAGGTCGGTCAGGAAGCCGAGCAGTTCAGCGTGGCGCTCGCTGAGCTCTGGGTGCGGGCGAGTGTCGACGCCGCACAGCGTCCCGTAGATCTCACCCGAGCGCAAGCGAACGGGAACGCCCGCGTAGGCACGCAGCCCCAGCCTCCTCGTGAGCTGGAGGTCGAGTGTCTCGGGGTCAGCCGCGAGGTCCGCGACCGTCGCGCCGATGCGCCCGTCGAGCATCCGCTGGCAGTACGAGCCAGCCAGCGGCATCGCGTCGCCCTCCGCGACTCCAAATCGCTCCTGCTCCCCGGAGAAGCGCACAAAGGTGTATTCGTCGCCGCACACGCGCGTCAGGAACGAGAGCGGCATGCCGAGCTGCACGCGTGCGACCTCCAGCAACCGAGCGATCCCTTCCGGCGCGCTCGGCCTGCGTCCGCCCAGACGCGACCAGTCGTAGTCCGGGAGCTTCTGGCGAACTCTCTCCAACAGCCCACGAGCGCTCTCGCCGGGACGAGCGGTGGCGTGCGAGCTGCGGATGCTCTGGTGCCCGAGCGCCTCGCCGATCCGCTTCACGATCGCCGTCGCGGTTCGCGTGTCGACACTGGGAAGAAGCACCGCGAGCTCGCCGTGACCAAGGTGCGCCAACTGGTCTGCGTCACGACTTGCGCGTGCCAGGGTGTCTGCCGCGGAAGTCACTGCCGCATCGTCGCCGTCGATTTCAACCAGCAGGACGCTGCATCGGCTGCCCCCGGCGTTGAGCACATGCAACTCTTGGTCGAGCACGACCTCGAACGCACGCTGGTTAAGCAGCCCGGTCACCGGATCCTGCTTTGAGAGCGCTTGCAGCTGGGCGGCATAGCGCCGCAGCTCGCCCTGGGAGGTCTTGCGATCGGTGATGTCCTGGACTTGGGCGACAAAATGCTGCGGCGCATCGCTGGCATCGCGCACGATCGTGAGGGTCAGAAGCCCCCACACGATCCCGCCATCCGGCAGCAAGTACCGCTTGGAGATCTGGTAGCTGTCAATCTCGCCCGCGAGCGCTCGCTCGAACTGCTCAACATCGGCGGCCAGGTCGTCGGGATGCGTCAGCTCCTGAAACGAGCTGACCAACAGCGTCTCCGCGTCCCGAGCCAGCAGCCTGCACAACGCCGGATTCACCGCGAGGACGTGACCGTCGGGCGCGACAAGCGCCATACCGGTCGATGCCGCGTCGAACGCGCCGGCAAAGCGCGACTCGGCCTGGGCCAGTCGCTCCGCGTCTCGACTGGATTCGCCTACGTCGCGTACAACCGACACGACACCCGTGACCTGGCCCGCATCGTCGCGCAGCGGAGAACACGTGACCGCGACGTCAACCAGGACGCCATCCCGGCGTCGCTCTCGCGTCTCCAGTGACACCGACTCGCCTTCCCATACCTCGATCTTGCAGTAGCGCCTGGATCGCGGCGCTTGCAGTAAGGATCTGAGCGGGTCGCGATGGGTGTTGGGGGAGCGCCGGCCGCGTCGGAGCGGGGTGCTGGGGGGTGGTGTTGAGCGTCTGGACGGTTCGCTGGTACGTGTTCGGGATCGTGGCGTGGTTTGCGGGCAGGCTGACGCCGGGGGGTGCCGCGCGGTTCGGGTCCTCAGGGGTAGCGGCGCCGCACGGCGCTGGCGTGTCAGCCG
>OCTA010003862.1_pt1 | contig 13252 bp, 11 predicted proteins | sample 1538991 | NCBI WGS metagenome assembly OCTA01 (sample SAMEA3539302, study PRJEB22396) | soil metagenome | biome: tundra; feature: field; material: soil | place: USA | collected 2010-05 | depth 0.15 m
CCTTCCTGTGTCGTGCTGGTGGTGGGCTGTGGTCACTTGCCCCAGGTGTCGGTGCCCATCGGGGTGCTCCTTCCTGTGTCGTGCTGGTGGTGGGCTGTGGTCACTTGCCCCAGGTGTCGGTGCTCATCGGGGTGCTCCTTCCTGTTGTTGTCGTGGTGTGGGTGCGGCTGCCGGCATGCGGCACGTTCCCCGGAGATGTCGGAAATGTACCTATTCTGAGATTCAGCGCTGGGGTGTCTTGACGACAGCGGGTAATCTATCGGTACGAAACCTGCAACAAACGCTGAATCTGGTGCCTGTGGGTAGCCGGGGCTTGACAGGGGGCCCACCAACTCTGTGACAATACGGGGCAATGCTCTTACCCCTAGCTACCAATCTCGTCATCAGCAACACCGCGCGTTTACCGAGGAGGAGCCGATGCGTCCGGGCCTCTGCAATCGTGTGCGAGTGCGAGTCCCGGCTGTGACAGCCTGGCCTGTCTGGGAGAATCCCCGGTGGTTGCGGGGGTTCATCGTGGCGATCGTCGCCATCTACGCGCTGGCGGTCGGTTTTGCGGCCCGCGCGGCATCGCTGCCCGGCCGCGATCTGCTCGTGCTCGGGTCTCTGCTGCTGTGCATCGCCGCGACTGTGGAACTCACCAAGCGGGCAGGAGAGAACGCCGGGCTGATCAGGGACGTCTACGCGGTCTGGGAGCTCCCAATCGCGCTGCTGCTTCCGCCTCTGTATGCGCTGCTGGTGCCGGTTTTCCGGTTGGCCCTCGTTCAGTGGCGTATCAGGAGTGCACCGCTCCACCGGAGAGTCTTCAGCGCATCGGCAGTTGGCCTGTCGTACGGCGGTGCATCGCTCGCTTTTCACGGGCTCACCGATGCTCGCTTCGAGTCGGCTGTTTCGCCTGGGATTCACGCCTCTGCCTGGATCCTCGCCGTGGCCGCCGCCGCGCTACTGCAGCGGGCGGTCAACATGGCGCTCCTGTTGCCGGCCATCAGGGGCTCTGATCCCGGCGTCAGTGTTCGTGAAATGCTGCTGACACCTGAGCGCGTCCGAAACGACGTGTCTGAACTCTGCGTCGCTGTCCTGGTCACATTCGGAATCGCATTCACCCCCCTCACCATCGTCTTCGCACTGCCGTTCGTCACCCTGCTGCAGCGTTCCCTGCGGCATGCCCAGCTGCTCAACGCGTCCCGCATCGACTCGAAGACGGGGCTGCTCAACGCCGGCACCTGGGAGCGCGAAGCAGCCTCGGAAGTCGCTCGGGCGGTGCGCACACGCACACCGCTCGCCTTGATGCTGATCGACCTTGATCACTTCAAGGCAGTCAACGACGCTTACGGCCACCTTGTCGGCGACCAGGCGCTGCGGGCCATCTCCCGAACCTTCAAGATCTTTCTGCGGGACTACGATCTGGCCGGCCGGTTCGGCGGTGAGGAGTTCGCCCTGCTGCTCCCGCAGACGGGAGCAGCAGATGCACAGCGCATTGCCGAGCGCATGCGAGCCCATATTGCTGAGATGCCCATCGCTGCCGGTGACGATCCAGAGGCAGAGCCTATTCGGGTGAAGGTCTCCATAGGGGTCGCTGCGCTAGGTACGACCTGGGATAGGACTACCGGCAGCCAGCTCACCGACTTGATGGCCGCAGCCGACACCGCGCTGTACCGGGCCAAGGGCGGCGGTCGCGACCGGGTGTGCATGATTACCGATACCGGGGCGGCCGCGTCGGCCTCCGAGGATGACCGGGTGCCTTCCTGAAGACCCGGGCGCTTTCCCGGACCGGCCCGCCGGTCAGGATGGTGGCGGCGGGAGAACGGCCAGGATCTCCGAGCTGTCCTTGGTGCATTTGGATGTCTGCCCGGTGCGCAGGACCTGGGGAGTGTCGAACCCCAGGCAGATCCAGCCGCTGACCGAGATGGGGCCGCCGCCGCCATTTCCGGGCGCCTTCCCCGCGGCCAGGGCGGCAGCGTAGCCCTGCTCGATCTTCAGCGCGGTCGGGCACGCCACCGAGCCGCGGTTTACCTCGATCAGGACGCGTACGTTGGCGGCGGTCCGCCCGGATCCGCACTGCTTGGCGGCAGCCGAGGGAGCGGATGTGGCTGATCCGGTCGCGCCGCAGCCAGCGAGGGCCAGAGCCAGGGCGGAAACGGCCGCTCCGGCAGGCCAGAGGCAGCGACGGCGCATCGGGGGCTCTCCTTTCCGCGGACCACATCATGCCGTGGTGCGGGTGCCCTCCCGACGCCGGCTCCCCTTATCCGGCACGCCCTCGAGTGCACGCGATGTGCGCCGATGCCGGGTCTGGGCGCCGGCCGGCCCGCGCCCGGCGCGGTAAGTTGCATAAATAGTTGTTATCATGCATACTTTTGCAGAAGGCAAGGCGCGGGAGGCGGCATGGGAATCCGGGTGGCGGTGGCCGGGGCGAGCGGGTACGCGGGGGGTGAACTCCTGCGCCTGATCTCCGGGCATCCGGATCTGGAACTCGGCGCGGTCGCCGCGGGGACCAACGCGGGCGCGGCGGTGACAGACGTCCATCCGCATCTCGCCGGCCTGACGGACCGGACCTTCACTCAGCTCGACCCGGGCCGCCTAGCCGCCGCTGACCTGGTCTTCCTCGCGCTGCCCCACGACGAATCGGCCGCGATCGCCGCGGTTCTGCCCGCCAGCCAGGCGATCATCGACCTCAGCGCCAGCTTCCGCCTGGACGATCCGGCCGACTGGAAAAAATACTACAAAGGCCTACACAACGGACGGTGGCTGTACGGTCTGCCCGAGCTTCCGGGCGCCCGGCAGCGGATCAGGGAAGCCACCCGCGTCGCGGCACCGGGTTGCCATGCCACGGCGGCCATCCTGGCCCTCGCCCCACTGCTTACCAGCGGCGTGGCGGAACCGGGCGACGTCGTGATCGTCTCGGCCTCCGGCACCTCCGGCGCGGGCCGGTCACCGGCCCAGTCGCTGCTGGCCAGCGAGGTGATGGGCTCGGTGTCCGCCTACCAGGTGGGCGGGGTGCACCGGCACACGCCCGAGATAGAGCAGGCGCTGGGCGAGGCATCAGGCACCCGGCCGGTGATCTCGTTCACGCCGGTGCTGGCGCCGATGCCCCGTGGCATCCTCGCCACCTGCACCGCCCGGCTGGCCGCCGCGGCCTGCGATCCACCGGTCTCACCCCGGCAGGCTCTGGTCGGTGCGTACGCCGGCGAGCCGTTCATCCATGTGCTGCCGGAGGGCCGCTGGCCAGGCACGGCCGCGACCACCGGATCGAACGCGGTGCATCTCCAGGCGGTGGCCGACGCGCATTCGGGGCGCGCAGTGGTGATCGCCGCCCTGGACAACCTGGTCAAGGGGGCGGCCGGGCAGGCCGTCCAGATCGCCAACCTGATGCTTGGCCTGCCGGAGACCGCTGGCCTGACCGTCCACGGAGTCGCCCCATGACACCCAGCACCGCCATCACCGTGCCGCGGCCGTCCCTGGCACCCGTTGATGAGCGTGACACCTCCATGATCACGAAGGATTCGCGGCCGTATCGAGGCTGTCGCATAACCCTCCATGACTCGGTGTCAACCCCCAATTCGCGCCCGGAACATGGCCGGATGTCCGGATCGGACGATCAGATCGTGGGCGGTATGTGCCGAACGTCCGACTTGACAAAGACCCTTGGGAAGTTGTGCGACAGCCTCTATCTGACTCGAATCCTTCGTGATCATGGAAGAGCCGCTTCAAGGACCGAGGCATGAGCGTCACCGCGGCACTGGGTTTCCGCGCGGCGGGCGTCGCCGCGGGCCTGAAACCGTCCGGCGTCCGCGACGTCGCCGTGGTGCTGAACGACGGGCCCTCGCGGGCCGCGGCGGCCGTGTTCACCACCAACCGGGTCAAGGCCGCGCCGGTGCTCTGGACCGAGCAGGTGGTGCGGGGCGGACGGGTGCGGGCCGTCCTGCTGAACTCGGGCGGTGCAAACGCGTGCACCGGCCCGCTCGGCTTCACCGACACCCACCACAGCGCGGAGCGGCTCGCCGCGGCCCTGGGCGACTCGGCGGGCGAGATCGCGGTGTGCTCGACCGGGCTCATCGGTGAGCGGCTGCCGATGGACCTGCTGGACGCCGGGCTGGACGCGGCCCTCGCGGACGCGGCCCGAAGCGGGCGGGGCGGCGGGACGACCGCCGCGGACGCCATCAGGACCACCGATACCGTCAGCAAGATCGCCTTCCAGCGCGCCGGCGGCTACACGATCGGCGGCATGGCCAAGGGCGCCGGCATGCTCGCCCCGGCCCTGGCAACCATGCTCTGCGTGCTGACCACCGACGCCGACCTGACTGCCGGGCAGCTGGACACCGCGCTCCGCGTGGCCACCAGGGTGACCTTCGACCGGCTGGACACGGACGGCTGCATGTCCACCAACGACACTGTCCTGCTTCTGGCCAGTGGCGCGGCCGGGGTCAGCCCGGACCCCGGTGAGTTCGCCGGCGTGCTCACCGCGGTGTGCGCGGAACTCGCCCGCCAGCTGCAGGCCGACGCCGAGGGCGCCAGCAAGGCGATCGCTATCGAGGTGGTCGGGGCGGCCAGTGAAGACGACGCGGTCACCGCCGGGCGCGCTGTGGCCCGGTCCGCCCTGCTCAAGTGCGCCATCGCGGGGGAGGACCCGAACTGGGGACGAGTGCTCGCCGCGGTCGGCACCACCGATGCGGCCTTCGAGGCTGATCGCCTCAGCGTGGCCATCAACGGCGTCTGGGTCTGCCGGAACGGCTGCGTGGGCGATGACAGGTCCAAGGTTGACCTGCGCCCCAGGGACGTGCGGATCACCGTGGATCTCTCCGCCGGGCCGCACGCCGCCACCATCCGGACCACCGACCTGACCGTCGCCTATGTACACGAGAACACGGCGTACTCAACATGACGGCGACCGCGATCTCGCTGGAGAAGGCGGCCACCCTCATCGAGGCGCTGCCCTGGCTGGACCGGTTCCACGGGCAGACGATCGTGATCAAGTACGGCGGCCACGCCATGGCCGACGAAGCGCTGCGGACCGGCTTCGCCCAGGATGTCGTGTTCCTGCGGTACGCGGGCCTGCGGCCGGTCGTGGTACACGGCGGCGGCCCCCAGATCTCCGCCCAGCTCGAGCGGCTCGGCGTGCCGACCACATTCCGGGCCGGGCTGCGCGTCACCACCCCGGAGACCATGGATGTCGTGCGCATGGTGCTCACCGGCCAGGTGAACCGCGACGTGGTCGGGCTGATCAACCGGCACGGGCCGTTCGCGGTGGGCATGTCGGGCGAGGATGCCAACCTGTTCACGGCCAGCCGCCGCAGCGCCGTTGTGGATGGCGAACCGGTGGACCTCGGCCTGGTCGGCGAAATCGACCAGGTGGACCCGGGCGCGGTCCGGGTGCTCATCGAAGACGGCCGGGTGCCCGTCGTCTCCAGTGTCGCGCGGGGGGCGGACGGTGAGATCTACAACGTCAACGCCGACACGGCGGCGGCGGCCCTGGCCGTTGCACTGAATGCGATCAAGCTGGTGGTGCTCACGGACGTCGAGGGCCTCTACGCGGACTGGCGGCCGGGCGATCCCGGCAGCGCCGAGGACGTGATCAGCCTGCTGAGCGCCACTGAGCTTGAAGAGCTGCTGCCGAGCCTGGGCACCGGCATGATCCCGAAGATGGAGGCTTGCCTGCGCGCGGTCCGCGGCGGGGTGCCCCAGGCGCACGTGCTGGACGGGCGCCTGCCGCACGCGGTGCTGCTGGAGATCTTCACCGACTCGGGCATCGGCACCATGGTCGTCCCGGACGGGGCAGTTTCATGATCGCGGTGCATTGTGCGCCAGATACGCGCCAAATCCACCGCGCTGATCGGTGGAGGGCTTCATGACCGCCACGGAGCGGCTGCAGGCCCGGTTCGACGCCGCGCTGATGGGCAACTACGGCACGCCGCCGGTGGCGCTGGCCCGCGGCGAGGGCTGCCGGGTCTGGGACGTCGACGGCCGCGAGTACACCGACCTGATCGCGGGCATCGCGGTCAGCTCGCTCGGGCACGCGCACCCGGCGATCATCGACGCGGTGACCCGCCAGGTGCGCGCCATCGCGCATACCTCCAACCTGTTCCTGCACGAACCCGAGGTCGCTCTCGCGGAGCGGCTGCTGACCCTGCTGGCACCCGACGGCGAGGCCGGCCCAGCCGATGGGCGCGTGTTCTTCACCAACTCGGGCACTGAGGCCAACGAGGCCGCCATCAAGCTGGTCCGGCGGCTGCAGGGCGCCGGGCGCCCGGTCATCGTGGCGGCTGAGAACGGGTTCCATGGGCGGACCATGGGGGCACTCGCGCTTACCGGCAAGAGTTCCATCCGCGATCCGTTCGGTCCCTTCGGGCTTGACGTTCGCTTTGTGCCCTATGGGGACGCGGCCGCGCTGCGGTCGGTGACCGGGCCGGATTGTGCGGCGATCTTCCTCGAGCCGTGCCTGGGCGAAGGCGGCGTGGTGCCGGCGCCCGCCGGGTACCTGCGGGCGGCCAGGGACGCCTGCGACGCGGCCGGGGCGCTGCTGGTGATCGACGAGATCCAGAGCGGGATCGGCCGGTCAGGCGCCTGGTTCGCGCACCAGGCCGACGGGGCGGCGCCGGATGTCCTCACCCTGGCCAAGGGCCTGGGCGGGGGACTGCCGATCGGCGCGTGCATCGGGCTGGGCCCGGCGGCCAAGGCGCTGCGGAAAGGTGACCATGGCAGCACCTTCGGCGGCAACCCAGTGGCCTGCGCGGCGGCGCTCGCGGTGCTCGACACCATCGCAGCCGAGGGGTTGCTGGCCAGCTCGGCAGCGGTGGGTGAGCGCCTCGCCGCCGGCATCGGCGGGCTGAGCCATCCGCTGCTCGGCGGGGTCCGGGGCCGCGGGCTCTGGCTCGCCGCCATCCTGACCAGGCCAGCGGCCGGCCAGGTAGAGGCCGCCGCCCGGCGCGCGGGGTACCTGGTGAACGCGGTCCAGCCGGACGCGGTCAGGCTCGCGCCGCCGCTGATCCTGTCGGCGGCCGAGGCTGATGCGTTCCTCGCCGCACTGCCCGCCATCCTCGACGACGCGGCGGGCCAGGCGGCACTGGCCGCAGCCGGGCCGGCGGCCGGATCGCTTGGCGTCCCCCAGGGCCCGGCTGGAGCGGCGTGATGGTTTCGGTGAGCCCGGTGACGAAGACCGGCCGGCAGGCACAGATCGCCGGCATCCTGGCCCAGGCCACCGTGCGGTCCCAGGAGGAACTCGCTGAGCTGCTGGCCGAGCGCGGCGTCCGGGTCACCCAGGCCACGCTCTCCCGTGACCTTGATGAACTCGGCGCGGTCCGGCTGCGGGGCGCGAACGGCGCGCTGGTGTACGCGCTGCCCGGCGAGCCGGGCGGCCCAGGCTCGCGGCCAGGCGGTCTCGCTGACCGGCCCGTGCTCGCGGAGCCGCCCACCGGGACGGACCGGGAGTCTTCCGCGCGGCTGGCCCGGGTCGCGGCGGAGCTGCTCGTCGCCGCCGAGGCCAGTGCCAACCTGGTCGTGGTCCGCACGCCGGCCGGCGGGGCGCAGCTGCTGGCCTCGGCCATCGATCACGCGGGCTGGCCGTCAATCCTCGGCACGGTGGCCGGCGACGACACCGTCCTGGTGATAGCCCGGGATCCCGCCCGGGGACCCGAGGTCGCCCGGTCGCTCCTCCAGCTCGCGGAACGACGAGGTTAGCGAATGCCTGACGGCACGAGATCTCCCAGCACACAGGCGACGACACAGGCAGAGGACAAGATCATGACGAACCGCGTAGTACTCGCATTTTCCGGTGGCCTCGATACCTCGGTCGCCATCGGCTGGATCGCCGAGCGGACCGGCGCCGAGGTCATCGCCGTGGCCGTCGACGTCGGCCAGGGCGGCGAAGACCTGGCTGTTATCCGCGACCGGGCGCTGGCCTGCGGCGCGGCCGAGGCCGTGGTGGTGGACGTGCGGGAGGAGTTCGCCGCTGATTTCTGCGTGCCCGCGCTCAAGGCCAACGCCCTCTACATGGACCGCTATCCGCTCGTATCCGCGCTGTCCCGCCCGCTGATCGTGTCGCACCTGGCCCGGGTGGCCCGCGAGTTCGGGGCGGGCGTGGTGGCGCACGGCTGCACCGGCAAGGGGAACGACCAGGTGCGGTTCGAAGTGGGCCTGGCCAGCCTGGCCCCTGACGTGAGCGTGCTCGCCCCGGTTCGGGATTCCGGCATGACCAGGGACAAGGCGATCGCGTTCGCCGAGGAGAGGGGGCTGCCGATCGATGTCACGTCGCGGTCGCCGTACTCCATCGACCAGAACCTGTGGGGCCGGGCGGTCGAGACCGGGCACCTGGAGAACATCTGGAACGCGCCGCAGGAGGACGTGTACGACTACACCTCGGATCCCGCCCAGCCCCGTGAGCCCGACGAGCTGGTGCTGACCTTCGCCGCCGGCGTGCCGGTCGCCATCGATGGCAGGCAGCTGACCCCCCTCCAGCTCATCACCGAGCTGAACGCACGCGCCGGGGCGCAGGGAGTCGGCCGGCTGGACCTGGTCGAGGACAGGCTCGTTGGGATCAAGAGCCGGGAGATTTACGAGGCCCCGGGGGCTATTGCGCTTATCGCCGCGCACCAGGAACTCGAGAATGTCTGCGTGGAGCGGGATCTGGCCAGGTTCAAGCGCCAGGCCGAGCAGCGCTGGACCGAGCTGGTCTACGACGGCCTGTGGTTCTCCCCGCTCAAGCGCGCCCTCGACGCGTTCATGGAGGAGGCGTCGCGGCATGTGACCGGGGATATCAGGCTGCGCCTGCACGGCGGCACGGCCGTGGTCACCGGGCGCCGCAGCCCGGTGTCGCTCTACAACTATGAGATGGCCACCTACGACACCGGTGACACCTTCGATCAGGCCCTGGCCAAGGGCTTCGTCGAGCTGTGGGGGCTGCCCAGCAAGATCGCCGCATTGCGGGACAGCCAGGCCGCGGGCTGAGCCAGCCCATGATCGTGATGTGACGCCTGCTGGGCGGACGCCCCGCCGCCGCCGCCGCCCCCCGCCCCGCAGGACGGCCGCGCAGGTGGGTAGTGTCCTGCCGCACACCGAATCGTCACGATCGTCGATACGAGAGGAATCCCGTGGGAGACGAGGAGCGCACGCCGACCCGGCTCTGGGGCGGCCGGTTCGAGTCCGGCCCCGCCGAGGCCCTCGCCCGGCTGTCGGTGAGCGTTCAGTTCGACTGGCGGCTCGCCCCCTATGACCTGCTCGCCTCCCGAGCCCACGCGCGGGTGCTGCACCGCGCCGGGCTGCTGGACGAAACCGAGCTGACCCGGCTGCTCGCCGCGCTGGACAGCCTCGCCCAGGCCTGCCGCGACGGCAGTTTCCGCCCGTCGGTCACCGACGAGGACGTGCACACGGCGCTGGAGCGCGGCCTGCTTGAGCGGGTCGGCTCGCTCGGTGGCAAGCTGCGGGCCGGCCGCAGCCGGAACGACCAGGTCGCCACCGATCTGCGGCTCTACTTGCGCGATCACGCCCGTCTCGTGGCGGCCCGGGTGGCTGAGCTTGAGACCGCCCTGCTCGCCCAGGCGGCCGAGCACGTGAACACCCCCGCGCCGGGAATGACACACCTGCAGCACGCCCAGCCGGTCGTCTTCGCCCACCAGCTCCTCGCGCACGCGCACGCGCTCGCCCGCGACGTGGGCAGGCTCAGGGACTGGGACCGCCGGGCGGCGGTCTGCCCGCTCGGAGCGGGCGCACTGGCCGGCTCATCGCTGCCGGTCGATCCGGAGGCCGTTGCCGCCGAGCTTGGCTTCGACAGCGCCGCGCCGAATTCCATGGACGCGGTCAGTGACCGGGACTTCGCGGCGGAGTTCTGTTTCGCCGCGGCCCTGCTCGGCGTGCACCTGTCCCGGCTGGGGGAGGAAGTCGTGCTGTGGTCCTCGCAGGAGTTCAGCTGGGTGGAGATCGACGACGCCTACGCGACCGGCTCCTCGATCATGCCGCAGAAGAAGAACCCGGACGTCGCCGAACTGGCCCGGGGCAAGGCTGGCCGGCTGATCGGAGGCCTCACCGCGCTGCTCATCACCCTGAAAGGGCTCCCGCTCACCTACAACCGCGACCTGCAGGAGGACAAGGAGCCGGTCTTTGACGCGGTGGACACCCTGCTCCTCGTGCTGCCCGCGCTGGCCGGGCTGGTCAGCACGCTCCGCGTCAATGCTGAGCGGATCTCGCGGGGCGCCAGCACCGGCTTCGCGCTCGCGACCGACCTGGCTGAACTGCTGGTCCGGCGGGGCGTGCCGTTCCGGGAGGCACATGAAGTCGTCGGGCACCTCGTGGTGTGGTGCCAGGTGCACGACTGTGATCTGCCCGATGTGAGCGACGAGAATCTGGCCAGGATCTCCCCGCAGCTGACCCCGGAGGTGCGGGAGGTGCTGTCGGTACAGGGCGCGCTGGCCGCACGCAACAGCTACGGCGGAACGGCCCCGGCCCGGGTCGCCGAGCAGCTCACTGCGCTGCGGGCGGTGGTGGACGAGCACGCGGCCTGGGCAGCGGCCTCCTGACCATGGCGGCCCGCGACTGCGATCCCTGCGCTGGCAACCCCTGCGCTGGCGACCCCTCCCGTGATCGCGAAGGATTCGCGGCTGTATCTGACGCGGATCCTTCGCGATCACGGAATGAGCCCGTGCTGGCGCGGGGGTTCTTCGCCCGGCCGGCGCTGGAGGTGGCTCCCGGGCTCCTTGGCTGCGTGATCGAGCACGACACGCCGGACGGGCTTGTGGCGGCCGTGCTCACCGAGGTCGAGGCGTACGAGGGAGCGGCTGACCCCGCCTCGCACGCCTACCGGGGCCGCAGCGCGCGCAACGCGGTGATGTTCGGGCCGGCCGGGCACGCGTATGTCTATTTCACCTACGGCATGCATTTCTGCGTGAACCTGGTCTGCCTGCCGGAGGGAACGGCGTCGGCCGTGCTGCTGCGGGCCGGGCGGGTCATCGAAGGGATCCCGCTGGCCGCCCGCCGCCGGTCGGCTGCGGTCAGGCGGCCGCCGCCCCGTGGTGATGAACCCGGTGGCGAGGGACCCGGTGGCGAGGAAGCTGAGCAGCCACGGGTCTTCCGGGAACGGGACCTGGCCAGCGGGCCGGCCAGGCTCTGCCAGGCGCTCGGCGTCGGCCGCGCCCTGAACGGCGCTGATGTCTGCGATCCTGCGTCGCCGCTCCGCATCCGCAGCGCGGTGACCGCCCGCCACGACGGGGTCAGCACAGGGGTCAGCACGGGGCCTCGGGTCGGGGTAAGTTCCGCCGCCCGGCGCCCCTGGCGGTTCTGGCTGGCCGGCGATCCGAGCGTTTCCGCGTACCGGGCGCACGTGCCGCGGACGAGGCGGAAAGTGAATTCCCCTCCGGATCACGAAGATGGGACGATGCTCCGGTGACCGACATTATCGATGAGCTGACCTGGCGCGGCCTGCTGGCCATCTCCACCGACCTTGACGACCTGCGAAAGGCTCTGGACGCGGGCCCGGTCACGTTCTATGGCGGGTTCGACCCGACCGCGCCGGGCCTGCACATCGGCAACCTGGTGCTGCTGCTGACGATGCGCCGGTTCCAGCAGGCCGGGCACCGGCCGATCGGGCTGGTCGGCGGGGCGACCGGGCTGATCGGCGACCCGAGCGGCAAGTCAGCCGAACGGATACTTAACCCGCGTGAGACGGTGGCTGGCTGGGTCGACCGCATCCGCGGCGAGGTGACCCAGTACCTGGACTTCGAGCCAGGCCCGACGGGCGCGCTGATGGTCAGCAACCTGGACTGGACGGCTGAACTGTCGGCCCTGGACTTCCTGCGTGACATCGGGAAGCACTTCCCGGTCAACCAGATGCTGGCCAGGGAGTCCGTCAAGGCCAGGCTCGAGGCGGGCGGCATCAGCTACACCGAGTTCAGTTACCAGATCCTGCAGGCCAACGACTACCTGGAATTGCACCGGCGGCATGACTGCCGGCTCCAGTTGGGCGGCAGCGACCAGTGGGGCAACCTGGTCGCGGGCGTGGACCTGATCAGGCGGGCCGAGGGAGCGACGGTGCACGCCCTGGCCACGCCGCTGATCACCAAACCGGACGGAACCAAGTACGGCAAGACCGAGGGCGGCACCATCTGGCTGAATCCCGAGCTGATGAGCCCGTATGCGTTCTACCAGTTCTGGCTGAACCGTTCAGACGAAGAAGTCCCGGGGCTGCTGAAGGTGTTCACGTTCCGGTCCCGGGAGGAGATCGAGGAACTGGAGCGGGAAACCAGGGACAGGCCCGCTGCCCGCACGGCCCAGCGCGTGCTGGCCGAGGAGGTCACTGCCCTGGTGCACGGCCAGGCCGAGAGCGCGAAGGCGGTAGCGGCGAGCAGGGCCCTGTTCGGCCAGGGTGAGCTGGCCGAGCTTGACGAGCGCACGCTGGCGGCGGCGCTGGCCGAGATTCCGTCGGCCACCCTCCGGATTCCGCCCGGGCAGGCCCTGCCCACCGTCGCCGACCTGATGGCCGCCACCGGCATCGTGCCGAGCAAATCGGCCGCCAGGCGCGTGATCAGCGAAGGCGGTGCCTACCTCAACAACCGCAAGGTGGCAGGCGAGGAGGACCGGCCTGGTCCGGCCGACCTGCTGCACGGGCGGTTTCTGATCATCCGGCGTGGCAAGCGCACGGTCGGCGGTGTGGAGATCGTCCGGGACTGACTCAGGCGCCTGGTCCGGCCCTAGAGGTGCATGCCCGGGGTTTGCCCGGCCAGGCTCTTGGGTAGTCCCGTGCGTCCCTGGCGCTCCGTCAGCTCCCCATGGGCCGTCGTCAGCCCTTCCCGGGCACTGGGCACCCGTCTGCGGGCCGCCGAGACCCCACAGGGGACAAGAGCCGGGCCTTGCTGGGCCCGGACCGCCGGTCATCGTCAGGGCGCGGCACGTTTGCATGCACAGATGCACTGGTGGGGGCGCAGGGAGCCCGGGGGATTGGGCGGATCCGTCCCCCAGCGGCCCGGCCGATTTGACGAGAACCGCTTTGCTGCCTAGTGTTTCACCTGCCCCAAGGGAAGCAGGACGCCAAGCGGCGGACAGTTCCTGGGGACAGCAGACAAGATCGCTCGCAGACCAAATTCTGTTCCAAGGACTGCTTCTGTGACGGTATGCTGGGTGTACACCAAGTGATGGGTCAACCAAGATTTCGTTACTCCGGTTGACAAGCCCAGAGCTTGCAGGTAAGTTAGTAGGGTTGCCCCGGATCAAGACGAGAGTCTTGTGATGGTGCGCGTCCGCTCCTTGAGAACTCAACAGCGTGCTAAAAGCCAGTGCA
>OCTA010003863.1_pt1 | contig 13252 bp, 9 predicted proteins | sample 1538991 | NCBI WGS metagenome assembly OCTA01 (sample SAMEA3539302, study PRJEB22396) | soil metagenome | biome: tundra; feature: field; material: soil | place: USA | collected 2010-05 | depth 0.15 m
CCGCCGCCTGGTAACACACCGCCACCCGGCGGTGACGCCAGCGCCCTGGGGAAGGACGCCCCAACCCTAATTGCGCACCACGTCGTAAGAACAGTGGAATCGGCGAGCAGCGGCCGGAATTCCTCGGCTAGGTCCAGGGCGAGGGCCGGACGGCCGAACCGGGGCCGGTGATACAGGCCGATGTACGGGTCGAAGCCAACCACCAGGCACGCCGCCAGCAACTCCTTGGTCAGCAAGCCGTAGCAAAACGACAGTAGGCAGTTCACCGCGTCCGTCGGGGGACGCCGGTTCCGCAGACCGCTGAAGCCTGGCCCGGGCAGGCGATCAGCAGCGGAAAGCAGCGAGGGGAGCGCCTCAAAGTAAAGACGTGCCGCTGTCCCCTCGATACCCAGCAACGATGCCGCATCTTCGGCCTGCTCAGCATGATCCGCGAGCGCAGCCAGCTGACCTACGCGACGCGTCATCGCGTCGCCGCCGTGGCGCCGTAGCAGCACGCGGCAGTTCCTGATCTTGCCCGCGATCATCCGCCGTGCGTCGTCCAGCTCTCCTCGCGCTGCGGCGGTGGTCTGCCGGATGCGGAGCATCACATTCTTACTCGGCAACCCGGTGGTCAGGCCGATCAGCCATCCGCCGTAGGAGAAGTGATAAACATTGGCGTCCCGCTCCAACAGGGCTCTCATCGCCTGCGCCGTTACTTGCACGTTCCCGTACGCACAGACATGCATAACATCGATGAGCCGCACGCTGGCCAATACCTCGCGGTACTTCGAGACGGTCAGCCGGCCGCCATCGATGCCCACCACCGATCCCTGTTCCATCACATATAGCGGCACCGCGTCGGGGTCGGCGGCCATCAGCCGTCGCGGTCGGCCGCCTTGGCGCGCCGCGAGCACGTTCACCTCGTCCGGCAGGCAGATGCCCGCCAGCGAGCAACGCGAGCATTTCGGGCTGGACCGAAGCGGCGGAGGCGGAGCCAGCCGGGTCGCAACCCCCCGCGCCTCGCTGACGATCTCCAGGGTGCGTCCGACAAGGCCAGGCGTCACCTCGACCGGTACCCGCTGCCGGGTTTCAGCGTAGAAGATCTCTCCGCGTTCCACCGTGTAACCGTGCTCGCGGAGCAGCAGGACCTGGGCGCAGACTTGTACGGCGTCCGCTTCCCACGGGGTGCCGCCCCGCGCGGGCCGTCCCTTCTTGGTGTCGATCGGCACGACACCGCCGTCCACGCCCTCGAGCAAGTCCAGCTTCGCCGTGATGCCAAGCTGCTCGCTCGCGAGCTCGACAGACCGAGCTGCCTTCACCTCTCCCTCGGCGGGCAGGGGGGCGGCACCGCCTCCGGCGTCGACCCGGCCGTGTAGCCGGTCGCCTTCAGCCGTGTCACTGCTGGACGCCCATAGCGAGTCGACCCACTCGAGGAAGAAGAGCCTGGGACAGAAAGCGTACTCGTTCAGCATCCGCGCAGGTATCAGCTCTGGTATCGCAGTGAACGTCATATCCCCTCCTGGCCGGTCATCCGTATCGACGAGAATCCCTGCTCCCGCCGGCAAACTGCGATCCGTAGCCTCCCGGCCCGACGTTTCGTCAGATCAACCGGCTCGGCTAGCTGATGACTCTACCATTTACCAAGAAGTTCCAGTAACTTCCAGCAATCTTATTCATCGGAACCACGCCAGAGCGGCGGTGGCTCCAGTTCAGTTATTTTCGTTTCGACATTCTCCGCATAATATAGCCGACAAGTCTGATATTATAGCTTCGACAAGTTTGACATTCTCCCCTCATGCTGGGCTATCGGGAGCATCTACGATGAATCGCCCCCGCGTTATCGCCAGGCATCTCCAGCCGGTAATCGCACAACGCCTCGCCGAGGAACCCGTCGTCATCCTCACCGGAGCCAGGACGGTCGGCAAGAGCACGCTGCTGACCGCGTACTCGCGCGAACATGGAGTGCCGGTCACCGACCTCGATGACATCGCCACCCGGCGGGCGGTAGCGGCGGACCCCACCTTGTTCACTTCCGGCAGAGCAGAGCCGGTCTGCCTGGACGAGTTCCAGCACGTCCCAGTGCTCCTGGACGCCATCAAGGCCGAACTCAACCGGGACCTCAGGCCAGGCCGCTTCCTGCTGACAGGCTCTACTAGGTACAGCACCATGCCGAGAGCCAGCCAGTCCCTCACGGGCCGGGCGCACATCATGACCATGTGGCCGCTTTCCCAGGGTGAACTGCGAGGCAGAAAGGAGACGTTCCTCGATGACCTCATGACCGATCCCGGCAGCCTGACGACGCCCGAGCCGTCGCGCACGGATCGCACCAGCTATGAGCAGATGGTGCTCGCCGGCGGCTTTCCCCTCGCGATCGCCAGGTCAGCGCGGGCCACGCGCGACCAGTGGTTCCGTGATTTTGTCGACATGGTCATCGAACGGGACGTGCTGGAGATCCGCAGGGTCCGCCAGCGCCGGGTGCTCCCGCTGATCTTGCGACACCTCGCCGCACAGACCGCGGGCGTGCTCAACGTCAGCAACATCGCGGCGACAGTCCAGCTCGACGGTCGGCTTGCCGGCGACTTCGTTTCCTTGCTGGAATCTGTCTTCCTGGTACACCAGCTTGAGGCGTTCGGTCGCACGCTGTCCAGCCGAGTGGGCCGTATGCCCAAGGTTCACCTAGTCGACAGCGGGCTAGCGGCATACCTGCTCGGGATCAACGACTCCAGGCTTGCCGCCCGCGACCCGAGCACGCTCACCGAATTCGGCCACGTAGTCGAGACGTTCGCCGTAAATGAGCTGATCAAGCAGGCGGGGTGGTCTTCGGTCCAGGTACGGTTCGCCCATTTCAGGACACGGGATGGCTATGAAGTTGACCTCGTCGCGGAGACTACTGAGGGGAGGATAGCCGGGGTCGAGATCAAGGCGTCGGCGACGATCACCGATTCCGACTTCCGCGGGCTGCGCCTGTTGCGCGACAAGCTCGGTACGGACTTCCTCGGGGGCGTCCTGCTGAACCTCGGCCAGCGCTCATACACCTATGAGGATCGCCTCCACGTCATCCCGCTGGACAGGCTATGGACCTGACGGCATTCGGCTGGGACGAGATCCCGGTAGGCCCTGGCCCGCGGCGCTCCGGCGCCCTCATTGACCTACGTCCGGAATGAAGACGCCGTACCCGAAGTGGCTGAGCCGCCCGAGCAGCACAGGCCTGGCTACCGGTTCGCCGAACTCTAGCCGGAGGCCAAGGCCCGGCCGCGACCTGGACATGTTCTCCGTCATCCGGTAACGCCGGAAGTCCCGCGCCCACCGGTCAGGCAGCCGTGGCTCCGGATCGGCAGGGGTAACCGACGCAGGCGGGAGGTCCCGGTATCCCAGCTCGGTACGCACATCAGCCGTCAGGTAGTCCTCGAGCGACTCCCGCTTGCGGTGCCGCACCGGGAGGTAAGGCGTGAGGCTCCGCCACCGGCGCGCAGGCCCGCACAGCTCCGGCGCGACCTGCTCGATCCGCCCGGCCGCCTGGAACAGCAGCTCAACTGGCGGGAAGCCACGCACTTCATACCCGTTCTCAGCGCGGCCTCGCCGCCCGGACATCCCGCGCAGGCCCAGGACTGCGCGGACCTCCTGCGTCTGTAGCCCCCGCGGCACCCAGATAACCAGATGCCGAACGGCCTGTGGTTTCTCACCCCACGCCGTGAGGGGTATCCAGTGGGCATGCCCGTGATCGGTGGCCGCCCCGTTGCTGCCGAAAACCTCCTTCCGTTCGGCGTCGCTCAGCCCTGCCCTCGTAAGCGCGTCACCCGCCAGCCGATGCGCCTCATCGGCGAGCAAAATCCCGTGCGTCGCGTTCATCGGAATGGGTCCGGTCACCGCGAACCGGATCGCCGTCACCAGATCCGCGGTGGCCACGGTCTCGGCGGGCACTGGTTTCGTGACCCGTTCCACGACCGCGTAACTGACCCACGTGGTGCCGGGGGGAATTGTCCGCCGCCGTTTGCGGATCTCCACCGTAGTGGCCTCCAGTGCCTCCCTGCTGATGGGACGCGTGGCAGCAAGCAGCCTGACGCGGCGTGAACCATTTCCGTCGGGACGCCACCAGCTCTCGTCGGGCACCGGATCACCCTCTACCAGGCGGGCCTCACATACCGACTCCGCCCGGCCCAGGTACGGGAGCAGCTCCACGAGCTTGACCAGCACTGCACGCTGGTCGCCCGCCAGGTCGGCATCCCACCGGATAAACAGTTCATCGTCTCGGCTGACCGAAAGGAACGGGTCCAGGGTCAGGTCGGTACGGCCGGGTTCTCCCTTTCGATGCTCAAGATCGGGGAGGTAGTGCCGGCTGTGACCAGCCGTCGCGCGCGGGGTCTGGTACGACGGCGGGTCAGCCAGCGAGTCAAGCAGCGCATCCAGGACGGAAGCGGGCAGGTCGGGCCAACGGGTATGCCAGGTCGCCACGAGCGCGCGCAGCAGCCGCCACGGCGACGGTGGCCACTCCGACGCACCCTCATTGACGGCACGGTCCCACGGGTTCGCGTGGTACCGCCCGAGCGGGAACCGGATCGCGAGAGTCGTGCCCATCTCACTTACCCCGGCCTGACCATACGATCTCAGTCACCGGACCCAGCTCGTCTGCGCAGTCAGCCGCGAACTTCGCGACACGCTGGGCGGCATCGGTGGCGTCGGGCCGTTCCCCGCGAACCTCGCGTACTACCAGGTCGCACCTGGTACGCAGTCGAAGTCCGCGGTCGAGCAGCGTTGCGATCTCGTAGGCGGTCAGCGCCTCCAGCAGCGCGGTCGCTGGCTCGGACAGGCCGTAGGAGCGGAACTGCGCATGGTCGACGGTGAAGTAGGCGGTGATCTTCTCAGCGGTGTACTCCACCCGGTGATGCGGGACGGTGCCATACCCCTCGGCGGTGGCTCCGCCCTTGGCCTCGTTGATGACGACATCTTTCTTGACTCCGCCGCTGACAGCAGGCCGCACATCCGATGCTTCGATGAAGCTGGTCACGGCACGGGCGATCTTCGGCTGCCATGGCCATGCCTTGCGCGCGAAGAACACGCCGTGCACGAGCGACACCGGATCGAGCCTGAAGCAGGCCCGCGCCACCGCACGGTAGTCGAGCGGGCGGCCCTTGACGAGTCCCATCCGCTCCTCCATCCATTTCTCACCGGTAACCGAGTCGATGGTTCCGTTCATGATGTAAGCCGAGGCGAGACGGTGCGCCTCCAGCCTGCTTGAGGACAGGAAGTCGCCCTCGGGGCTGACGACACGGACGTACGGCAAGGTGCCGAGCTCGGCGACCTGATCAGACCGGGCTTCGTCCCATGTGGTGGCCTCCAGCCAGTTCGCCATCGACTGCGCGGACTCGACCAGCAGCGCGTGGTCACCGAACTCGGCCGGCCCCAAGTCGGGAAATCCCGTGGGCTGGAAGAGCGCTCCGGCCAGCGGCGCGAGGTCAGCTTCGAGCACGGTGCGGAATGTGTTCATGACAACTCTCCTGAGTCGAGTGACTTCATTCGGATTGCAATCTTGGAAAGAACTGAGCGAGGACTTAGGCAGCGGGCCACCAGGGCGGCCGCTATCTGGACGCCGTTGCCAGTACCCCCCTCTGGGGGCGCCGGCACCGCGTCCCATCCAGCCTGGCGAAGCCGGGCTATGGCTTCGCCATGCACAGCCCGGACCTGTCCGGCAACGAGCCTGACCGCCCAGTCCGGGCTCAACGCGAGTTCCGGCTCGTCGTTGTTCCCGCCTCCCGGCGCGATGCCGCCGGCCAGCGAGTGCAGCAGGCCCAGCGTGGTAACCGGAACATCAGGCGTAGCCGACGGCCATTCGTACCGCACGTTCCGCCAGCTGAGCGCGAGGCAGGCCCGCAGGTACAGGTCCAGAATCTTCTCGTCGAGGTCCCCGGACGCAAACGCATGCAGGTCGGCCGCCGGAACCGCGATACCCAGGCGGAACGTAGTGACTCCGCGGAACTTCTCCTCGCCGCGCTCGGCGGCCGCGGAGCGGGATCGCCAGATAAGCACATCGGCCAGTACCTGGGACAGCCTCCGTGATCCGAACCCGGCGATAAGCGGAGTGTCACGCCACCGCCCGTTGGGCTTGGACTTGTCGCCGGGCACGGGCGGGTCGATCGGGAGCAAGACCTGGCGCAGTGTGCGTGAGGGTGCGGCGGCCTGGTCGGTTCCGGGCAGCGTGGCACAGGACGCAAGTCCCACCGCCACCCTCAGTTCGCGGGACTGGTCTTGGCCGAGAACGTCCAGGAATCTCCGTGCTGGAGGCGCGTAACGCACTGGCGATGCGTCCCTGGCCCGGCCGCTGCGGCCGACTGCCTGCTCCAATCCGGTCAGCGCGGCGAGCAGCCGGGCAAGGGGCAACGCTCCCCCGTCGCGCGCATAGTCCATATGCGCCGGCTCGAAAGCCCGTGCAGCTTGACCGACGGCTGCCGACGCGTCGCTACCACTGAGCCGGGACGCCCAGTCTTCAACCTCGGCCGCCAGCCGGACCTCGGCGTGTTCCTGGACATCAATGCGGGCCAGGGGGACGGCGGCGAACGCGAGCCCGTTACGGCGCTGCAGACCGTAACGGGTGAACCCGCTGATGCCCCGGGCCACGCCGAGGGTGCGGGTAGCCGCGTAGAAATCGACCGCACGCCGCGCGGGACGGCCGCGCCACGACGCGCGTGCCTCGGCGAACAGCTGTTTGATCTCCGCCAGGGTGAACTCCCTGGTCCACACCGGTGCCCAGACCTCGCCGCGCGACTCCTCGCCTGCCGCCCCGCTGGCAGAGCCGTCCGGGGAACCGTGCACTGTAAACGGCATGGCGGCCCGGCCGACGGCGTGCTGATTGCGGCGGCCGGCGCTGGCCGCAAACAGCAACGCTCCCTCAACGAACAGGACATAGCCCCACGGGTTGACAAGCGAGACAGCAGCGCCGAACGGCGATGAGCCCGGTCCGCCCGCGCTGCCCGGATTGAACTGACCAATAGCAGCGTCGGCTAGCTGCTCAGATTCCGCGTCGGCAAGCAGGTCGCGGGCGATCGCGACCGAACGGGCACGGTTCTTATCCGATGTGCCCATAACGTCAAGCAGCCGCTGATGGAAGTTGGTGGAGAAGTCGAGGCGGCCGTCGTTACCACCGGTGCCAAGCAGTGGAGGGAAGAAGATGTCATCCCCGGCGAGCACGACGGCTGCATCGATCCACGGCAGCAGAGCATCCGGGCAGCGGTTGCGGAACTCCTTTACCACGCGGTTCTTGTCTCCGCCACCAGCCGCATCGGTGATCCATCCCGAGGCACGCGCTTTGCTGACCACCTGCTCGGCCACCTGAATCGCAGCCCTAAATGAAGCAAGCCTCGGCGAAGGATGCTCGCGCAGGGCAGTGAGGGCGCGGAGCGGCTCCTTGTCCTTGAGGCCGAAGCCACTGCCGTTGTTCCATGGACTCAGCACCGGGGTGGGCACGTACTCGTCCACCAGCCACGCTGCGATATCCGGCACGGTCGTGCCGATGACTAGCCCGCCTGGTGTCCAGGCCGCCGTTGCCGCCGGGTCGGCCTGCTCGCCGATCATCCGGATGAGGCCCAGGCCGGCCAGGTAGCTTGCCAGCGGCTCGGGGCGAAGCCCGGGAAGAACGTGGCGCGCAAGGGCCGGACTTGTCATCGCGGCAGCTCCTTCACGGTGGCTGGATCGCTTGCGCGCCAATCCGCGACGCGCACCATGGCCTCTAGGTAGGCGAGCACGAAGGGGCCGTAACGGTCACGCAGTCCGAGCGCGGTGCGGGTCCACGAGCGGGCTCCGCCGAGCTGGAACTGGTCCAGATCTACGGTCAGCTCGGTTGCAGGCTGGCCAAGTAGCGGCGGGATGTCCACAGTCGCGGCATCTTCAAGTCCGAGTAGCTTGCGCTCGGACGCTTCTCCTGACGGCAGCACGGCCAGGTCGCCAGGGTCGCGGACCTGGACGCGCAGTTTGCCGTGATGCGCGAGCACGAGGTACCGGGCCAAATCAGGATCCGGCGCCTCTGCCAGCAGCTCATGCAAAGGCCCGTCGAGCATAAGCAGGGAGGCAAGCTCGTGCCGGAACGCGACGCCGCCGTCGAACCGGAGCCGACCCGTGCTGTCGGATTTCGCCCAGGGCCGTCCCGCGTCGATCTCGTCTTTCCGGTCCGCCGACGCCAGGCTGCACAGGGCGTCCTGCCATATCTTGTGCGCCTTCCCGACATCGTGCAGGTAGGCGGCGGTCACGGCAGTCCGTGCGGCACCGTGTGGCAGGTCGGGCTGCAGCGCCGACAACAGCCCGGCCGCCTGGTCCCGGGTCTCTCGGCTGTGCTGCTCCAGCGAGATCCGTCCGCGCGGCTGCTCCACGCTCGCCGAGTCGGCCCGGTAGGTGTCCTCGGCACCGGTCGCCGGGTCCGCGGCCGTGACCAGTCGCGGGCATCCGGGCACGGAACCGCGCGCCGCGGGATCGAAGCCGAGCTCGGGATCGTACTTGCCGTCGGCGGCACTTTGCAGCAGAACCTCACCCGGCCGCGCCTTCGCCAAGCGGTGGACCCTCACCCAGCGGCCGGCTACCTGATCCAGCCGCCACACGGGCACGTCCCGGCTCATCTCGTTCACATGGCCGACCGGAACCCGGCACCGGTACTGCGCCGGCGGAGCCTTGGCCTCGGCCGGCGGACGACCGTCTTCCGGTTCCCAGGTCGCCCAGGCGAGCTGGACATCCAGGTCGTCGGCGTCCCGGACATACGGAGCGATGTCGATGTCGGCGCCACTGAGATCAGGCGCCGTGTCGAATAGCCCGATCAAGTCACTCCTGCGCAGCACGGCAACCTGGGTATCGGTGACGGCCACATCGCGATTCAGCAGGTCCTCACCCGTGACCGCGCGGCCTTCCAGCCCGGACAGCTCGGCGCACGACGCATCGATGTCCGCCTGCTCGTACGGCTGCGGCTTGGCCGCCGGAAGCCACCACAACTCGGCGTCTTCCACGCGGCCGGTTCGGTTACACCGGCCTGCCCGCTGGACCAGCGACGGCCACGGCGCCGCCTCGGTGATCAGCACCGCCGCGTTGAGATCGATCCCGGCCTCCACCACCTGGGTCGCCACCACGATGCGGCCTGCAGGCGCGCCGGTGACCTCCGCCATGAGCCGGGCCCGTTCGACGCCGCGGAACCGGGAGTGCAGCAACGTGCAGTCAACGGGGCCGCCTCGCAGTTGCTTGTAAACGTCCTGGGCGGCGCCCACGGTGTTGAGCACGACGAGCGTGAGCGTCCCCGCCCGGTGCCGTTCCATGACCGCCGCCGCGATCGCCTTGTGGCCGCCGGGCTCGGCGGCCAGCCGCCGGATGGCCCGCGCCGCGTCCAGCCGCACCGCGAGCTCCCCGGTGCGTTCCTCGGGAAGAATGCCGAGCACGTCGCCGACCGCCGGATTGTCCACGGTCTCCAGCAGCCCCTTCGGCACGGTGGCCGACATGCAGGTCAGCCCGAACGGCTCCGCCGTGCCGAGCCTCTTCGCGAACGCGGCAAGCTGCCGAAGGGTCGTCGTCGACTCCGGGCACAGCTGGATCTCGTCGATCACCCAGTGCGCGCCGTTGGTGACCAGTGCGAAGTCAATCGGGTACGTAGCCCGCGCGATCCCGTACCCCCGGTTCAGCGCCTTGCTCACCAAGGAGTCCACCGTGCAGACCACGATCGCGGGTTTGTGCATGTCCAGCCGCCACTGCCGCTGTGACTCCCCCGCCCCGCCCATCACCACGTGCAGCGCGACCTGGTCAGCAAGTCCCAGGTTCTCCAGCCACCGCCCGGCCTCGCCCGCCACCTGCTCAACGAGACTCCGCTGCGGCAGCGCATACACCAGCCGCCGCGACGTCCGGTCCCGATACGACTCATGCAACCGTCGCCAAAGCCAGGCCAGGATGATTCCCGTCTTGCCGGTCCCGGTCGGCGCCTGCACCACCGAGGGAAGGCCGTCCCGCGCGATCCGCGCCTGGTACCCATACGGCGTCCGCCCGGTCGCTGTATGAAATAGCTCATTAAATGCCTGCATCACAAGCCTCTTCGCCTGTCTACTTATCTCTCGGGATAACTTGTATTTCCTGTGGACCGGCAGGCCGGTCGTGATTCAAAACGGTAAACTCGAAGCCGTAGACCACCCGGCTCCTCGTGGGCCGGGTCTTCTTTTTTGCGGGATTAGCCCGCCGGGCAGCATGCTGGACGGTCATAGGGCACGCACCTTCCACTTCTGCAGGTGGGCGAGCACGGCCTGGTGGGCTTCCCAGCCGTCGGGGAACTTGACCGGGACGTTCAGGTGGACGGGCTCGGTCGAGGGATGGGCGTCGAGCAGCTCGGGAATGCCGGCCCGTGCGACCACGATGCAGGCGTGACGGTGCCGGGTGGTGAGCACGCACAGCCGTCCGGCCTCGAGGTGGAACGCGGTGGCGTCGCGCCGTCCTGACAGCGGGTGCAGCACGATCACGATGTCGAATTCGCGACCCTGCAGCCGGTTGGCGGTATCGATCGTGATATCGGACAGGCCGTCGGCCTGCAGGAGCGTGCGGACCGCCTGGGCCTGATCCCGGTGCGCGGTACCAACCGCGATCCGGCTCGCGCTGACCGGGACGCCCGCCGCGGCCCGTTCGGAGTAGGAAAGAGCACCCCGCTGCACGAGACGCGTGGCCAGGGCGGCGCACGCGGCGACGGCTTCGGCGTCGGTGCGCACGGTCTGCCGAGCCGGAAGCTCGTACAGCGCCCATCCGGAGGCCGCGGCCGTCTCCACGGCAAGATCAAGGGGATTCTTGCCGAACGGGCGGGTGCTGAACTCCACGCGGCGCTGCCCGGCTGCGGTGGCGGGGCGGAAACCGGTGAAAGGGTAGAACGCCTCGGCGACCACTGTGGCGGCGGACTCGGGCAGCCGCCACGAGACGGGCAGCACATGCACCGGGATATCCGGGTTGTGGCGCAGCAGTACCGCCACCGCGCTTTGCATCGGGTCCCAGGTCAAACCCGTCCAGCGGTCGGTCTGCACGGCTGAGAACGGGTCGAGCTGACCGGGGTCGCCGACGAATAGAGCGCGGTCGAATAGCCCGGCCACGCGCAGCAGCAGGTCCGAACGCATCTGGTACGCCTCGTCGACGATTGCCCACGGCCAGGACGCGTCCGCGCTGACTGTGGCCCACTTGTGCGCTGTGCTGAGGACCACCTTGCACCCGGCGAGGTCAGCCGCCTTCGTGGCGAGGGTGACATGCCGATGCTGCACTACACGGCCGGAGGGGACGTACTCCTTAGATGCGAGCCGGCCTATCGCCAGGAGCGGCCAGGCGCGCGCCAGCCGGTCAGTGAGGTCATCGACCTGTTCGTTGGTCTGGGCGATGACCATGACCGTCTCCCCCGCGTAGGCGAGTGCCGCCGCGGCACGCACTACCAGCGTCGACTTACCCGCACCCGGCGGCGAGTCGACAACGACACCGCGCTGAGCCCGGCCAAGATCGGCGATGATCCGCGCAACCACCTGCTCGGCGCGTTCGGCGGCCTCGGTCATGACCAGTCCTCCCGGGCGTCTTCGGCGGAGGGGACGTACTGCGGCGGTGGCCCGCCGTGCGTCCACGGGGTGTCCTCAGGCTCGGGGAACGCGGGTGGCGGCTGGTAGGCGTCGCTGAAGGTGGCGTAGCACACGGCCTCGCCGACGCCAGGCACGCTGCCAGGCTCGGGTGTGAGCGAGCGGCCCATGCCGCCCTGGAGCTCGAGGAGCATCCGGGTCCGGTCTTCGACCGGGGTCACGGCGACGACGCGGGCCTTCTGGTTCGGCCGGGACGGTGATGTGAGCGTGGCATCCTGGCCGGCGAACCCGGTGTCGGCTGTCTCTACGGTGATGCGGGGACGCAGCACGCGCCTGCGGCCGGTGGCGTCCACGCGATCCGGCTCGGCCGCGACGACCTGGCCGGCGAACGCCGCACCGGTCATCCGGTACTCGGCCATGACCAGCGGGTCGTCGAACGCGCGCTGGGCGGCGACCATCTCCTCGACGCGTTCCAGGTTGGCGAGGCGGCGGGCGGCGGAGACCGCGCCGTCGCGGCGGGGCTGCGGAGGTCCCCCGTCGCGGAGATGCTGCGCGTGCCGGGTGAAGGCGGCCTTGTCGTCGTCCCAGCGTCCTGCGACATGGCCGCCGGGCGGAAGGGTACGGAGAAGATCGACCGCTCGCCACATCAGCGACCAGGTCGGCTCGAGCTGGGTCGCGAGCGCGTCGGTGAGCGCGGTCTTCGCGCGGTCGTAAGCCCGCCCGTCGCCGGTGAACCTCGCGGTGCGGACGGCGATGATCTGCTGCTCGAGGATCTCGTTGTCGAACGAGGGATCGGTGGCCGGGCCTGCTGGCGGGCAGCGCAACGGGTCCTCGGCCGCCGCGGACGCTTGCGCACCGGACGTGCCGGGGGGCGGGTCGATCCAGCCGAGCAGTGCGCCCAGGTTGAGGTCCTCGACCGTACTCTGCCCGGTAGCCCAGTGCGCTGCCAGCGCATCGGTCGCAGCCAGCATGAGCGAAGAAGCGGGATGCTCGGCCCGTTCGGTGAAAAAAGTCAGCCACCGGCCGAGGAGCGGAACGGATTCGGCGACGGCGTACTCGCCCTCGGTCCGGCGGAAGCGGGTTGAACGGCCGAGCAGGCGGGTGAAGGCGGTTCCGGCGGGACTGGGCACCAGGAGCTGCGGGGCGTCGGTGTATCGGGTGCCTGGCACGCGACCGCCGGCCGGCTCTTCCACGGCGAAATAGCTGGTGACGTACGCGAGTACGGTATCGGCGAGCTCCGCGCCGAAAGCGAAGCGCTGGTCACGGTCGCGCGGCTCCGGCACGACAAGCAGGGACGGTGCATTGGGGTTGTCGCCGACCATGGCGGCTATCGGTGCGTTGGCCTCGCCGGCCAGAGCTAGGGGGATGAAAACCAGCGGACGCGGGCTGATATGCAAGTGACGCACGGTGCGGGTTGGCTGCGCTGTCTCGGTGTCGGCCGCGATGGCGCGGGCCAGCGAGGTTAACGTGCTCATACTGCGGCCCGGAAGATGTCGGCGCGCAGCCCCGCGGCGGCCCTCAGAACGGCTGCCGCCTCGGCGAGATCACTGCCCGGCGCGGGGATGCCGTCCGCCCGGGCCAGGCGCAGGACGGTCTGGACCTGCTCGACACCGCCCAGTTCCTCGCGCGCGTCACGGCCAAGTGCCGCGGTGCAGCCTGTGGCTTCGTTCCGGCAGAAATAACACATCTCGCAAGTGCTCAGGCATTCCGGCGCGTACCGGGCCTCC
>OCTA010003865.1_pt1 | contig 13243 bp, 10 predicted proteins | sample 1538991 | NCBI WGS metagenome assembly OCTA01 (sample SAMEA3539302, study PRJEB22396) | soil metagenome | biome: tundra; feature: field; material: soil | place: USA | collected 2010-05 | depth 0.15 m
GCCGCAGTTTGGCGCGCAAGGGGATGTTGTTGACCAGCGTGCCGTTCTTGCTGCCCAGATCCTGGACGGTCCAGTCGTCGCCATCGCGCTCCAGTGAAATGTGCTGGCGCGACAGGCCGGCGTCGTCCGGAAAGCACAATTCGGCGGTGCTGGAGCGGCCAACTGTAAATCGGTCGCCCTGTAGTGGGACAGTCTTGATCTGCCCGTCCGGGCACTGGATGACGATATCCCTTTGCATGGTGGATTGGGGGTGGGCCACAGTTGATTATTATAGCGGAGGGACGGGTATTAGCGGCGTTCCAGGCGTTCTTCCAGGCGGCTGAGACGGTTGTCCATCTCGACCACTTTGCCAGTGAGCATATCGATGCGGTTTTCCAGGCTCGTCATGCGGTTGTCCAGGCTGGCCATTCGGGCGTTCAGAGACGTGCTGAGCCAGTTGAGCATGATGGCGTTCATGAGGATGCCGACCAGCACCGCTAGGGTAGGCAACCCAACTGCGAGATATAGTTGCACGTTGCTCAGGGCACCGCATTCAGCATATCACGACTGGCTGTCCGTATAATGAAAGGCAATGGACGTCGAGAAAGCCATGGCGTTTATTCTGGAGCAGACAGCCCAGATGAATGCCAGGCAGGCTCAATGGGAACGCAGGCCCAGGCGCACTTGGCCGCTTGACGGGCGTTGCACAAACGTTTGTTTCTGCGACGAATCCGCCAAACACTGTTTGTGATCTTCAGAGATAAATGGCGGGGCTTCTTCAGCACTATACGGCGTTCCCGTCTGCGCGGCACGAAACTGCCGGACCTTCTGCCCCCGCCATGACGCAAGCATGACGGAATGCTATACTCACCTAGAATGTCGAGGTGGACGAAGCACGCCGATAGAGTCGAGATGCTACAGGGTACGCTCGACCTGCTTGTCATGCGAGTGCTGCTCCCAGGTCCGGCTCACGGACATACAATCGCCAAGTGCATCGAGGGGGGTTCCGATGACTTTCTGCAAGTGGAGCAAGGATCGCTCTATCCTGCGCTGCATCGGTTGATCGAGAAGGGTTGGATTGTTGCCGCTGAGGGGACATCGGAAAACAACCGCCGGGCGAAGTTCTACCGGTTGACCGCACAAGGTCGGAAGCAACTCCAGATCGAAACGATGAAGTGGGGCAAACTGGCGCGGGCCATTGGTCAAATCCTCAGGCCTCTGTCGGAAGAGGGCAAGTCATGAATCTACGCCGCCTGTTGCACCGCAAGAACTGGCGCAGCCTCCTTGACGAGGAAATTCGCGAGTATGTCGAGCACGAGACCGACGACAACATTGCGCGCGGAATGAATCCCGCGGAGGCACGCGACGCCGCTTGGCGCAAGTTTGGCAACGTTACCGGTGTTGTGGAAGATACGCGCGCCGTGTGGACTGCGGTGTGGCTGGAGCAATGGCTGCAGGATGCGACATATGGCTTACGCACACTGTGGCGCAATCCGGCATTCAGCGTTGCGGTGACCCTGACCCTCGCGCTGGGAATCGGAGCCAACGCAGCGATGTTCAGCGCTATGAACGCGGTGCTGTTCCGACACATTTCTTACCCGGATGCGGAGCGGCTCACGTGGGTATCCACCTACGACACTGGCTGGCAGAGCGATATTGACACCCGGTTGTTGCCAAGCGATTTCGCGGCTTTTCGCGACAGAACCCGATCATTCGCGAACATGACCGCTTATTCGAACGACGATTTATCTCTGTCTTATCGCGGCGAAAGCGTAACGGAACGAATTGCATGGGTTAGCGGGGACTTCTGGGCAATGTCAGGCGCACGTCTGGCGCTCGGCCACTTCGTTGGTCCGGGCGAGGAGCGTGGGGCCGTGATCACCTGGGAACTGCATCAGAGAAGGTTCAACGGCGACGCGAACGTCATTGGCAAGGCGGTATCGATCGATCGGCGGGCGTTCACAATCGTCGGAGTGCTGCCGCAAGGCTTCCGATTACAGTTTCCGGAATTCCTATATCCGGATGACGAGCAGAAAGAGATCGCCGTATTCATCCCGATGCCCGATGCAGCATGGCGCCTACCTTTGACCGCATATCGCGCCGGGAATTGGGAGAAGGCGCAGGAGTCCTTCGGTCCATTTCCCGGTTTCGTTTGGATGGTGGGCAAGCTCAGCCCTAGAGCCTCCATCGAGGGGGCGCGGACCGAATTGGAGACCATTTATCAAAGGTTGATTCAGGAGGAGCCGGGAATCTACCACACCCATTCGGCGCTGCGAGTGCAGCCGCTTCAGATCAAGCTGTCTGGCAACCTGCGGCCTGCCTTTGTGGTACTGGGCGGTGCCGTGGGTTTCGTGCTATTCATCGCGTGCGCGAACATTGCGAACTTGCTGCTGGCGCGCGCGACGGCGAGGCGAAGAGAGGTCGCGATTCGAAGAGCACTGGGCGCCGGAGAAGCGCGGTTGATCCGGCAACTGCTCACCGAAAGTTCGCTTTTCGCGCTGATGGGCGGCACGGCGGGTTTAATACTCGCACGTGGAATGCTCGCCGCGATAGTGCGAGTAGGATCGGGCGTTGTTCCGCGTCTCGCCGACGCCACAATCGATTGGCGGGTTATGGCGTTCACCGGGGTGGTGTCGCTGTTCGCAGCAGCGCTGTTCGGGCTTGGCCCCGCCGTGTCTTTGTTACGTCGCGACATGCAGCAACCGCTGACAGGGCAGGGCGCAGCCGACTCGGCCCGCGACCGGAGCAGCATGCGTGTACGTTCGGCGTTTGCTGCGCTGCAGGTGGGAATGTCCATCGTGCTGCTGAGCGGAGCGGGGTTGATGCTCAAGAGTTTCTGGCGGATGAACACATTCCCGCCAGGATATTCGCCTGGCCGGATCGTCACGATGAAAATCTCACTTCCAGCAGGGCGTTACTCGGATTGGCCCCACCAGCAGGCGTTCCTTGAAGAGTTGATGCAGCGGTTAGCGACGGTGCCGGGAACGGAAGCGGTGGGTGTTCATTGCGGCAATATCCACACTGGCGTCCAACTGGAAGGCATCAGCTCAGAGCAGCCAGTGTCTGCCGTCATCGAATACGTTTCTCCCGGCTATCTCAAGACCATCGGAGTGTCCGTCTTGGTCGGTAAGCCGCCCGACGGCAAAGACCTCAATGCGGTAATCATCAACGAGAGTCTGGCCAGACGACTCAACGTTACCAGCGACCTCATCGGTAGGCGCATCCGAACCGCGATGCTCAGCGGCCGAGTCGCGGGAATCGTGCCCGACTTTAAGACTTCCCAGCTGGACGCCGAGCCACTTCCTACGATTTACGCCCCTTACGAAAGGGCTCCGCGCATTTCTTTCGTCCGGGGCATGGTCCGCTCGAACACGAGCGGTAGAACGATAGCCCCGGCAGTTCAGAAGATCGCGTCCGGCATCGATTCGGACGTGCCGGTGTATCAGGTGGAGACGCTGGAGACCGCTCTGGCCGAGTCGATAGCGCCGCGCCGATTCAACCTGTATCTGCTAACCACGTTCGCCACTGCCGCAGCGTTGCTCGCATTCGTCGGCATCAATGGTGTGATTGGCTATCTGGTGGCGCAACGCACTCGCGAAATCGGGATCAGAATAACGCTGGGCGCCGGGCGAGCGACTGTGGCCCGTATGGTGATGCGGCAGGGACTGGCCATTGCAGGGGCTGGGATCGGCGCGGGCATTCCGGCAGCGTTAGGGTTGGGGCGTGTGATGACAAGTTTGGTCTACGGAATCGATCCAGGCGACCCATGGACGCTGCTAGCGGTGGCGAGTTTACTGGCATTGGTGGCTCTACTGGCTTGCCTCGGGCCCGCGTGGCAGGCGGTTCGGGTCGAACCGATGGTTGCAATTCGGAGCGAATAGGCCCCTCAGGAGCATCGACGCTCTCTCAAATGTATGTAATCCAAATCAACATTTTAACGGCCTGTCCGATCATTTCGTCTTCCCTAGCGACAGGGCGCGCCACAGCGTGTGGCGACTGACCTCAAGCTCATCGGCGACCTGAACTTTGCTGTACTCCCCCGACCGTAGCGGCGCCCGCGCCTTTTTTAAGTCGGCCTCATCGAGCGCCTTTGGCCTGCCGCCCACACGACCCCGGCGACGGGCGGCCTTGAGACCCGCGTTCACCCGTTGGCGCAATATGTCGCGCTCAAACTCCGCAAGGGCGGCGAATATGTGAAACGTCAGCTTACCGCTCGGAGTAGTGGTGTCGATGTTTTCGGTAAGGGAATGGAACTCCACGCCGCGCTCGTTGAGCATCACCGTGGTGTCGATAAGCTGACGCAGAGACCGGGCTAACCGATCCAGCTTCCATACAATCACGACATCGCCCTTACGCGCAGTGTCGAGAAGCTTCATCAGTTCCGGTCGTTCCGTTTTGGCCCCGGAGGCCTTCTCCTGATAGACGCGGGCGCACTTTGCGCGTGCAAGCGCGTCCATTTGTAGGTGCGTTTCTTGGGCGTCAGTCGAGACGCGAGCGTAGCCGATCTTCATGTTGCAAAAACCAAAGAGATAGCGTTATTATGCACCATATCTTTTGCACCATAGTTTTGCAACTAGATTTGGGGCGTTTCGCGCGTTCCTGTGCTCGGCGCGGCCCACGGTGCAAAAACAAAGGTTATTGAACCGATGGCTCAGCCCAGTAAAACGGAGCCCGTAGTCGTTGCTCTCACTGAGGAGCAGCGTCAGTCTGCCATGGAGCGATTTGCCGTCCTCCGGCCCCACCTCGAAGAGGACGTGCCTCTGGCGCAAGCGGCCCGGCATGCCGGTGTCGCGGTTCGCACTGCCGAACGGTGGTTATCCCGCTATCGGCGGATGGGACTTGTCGGACTGGCCCGCCCGGTCCGCAGTAACGCGGACGGGCGTCGGCTACCCGCTGATCTTGTTGCGTTCATTGAGGGCATGGGGTTGAAGAAGCCCCGAGCTTCTGTCGCTGCCATTCATCGACGCATCAGCAGCGCGGCCAATGCGCAGAAATGGCCCGTTCCTTCTTACAGTACGGTCTACGCCATCATCGCCAACCTCGATCCGGCAATGGTGACGCTGGCGCATGAAGGGGCGTCTGCGTTCCGCAACCGCTACGAACTGATACACCGGCATCGAGCCGAAACAGCCAATGCCGTTTGGCAAGCCGATCACACCGTGCTCGATGTCCTCATACTCGACCACACCGGCAAGCCTGCCCGCCCGTGGCTGACAACTGTAGTGGACGACTATTCCCGCGCTGTCGCGGGCGTCATGGTGTTCTTTGGCGCTCCGTCCATCCTCAACACCAGCTTGGCGCTTCGACAAGCAATCTGGCGCAAGGGCGATCCAGCGTGGCCCGTCTGCGGTGTCCCAGACGTGCTTTATGTCGATTACGGCTGCGACTTCACCAGCAAGCATCTCGATCAGGTGGCGGCCAGCCTGAAGTTCCGCATCGTTAATTCCGCCGTCGCTCGACCGCAGGGCCGGGGCAAGATAGAACGCCTGTGGGAGCGGCCTGAACTCCACCGGCTCCTCGATCAACTCCGCAAAGGAGACGTGCTCGTCGTGTGGAAGCTCGATCGGCTGTCGCGCTCTCTGCGCGATGTGCTGACTATTATGGAACGCCTGGGTGAAGCCGAAGCTGGCTTCCAGAGCCTGACCGAGGCGATCGACACCACGACACCCGCTGGACGGATGATGATGCAAATGGTCGGGGCGTTCGCAGAATTCGAGCGGGCCATGCTGCGGGAGCGAACGAAGGCCGGTCTGGATTCTGCTCGTCGGGAAGGACGAATCGGCGGGCGTCGACCAAAGCTGACGCCTCAACAGCAGTCCGAGATCGGGAAGATGGTTTCAAAAGGCCGCAAGACGGCATCTGACGCTGCCCGCCTATTCAGAGTCCACCCTGCCACTGTCTCTCGCCTGCTGGCGCGGGCTTACGCCAAATAGCGTGCAAAGTTTTGCGCCAAATAATTCGCAAAGTGACACAACGGCCATCCGGTGTAACATTGTCCTGATGACCAGTGTTCGATATCTCGCCTTGAACTGCCTTGCCGCGGCTGTGGTCTTATTGGCGCAAACCGGAGCGGACGACAAGGACAAAGACAAGAAGAAAGAAGAGCAGGGCATGCAGTACCGCGCGATCGGCCCGTTTCGCGGCGGCCGGTCGCTGACGGCCTCGGGAGTGCCGGGCGATCCCACGACTTACTACTTCGGCGCAACCGGCGGCGGCGTCTGGAAATCCACCGACGGCGCGACCACCTGGAAACCGGTCTTCGACCACGAGAAATCCTCCTCCATCGGCAGCCTGGCAGTGGCGCCGTCCGATCCTAACATCGTCTACGCGGGCACCGGCGAAGGCTGCATCCGCGGCAACGCCGCCACCGGCGATGGCGTCTACAAGTCGGTCGACGCCGGCAAGACCTGGAAGAACGTGGGCCTGCGCGATTCGCGCGCCATCGGCAAGCTGATCGTCGATCCGCGCGATCCCGATATCGTCTTCGTGGCCGCGCTGGGGCACCCCTACGGGCCGAACCAGGAGCGCGGCATCTTCCGCACTACCGATGGCGGCAAGACCTGGGCGAAGGTGCTGTTTGTCGACGAGAATACCGGCGGCATCGACGTGGCCTTCGATCCGCACAATTCGCACATTCTTTTTGCAGCCATGTGGCAGGTGCGCCGCCAGCCCTGGACCCTCACCAGCGGCGGTCCCGGCAGCGGCCTGTATCGCTCCGGCGATGGCGGAACCACGTGGAAGAAGCTCGATGGCGAAGGACTCCCCGAGGGTCCTTACGGAAAAATCGGCGTGGCCGTGGCCGCCAATTCCGACCGTGTCTGGGCCCTCATTGAAGCACGCAACGGCGGCCTGTACCGTTCCGACGATGGCGGCGACAAGTGGGAGCCGATCAATCCCGATCACCGCCTTACCCAGCGCGCCTGGTATTACATGCACGTGGTGGCCGATCCCAAAGACCCCAACACCGTCTACGTCCTCAACGTCGATTTTCACCGCTCCACCGACGGCGGCCGCACGTTCAATAAGATCAAAGTTCCGCACGGCGACAATCACGGGCTATGGATCGATCCCCTGAACACCGAGCGCATGATCCAGACCGACGATGGCGGCGCAACCGTCACGGTGGATGGCGGCAAGCACTGGACCAAGCAGGACAATCAACCCACCGCGCAGTTCTATCACGTCATCGCCGACAATCGTTTTCCGTACTACTTATACGGTTCCCAGCAGGATAATTCCAGCGTTGCGATTGCCAGCCGCGGCTCGCAAGGCGGCGCCATCGAGCGGGAGGACTGGTATCCTGTGGGCGGCGGCGAGGCCGGATACATCGCGCCTTACTTGCCCGATCCGGACATCGTTTTCGCGGGCGATTATCAGGGTCTGCTGACCATGTTCAACAAGCGCACGGGCCAGGCGGAGGTCATCGGCGTGTCCGCGGCGCTGAGCGATGGCAAGGGCGCCGCTGGCCTGGAGCACCGCTTCCAGTGGACCGCGCCGCTGCTGATTTCGCCGCACGATCCCAACGTCCTCTACCACGGCGGCGAGCGGCTCTTCCGCACCACCGACGCAGGCATGCATTGGGAAGCCATCTCGGGCGACCTGACGCGGAACGACAAGAGCAAGCAGGAACCCTCCGGCGGCCCCATCACCATTGATGACACCGGGACGGAATATTACGACACCATCTTCGCCGTGTCCGAATCGCCGCAGATGAAGGGGTTGATCTGGGCCGGCTCCGACGATGGGCTGGTGCACGTCACGCGCGATGGCGGCAAGAATTGGGCGGATGTCACGCCCAAGCAGATGCCCGAATGGAGCAAGATCAGCCAGATCGACGCTTCGCCGTTCAATCCCGGTACCGCGTGGGTGGCCGTGGACCGCCACGCCAACGACGATCTCCGGCCTTACATCTATGCCACCACCGATTACGGCCAGACCTGGAAGCTGCTGGTGAAAGGCATCCCGGAAGGGTCGTTTGTGCGCGCTGTGCGGGAAGATACGAAGCGCACCGGCCTGTTGTTCGCCGGAACGGAGACTGGCGTTTTTGTTTCGTACGACGCGGGCGAAAACTGGGAATCGCTGCAATTGAATCTGCCGACCGTGCCGGTGCACGACCTTGTGATTCACGATAACGACCTGGTGCTGGCCACCCACGGGCGCTCGTTCTGGATTCTGGACGATATCTCGCCGCTCCGGCAGTCCACCGATCAGACGCAACGGGCGCCGGTGTGGTTGTGCAACCCGGCGCCGGCCTGGCGCGTCCACTCTGCGCCCGCCCCGAAGGAAGCGCCCACGTCAGGCCAGAACCCACCGCCTGGGGCCGTCATTTATTTCGACGTGAAGGAGAAGCCCAAGGCCGCCAGCCTGGAGATCTTGGACGCCGCCGGCAAGGTCGTGCGCCGGTACTCTTCGACCGAGCCGGTGCCATTGGAGGAGCCGCTCGATCCGGACGATGAGAAGCCCAAGAGTCAGCTCGAAATCAAGCCCGGCATGAACCGGTTCGTTTGGGATTTGCGTTACGAAGGCGCGCCGCGCGTGAAGGATTATTACCTGTTCGAATACGAAGGCGGCTCCAAGGGTCCCATCGCGCTGCCTGGCAAATACGAGGTGAAGCTCACGGTCGACGATAAAGTTCTCACTGCGCCGCTGGAGTTGAAGCTCGATCCGCGCGTGAAGGCCTCGTCGGCGGACCTGGAAAAGCAATTCGCGGCGCTGATCGAGATCCACGGCGAACTGGCGCGCGTGTACACGGCGGCGAACCAGATCGTCGATCTTCGCGCGCAGCTTCAGGATCTGCACAAGCGGGCCAAGCTGGCCGAAGCGCAGGCGCTGGACGAGAAGCTCGGCGCGTTGCAGGACCGTTTGCTGAACCTGAAGATCAAGGCCAACGAGGATTCCCTCAACTACGGTTTGGGTGTGGATGGCAGCCTGGCGTCGTTGGCTCTGATTGTGGACAGCGAGTCCGATTCCGCGCCCACCGAGGCGGCGTTGAAGCAGTTCGAAAAGGTGAAGGCGGAAGTGGATCGGTATATGAAGCGCTGGTCGGACATTCAACAGGCCGATTTGCCCGCGCTGGAGCGCGCCTTGGAGCAGCAAGGCATCAAGCCCATCATGGTCAAGTAGGACAGGCCTCCTGGCCTGTCAAGGTGGGACAGGCTTCAGCCGGGTCCCCCTGGACCCGCTCCGGGGTCGAGGAATCAAATCAAGGCCTTGGACAACCGCCCAGGCCGGCGAGGGCGTCGGGTGCGGTCCAGGGAACCATCCCGCCGACGATGGTCAGTCCCGCGTAATGGCCGCGATTCTGAGATGCCGAGAGTAGGCGGCCCACGACCAGAATCCCGCCTGCAAAGGCCAGGAGGCCTGTCCTACGCCTTCGTCTTCGGCGGCACGAAATCGGGCGGCAGGGCCGCGCCTGCGCCGAAGAAGTAGTCGTCCATCTGCTTGATGAGAAATTCCTGGGCTTCTTGCGTCCCCAGGTTGAGCCGGTATTCGTTCATGAGCATCTTCATGTGTTCCACCCACATTTTCCAGGCTTCCTTCGAGACGTTGTCGTAAATCTTTTGGCCCAGCGGGTGTCCTTCAAACGGCACTTCGTCCAGCCCCGGCAGTTCCCTTTGAAATTTGACACAGAACACCATGCGCGCGCCGGGCGGCGCTTCAATACCGGCCGGGTTCACCGGTCCGCTGCTACATCCCATTCGTGTATCCTCGCCATTTCAGGATACTACGCGGACAGGCTGGGAAGCCTGTCCCACCTCCCGCGCGGGGAGATTCCATTGCGAGATGACGCGGGTCTCGCGCTCATAGCCCAGCACGCCGATCGACGCGGTCGAAAGCGCGAAGAGCCTGCCCGCGTCGGGAGGCAGTCCCAGCCAGCAGGCCGTCAGCACGCGCAGCAAGTGGCCGTGGGCGAACAATGCCACATCGCCGTCAGCCCTGGACGCCCGTTCGATGACGCGCCTGGCGCGCGCGGCCACCTGCTGGATGGTTTCGCCTTGCGGAACCGGCGACGTCCAGATGGTCCAGCCCGGCACGTTTTCCTGGATCTGAGCGCTGGTGCGCCCTTCGTAGGCGCCGTAGTCCCATTCGCACAGATCGGGCTCGATCTGGGCCACGCCGCCATAGCCAGCCAGCCGGCAGGTTTCGCGCGCGCGCTGGAGCGGGCTGGTCAGCACCAGGGCGAGCGGCCGACCCGCGAGGTAGCGTCCGATTTCCTCGGCCTGCCGCTCGCCGGCCGCGGTGAGGGGGATGTCCGTGCGTCCGGTGTGCGCCCCCGAGAGGCTCCACGCCGTCTCCCCGTGGCGAATCAGCCAGATTTCCGGATGGGAATTGGGCGAAGGCATGATGGGCATGATAAAGGATAGCCGATGGAGCGAAAATAGGGGAACATGTCACTCGACCCAAATGCGGGCAAACCCGCGCAACCTTCCATGCTGGTGAACGTTCCCCGCTTGATCACGGCCTACTACACGGGCCGGCCCGACCCCGCCGTGCGCGCGCAGCGGGTGGCGTTCGGCACATCCGGGCATCGCGGATCGTCGTTTGCGCTGTCGTTCAACGAGGCGCACATCCTGGCCATCACGCAGGCCATCTGCCAGTACCGCAAGCAGGAGGGGATTACCGGACCGCTGTTCCTGGCTATGGACACGCACGCGCTCTCCGACCCCGCCTGGGTCAGCGCCCTGGAAGTGCTGGCCGCCAACGGCGTGGACACCATGATCGACAGCGCGGGCGGCTATACGCCGACACCGGCGCTGTCGCACGCCATCCTGACTTACAATCGCGGGCGCGCGGACGGCCTGGCCGACGGCATCGTGATCACGCCTTCGCACAACCCGCCGGAAGATGGCGGCTTCAAATATAATCCGCCCAATGGGGGGCCGGCGGATACCGGCGCCACGCGCCGGATCGAAGACCGCGCCAACGAACTCCTGGAGGGCGGGCTGCGCAAGATCCTGCGCATGCCTTACGAGGGCGCGCGGAAGGTATCCACGACACATCGGCACGATTATGTTTCGGCGTACGTGAACGACCTGGCCAGCGTGCTGGATATGGACGCCATCCGCGGCGCGCATCTCAACGTGGGCGTGGACCCGCTGGGCGGCGCCGGGGTGGCCTACTGGGGACGCATCAGCGAGCGCTACGGCGTGCCGCTCACGGTGCTGAACGACGCGGTGGACCCCACCTTCCGGTTCATGTCCGTCGATTGGGACGGCAAGATCCGCATGGACTGCTCGTCGCCATACGCCATGGCGGGACTGATCGCGCTGAAGGACCGCTTCGATGTGGCCTTCGGCTGCGATACCGACCACGACCGGCACGGCGTGGTAACGCGCAGCGCGGGCCTGCTGAATCCGAACCATTACCTGGCGGTGGCGATTTCGTTCCTGTTCCAGCACCGGCCGGGATGGCCGGCGGGCGCCGCTGTGGGCAAGACGCTGGTGTCGAGCAGCATGATCGATCGCGTGGCGGCCAGCCTGAAGCTGAAGATGGTGGAAGTGCCGGTGGGTTTCAAGTGGATGGTGGACGGCTTGGTGAGCGGCGCGTTTGGCTTTGGCGGCGAAGAGAGCGCGGGCGCGTCGTTCCTGCGGCGCGACGGCACGGTGTGGACCACGGACAAGGACGGCATCGTCATGGGGTTGCTGGCGACCGAGATCCTGGCGCGCACGGGCCGCGATCCGGGCGAGATATATCGCGAACTGACGGAGAAGTTCGGCGCGCCGGTTTACGAGCGCATCGATGCGCCGGCCACCCCGGAGCAGAAAGCGGTTTTGTTGAAGCTCTCGCCGGCCGATTTGCATGCCTCTGAGTTCGCAGGCGAAAAGATCGTGGCGACGCTGACCACCGCGCCGGGGAATGGCGCGCCCATCGGCGGCCTGAAGGTGGTGACGGCGAATGGCTGGTTCGCGGCGCGTCCGTCGGGCACCGAGAGCGTATATAAGCTGTACGCGGAGAGCTTTCTGGGCGAGGACCATCTGCGGAGAATCCAAGCCGAGGCACACGAACTAATCTCGCTGACATTCGCCTCTGTGCAAGCGTCGGCCGGGGCCTCCCATGACACGCGTCACTAACCCAAAAACGGCGGCGCAGGTCTGCTGTCCGCACTTAAGCGCACAGTGCACGTGTTCCTGCGGCCAACTGAACGGCTCCATCACCAGCCTGGACCTGCTATGCCTCCAAGACCGAAGAGCACAAGGTCGTCACTGATGCGCTGAACTGCCGACTCCGCTTCAGACTTCGGCTTGAACCTGTCGGCATACGCAACAAATCTGGTGCTCACTCCCCCGGTCAGCACTTGTGTCAGGGCGAGCGTGGCCGGGCCACTGTAGAGCAGCATGATCGACCGCGTGGCAGCCAGTCTGACGCTGAAGATGGTGGAAGTGCCGGTGGGTTTCAAGTGGATGGCACTGAAAGCACTCGTCGAACGTGTGTATGTGCTGCACAGTCGAATCGCAATCGAACGGCACGATTGGCGCTGCGCAGGCTGTCGTTCGTGCAGGCGGTTGCAGATTCATTATCGAAAATATCGTTCCCACGGTGGAACCCACCGAGTCGAGAACCTAGGCAACTGGTCGCTTTACGAGCGTGATAATTCCCGCCCCGCCCCATTGTCGAAGAAACGGAGCGTATCTATAGCTCCAGTGATCCACCCGCGCGAACCAAGTGTACAGGCGCGGCCAAAAATACCGTAATCGCGCCAGAGTCCAGAAGCGTGTCACTGAGACCTCGCTAAAACGACTATGGAGAATATCCATGTCACGGCTGTCGATTTTCCGCTCGTCATCGGTGACATCTCCCGGACCGGGAGGAAAGAGCTTACGGATGAGTTTTTGTGAGCGCAGTGAATCGAACGGCCCCCACCGCAGCCATTCAAAGAAAATAGCTTGCCCGCCCGGCTTCAATACCCGAGAAATCTGAGCGGCGCTCAGATCCACTTCTACGTGGTGAAGAATATACTCGCCTACTACAACGTCAAACATGGCCTCGGGATAATGCAGAGATTCGACGGTCATCACCTCAAAAGAAACCGCATCCTCGCGGCCGTAATGATGCAGACGTATTCGGGCAACATTAATAGCTTCTTGAGAAATATCTATGGCAAATACATGCGCGCCCATTTCTGGGGAATGCCCGGAGCTCCGTGGAAAGTAGCGGCTCCCTTGTAACCCACTCTACGACACCTTTCTCCGCTTGGCAACTTCGGGCTTAGGCGGCGCCAACGCTTCCAATTCTCTGATGAGCGCCGGAATCTGTTTGTACCCGG
>OCTA010003866.1_pt1 | contig 13242 bp, 11 predicted proteins | sample 1538991 | NCBI WGS metagenome assembly OCTA01 (sample SAMEA3539302, study PRJEB22396) | soil metagenome | biome: tundra; feature: field; material: soil | place: USA | collected 2010-05 | depth 0.15 m
CTTTCAATCGCCGGACGCATCCGTCCACTCAACTTTGGCCGGTATATTGCCGTTTCAGGGATAATCGAAGGAGCAATGCCTGGAACCATCGCAGTTAATTTTCATGAAGGTAGTCGTGCGGAATACTTGGCCCAGTATCTATTCTCGGGCTTTGGGACCTCGATACCCGTGCCTCACCAGGAGGACAGCGGCATCGATTTTTACTGTACGATGACAGAGAAGCGTGGAAAGCTGGCGTGGCCGAGGGCGTATTTCACTGTTCAGGTCAAGAGCAGCGATGCGCCTTGGGAACTCAATGACCGCGATTCCGTTCGGTGGCTGATTGAACAGCCGCTGCCGCTGTATTTTTGCGTTGTAGAAAAGAGCGAACTCCGCTTCCGGGTGTATCACACATTTGCCAGGTTCCACATCCGGTCATTGGCGATTCCTTCACTTGAATACCTGAAGTTGACACCAGGACCGGCCGGCAAGGGCAAATGCACGGACTGGGATGGAGGCCGGCAGATTTCGCTCGGTGCCCCAATCTTAGATATAACGCTCGCGGAGCTCTTAGAAGAAGAGAAGGTCGTTGAAACGGGCGAAGTTCTCAATTACTGGCTGGATCTAGACAGAGTTAATCTGGCACGGGTTGCGACCGGAACTCTGAGCTATGTCATGCCTCAGAGCTATGAGACGAACAGCATCGCGTGGGCAGGCCGAACCGCTTCCCGAACGGTTGGCAAGCGGTATGTCAACGTTGGCGAGGAAGAACTTCGTTCCAGCTTCCGTAATTTGCACGCACCCTTACTCTGGTTGGCGCAAGCGCAGATGGCGAAGGGAGACTCATTAGGCGCCGCGCTTACAGTGATGCTCATGCGGCACCGGGATTCGGAAACTCTCGACTTTTTTGATATCGCGAGGGAGCTAAGCCACATGGCTGGTCAACCAGTTCCCATGCACACGTCCTGCGACGAACTCTATAGCCTCCTAGACGAGCTGATCGCTGGTGTGCGAGAGCGGTTGCAAGGCGCGCTGGGCGGCGGCGCCGAGGAGCAAGTCAAAAACTGACCCGCTCCAGGTGTCCGGGGAGCTTCGGCCCCGCGAACCAGTCGATCTGAGATTCGGGGACTCTCCAGACCCGCTCTTCGCGCAATGGAATCAGCCATGGGCGCCGGATCGAAAAACGCGGGTCACCTCCTCAGGTCACCCGCTACATATCTGAAAACAAAGACCAGAACCCGATTTGCCGCCAGACTCTCGTTCATCGCCGTGGTAACGTGTGATCGGGGGCCAAAGAGGCTTCAACCGGCCACATCCACCAGCATCGCGACTTTGATAATTCCAGCAACAAAAGTAGCCTCTATACACATGATTATAAATGCCTTACTGAGAATTGGCTTCGTTTGTTCAAAAACTGCTCTGGCGGAAGTAGTAATCTGTGGATTTTGCTGGCTTCGGCCGGCGCACACCCGTATTGCTCTTTGACAATTCTGGCCAAAAAAACCGTCCCTATATCAATGAAGTTGAATGGCTTAACTGAGAATTGGCTTCGTTTGTTCAAAAACGTGCAATCGGGCGGAACGGGGCACCCACGCCGCGCCGCCAGTGATACGATGCTTAGATCACCCGCGTGACACCATGCCCTCGATTCATCTGAAAACCCCTATTCCCGGGCCTCGCTCCCGCGCGCTGGCCGACCGCCGCAGCCAGGCCGTGCCGCGCGCCGTGTCGCAGTTGACGCCCATCTTTGTGAGCCGCGCCGAAGGCGCCGTCATCGAAGATGTGGACGGCAACCGATACCTCGATTTCGCGGGCGGCATCGGCTGCCTCAATGCCGGCCATCGCGAGCCGGGCGTGGTCGCCGCGCTGCATGCGCAGGCGGATCGCTTCCTGCACACCTGCTTCATGGTCACGCCCTACGAAAGTTACGTGCGGCTCGCCGAAAAGCTGAACGCGCTCGCGCCCGGCCGCACGCCCAAGAAGACGCTGCTGCTGAACAGCGGCGCGGAGGCCGTCGAGAACGCCATCAAGATCGCGCGCGCTTACACTCGCCGGCCGGCGGTGATCTGTTTCGAAGACGCCTTCCACGGGCGCACGCTGCTCACGCTCTCGCTCACCAGCAAGACGCATCCCTACAAGGCTGGCTTCGAGCCGTTCCCGAGCGACATCTACCGCGTGCCGTACGGCCAGCCCGCCGCGCTTCTTGAAGACACCTTCCAGCGCGTGGTGGCGGCTGAATCGGTGGCGGCCCTCATCGCGGAGCCGGTGCAGGGCGAGGGAGGCTTCATCGTGCCGCCGCCCGGATGGCTCACCGCCGTCGCCGGTATTTGCCGCAAGCACGGCATCCTCTTCATCGCCGACGAAGTGCAGACGGGCTTCGGCCGCACCGGCAAGATGTTTGCGATTGAGCACGAAGACATCGAACCGGACCTGATGGTCACCGCCAAGAGCCTCGGCGGCGGGCTTCCGCTGGCCGCGGTCACGGGCAAAGCGGAGATCATGGATCACACCGGACCGGGAGCGCTGGGCGGCACGTTCGGCGGCAATCCTCTGGCGTGCGAAGCGGCGCTGGCGGCGATCCAGGCGATCGAGAACGGCGGGCTGTGCGAGCGCGCCATGCATCTCGGCGGGCAATTCCGGCGGCGGGTGCTGGCCTGGAAAGACCGCTTCCCTATGATCCGCGATGTGCGTGGTCTGGGCGCCATGCAGGCGTTTGAACTGGCGGATGCGGCATCCACCAAAGCCCTAACCAAACATTGCTACGAACACGGCTTGATCCTGGTGACCGCCGGCACCTACGGCAACGTAGTGCGAATTCTGATGCCGCTGGTCGTGACGGACGACCAAATGGACGAAGCCCTGGACATAATGGAAGCCGCTCTCACCACCGTGGAGGTCGCATGAAAAACCAATTGTGGGGCAGGCTCTCAGGGGTGCCCTCTGGGCCCGGCGGCCTCTCAGGCCGCCTCCTTCTCATGGCCGCAGTTCTCCTCCTGGCTGGCGGCTGCCGCAAGTCTACCCCCACCCTAGGCCTGCTGGTCTGGGAAGGCTACGCCGACCCTTCCTTCATCGCCGGCTTCGAAGAAAAATGCCAGTGCAAAGTGCGCGCTTCCTACATGGGATCGAGTGACGAGTTGGTCGCCAAACTGCGCGGCGGCAGCGCGGCAAATTACGACGTGATCTCGCCTTCGAGCGATGTCGCCACTATGATCGCCACGCAAGGACTCGCCGCGCCCATCGACTTGGCGCAAGTCCCCACTTACCAGCAGCTCATGCCGCGTCTTACTTCGCTGCCGCTGGTAAAGTCCGGCGGCAAGGTCTACGGCGTGCCCTATCAATGGGGTCCGAATCCACTGCTTTACGACACCACCGCCTTCCCGTGGGTGCCCGATAGCTGGAGCCTCCTGTGGGATCCCAGGGTAAAGGGCAAGGTCTCGGTCTGGGACGACTTATCTACGGTCTACATGGCCGCGCAAGTGCTGGGTTACGACAAGCCAGATCCGCACGCGCTCTATAATCTCACCGATGACCAGTTAGACAAGGTCAAAGCCAAGCTGTTGCAGTTGAAGCCGAATATCCGCAAGATCTGGTCCACCGGCGGCGAACTGACCAACCTGTTCGAGAACCACGAAGTGACTGCGGCGATGGGCTGGCCGCTGACGACCAATCAACTGCGCAAGCGCAACTTCCCAATCGGCGAAACCATCCCCAAGGAAAACACGACGGGCTGGATCGATCACCTGATGATTACCGCGGCCAGCGATCACAAAGACCTGGCGCACCAACTCATCGAGTATCTGGTCGAGGCCAAGACACAGAAGCAGGTCAGCGCGGTCACCGGGTATCTGCCTTCGAATCCCGCGGTGGCCGCCCTCCTGACCGCCGGCGAGAAGAAGAACCTGCACCTGGACGATCTCGACCATTATCAGCAGCGTATTTACTTCTGGGAAGACGTACCGCGGCGCGACAAGTACAACCAGATTTGGAACGAGGTGAAGGCCGCGCAATAATGTCACTGCTCTCCATCCGCAGCGTGGCGAAACGCTTCGGCCAAGCGCCGGTGTTGCGCGATGTGTCGCTGGAAATCGCCGCGGGGGAGTTCCTGACGGTGCTGGGCGAGAGCGGATCGGGCAAGACCACGCTGCTCCGGCTGCTGGCCGGCTTCGAGCATCCGGATGGCGGCGAAATCTGGATGGATGGCGAGCGGCTCGATCGCCTGCCGCCCAACAAGCGCGGCGTGAATACGGTGTTTCAGCACTACGCGCTCTTCCCGCATCTGTCGGTTTTCGAGAACGTGGCCTACGGGTTGCGCGCGCGGAAGACTGCCAAGGAAGAGATCGCGCCGCGCGTGGAGAAGGCGCTGGCGCAAGTGAAGATGAGCGATTTCGCCGCGCGGCGTCCCACGCAGTTGAGCGGCGGCCAGCAGCAACGCGTGGCCCTGGCGCGCGCGCTCGTGAATCGTCCGAAGCTGCTGCTGCTGGATGAGCCCCTGTCAGCGCTGGATGCCCGGCTGCGCCGCGAAATGCAGGCAGAACTGAAATCCTTGCAGCGTGAAGTGGGCATCGCGTTCTTGTTCGTCACGCACGATCAGGATGAGGCCATGGCGCTCTCCGACCGCATCGCGTTGCTGCGCGCGGGCGAACTGGAGCAGGTGGATACGCCGCGCGGGATCTACAATCGGCCGCGCACGGCTTATGCGGCGAACTTCATCGGATTGACCAACCTGCTGCGCGGGCGCGTCGAAAATGGCTGCGCCCGCTGCGGTCCGCTGGAGTGGCGCTGCGGCGGCGAGTCCGGCGACGCGGTATTTTCGTTGCGGCCGGAGTCGATCCGGCTCGGCGGCCCCTTTCATGGCATCGTGCGCCGCCAAACCTTCGGTGGCGCTAGTGACCTGTTGGAAGTCGAATGCGAGGGCGGCCTGACCCTCACCGTGCGCACGCCCAGCTCAGGCGATCTCGCCGGCGAACAAACCTTCAACTTCCCACCGGAGGAGGCGGTACGCCTGCAATGACTACGCGACGCGATGCCATCCGCTATCTGATCGCGGGTAGTGTGGCTGCCTCAGCCTGCCCAATGGACGCCGCCGCCCCGCAGGCGCAACTCGGCAGCGAAGACAACAAGATCTGTCACAGCGTTCGCGATGGCGCGCATTTTCAGATCCCCAAGCCCTCGGCCGAATACGACGTAGTCATCGTGGGCGGCGGACCAAGCGGCCTGATGACCGCCTGGCAATTGCGGCACACCAACTTCCTGCTGCTCGAAAAGGAGCCGCGCCTGGGCGGCAACGCCATCAGCGAGCAGTGGCGCGGAGTCTGGTATTCGACCGGCGCCGCTTATCAGGCCGACAAGCCCGTCGAAGAGTTGTGCGTCGAGATCGGCATGCGCATCCATCACATCCGCAGCGTGGACGCGGCTGTCATCAACGACACCGTGGTGCCGGATTTCTGGGGCGATGGGATGTGGAAGTCGCCTTATCCGGAGCGCGTGAAGAAGAGCTTCGCCAAGTTTCTGGCGGACATGAAAGCGCTCGACGCGGAGAAGCACGCCGCCAAACTCGACAACATGGTTTTCGCCGAACTGCTGAAGCCCTATGAGCCGGAGCTGAAGCTGTGGTTCGACAACTTCGGGCCGAACAACTGGGGCGCGGATGCGGACAATACTTCGGCGCTGATCGGGGCGACCAGTATGGATTGGGGCGGCGGACTCGACCAGGAGCGTTTCACCTGGGCGGGCGGGCTGGGCCGCATTTCGCTGGCGCTGGAGCAGGCGGTGGAGAAGGCTGCGCCCGGCCGTCTGCGCAAAAACGCCACCGTGATTCAAGTGGAGCAGGCCGGCGCGAAGCCCACCGTGAGCTTCTTCCACGACGGCGAGCTGCAAACCGTCGCCGCGAAAGCCGTAGTCGTCGCGTGCCCGAAATTCATCGCCAAGAAGATTATCCAGGGCCTCGACCGCGAGCACGCCGAAGCCATGGCCCAACTGCGCTACGCGCCATACCTGGTCGTCAACGTCTGCTCGCGCGAGGTGATCTACAACGGTTCGTACGACACCAACATTCCGGCGCCATCGCCGATCGTGGATTTCAACGTCGCAGACTGGGTGGAGAATCGCGATAACCGCAACATCAAGCGCCCATCCGTGCTCACCTGTTACGTGCCGCGTCACGAAGCCGAGCGCGTTAAGGTGTTGGCCGACCCCTATTGCTACAAAATGGGCGAGACAGTGGTGGATCTGGTGAGCCGATGGTTTCCAGGTTCGCGCGATAAGATCGAGGAGGTGCACATCTACCGGCGCGGCCATCCCATGTGCATGTCCATCCCCGGCGCGACCACGCGCATCGCGCCCAAGGTGCGCAAGCCGCTCGGCAAGCTGTTCTTCGCGCACTCGGATTCGGAAGGCGTCATTACCGAATACACCACCGCGCACAAAGCGGCCATGCGAGTGAGCCGCGAAGTCCTGGCCGCACTGCGGACCGGCGTCGCGGTTCTTTCGCCCGCTCGCCCGCTCGCCCCATCGCCCGCTCGGTCATAGCCCATGTACACCCGCCTCTACAAACTCCTGGTCACCGTGCCGCCCCTCGCGTGGGTCGCGGTATTCCTCATCGCGCCCTACCTTTTTCTGTTCTGCTTCAGCTTCTGGAGCGTGCACTCGCAAACCATCGTGCACCACTGGAATCTGAACAACTACCGCCAGCTTGTGCGGAGCCCGGTCTACGTCCAGGTGCTGCTGCGATCCATGCGCATCGCCGGCATGGTTACGGTACTGTCGCTCGCGCTGAGCTTCCCGCTGGCTTATTACGTATCTTTCAGAGCGCATGCCCGTAAAGAGCTGCTCTACCAGCTTGTCATCATTCCCCTTTGGGTGAGCTACCTGGTGCGCGCCTACGCGTGGAAAACAATTCTGGGCAGCGATGGCGTATTGAATACGCTGCTGCAATACACGGGCGTGGTGCGGCATCCTGTCGAATTCCTGCTCTACAGCCCGTTTGCCGTTGTGCTCACGCTCACCCACATCTACACGCCCTTCGCGTTTCTGCCCATCTACGCGTCGCTCGAACACATTCCGCGCAACCTGGTGGAAGCCTCCGCCGACCTGGGCGCGTCGGGCTTCCGCATCTTCCGCACGGTGATCCTGCCCCTGGCGTTGCCCGGCGTGCTGGCCGGCGCGACCTTCGCCTTCGTGCTCAGTCTCGGCGATTTCCTGGCGCCGCTGCTGCTCGGCGGACCTGGCGGTATCATGATTTCGAACGTCGTCGTCAGCCTGTTTGGCGCGGCTTACGACTGGCCGCTGGGCGCGGCAATTTCGCTGTGCATGTTGCTATTCGTCGTACTGCTTCTGATGGCCACTGAGCGCCTGGAAAAGCGATGGAGTTTCCGATGAAACGCGCCCCCTGGCTCCGCCTCCACGCCGTGCTGGTCTTCGCGTTCCTGTATCTCCCCATCGCCGTGCTCAGCATCTATTCCTTCAACGGCGAAAGCGTGGGCGGATTTCCGCCGCACGGCTGGACCTTGCGCTGGTACGCCATGCTTTTCGATGACGAAGCACTGCTGGCCTCTGTGGGCAACAGCTTGATGGTGGCCGCCGCGGCCATGGTCATCGCCCTGCTGCTGGGATTTCCCGCCGCGCTGGCGCTTGATCGCGCATCATTTCCCGGCAAATACGTTTTCCGCCGCCTGGTGCTGCTGCCGCTGATCCTGCCCGGCATCATCACCGGTCTCTCGCTGCTGATGCTCTTCGTCACCGCCGGCATGAAGCTGAGCCTGTTGACCATCATGCTGGGACACGGCACCGCGCTGATCTCCGTCGCCACCACCGAAATCTTCGCGGGTTTGCAGAAGCTCGACCGCGCGCAGGAAGAAGCATCGCTCGATCTCGGCGCCAGCCAGTGGCGGACTTTCTGGCGCGTCACGGTGCCCAACCTGCGCCTCTCCATCATCGGCGCGGGCCTGCTGATCTTCACGCTCTCCATGGACGAAATCGCGGTGAGCTTCTTCCTCATCGGACGCGACAACACGCTGCCGCTCGAAATCTGGTCGCGTCTGCGCCGTGGGATTACGCCCGAAATCAACGCCGTGTCCGCCGCGATCTTCGCTTTCTCGCTGCTGACGATCGTGTTGTGGTATCGGCTCCGCGCGGCGCAAGCGGTCTTGCCCGCTGCAACGGGAGAATAATGTTATGCAATCGGATCGTAGGAGCTTTATCAGATTTGTCGTCGCTGGATCGGTGGCCGCGGGCTGCCCCGTGGATCTGTCGCTGCTGGCCGCGCCGGCCCCCACGCCGGTGGTCGACGGAGAGCACAACGAAATCTGCCACCAGTTGCGCGACGGCCACCATTTTTCGCGGCCGCCGGCTTCCGCGCGGCACGACATTGTGATCGTAGGCGGCGGCATGAGCGGTCTTTCCTGCGCCTGGTTCCTGCGCGACCAGGACTTCCTGCTGCTGGAGAAAGAGGAGCACTGGGGCGGCAACGCGTATCTCGAAGAGTACGCGGGGCAGGCATTCGCCACGGGGACGGCCTACACGTCGAAGAGGGAGGGCGCGGTGATCGGTTTGTGCAAGGAGTTGGGCATCGTGCCGCTGCCAATCGACTGCCCCGACGGCCTGATCCTGAATCGCGAGTTTGTCCCGCACGCGTGGCGCGAGGGCCTCGACCGTCTGCCGTATCCGCAGAACGTGCGCGACAGCTTCCGCAAGTTCAAACAGGACATGCTGAAGGTCGATCTGATGAAGCGCCTTCACGAACTCGACGCCATACCGCTCACCGATCTCCTGAAAGACTACGCGCCTGAGCTGAAGGTCTGGTGGGACAATTATGGACCGTCGAATTGGGGCGCCGCCGCCGCGGACACTTCCGCCCTGGTGGGTCTCGGCGACTTCCAGGATTTCGCCGGCAATGAGCCCGACGAGCGCGTCACGTTCCCAGGCGGATTGGGCGCCATCACACACAAGCTCGCCGAGCGCCTGCACGCGAGTCACAGCGATCGCATGCTGGCCGGCGCAACCACCGTCGCCGTGGAGCAGGGCAAGAGCGATGTGACGGTGACCTATGTTCAACAGGGCGAAGCGAAAGCGGTGACGGCCAAGGCGGTGATAATGGCGGCGCCCAAATTCATTGCGCAGCGGCTGGTTGCGGGGCTACCGCAGGCGCAGCAGGATGCCATTCACAAGATGCGCTATGCGCCCTATCCCGTGATCAATGTGATTTTCGATAAGCCGGTGTTCAATGGCGGTTATGACACGTGGTGTCCGGGCAATACCTTCACAGACGTGATTGTCGCAGACTGGGTCGTTCGCAACCAGCCCGGCTACCATCAGAAGAACAACATTCTCACTTTCTACACGCCGCTGCCCGAAGGCGAGCGCGCGCGGCTGCTGGAGGAAGACGGGGCTCGCGATCTCGCCGCGAATGTCTTGCGCGATTGGCAGAAGCTGCTGCCCGGCTCCAACGTCGATCCCGTTGAGGTGCACATCTACCGCCGCGGCCATCCGATGTTCATGGCCACACCCGGCACTTACACGAAGCTGATCCCCGCCGCGCGCCAGCCCATGGAGCGCATCTTTTTCGCGAACACGGACTCCACCGGTCCTGTGTCGATGACCAGTGGGGCCATTGCGGCTTCTCAGCGGGCGATCGGTGAGATGAAGCGCATGCTAGCCTCTACTTCTTATACACATGTGGATTCTTGAAAAGCTGGTTGCCGCCGATTTTCCGCACCGCCAGCCGCACGCCGTTATCGATCCGCATGACCACATCCGCCAGCTTCTGCCCGGGCCAGCCGCGAAACGCTGTGACATGATAGGAAGCGTCGCGTCCCGCCGGCCGCGGCGAGAAATAGTAGTTCGAGACACAACAGCGGCGGCCCTCGCGTACCACCTTACTCACCGAGTGCCACGAGCGCTCATCCGTTTGCATGACCACCAGCCGGTTTGAAACGGCTATGAATGGTGCGCTGCGGTTTACCCGGCCCGTTGTCCCATAGCTCGAGGTGCCCTCCGGCATCGTCTTGCCAGTCTGGAGTGATATAGTACAGCAGATTTGAGGACGCGGTAGTTATTGCGCTCGATATCGTGTGAGTTATCCAGGTGCGGATTGAGATACTGCCCCTGCGTCATGAGGCTGATTCCACCGGCGTAAAGCTTATCGTCCGGAAGCAAGCCGGCGAGACCGGTGATGTCGCCGATCGCGCGCACGATGCGGGGATCCTGAAAAGCGTAGATGACCTGGGTAAGCAGCGGATCGTACGCGTCCATCTGGTATCCCACATACTTCAACTGCCCCAATGTGCGCTTCAATACCAGGCGGTCTACCGGCGGGAAAGCCTCGTAAATGGCGCGGGCGTGCTCCGCGAGCAGCACCATCCTCCAGAATGAAGCTCGCAACCCGGCCGGATTGCCGGAACTCGGCGGCCGCGCGCATCCGCTCCCGGCCGAGCCGCTGCACGACCAGATCCGCAATCTTGACTCGTGACAAAACCGGAGCGACAGTCACACCTTCTCCGGCACTACATACGGCGCGCGATAATTCCGCGTCAGCAGCTTGTTAGCTTCTTCGTCGCCTACGAATCGTTCAGTCGCCGGATCGAACTCCAGTTGTCGCCCGAGCCGGTACGAGATATTCCCCAAGTGCGCCAGCGCCGACGCCAGGTGCGCCGTCTCCACCGGGCCGTCCAGGTCGCTCGACTTGCGGCTCTCCACGGCTTTGATAAAGTTAGCGTAGTGGTCGCCGCCGGCTTTGCGCTTCGGACCCGGTTCGCGCTTCTCACCCAGATACACCTCGTAAGAGTCGTATCCATTGATCGCCAGATAGCCTTCCGACCCATAGAAGATGTTACCCACGCCCACGCCGCCTTCCGTGTTCGTGCACCAGGGCCGCACTTCAAACTGAATGATCTTCTTCTGCTCGGGATAGTGATACACGGAGGTCAACGTTTCGGGTGTCTCCTTATCGTCGTCCCACAGAAACTTGCCCCCCATGGACGTGACCCGGCTGGGCAGCCCTACTCCCAAGCCCCACATGCACATGTCCGTTTCGTGAATGCCCTGATTGCCCACGTCGCCGTTGCCATAGTCCCAATGCCAGTGCCAGTTGTAGTGCACCAGCGCGCGCGTGAAAGGACGCTCCTCTGCCGGGCCTTGCCATATATCCCAATTCAAATATTCGGGCGTGGGCTCGTTGCCCTTGTGGCCCACCGACGGACGCCAGCGGAACACCAGGCCGCGCGCCATGTAGACCTTGCCGATCACGCCTTTGTTCATCAACTGGACGGCTTCCTTGATGGCCTCCGAGCTGCGCAGTTGCACTCCGTGCTGCACGATACGGTTGTAGCGGTGCGCGGCCTCGATCAGCTTGCGGCCTTCGTAGATGTTATGCGCGCCGGGCTTTTCGACGTACACGTCCTTGCCCGCCTGGCAGGCCCAAATGGCGGCCAGCGCGTGCCAGTGGTTGGGGGTCGCTATACTGACTGCGTCGATTTCCTTGTTGTCGAAAACCTTACGCAAATCCTGCTCGGTTTGCACTTTGCGGTGATACTTGGTCTCGAACTGCTCCGCGCGCTCGGCCAGAAGGTTACGGTCCGGATCGCACAGCATCACCACTTCGGCGTTGGGCAGCGCGTTGAACCCTCTGATATGATCCGTGCCGCGGCCATTGACACCGAGCACAGCCACCCGAACGCGGCTGTTGGCGGAGGCTTTGCCGGCCACTAGCGAAACGGCCCCCGCTGCGCCCAGCACAAAACTTCGTCGGCTATTCATAAGAAACCTCTGTGGGAAATTCTAGCACCGCAACTACCGCACCAACTTCTCTGCCAGATCTTCCGCGATATCGACGTTCACCTGGACCACCCGGCCCGCTTGCTTCACTTGGATTCCGTCCAAGGCGCGCAGCAGGTCCGGCTGGTTTCCCGGCACGCCGCGCGGCGCGCCCATGCGGGCAAGAGCGGCCAGCCCGCGCAACGAGTCCGCCAGGGTCTTGGCGTCCGCCTCCGTCCGGGAATCTCCCGTAAGGGCGGCGTGCACTCCAGTGCGCAAGTCGACGGTCAGGTTCGCGCCTTCCACCAGGCGCAGCACGCGGTCCAGGTTGCCCAAATTCCCCATCTCGCGAAGCTGGTCCGGCGTGGCCCCTCGCCAGCCCGCGACCACCGCCCAGATCTGCGCATCGGCGGGCAGAGCCTGGGCGCGCGCCATCAAATCGCGCGGGGCTCCGCGGCCGCCGCGCTTGTATTGATCGATGGCCGCGCGCACGGACGGAACCAGGCCGCCCAGCGCGATGGTTTTGTCGATGAACGCGATCGCCTCCCACCGGTCTTTGGCGTAGAGCGTGTAGCCCTTATATTCGCTAGCCTTCAAATTGCCCGGCGGCTTCGGCGGAAAGGCGCCATGCGCGATCGCCAGCACATTCTTGCCATCGCCGGCCAGCAGTATTTCGTGAAGGTCCCTGCTTGGATCGAAGCCCGATTCCGTACGAAACTGGTCGAAGCGCGGCAGCCGGTTTCGCTCCGCCAGCTTGCGATATATGGGTGTCGCGCGGAGCCGATCCATGCGGACGCCGGCGAGCGCTACCGTGTCCGGCGGGATGAAGACGGCGAGGGCCGGGTCGATAGGGCCATTCCTGGTCAGACTGCCGCCGCATCCGGCGAGAATCGCGCAGAGCAGCATGGCCGTGTAGGGCAGGACTCCAGTCCTGCGGCCGGCGTCCACGCCGGCCTGTCGCGAAGAGCGGGTCCTGGAGGACCCGCGCACGGTCGAAAACCCACCGTAAGTTATTGAAAGCGCGTCCGGGCGGCCTGAGAGGCCGCCGCAGGCCGAGGGCCTGCCCCACCGCGGGGTTTTCATCACGATTCGTGGGCTGCAAGCCCATCCTGACAGACCTGGAGGTCTGCCCCACAAATTGTTCATTCGGTGCCTCACCGTCATTATGGCAGCAGAATGCGGGATAATCTGACATGATGACGCCGGTCGCCACCGCGACTTATCAACTCAAGGACAGCCCTTACAGCAGCCACAGCCTGCTGCTGGCCAGCTTGCCGCCCTCGGGCGGCGGCCGCCGCGTGCTGGACGTAGGCTGCGCCGGCGGCTACTTGGGCGCCATTCTCGCCAGCCGGGGTTATCGGGTGACCGGCATCGATTCGCCCGGCGCAGCACGCGCCGGTTTCCCGGAGTCCATCGAGCTGCTGGAAGCCGATCTGGATCTGGGGTTGCCGCCTTTGACGGGGCGCTTCGATTTCGTGATCTGCGCGGACGTGCTGGAGCACCTGCGCCGGCCCG
>OCTA010003867.1_pt1 | contig 13242 bp, 8 predicted proteins | sample 1538991 | NCBI WGS metagenome assembly OCTA01 (sample SAMEA3539302, study PRJEB22396) | soil metagenome | biome: tundra; feature: field; material: soil | place: USA | collected 2010-05 | depth 0.15 m
CTGAAGTTCGCGCGGCTCTGGGGCCACGCGAAGTTCGACGGCCAGCAGGTGGACCGCCACCACGTCCTCGCGGACAGGGACGTGGTGGAGCTGCACGCCTGACGCCGGACGGCTCAGCCCGCCGACATCGACCCGAGGAACTCCGCGTTGTTCTTCGTCTTGTCGAGGCGCTCGATGAGGAGCTCCATCGCCTCCACCGTCGAGAGCGGGTTGAGAACCTTACGGAGGATCCACACGCGGTTGAGCTCCTGCTTATCGAGGAGGAGCTCTTCCTTGCGCGTGCCCGAACGGTTGAGGTCGATGGCCGGGAAGACACGGCGGTCGACGAGCTTGCGGTCGAGGTGGACCTCCATGTTGCCGGTCCCCTTGAACTCCTCGAAGATCACGTCGTCCATGCGCGAGCCCGTGTCGATGAGGGCCGTCGCGATGATCGTGAGCGAGCCGCCCTCCTCGATGTTCCGGGCGGCTCCGAAGAAGCGCTTCGGCTTCTGGAGCGCGTTTGCGTCCACGCCGCCCGACAGCACCTTGCCCGAGGGCGGGCACGTGGTGTTGTAGGCGCGCGCGAGGCGCGTGATCGAGTCGAGCAGGATGACGACGTCGCGCTTGTGCTCGACGAGGCGTTTTGCCTTCTCGATGACCATCTCGGCCACTTGCACGTGCCGCGTCGCGGGCTCGTCGAACGTCGAGCTGATCACCTCGCCCTTCACGGAGCGCTGCATGTCCGTGACTTCCTCGGGCCGCTCGTCGATGAGCAGGACGATGAGCGTGATCTCCGGATGGTTCGTCGTGACGGAGTTCGCGAGCGCCTGCAGCAGCATCGTCTTGCCGGTGCGCGGCGGCGCCACGATGAGGCCGCGCTGGCCCTTGCCGACCGGGACGATCAGATCGAGGACCCGCGAGGAGAGGTTCGGGGTCTCGAGGTGGATGCGCTCCTGCGGGTAAAGCGGCGTGAGATTGTCGAAGAGGATCTTCTCGCGCGCGACGTCGGGGTGCTCGAAGTTGACGGCCTCGACTTTGATGAGGGCGAAGTAGCGCTCGCCTTCCTTCGGCGGCCGGATCTGGCCGGAGATCGTGTCACCCGTGCGCAGGCCGAACTTCCGGATCTGCGACGGCGAAACGTAGATGTCGTCGGGACCCGCGAGGTAGTTGTACTCGGGGGCGCGGAGGAAGCCGAAGCCGTCCGGCAGCACCTCGAGTACGCCCTCCGAGAAAATGAGGCCGAGGCGTTCGGTCTGCGTCTGCAGGATCCTGAAGATCAGCTCCTGCTTGCGGAGCGACGGCGCGCCCTCGACCTCGAGGTCCTGCGCGATCTTGACGAGCTGCGGCATGGATTGGTTGTGCAGCGTGCGGATGTCGAGCACCGGCTCGGCGGCCAAGAGGGGAGCGGGCGCTTCCTCGACGTCGGCGGGGAGATCGCGAGGATCGATGTCGCGAGCGGCGTAGTCGGCGCCGGGGACTTTGCGTCGGGGCATGGAGTCACTCCTTCGGGGAGGGGGAAGGGAGCGCCGCGCGCAGAAGCCGCGCGAGCTCGGGGAGATGTTCGCCCGTCTCGGACGAGACGGGCAGGAGGGGGCGGTCGGGGGTCTCGTACGCGGCGGCGAGGACACGGCGGCGCCGCACGCGCTCGGAGGGCTTCACGGCGTCCCACTTCGTGGCAGCCACGATCGTCGGGACGCCGGAGTTCTGGAGAAAAAGCACCATCGAGAGGTCGCTCGGTTGCGGCTCGAGTCGTCCATCGACGAGAAGAAGGGCTCCGCCGACGGGTGTGTCCTTGCCGGTGAGCAACTCCTCGATCATCTCGGAGAACGTCTCCCTCTTCTCTTTCGCCGTTTTCGCGTAGCCGTAGCCCGGGCAGTCCACGACGTCGAATCTCCCGCCCACGCGATACCAGAAGAGAGCCTGCGTACGGCCCGGCGTTTGCGAGACGCGTGCCACCTTCGTGCCAAGCAGGGAGTTCAACAGGCTGGACTTCCCCACGTTCGAGCGGCCGAGGACCGCGAGGGCGGGCACGGCCTCCCCCTTCGGGCGCTCGCCCCTTCCATAAGCCGGAAGGACGAGACGCACCTCGGCGCCCGCGGCGAGCGGACCTCTCAGCGCGCCGGGCCGAAAGCCGGCACCTGATCTCGCGGAAGACAACGTCGTCGTCATGGGAAGGTTCGAAATCCCCCGGGAGGGGGAGAAGAAAGATTTCTTAGAAGGTGGCGAGGGCGCGGTAGCGCCCGCAGCTGAAGCTTATCAGGTTTGCGGCTTTCGCCGGGAGAGGGGTCTCATGGGGAACCTGGCGAAACAGGTTTCCCCTGACTCACGTCAGTGTGCGGTGGGAGGTGTCGTTCCGGCCTCGGGCGCGAGGGCCTTCGGAGCCATGGGCGTGGGCGCGCCCTCGAGCGTGAGGCGGACCACCTCGTCCACGTCCTCGACGAGATGGAACTCCATGACCGTCCGGATCTCCTCCGGCAGGTCGTCGAGGTCCTTCTCGTTCTCCTTCGGCAGGAGAATGGTCGTGATGCCGGCGCGGTAGGCCGCGAGGAGCTTCTCCTTGATGCCGCCCACGGGCAGGATCTTGCCGCGCAGCGTGATCTCCCCCGTCATCGCCAGGTCCTTCCGGATCGGAATCCTCGTGACGGCCGAGAGGATGGACGTCGCCATCGTGATGCCCGCCGAGGGCCCGTCCTTCGGGATCGCGCCTTCGGGGACGTGAACGTGGATGTCCTTCTTCTCGTAGAAGTCGGCGTCCGCACCGTACAGCTCCGCGCGCGTCCTCACGTACGACAGCGCGGCTCGCGCGCTTTCCTGCATGACCTCGCCGAGCTGGCCCGTCAGCACGAGGTTGCCTTTGCCGCGCATGAGCGTCGTCTCGATGTAGAGGATGTCGCCGCCCGATTCCGTCCAGGCGAGGCCGGTGGCAAGGCCGATCTCGGCGGTATCGCCCTTCTTGTTCAGGCGGAACTTCGGCTTGCCGAGGTACGACGCGAGGTTCTCGGCCGTGACCGTCAGAGGCGTCTCGGCGTCCTTGCCGATGATCTTGCGGGCGATCTTCCGGCACACGGAAGCGATCTCGCGCTCCAGGCTGCGGACGCCCGCCTCGCGCGTGTACTTCTCGATGAGGCCGTACAGGGCCCCGTCCTCGAAGACGGCCTGCGAGGACTTGAGCCCGTTCTCCTTGATCTGCTTCGGCACGAGGAACTGCTTCGCGATCGCGACCTTCTCGTTCGGCGTGTAGCCCGAGAGCGGGATGATCTCCATCCGGTCCTTGAGGGCGGGCGGAATCGGGTGCACGACGTTCGCCGTCGCGATGAACATCACCTTCGACAGGTCGTACTCCGTGTCGAGATAGTGGTCCACGAAGGCGTGGTTCTGCTCGGGGTCGAGGACCTCGAGGAGCGCCGACGACGGGTCGCCCCGGAAGTCCATCGACATCTTGTCGACCTCGTCGAGCAGGAACACGGGATTCACCGTGCCCGCCTTCTTCATGAGCTGGATGATCTGGCCCGGGAACGCGCCGATGTACGTGCGCCGGTGGCCGCGGACCTCGGCCTCGTCGCGCACACCGCCGAGCGACACGCGCACGAACTTGCGGTTGAGCGACTTCGCGATGCTCTTCGCGAGAGACGTCTTGCCGACGCCCGGAGGGCCCGCGAAGCACAGGATCGAGCCTTTCGTCTCCGAGACGAGCTGGCGGACGGCGAGAAACTCGAGGATGCGCTCCTTCACCTTCTCGAGACCGAAGTGGTCCTCGTTCAGGATCTTCTCGGCGCGCTTGATGTCCCTCATCTCGCGCGTGGCCTTCTTCCAGGGCACGTTCACGAGCCAGTCGATGTAGTTGCGTGAGACCGTGGCCTCGGCGGAAACGTTCGGCATCGCCTCGAGCCGTTTCATCTCGGCGAGCGCCTTCTCCTTCGTCTCCTTCGGCATCCCGGCCTTCTCGATCTTGACCTTCAGCTCTTCGAGCTCGTCGGACTTGTCGTCCTTCCTGCCGAGCTCCTGGTGAATGGCCTTGATCTTCTCGTTGAGGTAGTACTCCTTCTGCGCGCGCTCCATCTGCTTCTTGACCTTGTTGTTGATCCGGCGATCGATGTTGATCTTCTCGATCTCGATCTCCAGCAGGTCCTGCAGCTTCTGAAGGCGCTCGAGCGGGTTCACGGTCTCGAGGAGCCCCTGTTTTTCGGCCGTGGCGATCGACGTCGGGAGATGCCCGGCGAGCATGTCGGCGAAGGCCTCCGGGTCGTCCATCTTGAGCGACGAAAGCAGCCCCTCGAACGCGAGATTGTGCGAGAGCTTCGCGTACTGCTCGAACACGGAGAGCACCTTCGACAGATACGGCGCGAGCTCGGCGGCCGACGCCCCGAGCGGCTTCGGCTCGAGCCGCTCGACGCTCACCGCGAGATGGCCGGTGCCGGCCGTGAAGGCGCGGATGCGCCCGCGCACGACGCCCTCGACCATCACTTTGATGTGGCCGTTCGGGAGCTTCAGCGACTGCACGACGGACGCGATGACGCCCGTCTCGTTGATGTCGCCCGCCGCCGGCTCGTCCACCTTGGGGTCCTTCTGCGCGGCCAGGAAGATTGTTTTCTCGGACGACGCGAGCGCGGTCTCCAGCGCCGCGATGGACGACGCGCGTCCCACGACGAAGGGCGCCATCATCCGCGGGAAGACGACCATGTCGCGCAGGGGCACGAGCGGAAGCGTCCGGTCGGCGGACGCGAACGGCTCGATGGAGGTGGGATCGCTCATCCCGCTTTCCGGAGCGACAGGATGGGAGCCGCGCGGCGGAGCACGACGTCCTTCGTGATGACGCACTCTTCGATCTCTTCCTCCGAGGGCACGCGGTACATGACGTCCAGCATCAGCTCCTCGAGGATGATCTTCAGGCCGCGGGCGCCGACGTTGCGGACATACGCCTCTTCGGCAATCTGCTCCAACGCGTCATCCGTGAAGCGCAGGTTCACGTTCTCGAAGTCGAGAAGCGCCTGGTATTGCTTGAGGAGCGAGTTCTTCGGCTCCTTCAGGATGGCGACGAGAGCCGAGCGGTCGAGGTCGTGCAGCGTGGCGACGACCGGGACACGCCCGATGAACTCCGGGATCATTCCAAACTTGATCATGTCCTCGGGATGCGCCTTCTCGAGGATGTCGCCGGCGCGCTTCTCTTTCTTGGAGACGATCTTCGCGCCGAAGCCCATGGACCTCTCGGTGAGCCGCCGGCCGATGATGTCCTCGAGGCCCACGAAGGCGCCGCCGCAGATGAACAGGATGTTCGTCGTGTCGATCTGGATGAACTCCTGGTGCGGGTGCTTGCGGCCGCCCTGCGGGGGCACGTTCGTGACCGTGCCCTCGAGAATCTTCAAGAGCGCCTGCTGAACGCCCTCGCCCGAGACGTCGCGCGTGATGCTGGGGTTCTCGCCCTTTCGCGCGATCTTGTCGATCTCGTCGATGTAGACGATGCCGCGTTCGGTCTTCTCCTTGTCCTGGCTGGCGGCCTGGTAGAGCTTCAGGATGATGTTCTCGACGTCCTCGCCGACGTAGCCCGCTTCGGTGAGCGTCGTCGCGTCGGCGATCGTGAAGGGGACCGAGAGCATCTTCGCGAGCGTCTGCGCAAGCAGCGTCTTACCGGTGCCCGTCGGGCCGATCAGGAGGATGTTCGATTTCTGGAGCTCGACGTCGAGCTTGCGGTTCTTCTCGAAGTAGTCGATCCGCTTGTAGTGGTTGTAGACGGCAACGGCGAGCTTGCGCTTGGCCGTCTCCTGCCCGACGACGTACTCGTCGAGGAATTCCTTGATCTCGCGCGGTTTCGGAAGCTTCGTCTCGGGCTTGGCCTGGTCGAGCACCCGGTCCTCGGCGATGATGTCGAGGCAGATGTCGACGCACTCGTCGCAGATGTAGACCGTCGGCCCGGCGATGAGCTTCTTGACGTCCCGCTGGGACTTGTTGCAGAAGCTGCAGCGCAAAACGTCGCCCGTGCCCGTTTTCTTCGTCATACCGGAATTGCCCTGCCCTTTCGGACTCCAGAGGACATCTTAACGCCGCTCCGATACCCCGAACAAGCCGGAGACTCGGGACATTCCCGGGCGGGCGCCTGCGGAACCTATCCTAAATTATGCCGTCTCGCGTGAGGGCGCTTCCGCCACCGCGGCCCAGGGGAGCGCGCTCGTCTCCTGGCTGTTCCGTCAGGCCGCAACCTTGGCGTCGTCGCGGCGGCGGATGACGAGGTCGATGAGGCCGTATTCCTTCGCGGCGTCGGGCTCGAAGATGTTGTCGCGGTCCGTATCGCGCGAGATCTTCTCGACGGGTTGGCCCGTGTGGTACGCGAGGATCTCGCTGAGGCGCTGCTTCGTGCGCAGCATCTCGCGAGCCTGGATCTCGATGTCCGAGGCCTGCCCTTCCGCCCCGCCGTGGGGCTGGTGGATCAGGATGCGCGCGTTCGGGAGTGCGGCGCGCTTGCCCTTCGCGCCGCCGGCGAGGAGCGTGGCGGCCATCGAGGCCGCCTGCCCGAGACAGTATGTCGCGACGTCCGGCTTCACGTACTGCATCGTGTCGTAGATCGCGAGGCCGGCCGAGACGGAGCCGCCCGGGGAGTTGATGTAGAGCGTGATGTCCTTCTCGGGGTTCTCGGCCTCGAGAAACAGCATTTGCGCGATGATGACATTCGCAACGTCGTCGTTGATGGCGGAGCCCAGAAAGATGACGTTGTCCTTGAGCAGGCGCGAGTAGATGTCGTACGCGCGTTCGCCCCGGTTCGACTGCTCGATGACCATCGGAATCAGCATGGGGTTCGCCTCCGCTCCGTAGTGTACCCAGCCCGCGTGCTCAGAGAACGACGGCGGCTTCGGCGAGGAGGAAATCAAGGACGCGGTCGATCCGCAGCTCTTCGCGCACCCCTTCGAGGCGATCCGCCTTCACGAGCGCGCCCTTCAGGTCGCCGAACGTCAGGTCCATCGCCTGCGCCCGGCGCTTCAGCTCAGCGTCGAGCTCGGTGTCCGTCACCGTCACGCTCTCCTTGTCGCCGATCGCGTCGAGAATCAGGTACTCCTTGACGCGGCGCTCGGCCGAGGGCCGGGCTTCCTTGCGGAGGCTGTTCCAGTCGACCTGTGCGTCCTTCAGGTCGACGCCCTCGCGCGTCAGGTGCCGGGCATAGTCCTTGAGGGCGGAATCGACTTCCGATTCGACCATCGTCTCGGGAGCCGGGACTTCGTGGAGAGCGAGGAGGCCGTCGAGGACGGCGCGGCGCCGCGCCTCTTTCACCGCCTGCTCCTTCTCGCGTTTCAGAGACTCGGCAACCTTCTCGCGCAGCATCGCGAGGTTCGCGCCCTCGGCCGCCTCGCCGTCGCGCGGCGTGAGCACGAGGCGCGCGAGCTCGTCGTCGAGCGTGGGCAGGACGCGTGCCTTGAGCGCAACGAGGTGCACCGTGTACAGGACGGTCTTTCCCGCGAAGTTCTTGTCGGGCACGTCGGCCGCCCAGTCCTTCTGGAACGTCACCGTGACCCCGGGCTCGGCGTTGCGCACTTGCGCGGAAAGCTCCGGCATCGTGTGCTCGCCGCCGACTTCAACCATCGTCTTTTCGGCCTCGAAGTCCTTCCCGTCGCCCTTCGGGAACGAGCCCTTGATGTCCACGAGCGCGAAGTCGCCGTCCACCGCGGCCCGGCCTTCGATCGGCTCGTACGTCGCGTGCCCCTCGCGAATCCGCCCGATGAACGCGTCGATCTCCGCGTCGGTCGGAACGGCGCTGCCCGCCGGCACCTTCAGGCCCCGGTAGTCCTTCGGCTCCACCGCAGGCCGCACCTCGAGGTCCACGCGGAAAGAGAGCGGCTCCTCGAACGCGAACTTCAGGTCTCCGATCTTCGGCTTCCCAAGCGGCACGAGGTGCTTCTCGCGCAGCGCCTCTCCGACCGTGGCCTGAATGAGGTGCTCCAGCACCTCGCCTTTCACTTCCTCGGCGAAGCGTCTCTTGATCATCTCGGGCGGTACCTTCCCGGGCCGGAAGCCCGGAAGCCTCACCTGCTTGGCGAGCGCCTTCACCGTGCGGTCGGTGGCCTTGCGGACGTCGTCCGCAGGCACCTCGAACGTGAAGACTTTCTTCGTGGGAGATTCGTCGACGTACGAGGTGATCATCGGATTCCTTCCGGGCGCGTTGTGCGGACACTTGACCTGGTGCGGGAGGAGGGACTCGAACCCTCACGGGTCGCCCCACGGGATCCTAAGTCCCGCGCGTCTGCCAATTCCGCCACTCCCGCGGCGCGGGCCGCCAAATCTAGCACGCGGGGTGCTTGTCGGCGTCGGCGTGACCGTCGAGTCGTGGTTGCCGTGGGGGTCGACGTCGGCGTCTGAGTCGGAGTGAAGGTCGGTGTAGAGGTCGGGGTTTCAGTTGGCGTGGACGTTGGCGTCGGCGTGAGTGTCGGCGTCAGAGTCGGCGTGGCAGTCGGTGTGACCGTGGGAGTGAGGGGGTGTTCGAATAGGTCTGAGCCCCCGCGGACCCGGCCCACCCCGAAAGCGCGCACGCGGCTGCGAGTTTGTAGAGAGTGGCCCTCACTGAAGTTTTCTGTGGTCAGCCTAGCATCAGGCGCTTCAGGGCGGAGCGGGTCCGTCGAGACAGAAGGCGCGCTTGCCGGGACACCGGGTCCCCACGACCGCGCAGGGTGCGGCATCCCCGGGCCGGGGAGCGCCCGTCCGCAGCCGCACCCCCGGAGCGAAGCGCGGCGCGCCCACCCACAGCACGTACTCGGGGGAATCGCCGTCCAGCGCGAGCCGCACGATCCCGCCCGGCCCGCAGCGGCGGGCCACCCCGCGCAGCACGTCCTCGACTTCGGCCTGCAGCGCCGGCTGGTTGCGGAAGTAATCCTCCCAGCGGGACGTCGCGAAGATCGACCGCGAACCGTGCGGAACGAGCGTACGCAGCAGGACGGGGTCGCCGGGCGACGTCGAGACGCCGAGGAGGGGCCGGCTCGAGTTGAGGAGCAGCGCCGGAAGGGCCTGCAGTACGAGGAGAAGCGCGAGGGCGGCGCGCGGGCCGCGGCCGAGGCACTCCGCGACGACCGCGGCCGCTGGAATGGCGAGGAGGACGAGCGCCGGCAGCTGGAGCCGCGCGTTCCACGGCATCCAGCGGACGAAGAGGGCGACGATGAGCCAGGCCACCCAGCCCGCCGCGAACACGGCGAGCACGACGCGACGCCCGGGAAGGGAGCGTGTCACGAGCGCGATTCCCGTCGCCCCCAAGAGGACGAGGAACGTCGCCGTCGAGGGAGCCGTGTCCTCGTGGTTGAGCGCCGGCCACTCGGCGCTGGAGAGAGGCATTGGGCCCGAGATCGCCGGCTCGTCCACGCTGATGCCGAGCCCACGGTGCACGCGAGCCGTGGCCGCGACGAGGGCGCGTCCGCGCACGCCGACGATCCGCAGCTGCCCGAGCTGCAGGACGGCGGAACGGAGGATCTGCGAGACCGCGAGAGCCGGAGCCTTGCGGGGGCCGAGGGCGAGGAACGAGGACGGGCGGACGACTTCGTAGGCGGAGCCGACGGGAGAGCCGAGGGCCCGCGCATTGCGCGACCAGAAACCGACGTTCGGGAGGACGACGAGAACGGCCGCCGCGGCGAGCCCGGCAGCCCACGCCCGGCGCTCCCGCCCCCGCCTGCGCGTGATCCGCCCGAGGGCGGCGCCGCCGGCCGCTCCGAGGAGGGGGACGGCGAGGAGGTACGCGGTCCCCTTCGTCGCGAGGCCGAGACCGACGGCGGCGCCGCCGAGCGCGAGATCGCGGAAGGGCGCGCCGTCCGCGGCAAAGGCGCGGGAGAAGAAGAACGCGACGGCGACTAGATATCCGGCGACGACGACGTCGTTTTGCGTGCTCGTGCTCTGGAGGATCGCCATCGGGATCGTCGCAATGAGAAGCGCCGCCCACGGGCCCGCACGGCTGGGTGGGACGAGTCGAGAGGCGAGCGCGGCCGCCGCGACGATCGAGAACGCGAAGAACGCCCACTGCACGAGGTTGAGGAGGACGTCGTTCCCCGTCAGGCCGAGGAGCGCGAGCTTGAAGTAGGACGCGAGCGGCGGCATCCGCACCTGGCGGTCGATCGGCGTGTCCCACGGGGCGACCGAACCATGGTCCCACCACTCCATGACGCGCGCGTTGTGGTAGACCATCGAGTCCCAGTTGTTCGGGGCCGCGGCGAGCGCGACGACGAACGTCGCGGCGAGGATGGCGCCCGGGAGGGCGAGCGTGGCGCTCCGCGGCATCTGGACGGACCGCCCTCGCACGGCCTTTCGGACCGCCACGAACCCCGCCGCCACGACAGTGGCGGTCGTTCCCCAGAACACGGCCCACGCAACCCGGGATCCCACGAGGCCGAGCGCCGAGAGGACCTCGACCCATGCGACGACCCAAAGGCCTGTGCCGACGGGTGCCGCAAAGAAGACCGTCGCGAGGGCGCTCCGGTCCGTCGGTCCGGCCTCCGCCGGCGCCGGGGCTAAAGGGGCTGCCGTGTCAGCGCTCCAGCCACTTCTTCATCCAGCCGAACACGGCCTCGTGCCAGCGCTTGCTGTTCAGGGGCTTCAGGACGAAGTGACCCTCGTCCGGGAAGACGAGCGCCTCGGACGGCACCCCCTGCCGGCGCAGCGCGGTGAAGAGCTGCAGACCCTGATCGACGGGCACGCGGAAGTCCCGCTCGTTCGTGATGACGAGCGTGGGCGTCGTGATCCTGTCGGCGTGAAGGTGCGGCGACCACTTCGCGAACTGCTCTTTCGCCTTCGCCGTCCAGGGGGCCCCGCCGAAATCCCAGTCCGTGAACCACAGTTCTTCGGTCACCGTCGTCATGGACTCGAGGTTGAAGACGCCGTCGTGCGTGACCGCCGCCTTGAAACGGCCGGTGTGGCCGAGGATCCAGTCCACCGCGTAGCCGCCGTAGCTGGCCCCCGCGATCCCCTGGCGCGACGCGTCCACGAACGGCATCTTCACGACGGCGTCGAAGACGGCGTCCAGGTCGACCATGACCTTGCCACCCCAGTCGCCGGAGATCTCGTCCACGAACTTCTGGCCGAAGCCCGTCGACCCGCGCGGGTTCGGCGCCACGACGACCCAGCCCTGTGCGGCCCACAGGCTCTCACACCAGCGGAACGACCAGCCGTCCTCCCACGCGCCCTGCGGGCCGCCGTGGATGAGGAAGACGACGGGATATTTCTTCGCCGGGTCGAAGGCCGGCGGCTTGATCAGCCAGTACTGCACGCGCGCGCCGCCCGCTCCAGTAGTGGAAAGACTCTCGGGGACAGAGAACGCGACTTCCTTCCGCCACGAACGGTTCTCGTCGGTCAGTGCCTTCGCCTGCCGACTTTTCGCGGCGGGTGAGCCCGTTTTTTCTTCGAGTGAAAGAAGGAAGATCTCGGGTGGCGAGGTCAGAGTCGCTTCCGTGAAGACGAGAACTCCGGGACCGGCAGACAGCGATCCGATGTCCCCGCCCTTCTTCAGCAGCCGGGGCGTTCCACCGGCAAGGGACACTTCGAAGAGATCTCTTCTTCCCTCTCTCTCTGCCGTGAAGTAAACGGTCTTGCCGTCCTTCGACAGTACGAACTCGTCGACCGACAGGTCCGGGCTCTCGAAGAGCGTTCTTTTCGCCTTCGTCTTCCGGTCGTAGAGGTCGAGGTACCAGCGGTCCGCTTCGAACGTCGGCCGCCGCTGCGCGCGCACGAGAATCGACGCGCCGTCGGGCGTGAACACGGGGTCGAAGTCCGCTGCCGCGTTCGCGACCGTGAGCTTCTCGGCTGCGCCGCCCGCGGCGGGCACGAGGAAAACGTCCTTGTTCGTCGTGAAGGCTTCCCGGTCGTTTCCGTCGCGGTTCGAGACGAACGCGATCTCCCTTCCGTCCGGCGAAAAGGCGATGGCGCCGTCCTCGTACTGGTGCGGGGGCGAGTCGAAATCGCCCGGCGTCACGTCCGTCACGGCACCCGTCGCGACGTCGGCCACGAGGACGTGGTGCCGCACGTCCTCTCGCCACTCGTCCCAGTGGCGGTACATCAGGCGCGTGAGGTGATGGACCTTGACGGGGCTCTTCTCGGCCTCTTCGCGCCGTTTCCGGTTGCAGGCTTCGTCCAGGCAGTCCGGAAACACGTCGGAAACGAAGGCCAGCTTCTTTCCGTCCGGCGAGAAGACGAGCGGATCCTGCACGCCCGCCGAGAGGTCCGTCAGCTTGCGCGGCTCGCCGCCCGCCAGATCGAGCAGATACACCTGCGGCGCGCCGCCGCGAGTGGAGATGAAAGCGAGCGTTTTTCCGTCCGGCGAGAAGCGGGGCGCCTCGTCGGTCTTCTCGTTCCGCGTGAGCGGGCGGGGCGGGGCCGAGCCGTCGGCGGCCACGATCCACACGTCCGCGTCGCGCTTCCCTGAGGCGAGGTCGGTCGTCGTGCGCACGAAGGCCACCTGCCGCCCGTCCGGAGAGATCTGAGGATCCGCCACGCGCACCGCCGTGAGGAGGTCGTCGAGGGACATCGGGCGGGCCGCGGGCGCTGCAGACGCGGGGAGAGAAGAACAAGAAATTCTTAGAAAGACGATTAACGCTGCGGCAAACAGCCTCTCACTCATTCTCGAAATCTCCTCTTTTCTTCTCTTCTTCTCATCCACGACCAAGAAAAAAGCCGGCCGCGGGAGCGGCCGGCTTCGAAGAATTCATGGTGAGCCGCGAGGGACTTGAACCCACAACCCACAGATTAAGAGTCTGTTGCTCTGCCAATTGAGCTAGCGGCCCGTGCGGCTCCGGGTGCACCCCGAACCGGCCGCGCAATATACCTTCTCGGCGCCGGAGCTTCAAGCTGGCCTAACGGGGCTTCTTCCGGATGAGCTGCTTGATCTCGTTGTTCCCGAGGCCGGACGAGGCCGCGATGATCAGGGCCGCGTTCCCGGTGCCGATGTCGGGCAGGACGCAAGCGGACTTCACGACGCCGTCGGCTCCCGTGACGCCGCGGAAGAGAATCTGCGGAGGTCGGACGGTGGACACGACACGGATCGACACGTGGGCGCCGGCGAGCGGTTTTTCGGTGAGCGACGTCGAGGCCTTCACGGTGAGCGCCACGGTCTCGCCGGAGATGAGATCGCCGTCCGCCGTGAGCGTGATCTCGAGGTGCTCCGAAGCGGCCTCCGAGGCGAGATAGTCGACGATGACCTGATCGAGGGACCGCAGCGCGGCGCCGGATTTCGGCTTCGGCGGGGCTGCCGGCGCGGGGGCTTGCGCGGGAGGGGGCGGCGCCGCAGGCCGGGCGGGCGGGGCCGCCGCCGCGAGC
>OCTA010003868.1_pt1 | contig 13242 bp, 13 predicted proteins | sample 1538991 | NCBI WGS metagenome assembly OCTA01 (sample SAMEA3539302, study PRJEB22396) | soil metagenome | biome: tundra; feature: field; material: soil | place: USA | collected 2010-05 | depth 0.15 m
GTCGATTTTTGCCGCGCCCAACTTCCAGCAAGGCGTACCTGCATCATATCCCGATGACCGGCCCCGCGCACGCTGTACCCGAGCCGCCGTCGACAGCGCGAATCCGCGCAATCATTGTCGCGAGGATGGCACAGACCTCGGTATACCAGACATCGCGGTCGGATCGTCGCCAATCCGGAAGTTATATAGTAGTAAACACTTCCGCACAATCTTCAGGATCGGTACCGGGAAACGCCGTTGTCGCCATTTGCCGGTCTGGCCTGGCGGTCACTTTATGCTTGTTCGACCGATGAGTGAAAGAAGTATGGGCGGACGTCTGGTGTTCCTTTCCGATCAGTGCCTCCGGATTCTGGCAGCTTGTGTCCGAGCGAGGGTATTTCAGATTTCTCAACGGCTGTCCACGCAACCGACGCGGCAGCACCTTACGGTCAACCACGGCTAATCTCCGTGGGCCTGGCGTGACACTTTGTCTAGCGGGAACGCGGCGTCCTCTCGTATATGTACTGCATCCCGTTATGCTCGTCAGGGGTAAGCCGTCCGTAGGCTTCAAGGATCGCTACGTTGGCAATACCAAAGACGATCACCTCGTCCATCTGTTTTTCAGTCAGCCGCTCGGGCCTGATTTCTCCATCAAGACTAGTGGACCAAACTAGATCAGATATTGCCCTAAGTCGTTCATAAATACGGCTGGAGAGCGCTTCCTCGCGTTCCTCTGCAGACAGTTTGGCGAAGCCATCGAGGCACATCTGGACTTTAGCAGCGACCAGGGGAGCCCCGGTCCTCACAACGATGCCAAATCCTCGGTCATCTCCGGTTCGTACGTCCGTATGCCAATAAGCTGCGATAGTCCTCAATTGATCCCGATCGGACGACTTCATCTTCTTCTCCCACTCGCCTGATGCTGCCCATGGTTCTCGAAGAACCGTCGCTCGGCCGCTCGGAATCCCTGGTTTTCCTGTCTGTTCACGTACAGTTGTGCGGTCATGTGACAGGCTTTGCAGACTCTATCGGCGGAACACGGGATATCATCACTGACCTCTTAGAACGGGTCATTTCCCGGGGTGAGCTGAAGACGGAATCGGCGTCAGTGAGTGCCTCGGCGATTATGCACTCGTCGACACGCATTCCGGATGGCATCCGTTTGCATCAAGCCGATGCGCGGCGGATGCGCCGCGTAAACCCCAGACTAGATCCGCTGCTGGGATAGATTTGGGTTACTAGGAGGCGCGGGTGACCTCATCTCAGGAGGCTAAGGTTCAAGGGATTAGTCAACTTTGAGGCTTCGATGAGATGCAGGGATGAAACGGTCCTGCAAGCCTTTCTGAAACCGGACCATCGGGCTACAACCGAACCGGATGTAGAGCTTGGAATTCGAGCCACCGGGAGTCGTCTCTAGACGAAGGCGAGGTGCTTGATGATATAGCGCCTCCAAAGCGGTCCAATCACGACCGTGCTTACCAGGAAGAAACACACTGATAAACCGGGTACGCTTCGTCTCCAATCTCAACAGGACTGCATAATATTCGCCAATATCGGTAAAACTAGCTGGCATCACGAGCAGATCCGTTCCCGGATCGCGCTCGGGAAAGGCTTCCATCACGACGTTCTTCAAAACCGGGGTAGCAGTGCCAAGCATGTTCCGAACCTGCTCTGCCCCGAGACTCAAAGCGTACTCATAGCCCTCCACCTTAAAAACGGACAGAAAGGCTGCCCGAAATGCGGCGCGAACGTACCTCTCGGGTATGAAAGGGAACTTCATTTTCAGCTTGAGGGTTGCGCCGTCGCACATGATGCTTCGCAAATTCTCCACAGCTCCCATGTTGCTGGCTTGTCCGACGATTTGTATTGCGATGGGTTCGTCCGGCGTTCCGGCTCCTAGGAGCAATTCGGCTGTGATCTTCCCCTTGTCACTAATTACTGAAGTCCTAATTGGCCCGGCTCCCTCAAACGCATCCAGAGACTTCATCAAATTGATAAGGTGGCTATCGAGGTATGATCCCTGATTATTGTTACATTTCCGGCATGTCAAAGTTTCGGACCGTCCTCCAAGCTTCGACGGGACAATGTGTTCGCGGGTCAGTTCCGCGACGTTCGCCAAGTTGTACTCTGTGAGGCACAATGGACAAGCGACCATGGTCTCTGTTTTGGCGCAGTTTTTCTTGTAGTCAGCGGCGAGCTCCCAAAACAGCCTATTTCGTTTGTCGGTTCGATAAACCATCTTAAGTATCTTAGAAGGATGAACGTCAGCTTGCCAGGTGGGCTCGCGCTGGAGTGGCAAATGCGCAATCCCGCCACCTCCAAGTAAAGAAGTTGTCGGACTGGTCGCCTGCATAACCCTAGATTGCCATCGGCTCATGGTGAATTCGCGGCTCGGAAAACGGGGCTGCTTGGAAGTCTGAGAGTCACGTCGGCCAGATTGCCCCTCGTGAGTCGACCACTATCGCTGATTCAGGTGGGTCCATCTAGATTAGTGATTCCAGGCCAAGGCGCTCATTGACAGTCGGTTACGCGAATGTCAGGTTTACGCCCCGAAAACGCCTAAGCATTCGGAAACGTTCTTCCATCGGACCGGTTCTCTAATTTCCCGACACACTTGTTGCACTCCAGGCGACACGCCGCTGCAGCAAGCTCGCAACCAAAGGGCTGGAGGTGACTGATGCCGGATCAGCAACCCTATGCCGGTACTGCGCCAGGCTTCCGGTCCAGGGATTGATCCGTGACTGTAGGCGAGGCGGGGACCCACCACCTGGGCTACGAGAAGCATGAGGCCGCGGGCCGGTTGAGCGGCAACTCGCGCAACGGCGCCAGCCGCAAGAAGCTGAAGGGCGACTTCGGAGAAGCGGAGATCGAGGTGCCGCGGGACCGCAACGGCACTTTTACGCCGCAGATCGTCGCGCCTCACCAGCGGCGCTTCACCGGGTTCGACGACAAGATTCTGTCGCTGTACGCGCGGGGTATGACGACGCGCGAGATCCAGGGACATCTGGAAGAGATCTACGGCGTGGAAGTGTCGCCGTCGCTGATTTCCTCGGTCACGGAGGCGGTGATCGAGGAAGTGAAGGAGTGGCAGAGCCGTCCTCTGGAGCCGCTGTATCCGATCCTGTTTCTGGATGCGCTGATGGTGAAGATGCGGCATGAGGGGCGGGTGGAGAACCGGTCCGTGTACGTGGCCGTAGGCATCGATCTGGAAGGCCGCAAGGACGTTCTGGGACTGTGGACCAGTGCCAACGAGGGCGCCAAATTCTGGCTGCAGGTGCTCACGGAATTACGCAACCGTGGCGTGAAGGATATCTTCATCGCCTGTGTGGACGGGCTGAAGGGCTTTCCGCAAGCCATCGAGACGATTTTTCCCCAGGCCCAGGTGCAGACCTGCATCGTTCACCTGGTGCGGGCCAGCTTGAACTACGTGGGCTGGAAAGAGCGCAAGCAGGTGGCCGCGGATCTGAAGACCGTCTACCGGGCGGCAACCGCCGAAGAAGCCGAACAACGGCTGGCGCAGTTCGCCGCGCAGTGGGACAGCCGCTATGCCCCGATCGCGGCGCTGTGGCGCCGGCAGTGGCCGCAGGTAATTCCGTTCTTCGCCTTCCCGGCGGAAATCCGCAAGGTGATCTACACCACCAACGCCGTCGAATCGCTGAACATGAGTCTGCGCAAGGCGCTGAAGCCGCGCGTGACCTTCCCCAGCGAAGAAGCGGCTCTGAAGGTGATGTACCTGGCGCTGCGCAACGTGATCCGCAAGTGGGAACGCTCCATCCACTGGAAGGCGGCGCTGAATTGCTTCACCCTGTTGTGGGAGGACCGCATTCGCGCGGCGACCGGAATGTAGCAAAGTTTCCTTCGCCCCGGATGATCTTCGATACGGCCGGCTGCGCCCGCCGTCAAGGGTCTGCGCTTCGCTCCGATGAACGCGCTGAAGAACGCGCGCCCTTGACGGCAGTCGCAACCGGCCAAATAATCCAACTATCCGGGGAGAAGGAAAGAAAGAAAAATTCTGCTCGGGACAATAACCATCAGGAACGGCGTTTACACAAAATCCGGAACACTACCTGCCTAGATGATCCTCGCTTCGCCTGACGGTCTCACCAACAAACTGAATAATGGGCGACATAAAGAAGGCAACGGCACTTCTTCAGAATTCTTCTGCCTCTTCAACACGGGGAAAACGCTTCTCCAGTTCTGCCTCAATTGCCTGAGCGAATCGACGAACCTCGTCCCGCACACGCCGCGAATCTTCGGCAGACACCGAAATCAACTCCCCGTCCTTGGTGCGTCCCGCACGATGGACTATGTCGTGGCTGGTCACAATCTCCTTCTCGAAATTCCGGCTAACTTTGACGCCGAACCCATTTTTGAAATTCGCTATACGATGAAGTGATAATATGAAGGCGTTCGCGAAAAAAGAGATTCGGGACAATATGACATTCCGCAAGTTTTCGCCGCGCAGCTCTCCACTTAATTACCACCTGGTTCCCATGGTTATAACCATTGCCGCCGTGGGTGTTTTTTCTATCCTTTGGGGCGAGCGAATTTCAATCTACGGCGGCTTCGGCTGGGACGGCAGAGTCTATGGGACCATTGCACAGAATATGGATGTTCGCTCACTTGACTTTTTTTACATACAGAGAATATTTTCAAGTCTTATCGTTCATAGTTCGCTTACCGTGCTTCAACAGCCGCTCGACAATGAGCATGTTGTTGTGGCCTTTTCTGTCTTAAACCTCGTGGCGCTGCTATCTTCCTGCTTTCTTTATCGTTGTATTGCCAGTGAGCTGAATCTTAGTACTTCCGGCTTCTGGCTCGGATTCATCGGTATATTTGTTAATTTTCTATGTCTCAAATCTCTTTGGTACGTCCCCGTGATGACTGACTTTGCCGCGATTGCGCTGTCACTTGCGATGCTGCTCTTCTATTTGCGGAAGCAGCAGTTACCGCTTGCACTCGTTACACTTCTAGGTGCTTTTACATGGCCAACACTAATCTATATTGGGGTTTTGTTACTTACATTCCCGCGAACTCCCATTGTGGAACAAGACACGAGGCATCCAAGGTATCTGGCTGCCGGCTTGGCCGCATTTGTTTTCGCAAGCGTTTTGGCGCTTTACTATGTATGGGGACGAGAACTGAAGTATTCGGCCGCCGCGCCGATACGTGTGCTCGTCCCTTTCAGCCTCGCTTTGTGTCTGATGTACGTATATGCAGCCAGCGTGTTGTTACTCCATGGAATATCCGGGAGAACAATTTTCACGTCCCTTACGCCACGCCGCGCGGCGATCGCAGGAACACTATTTGCCGCAGCCAGGATTCCTGCTTACTATTTTGCCAGCAGCTCAAGGCATTATGTCAACGCGCTAAGCACTACAGCCGATATTGTCGAGCGTTCGGTAGTTAGGCCACTAGGTTTCCTGGCCGCTCACGCAATATATTTTGGTCCCGTATTTTTACTATTCCTATTTTACTGGAAACCGTTCTCAAAACTTATCCGCAGTTATGGACTGGGTCTTACGCTCGTTATTTTAATGGGGGTGTTCCTGAGTATTAATACCGAATCACGCCAGAATATTCCAAGTTATGTGATGGCCGTGCCATTTCTAGGGCTTTTGGTCAAGACGCCCGCTTTACCTGCCCGATTCTTTTGGCTTATTGGCGCTCTGGCACTCGCCTCTTCGAAGGTCTGGATGCGCATGCGTTTGCCGGCATACGACGACGGCAAATGGCTACGCTTTCCGCTTCAGAGGCTCTTTATGAGCGTAGGTCCGTGGATAGACAACAGGATGTTTGTCTTACAAGGAGCCATCGTGCTAGCTACTGCGATCCTGCTGTATGTATATCTGAGGCACAGGCGGCATGAGGTGAATTGCTGAGGAATAGGCCGCCGGCGGCTTCAATCAGCCGGGACTCCGATGACGACGGCAATCCAGTCACGATGTCGACACGATAGCTTTCGTAATGCGGCCAGGCATCGCAGCCGCTGCCAGGAGATAACAGGCCACGCCGGCCAAGGTGCATGTGGCGATACTGGTGTCCATCGAAAGAACAATCGCGATGAAGCTGCCAAGAGTTCCGGCAGCGCCATTCAATGCCCACATCCAAGGCAGGTTCTTTTCTTCTCCACAAATCTTGAGCCAGCGCAGGCCAACGGGGAAGCAAAAACCCATTGCAAAACCCGGCAGCGTAACCAGCAGGAGCGAGATGAGGACGCGTTGTGCGAGCACGCCAGCGATGAAATGATGTACCGCCGGCAAAACAACCAAGGAATACGCGAAGACCATGGCTGCTACAGCAAATGCGGGCAGGCGGCTCTCGAGACTGGAGCGCAGCCTCAGTACGTCGGACACGAGGCTGCCCAGGCCGGATGAAAAAATCAGCCCCGCAACAACTACAATGAGCGAGTAGATGGGTTGGCCAAGAAGGATCGCCAACTGCTGCATCATGGCCATCTCCACGAGCATGAATCCAAGGCCGATCGCTACGAAGTAGAAAACTCCACCGCAGGGCGGGCGGCTTGCATTGCGCTTTCCCCACCAGATAGTCGGCGCCACAACTGTGGCGGCCACCAGAAACGCCGCCGCCAACATAAATGCGGCTAAAAAGAGCATTGCGCGCAGGTTCTTCCGTCCGCCACCGCTATGGGTCAAAAACCCAGGAAGGTCAGCCAGGTGAACGGCATTGAAAAAGTAAGGGGCGGAATCGTAAACCGGCGAATAATCTACATAATTCGCACTGCGCAGATGGGCCAGGCCCGCAGTTGTGCGTGCCTTCATAATTTCACGGATCTCATCAATCCGAACAGGTTCTCCGGGAAGGTACAGCGGCTCGAATTGCATGGTCCTTGCAATAGACTTGATTTTTGCGAGGTCCGGCTCCGACAAAGGCCGATTGCTGAGAATGAGTGTGGCAACTTCTCCGGAGCGGATAACCGCAAGGTAATCTCCGGGGTTTGTTATTCCTTCTTGCAGCAAGGTCGCCCAGGCCACGGAAAACAGCCTGAAAGTCTCCTCGCTGTCGGCGTTGTTGTACCATCTGGTAAAGGAAATCAGTCCGCCTGGCTTCAGATGCCGGAAAAAAACGCGCCATCCATCTACGGTGTATAGTGAGTTTTCCGAGAGGGTCATGGCGCCGGCAGCCGTGGCCGCCCAGGTGTCCACCATGGAGGCCTGAATCAAGTCAAAGTGTTCGCCGGTACGTGTCAAATAACTACGGCCCTCATCATTTTCAACCTCCAGTCCAGGAATCCGGTTGAAGCCGGAGAATGACACCAAACGCCGGGTTGTGAGAGCAGTAATCGCAGGATTGACCTCGATTCCGACGATCCTGTGGAACCCGTTGACCGCGCAGCTCAACGCGTCGCGCCCGCCGCCCAACCCTATAATGGCGGCGGCGCCTCCTGGCCGCAGTTGAGCTGCAAGGGATGTCACGTCGTAGCGAAGGAAGTCTAAGCTGTTTAGGTTGCCCTGATAGTGGATAATCGGAGTCTCGGCGTCATTGTCGATATCGAGCGAGAGTGTTTCGAGTTGCATATTGGGAGTGAACGGGCTAAATCCGACCATTTGCGGAAGCTCAGGCTCCATCCTCGAAACTCGAATACGCGAAATCGGATTCCAGACTTCAAAAAGCATGTTGGAGCGATCGTCAAGCGCGCCCTTTGCCCAGATAGGCCGGATCCCGTTAGGCATAACGGCATTCAACACGGCGAGAAGCGCAACACCGGCAGCACAGTAAGACGCTCTCCTCGCCGTAATACGGTCGCCGGAAAAGAGAAAATAGAATGCGGAGCTTACAAACAGCATCGCAGAGATGGCGAAAACTGCGCTGGAAGCGTCGACAAGCTTCAGAAGACCTATAGAGCCGAGACACCCCGCGGCGGCTCCGGCGAGATCGGCGAAATAGATTCTCCCTATGGGATAAGGCGCGCGTGTAAGGGACAGACAAACGGCTATGCCTGCGAAGAAGAACGGCGCGGAGATGGCTCCGGAAAGAAGCACGAAGCTGTACCAACTCTCTACAGCGGCCGTCACCCAGACAGGCACGGCGAGCATCGTCATCAGCGCAATGGGCATGGCCAGCGCAGCGGCGAAGATCGCCTGAGCAGCTCTCTTAGGCGCGCACTCGCCGGCAAAAAGAGCCGGCCACAATTGCACCAGAAGCGCACCTGCCGTTAAGCCGAACATGGCCATCGAGACGGAAACGAAGGCAAGGTAGTACCACGTCACCACGCTCAATAGACGTGTGAGCACAATTTCATAAATCAGTGTGCTGGCGCTGAGCAGGAAAAGTCCGGCGTAAAAAAGAATCATTGCTCGCTAGTATAGCCCGAACCACAGCCCGGCTAAGCTCAACTCCGGAAATTCGCCGGACGGCCCCGCAGCCGGACGCTTATGCATATGCAACCCGGCAAGCCCTCCTGGCCTGCCCGATCTTAATAAAATGGTCCGCCGCTCGATCTTCGTACAGGAGAGGGAGATCGTGTCAGAAGCGGTTCACGGAGGATCATTTATGGAGATAACGGTCATCGGTATTGATCCGGGCAAGAACGTTTTTCCATCTGGATGGGCTGGATCAGCATGGAGCATGGAGAAGTGGAAACCGCATGATCCGCCGGCGCGCGCCATTGAACTGCCGTTCATGGAAGGTGCGCAGGCAAGGCCTCAATGGCGCGCCTCTCCTCCTTCATTATCGCGGTTCCTTAGTGTCGTCACCACTTTACAAGCTAGGTCAATCTGCACTTGGCACGCAATGTGCTCCAAGCACCATTCAGCCGTCTGCGGCATCGCAAATCGAACGAAGCGAGCTTGCTCGAACCGGACACAGACGATCAGGCTAGCATCAGCGGGCCGGGATGAGCACAGAGTTTCGCGTGCGGGTAACTTCCGACGCAATCTTCAGCATTATGCCCAGCTCAATAACTGACTCCGGCTTGATTTGCGCATTATCGGCGCGCCGTGTGGGCAGCCTTGAGCACGAAGGGGAATTAGGGGGACATGATACCTATTCCCTGCTCGGAGCGCTATCGTTCTTGCATGGCTTGCCTGGCTCTTGTTGTGATTCCGGGGGCGGGTGGCCCCGGTCCCGATGGCCTCTCCAAAACACGCTGAGGGTGCCCCCGGTCCCTCACTTTGGGGACCGGGGAGGGGGGATACATTTTCTCCGCAAGCCGATCCACAATTGGAGCATCCTCCTTGGGTCCCCATCCATCCGGCCTTTAAGAACTCATCGAGCCGAAAACACCCGGGTGGGGCGCCACAACCCTTCCCGGCGCGCAACCCCGGCCCAACCACGCCCAGAAGAACCTGCCGTGGCATTAAGATATGCGATGTACGATATTCGCAGCTTCAATTCGGCATACGACGCGGCGGGCAATGTGCTCAACGACAACCTTTACCAGTATCTCTACGACGGGGTCCCCGTTGACTGGTCTTCGTCGACGGGGCGGGACGCCGAAGGCCGTCTGTGTGCGGTGCAGGACCTGACCGGGGACGGTGCGACGGGGTACGTCTACGACGCGGAGGGCCGGCGCGTTGCCGAAGGGTCGCTTTCCAGTTGGGCCTGTGCGCCGCCCACCAGCCAGAGTTTTACGCTCGGGACGAGCTTTGTGCTGGGGCTGAATGGGGAGCAGGTTTCGGAGATCGACATTTCCGGCACCTCCAACGCCTGGCAGCACACCAACGTATTTGCCGCGGGCAGATTGCTGGCTACGTACAACGGTAACAATACCTACATCGCGCTCAACGACTGGGTGGGGACCAAGCGGGCAGAGGTGGCAGCCAGCGGATGTTACCAGACCTATTACAGCAATCCGTTCGGAGACAACTTTAATACTCCGTCGGCAACCTGCGCCGATGATGCCACAGAGCAGCACTTCACCGGCAAAGAACGGGATACCGAATCAGGGAATGACTACTTCGATGCCCGCTACTACAGCAGTGCGATGGGGCGGTTCATGTCCCCGGACTGGAGCGCAAAAGAAGAGCCTGTACCATACGCGAAGCTGGACAATCCGCAGAGTCTGAATCTATATAGCTACGTTCTCAACAATCCGATTACTGCATTTGATAATGACGGGCATGAAATTATTTTTGCTGCGAATGCCACACAAGTGATGAGGGATTCAGTTCAGGCAATTCTCGCAGATCCAAACACAAGGTCTAACCTATCCGGCTATGTGGGTCCGAATAACCCCAACCTTACCATCCAAAGCGGCGACCTGAGCAGCATGGATTCGTCCACGTTAACTCCTGACGGAGCACCCGGAGGATCGATCACCCAAGGAGTGACAGCCCCGGATATTGTAACGACCTCGGGGTCATCCACCGACAGCAACGGCGTGACAACTCAGGACCCCACGGTAACGACGCTGCAAAGCACGACCTTAACCATCGATAGCCGCACCAGTGCTGGGGATGTACCAGGCGTGATGGTTCACGAAACTGTCCATGCTGGAGAGGCAAGGGCAAATCCAGCGCAATACAACAAGGATGCAAAGGCCGAGCACGCGAACCCTTGCCACAATTGCAGACCACAAAAACAGCGCGCGAACGCGGCGCAGAAGCAATATGGCCCCGAAATCAAGAAGGCGGTGAAGCAGATCGAAAAAGATCGAAAGAAGGAGAACCAATGACTATCCGAAAACGGTTCTCAATGATCGTCGGGATGGCTTTGTTTTCAGTGCTTGTATCGCCGGCAAACGCACAGATGACCGAACAAGCTGCTCGCGAGAAAGCGCAGAGCATTGTTCGGTCACAACTAGACTATCTTCGGCCTGATCAGTTCTTGAGCGTTCAAAGAGAAGAGGGGCTTGAGCGATCACTGGCGGTAACGGCGGGAGGACTGTCCGGGGCGGAGTTTATCTACCAAGTCAGTCCGGCAGGAGATGAGATCAAGGAACATTCTGTAGTGCATCACTTGGTCACAGACGCCGATCCCATGTACCTTGTGGCGGTTAATCCTGCTGACGGAAGCACCTATCGGATAGCGGGCTTCCGAGACTCAAAGGCGGAGTTTAACAAGCTAATAACCGCGTTGGGGGTGAAGATATCCAGCCCGGATCAGGCGGAAGCTCTGGCCGATTTCTACCGCACAGTCAATCCAGAGCATCGTTCGATGGCCCGACTCCCCGGTCTGCTTGACCTCAAACAGGCCGCAGAGTGGCAGTGTCAGGCGGTCCCCTTCGACCCGAACGAGCGAGACTTCGAGGCGTGGTGGAAACACGCAAAGACCGCCTATGCGAATGTCTCCTTCCAGCAAACAGCATCTCGCAGTGGTAGCGGCTATGCCGTCGAATGGATCGTGCTGTCTTCTCCCGGTACTGGCCTATGCGGTGGCGCTCCCTTGCGTGCGCGGCTTGAAGTTGGCTCGGACGGCAGCATCGGGGAGATCAGCTTCCGCCCCGTCTAGTGCCCGCAGGCTGCCGCTGGACGTCCTGTGTTGCGTTTACATCTGTAAACAGAAGTGGCACGATTCACCGAAGAGCGCGCTGCCTACGGCATCGGTTTTAGGGTGGACACGTCTCCCCCAGATGGGAGCTGTGGAGTAACTTCAGGTTGCTGTGCGGTAACTCAATGCCCGAAGTCAGCGTCTAAAGAAAAAACATGCTCAGGGCCGCACTTGCCCGGAGCGTGGCGCACGTTGGTTCCGGTGCACGCGAATGAGCCGACTCCCCATCGATCAAACGCGGAGAGATTTTTCCTTTAGCTGCCTGCCTTCAAGCGCGGTGCAGGCCGTGCGTCCTGTGTGCTACCCTCATGCATTTCCCTCTTCACAACTCGACCGACTCAACTGTGGGGGCGGTGCGCGATGAAGCGCGAGCTAGGGAGCGCGCCAGAAGCGCGCCGCAAATGCACCGCTCAGGGTGCACCTTCGTCGATACAACGCCTGCCGGGTTGCACTCCGACTCGGCCCGCCGTTCTGTGTCCATCGGGTTGAGCAGAATATCGTTGATTGCGTCAGGTGTCGTTCGCACTTGCCGCGCAGCTACTCCAGCACCCGCGGGCCCAGCCAAACGCTTGCGACAAAGCTCTCCTAGAGGCCGTTCAGGTCAGGCCGTTTAAGCCATGCTGCGGGCGGCTTAGGCGGTTTATCCGGCGCACTGATACGAATAGGAAGTCGCCTGATCTGGGCCGTGAAACTGTGGGGACTTTTGTGGGGACCCTAGATCGAAAATGGCATGAATCAGTAGTAATTGGGCAGGGCCTGAAAGCACGCGCAAGCTAATGACGGTAGTCAAGTTAAGCCAAAAATAGCAATTGGCATCAATTGTGGGGAGCTCGCTTGGGGTGCGAGGGGTCGGCAGTTCAAATATGCCCTCCATGCCATTTACACCGCGAAGGAACGATCCTGCCTACCTCCGCCGCCGAGGTATGGGCTGAATTCGGGTTCACGGCGTCCCGGCTCCGCAGGATGGGCGGCAGGGGCTTCCCGAGGGCTAGAAGCCGCCCAGCGGTCATTGCTGGGGCAACATCCGGCAATCTATCGGTCAAGGTTCGTTGAGGCTAACTCCAACGGTAGTTTGCCAAGGGATCCGGCGACACGGGTCCGCTAGAGTACACCCCGCATGCGAGACCTATTCTTCTCAAGTGCTGGCATCGTTCCGCGGTCGATTATGGCCTGAATGGTTTCTTCTGAAATTCTGACGGCTCGTCCAAACTTTTGGTAGGAAATTTCGCGACGCAACACCCACCCGCGCAGACATTTGACCGACAACCCAAGGCGCTCCGCAACCTGTGGAAGACTCCAGAACCTCGGGATGTTTGAACTAGCCATTCTACTTCCCCTGTCAGAAGCCGTTATTCCTTGCTAAGGCCTACATAACCATGTTAGTTAAGAGTGAGGTGAGTGATGGTCATATATGGGAAGCAATAACGGCATCGAAACCATAAGGCACCCTGCCAAGCACAGCCGACTAATTCCGGTATTGATCGATTCAACCTCCGAGAAAGCGAATGGATTCGTTCCTTCGAGAGTCTGGGGCGACAAGCCTGTCACCATGGTCCAGTGCTTGCTACCCTCATTTCTGAAGAACCTAAGGAATCCGCAACGTCTGAAGGAAATTGAGAAGATACATGGGAGTATCAGCTCAGCAGAGTGGACGCGATTGCGTCGGATGCACAGCCTGATCGATCGACTGAACTCGGGGGACTGGTCGCCTATTCTCTCCCCAACCTCTAGTCAAATAGAAGAGCTATTACTAATCTCTGGAGAGTGCCAAGTTCTCCAGCCCGTTCAGTCTCGATTTTGCTTGATCTGGAG
>OCTA010003869.1_pt1 | contig 13242 bp, 15 predicted proteins | sample 1538991 | NCBI WGS metagenome assembly OCTA01 (sample SAMEA3539302, study PRJEB22396) | soil metagenome | biome: tundra; feature: field; material: soil | place: USA | collected 2010-05 | depth 0.15 m
AGTTCAGACGTGTGCTCTTCCGATCTATGGGGATTCTCCTGGGCAAAATGCCGTGGAACAGCCGTAGTCACTGCGCAACGATTCCTCGGGTTTCGAAAAACTATGAGGTTCACCCATGACCTTTGGTTGCGAGTTAGAGCGCACGAAGTGTGACAATGAATTCGTGGATTTCGACGCTCTGGCGAAGCAACACAAAGATGCAGTCTACCGGCAGATGATGCGCGTGTGTGGAAACCGCGAAGACGCCGAAGATGTGCTGATCGAAGCGCTGCTCAAGGCTTTTCGTCATCTCCATCAATTGCGCGAGTCGAATGCGTTCCGCGCATGGCTCGCACAAATCGCAAAACGTGTCTGCTGGCAATTGAAAGAACGCGAGTCGTTGCGTCCGTTAATGCAGCTCTCACAATTGGAAGATGAAGGCCGCGAGCTCGCCGCGGCGGGACCTCTTCCGGATGTTCAATTGGCCCGACGAGAAATGAAGCAGCTGTTGAGCCAAGCGGTGGAGGCGCTGCCCGCTTTATATCGTCCGGTCTATGAGTTATGCGACGTCGAGGATCTTTCGGGAGACGAGGTTGCCAAGAAGCTGAAACTCTCTCGCGCCGCTATGAAGTCGCGTTTGCATCGAGCGCGAGAACTTGTCCGGAGGTACATCGATGACGCGCTCACGCGCTGAGAGTTGAAGTAGGTGCGCCGAATTGTTCTGGAAAATGGTTAGAAAATGGTTTTATTTTGGAGGCAATTATGGAAGTCACCGTAGAACATCTTGGAGCCCTGCAGTTTGAAGTCAACGCACGTCAGCACACCATCGTAAGCGACCAGCCTCTGGAGAATGGCGGACATGATGAAGGCATGACGCCTCCGGAACTTCTGCTTGCCTCGCTTGGATCGTGTGCCGCGTTTTACGCCGCGCAGTATCTTCGCAAGCAGAAATTGGCTACAGAAGGAACGCGCGTGCGCGTGACCGCGGACAAACTGAAAGATCCACCGCGCATCGATCACTTTCGCATCGAAATCGAAACTTCCGCCGCACTTACCGAGCAACAGCGGGCCGGAGTCGAGGAGGCTGTGCACCATTGCCTGATTCACAACACACTGCTGCATCCGCCAGAAATGCTAATCGAAATCGTGCAGCCGGTTGTAAGCGCAACCTAACCCGAATGTGGCGCTGGTAGTACTTAAAGACTAACGAGTACCAACCACTTGCTGCGAACGCAGAGTCGCCGCGCGCTCCCGAGCATTCTGCAGCGCGCGCTTAACGTGGCGAGGAGCGGTGCCCCCAGGCACATCGTGAAGAGCGAGCACTTCGGTCAGCCCCAGGCAAGAGTGAAACCCTGCGTCAAAGCTGGCGTGGATCGCTTGCAGGTCGGCGAGCGGAAGTGTTTGCAGATCGCATCCTCGCTCCCCCGCTAACTGCACGGCCTTTCCAATCGCCTCGTGAGCGAGACGCGAGGGAACTCCGCGTTCAACCAGATAGGCGGCGCCGGCCCAGGCGTTCATGAAACCCACACTCGCCGCATGAGTCATCTTGCCCTCGTTGAATTCGACGGTGTTCATAAATCCGGTAACCAGCGGCAAGATGGCAATCACCGTGTCGCTCGCATCGAACGCGGCCTCCTGCGTCTCTTGCAGATCTTTGTTGTAGGCAAGCGGCAATCCCTTCACCAATGTTCGCAGAGTGGTCGCGCATCCCATGATGCGCGCAGACTTTCCGCGCACGAGTTCGAGCAGGTCGGGATTCTTCTTCTGCGGCATCGCGCTGCTACCCGTCGAATAAGGCTCGGGCAACTCGATGAAACCGTAAGCCGGAGTAGAAAACAGAATCATCTCTTCTGCCCAGCGGCTGAGATGAAGCGCCAGCACAGAAAGCACGTCAACAAATTCGATAGCGAAGTCCCGGTCGCTCGTAGCGTCGATGCTGTTTGCAGTAGGAGCGTCGAAGCCAAGCTCCGCAGCGATTGCTTGACGGCCGATCGTTAATGTCGCCCCGGCCACTGCGCCTGATCCTAGCGGACAAAGATTAACGCGCCTGCGACAGTCCGCTAAGCGCGAAGCATCGCGTAAAAACATCTCCACATAAGCAAGCATCCAATGCGCGACTAAAACCGGCTCTGCGGGCTGCAGGTGCGTATAGGCGGGCATCGCCGCATTTCCCGCGGCGTCGGCGCGTGTCAGTATCGCGTCGATCCAATCGGCAATCAGGCTTTGCAGAGTGTCGATGCTTTGCCGCACAAACAACCGGAGATCGGTTGCGATCTGTTCGTTACGGCTGCGTCCGGTATGAAGCTTGTAGCCGGTCGCCCCAACGAGCGCGGCGAGCTGCTTCTCGACGAAGTGATGAACGTCTTCTGCTTCAGGATCGTCAAGAAACTCCGGCGAAGATTCGGCGCGCCGCCCGATTTCTTCCAGACCCTTCACGATTGCAGACAGCTCGTCTGGGGTCAGCACGCCAGCATTGGCGAGCGCGTTCGCGTGCGCGCGGCTGGCCGCGAGTTCAAAGGGCAGCAGTCTTCGATCGTAAGGAAACGATCGCTGCCATTTTTCAAATTCGGGGTCAAGCGGCTGCCGGAAGCGGCCGGACCACATCTTCATGATGCGACCTCCAAAACAAATATGACATGGGACGAGGAGAAAAGGAGGAATTTCGAAACCTGCGCTTTGCGATTAACCCGCAAGCTATTAAATGGCAGCGCTGGCGGTCGAGGCGAGCGCTGGCTCCGCGGCATCATCGGTCGTCGAAGTTTCTTCCCAATACGATGGATTGCGCAGAATTCGCGATACGAGCGCAGTGTGCATGGCGTGTCCGGCACGATCCGCGACGACAGAACCGAGAATCTGTTTGCCGATCAGCGCTAAATCTCCTATCAGATCGAGAACCTTATGGCGTACGAACTCGTCGGCAAAACGCAGCGGCGGATTCAGCACGTCCTGGCGATCGAGCACGATGGCATTTTCGGTGGAGGCTCCGCGAATTAACCCCTGCTGCCGCATCGCATCGGCTTCGTGGAGAAACCCGAAGGTGCGGGCTGGAGCGATTTCTTTCAGGAAGTTGCCATTAGTGAGGCGCACGCAAAAACTCTGTTTGCCGATCAGCGGATGGGGAAAGTTAATCGAGTAAGAAACCGAAAAGGCGTCCGCCGGGTACACGGCGATAAATTTGTCGCCCTCGCGCAACTCGATGTCGCGCAGAATTCGCAGATAAGTTCGCGCCTTGCGCTGTTTGCGAATCCCGGCCCTTTGAATCATTTCGACGAAAGGGCGGGCGCTGCCATCGAGAATCGGTAGCTCAAGGTTGTCGAGTTCGACGATGGCGTTGTCGATGCCGACTCCGGTAAAAGCCGATAGCAAATGCTCAGTGGTCGAGATGAGCACGCCCTTTTTCATCAGGCTGGTGGCGTAGCTGACGCGGGCGACGTTGCGTCCACTGGCTTCAATGGCAAAACTGTCGAGGTCGGTGCGGTGAAAGACAATGCCGGTTCCGGCTGGCGCAGGGAGAATTCGAAGGCTGACAGGCGCGCCGCTGTGGAGTCCCTTGCCGGTGCAACTCACCGCCGCGCGAATTGTTTGCTCCTGAGTCAAGGGGAGGATGTTAAGTCTTTTACTACCTATCAGCTTACCGTGGCAAGGAAAGATTCGTGTGTGGCAAAAAGGCCACACTCCGTGGCCGGATGCACCTCACGGAAGGGCAAAATGTCTTCTGTGCGGTTGACAAGCGTAAAGCTACAGGCTACAGTAATTCTAGGTGAAAATACGAGGTTTTGTCCACAAGGGTCTGAAGGCACTTTATTCGGAGGACATCTCGAAGGGTGTTCCTGGGGACTCTGTCGACAAACTTCGCAAAATGCTTGCGTTTCTTGACGATATGCGCGACCCGGAAGAATTGCGTTCGCTTCCTAGCTGGAAGGTGCATACCTTAACAGGAGATCGCAAGGGCACATGGAGTCTGAGCGTGACCCGGAACCGCCGTTTGACCTTCAGCATCGATATTGGAGATCGCGAAATCTACGATGTGAACCTTGAAGACTACCACTGACAGGAGCGTAGCATGCCCATGAAGAACCCGCCCCATCCCGGAGATTTCATCCGCACCGAAATCATTCAGCCAACCGGATTGTCAGTAACCGCGGCGGCAGTTGCGCTTCAGGTTTCTCGTCCCGCGCTCTCCAGTTTGCTGAATGGGAGGGCCGATCTCTCTGGCGACATGGCTTTACGAATTGAGAAAGCTTTCGGCGTGCAGATGGACACGCTGATGCGGATGCAAGCCTCGTATGACATAGCCCAAACCCGCAAACGCGAGAAACTGATCCACGTTCGCCGCATTGCCCAGTTGGCAGACGCTCAGGTCTGAAGCAGTTACTGCTCGATGGGCGGTTTTCGCCTGGATTCCGGTAGAACCAGCGTGGCCTTCTTCCAAAATGGTGTTTCCAGCTTTGGGATATCGGAGTCATCGATATCCGCATCATTCATCTGGCGCAGACGGTCAAAGTCAGTCCGGCTCTCGAACCGCGCCTTTGATCCGATTCGTGCACTCTTGCTCTTCATTGCGATGTGCCCTCCTTGTGCGCGAGCGATGCCCTGTCGGTGTAGTCGGAAGCGCAAATAAAAGTCGTGACTACCGCTTCTTGATCGGCGCCTTAGGGTCGTAGGTTACCGAAGCTTCAAACATCGCATCCGACAACTTCATGTTGTACTTGGCCGTGTTGATGAAGCGTTGTTGCGAAGTTTCTCCGTTGTAATAACGCGTAATGGAGTGCGGCGTCCAGATCCCCTGCACCAGCCTGTAGCTGTCGTAAATCTCCTGCTCGACATTTTTCTGCTTATCTTTCGGATCGCGCCACGAGTAGCTGATCCTCACCGGATAGTGCGTGTTCTGGTCCAGAGAAACGGTTACCGAATCGTTCTGGCTGTTGAGCAGCGTCACGCCTTCGCTCTCTTTGCCGTCGACCACCGACGTTCCGTCGTAAAACAGGGCGACGTTCGGATCGCGTAGCCACTTCCGGAACACCCATTCCAGCGAATGCTCGCGCCGGCGAAGATAATTCTCGAGGTCGATCTTGTCTTGCGCGGCCGTTCCTTTATAAGTGATTTCGTAGCCTTGATCGCCGTTGTGAATCAGAACGATGTCAGATTTGTTCTTGACCTTGACGTCGCTCACATCCCCAAACAGCAGAAAAACGTCTTTGGTGTGGATGACCTCGAAACGGTCCTTCTCCGGATACTCGACGTAGTAGCGGTAAGGGATTCCAGTGCTGTCCGTGCGTCCGTGATACAGCGGATAGTAGCGCCCCTCTTCGCAGCGGTTTTCGAAGGTGAGATAAGGTTGGCCGCCCAGGGACTCGACAGTTTGATCAAGAACCGCCCGCGCCTTCCGGGCGTTGTCGGAGTCATTCATGCTGGCGGCTGGTTTGGAAGGAGCCGGGGGCGCAGCGGTTTGGCCCTGCGCCATGGCGCAAAGCAGCAATATAAGGAAGAGTCGATTCATGATTCTCTGGATTAGAAGCACGTCAAACGATTTTAGCTGTACCAGGAATTGAGCGTTATATTGACCGCAGCCTCTAGATCCATAAACCATACCTACGCACCTAGGGCGCTATCCCACCAAAACCGCCCCGCCATTCACGTTGAAAATCTCCCCCGTAATAAACCCGGCGTAGGGCGTACATAAAAACAAAATCGGCCCCGCAATCTCGTCTTTCGTCCCAACGCGCCCCATCGGAATCGTTCGAAAGACTTTTTCCCGCGTAGGAGGATCATTCAGCGCAGCCGCGGACATGTCTGTATCGACCCATCCCGGCGCGACACAGTTGACGTGAATATTGTCACGGGCCAGTTCAGTCGACAGCCCTTTCACCATGCTGATGAGCGCGCCCTTTGAAGCTGCGTAGTCGCAATGAAAAGCCTCGCCCCGTTGCCCGGCCGTAGAACTCACGAGCACGATATGCCCGCCACCTTGTTTCTTCATCTGTCCAACCGAGTGCTTGACCAGCCCAAAGACGCTATCGAGATTGGTCGCGATCGTGCGGTGCCATTGCTCGTCCGACATGCGATCGACGGGCGCATCTTCGGGCGGCCAGATGCCGTGGTTCGCGACCAGAATGTCGAGGCGTCCGAATGCCGAAATCGCCGACGCCACCAGTTGCTGCGCCGCCTCCGTAGTCGAAAGATCGCTTTGGACCGCCCGACAATGCTCGCCACACTCGCGCATCAGATTGTCGGCCTGCTCTTTTGCGGATTGATAATTAAAGACAACTTTCGCGCCCGCCGCAATAAAGAGCCGCACCGTAGCGGCACCGATTCCGCGCGATCCTCCAGTAATGAGAGCAACCTTATTAGTAAGTGTCAGGTTCATAGCGCCCACAAGTATCGCATGACAACACGCTAGAGCGCCGCCTCCGGTTCTTCGCTGCGAAGGCGATAAGTCGAGGGTCGTCGTGTTACTAACTAGGTTTAAACAATAACTTGACATTGCTGGCTGGGGGGGGAAGTATATAGTAACAAATTATTGCTCGGGCCGCGTTTCACCACCTAACATCGCGAAGAGGAGCTACGATCTATGACCACGAAGCGTGGGCTCATGATACTTTTCGTTGTATTTGTAATGGTACTCGCCGTCCCCAAAGTCAAAGCGGATGATTGCGTTGGGATCGAGGATTTCGGTTCAGAGGATTGCACGGGAGCTAACGGATGCACGGGAAGCTATGAACTTGAGTATTGTTCGTTTGGCTGTATCTCAGGGGAGTGTAACGGTCGCGGCAGCAGCGGGGGGTGCTGCGGGAAAAAATACTATATACCCAATATCTCTGGGGATGGGGGCGAAGGGTGCAGCGGAGTAGAGTGTGGCGACGCCCGTCGGCGAGTTCACGTCAGAGTGGCACAAATTAACCCAGAGCGCCGCGCTGAACTTATGCAAGGCTATACGCCGGGGGTTATGATGTTGGGCGCCGATATAGGCTACAAGCCGGCACAGCTAATCTACACTTTTGATCGTTGTAGTCACAGCTTCGGGCTCCTTGTCGAGGATGGGAAGTTGGTCGCCCTGGGAGGGATGTAAACATGTCTCCACGAAGCCTTGGATTGTTATGGCTTTACTGGCTTCTGACCGCACTTGCCGTTGGCCATGCGTCCGCGGAATTACAACATTCTCCGAGCGAGAAGTCGCAGCAGCAGGCTAACTCCGAGAGCGGGCCTGGCCTGCACTTGGTTCGCGTCTTGACGATAGCCACATCGCCCCCCCAGTTGGTGTCCGGCTTCCTGGCTCCCTTGAAGTGCGATGGTGACGGCAGCCTCTACTTTCGGCAAGACGGCCTCGACGCTGTCCACAAGTTAAATCCAAAGGGACAGCAGGTTGCCTTGTTCCAGGCGGCGGCAAACACGGACAAGAAGATTGATGGCGTGGCCGCCTTCGCACTCGCGTCGGACGGAGATCTGTATCAGGTGGTATTCCCCCACGAGTTCGACCGCTATCTGTTCGTGTATAAGTCCGACGGTACATTCAAGTCGGCAATTAAGTTGAACCCCGGCTTTGTATGGTCGCCTCACGCCCTTGCGGTTTTTCCATCTGGAAATCTCTTAATCACAGGCTCCGAATATGATCGTGACCGCAAGGCAGCGATGTGGCCTTTCACTGGAATCTTTGCCCCGGATGGCAGTTTGCTGAAGGAAATTAAACTGGAGGATGATGAGACACTACACGACATGGCGGCGTCAGGCGACGCTCGCGTAACTCTGCCGCAGGATACACATGCCAACCTCGCTATCAGCCACACACAGGTTGAGACGGCGTCAGATGGGAACGGCTATTTAATGCGGTGGACAAACCCTACAATCATTTATGGCATTTCGCCGGGAGGCGAGGTGGTGCGACGGGTCAAGGTCGATCCTGGTGAAGCGGGCTATCGGCCGGCGGCAATGCACGTATACCAAAATCGAATTGCCGTGCTTTTCGTCAATGCCCAGACACGTGCCAAGGTTATGAAGATCGTCGATCTTGAGGGGCATGCTCTAGCAACTTACGACGAGCCGGTAGCCAATGGCAAAACACCCGGCGCTATGTTGGGCAGCTCGTTCGCCTGCTACACCGAGAATCCAACGCGCTTCGTCTTCTTTGGCGCCGACGACGATGACAGACTGCAACTGTGGATTGCACAGCCACGCTAGATGAAGCGTATCACGGACCCACCCTTAGTAACCCGCTCACGTCGAACGGGCCCCCCTGGAATGGGGAGCCGACTTGGCGGCAACTAAGCTAAGACTCCGCCGGTGCCGACCCCATAATTCGACGTATCCTCCTTGACACCTAGCGGGCCGTCCGGCATTCTATTCAACTTAGGGATAGTGTGCATTTCTTTCTGTGCCGCGCTCTGCTTCCTGGGCGAATCGGAGACGCGGCCGACGCCGGGTTTTAGCCTGCAAACTGTAGGTTTCCGGCCTTAGAAAAGAATTCCCGTAGCGGTGATCCCAAATTTTAGGGAAAGTTAGACGGCGGAAAGCAGCAAACTTGTGCCGACTTCTGTTCGGTCTCGCCTCAAGCGAGGCCGCGAGAAGGTAGCGGTAATCCAGATAATTCGTTACAGAGGATCAACTTGGCAGTGGAAACCATTTTCTTCGGAATGCAGAGCGGATTGGCGTTTTGGTTGCAGTTTCCTGGTGGGAGCGGTCTGCTCGGCTTAGCCCCACTGATTTTCATTTTCGCCATCTTTTATTTTTTGCTGATCATGCCGCAACAGCGTAAGCAGAAAAAGTGGCAGGCCATGCTGAGCGAATTGAAAAATGGCGACCGTATCGTCACCAGTGGTGGGCTGCGTGGAACCATCATCAGCATGAAAGACGACGCCATTACTTTGCGGGTGCCACCCGATAATCTGAAGCTTGAAATCAGCCGCGCATCGGTAGTTTCGGTGACCACGGCAGAAGAAGGGAAGTAATCGTTGGTCGAATGGTTTTAGTCGTTAATCGCGAGCGAAGTCACTCTGGTGTTGAACTGTTCTAGGTCTTGCGAACGACGACCAAAGGCGATCGACGGGGTTTGTCATGAATAAGAATCTTACCTGGAAGTTAGTTGTCATCATCGCCATCCTGTTTGTCTTCCTGTTCGGCATCTTTGGCGTTCCGAAAGACTGGTCGGGCAGGGGAGTCTTGGCCGCGATCACCGATCGCATTCATCTTGGCCTCGATCTGCGCGGCGGAACCCACCTCATTCTCCAGGTGCAGGTCAACGACGCGGTCAATGTCGAATCCGACAACGCCCTGGCGCGGCTCAAAGAAGACATGCGTACGCGCAAGATTAATTACGCGGACGTCACCAAGCCTGACTCCCTGAATCGCCCGGACATGATCGTGGTCAAGGGAATCACTCCAGACCAGAGCGGCGATTTCAAGAGCATCATTACCGATCGGTTGCCGGACTACAACGTCAGTTCGGGCGCCGAGAATTCATTTACGGTTTCGATGAAGCCTCAGAACCTCGCCGACCTCAAGAATCGCGCAGTCGCTCAAGCCATCGAGACCATCCGCAATCGAATCGATCAACTCGGCGTAAGCGAGCCTGTGATTCAAGAACACGGACTCGGCGATTATCAAATTTTAGTGCAGCTTCCTGGCGTGGATGATCCGGCCCGCGTCAAAGAAATCATGCAGTCCACCGCCATGCTTGAAATCAAGCAGTCGCTGGGCGGTCCTTATTCGAGCCAGAGCCAGGCGCTCCAGGAAAAAGGCGGCGTTCTGCCTCCCGATGCGGTGCTGATGCAAGGCAAAAGCATTGGCTCGCGTAACACCGAAGGCGGCGAATCGTGGTATCTGATCTCTCGCGCGGCGGCCGTCAGCGGACGCGACCTGCGCACCGCCGAGCCCACCACCGACGAAAACGGACAGCCGGCAGTTCGCTTCATCCTGACCTCCGACGGTGGACGCAAGTTCTACTCCTTCACCTCGACTCACGTCGGCGACGCCCTCGCTGTGATTCTCGACAACAAGGTCCAAGAAGTCGCGAATATTAAAGAAGCCATCCACGACACCGGTATCATCAACGGCCGCTTCACCCAGCAGGAGACGCAAGATCTCTCGATGACGCTGCGCTCCGGCGCTCTTCCGGCAGGTATCAAGTACCTCGAGGAACGCACCGTGGGCCCGTCGCTCGGCGCCGATTCAATCCGCTCCGGCGTCCAAGCCGCCATCTACGGCATGCTCGCGGTTCTCGTATTCATGCTGGTTTACTACCGTTGGGCGGGAGTGAACGCCGACATCGCGCTGATTCTGAACCTGGTCATCCTGCTTGGCTTCATGGGCTACTTCGGCGCGGTCCTGACGCTGCCCGGAATTGCCGGCGTCATTCTGACGGTCGGCATGGGCGTCGATTCCAACGTGCTGATTTTTGAGCGCATCCGCGAAGAGCTGAGGAACGGCAAAACTCCGCCTTCGGCCGTCGAGCAGGGCTTTGGCCATGCCTGGATCACCATCGTCGACACGCACGTCACGACGATCGTCTCTGCCGCAATTCTGTTTATCTTCGGAACCGGCCCCGTAAAAGGGTTCGCGACCACACTGGTTTTCGGTCTGTTGGCAAACCTGTTTACCGCCGTGTTTGTATCGCGAGTAATTTTTGATTGGGTGCTGAGCCGCAAGCAGCGCGGCGAAGCGCTAAGTATCTAGATAGTCGATCGTCGGCAGTCGATCGTCGGAAGGAAAAGCGAAGGTTGGATTTACGCATTCCGAACGACAACTGACAACTGACCATCGGCCACTGGCAACTGATTTTTGAAGGGATCGTAAGCAGCGTGGAATTCTTTAGAAATACAAACATCGATTTCCTCGGGAAGAAGTGGTATTTCCTCACCTTCTCGCTGATCTTTAGCGTCGCCGGACTCCTCTCCATCGCGTTCTGGCACGGCATTCCGCTCGGCGTCGACTTCCGCGGCGGCACGCTGGTCTACGTCAAATACGCGCACACGCCCGACGTGGCTGCCATCCACGCGGAGCTGGATCGCGCCGGATTGAAGAATCCTCGCGTTCAAACCTACGACCCGACTCACAACAGCAACGAAGTCCTCATTCAGCTCGACATTCAAGAGACGAGCGAGCAGGCCCTGGACAAAGGCAAGATCGAGATCATCCAGGCGCTCGAAAGCAACGCTCCCGCCAACAAGCAAGACCTCAACAATTCCAGTTCGCTTGCCATCAAAAACTATCTGCTGGAAAAAGATCCGCTCCGCCTCGGTTCTGGCGACGATGCCAATCCGCGCTATACCGCCATCGCTCAATCGGTAGTCGATTATCGCGACAAGAACAAAAGCGGGGTCCTCACGTCGATCGACGAACTGAGGAGCGTGACCGACCCGGCGACGGTGGCTTCGCTGCAAGACAACTTTTTCGTCTCCGATTTCGGCATAAGAAACGTCGAAATCGTAGGCCCCCAAGTCGGACATCAGCTCCGCAACCAAGCGATTTACGCCACCCTTTATTCTCTAGGCGGAATGCTCATCTACCTCGGCTTCCGGTTCGAGTGGATCTATGGTGTGGCGGCCGTTTTGACCGTCTTCCACGATACGTTGATCACCGTTGGCGCATTCTCTCTCTTGAACTGGGAAATCTCGCTGACCGTAATCGCCGCCATCCTGACCCTTATCGGATACTCAAACAACGACACCATCGTCGTCTTTGACCGAATCCGCGAAAACATCAAGCTGCTGCGGCGCGACAGACTGGCCGACATCGTCAACAAGAGTATTAATCAAACCTTAAGCCGAACTATCTTGACAGCGGGCCTGACTTTCCTTACCGTGCTTGCTCTGTTTCTTTTCGGTGGAGAGGTGTTGCGTGGGTTCAGTCTGGCGTTGGTCATCGGCATCCTGATCGGAACGTACTCTTCGATCGCGATCGCCGCCCCGATTCTGGTTGCCTATCAGGAATGGCGCGGCGAACGGGGCAAGAAGCCGCTTGCCATGCCGCTTCGGTCGGGTAGCGGTCCTACTCAGCCCAAAGAAAAAGTTAAGGTCTAGATTTGACTTGTTGTCGTAGAATCAGTGACCTGTAGAATCAATCACCTGCCCACAGAGGCAGGGAGTTCGCAGTAGCAAAAACTGCGACACTTGGGAGCAAAGACGTCGTGGCTGGTGTCTAAACTCTCGTATGCTCAGGTGCGTGTAGGAGAACCCAATGTTTGAAGACAGCCTCATAGAGTCAGGCAACAGGTTTAAAGCGAAGCGGCGGTTAAGCACAACGATTCTGTCATTCGCGCTGCAAGTCGCTCTTGTTGGCGTCCTGATCCTGATCCCGTTGATCTATACCGATGCGCTGCCCAAAACGCAGTTAATGACGTTTCTGGTCGCGCCACCGCCACCGCCGCCCCCTCCACCACCGCCTGCGGCTGCTGTCGTCAAGGTCGTGAAGATTGTGAGCGAAGTGGTGAACGGCCAGCTGCGCACTCCTACGAAGATTCCACAAAAAGTTCAGATGATTAAAGAAGAAGAAGCTCCGCCCGACTTGGGTAGCGGCGGAGTCCCGGGTGGTGTCCCGGGCGGCATCCCTGGCGGCTCGACCGGAGGCGTAATCGGCGGCATCCTCAGTTCTACGCCAGTCGCCGTTCCGAAAGTTGCCACTCCGCAGCGCGTTCGCGTATCGACGGGCGTTGCGACCGGTCTTCTGATCAAGAAAGTTCAGCCCAGCTATCCTCCGCTGGCCAAGCAGGCCCGCATTCAGGGGCACGTTATGTTGCAGGCCGAAATCAGCAAGGATGGCACGATTCAGAACCTGCAGTTGATTAGCGGTCACCCGATGTTGGCGCCCGCAGCAATCGAAGCCGTGAAGCAATGGCGCTACAAGCCCTATTTGCTGAACGGGGAGCCGGTCGCGGTAGAGACGCAGGTCGATGTGATCTTCAGCCTTTCCGGAGGCTAGACCCTCCGGATCGGCCTTTTCTGTAAGGCAGTGAGTACTGGCGGTCTAAATCCCTCCCCGTCCCACTTTGGCGAGACGGGTATCCAGGGTGTTTTCAACACCCGACCGAGGGCGACTCCGCCTAATTTCGCTTTCTTGCATCATATGTGGTTGGGAACTCTGGACCGTTGGGGCGGTTGTTTTTTGCAATTTTAAAAAGCTCCGGTTTTCCCGTGGAGACGCGGCTTGCCGCATCTTCTGACACAAAAGTGAGACGGGCGCTTTCCCGTCTCTCGGCGATATTTTAAAAAGTTGAAACCGTTCTGAGGAGGAGAAGCAACTCATGGTAGTGAACCTGGCAGCAGTCGCACTCTG
>OCTA010003870.1_pt1 | contig 13239 bp, 15 predicted proteins | sample 1538991 | NCBI WGS metagenome assembly OCTA01 (sample SAMEA3539302, study PRJEB22396) | soil metagenome | biome: tundra; feature: field; material: soil | place: USA | collected 2010-05 | depth 0.15 m
ACCTGCATGAACGGCATCGTCTGCGAAGCCATCTATCCCCAACTGAGCCGCGACCTGGGCGGCATCCCCATCCGCAACTTCTACTTCGACGGCACCCAATCCGACCTGGACCGCGACTTAGGCGTCTACATGGAGCTGGCGCGAAGCTACAGGAAGAGAAGGCAACTGTCGGTCTGACGTGCAGTCGCGTCACAGCACCAGGGTCTTCCGCATCGGGTGAAAGCACGCAGCGGGCTGGGGCCAGGTGCTCTGTCCCGTGCGGGCCAAGTGCGGTGACCGCAACCCGGCCGTTTCCTCTCAATGAGTTTGCTCCTGCGCCCAAACTATTCCCAAACGGTTGTAATGTTGCAAATCAGTTTAATAGGCATTGCAATTCAGTGAAAAAGGGAGCGTAATATGGCTGTGCCGTTCCTGGTGGTGGCAATCGCGGCGGGGCTATGTAGCATCGTGGCCTGGCGTTTTGGGGGCACCTGGTGGAAATACAGAGGCCGCCGGGTAGTTACCTGCCCGGAGAATCACAATCCCGCTGGGGTAACACTGGATTCGCTTCATGTCATGGCCACGGCGCTGGGAAAGGCGCCGCACTTACGCCTGGAGTCCTGTTCCCGCTGGCCGGAAAAGGCCGGCTGCGGCCAGGAGTGTTTGAGTCAGATTGAAGCTTCGCCGGAAGGCTGCCTGGTTCGCAATATCTTATTGAACTGGTACGCCGGCAAGGATTGCTATTCCTGCGGCATGTCGATCGGCGTATTCACGCTGGCGAGCGCTAAACCCGCCGTGCTTCGTGCCGATAGAGTAAGCGTGGAGTGGAGCGAGATCCCGGCGGAGGAGTTGCAGGAAACGCTATCGGCGGCGAAGCCGATCTGCTTCGCTTGCCACACAGCCAGAAAGATGCTGAGGGAGCATCGGGAATTGATTTCCGGCCTGTCTGATGCCACAGGCCGGCCCGCCCGGTAGCGGGGGAGCCCGAAGGAAGCGAAGGTCGCGGTTTGTTTGCCGATAGAGCCACGAAGCTGCTGCGGCGTGTCTCGTTCCTATCTGTACCTCTCGCAGGCGCCGCGGCATTGTGCGCGCAACCGATGGCGCCGGTTTCTCCGGCGACTCTTTACACCGAGTTTCAGCAGGCGCCGCCGACGGCGGTGATGGACGCGATTCGCGGCGAGGCGGAAGCCATCATGGGCCGCCTGGGAATCGGCCTGGAGTGGCGCTCGCTGGCCGGAGCAACCGGCAGCGAAGTCTCGGTCCAACTGGCGGTGATCCGCTTCCGGGGCAGATGCGATGTGAACGGCCTCAGCCCGCACCGGGTGCAGCCAGGCGCGCTGGGCTGGACCCATGAAAGCGACGGCGTCATCCTGCCATTCGGCGCGGTCGATTGCGACCGCATCCGTACTTTCCTCCAGGCGGACTTGCTGGGCGTGCCCGCCGGTGGCCGGGATCTGGTGTTTGGCCGCGCCGTGGGGAGAGTGCTGGCGCACGAGCTGTATCACATATTCACGCGAAGCCCGCACCACAGCCCCGAGGGCGTCGGTAAAGCGGCGTATGCGGTGCGCGATTTGCTGGCCGGGCGTTTCGTCTTCGACGCGAGCGAATCGATGGAGTTGCGCAACGGCCAGTTGCGCGTTGACGCCGCGGAGCCCACGCACTGAGTTCCAGAAGTTGGGAAAAAACCACGCCCGCAAGCGGGCGTGGGGCAGGTCAAGACCTGCCCCACCTCAGCCTCGCGGCTCTTCCACGGGGTCTGCGTTGGCCGCCTGTTGCGCCGCGATCAATTGGCGCGCCGGCCCGCGGATGCGTGCCAGTTGGGTCCAGTAGACCACCGCCGCGGTCATGCAGACGATGCCGCTGCCGGTGACCGTCCAAGGGGCGCCGACGCGGTCGGCCGCCACGCCGGCGAGCAGCGCGCCGAATGGCGCCATTCCCATGAACACCATCGAATAGACCGACATCACCCGCCCGCGTAGCTCGTCGGGCACCATGCTCTGCAACAGCGTGTTCGAGGAAGCCATTTCGATCATCATGCTGTATCCCACCGGCACCAGGATGCAGGCGGACAGCCAGAACACCCGCGACCAGGCAAATCCGATCAGCGTCGCGCCGAAGGCAAACGACGCCACCGGCAGCCACCGGCCTAGCCCTTTCAATTCGGTGCGGCTGGCCAACAGTAGCGCTCCCGCCACCGCCCCTACTCCGGCCCAGCCCATCAGCCAGCCCATCGCGCGCGGGCCGCCGTGCAGAATGCGGTCGGCGAAGATCGGCATCAACACCGTGTACGGCATCCCGGTGAGGCTGACCACGCCCAGCAGCATCAGGATCGCGCGCACCGGCATGTTGCGGCCCACGAAGCGAAATCCCTCCACCACGCTCGCCCAGGGGGATTCGCTCGACGCGCTGCGCTCGCGCTCCTCGACGTTCATCAACAATAAGCCGGTAATGACCGCGATGTAGCTCACGGCGTTGGCGAAAAAGCACCAGCCTTCACCGATGGCGGCCACCAGGATTCCGGCGATGGCCGGACCGATTATCCGCGAGGCGTTGAACATGGAGGAATTGAGCGCGATGGCGTTCATCAGGTCGGGCTTGCCCACCATCTCCACCTGAAACGACTGGCGCGCCGGGATGTCGAAAGCGTTTACCGCGCCCAGCAACGACGCCAGCACGAAAACATGCCAGACGTGCACCGTTTTGGTGAGCGTGAGGCCGGCGAGCGCGAAAGCCAGCAGCATGGAAGCGGTTTGCGTGCCGATCACGATGCGCCGCCGGCTGCGGCGGTCGGCCACGATTCCTCCCAGCGGCGCCAGGAAAAAGATCGGAATCTGGCCCGCGAAACTCACCGCGCCCAGCAGCACCGAGGAGCCGGTGAGGCGGTACACCAGCCACGCCTGGGCAATGTTCTGCATCCAGGTGCCGATGAGGGAAATCAGTTGGCCGCCGAAGAAAAGCTGGAAATTTCGGTACCCGAGGGCGCGCAACGTCGCCGGGAGTTTCATTCAGCTTTTATTGTAATGTGGGAGGCCGGAGCGGCTTGGTGGGACAGACGATCGGTTTCCGTCGTCTGTCAGGCGCCGTGTTTTGGCGAGCGACGACAGACCACAAAAAGCGATGGTCTGTCCTACATTGTCCGCTCAGCCCGGCAATCCGAAAGCCTGTTCGTAGGTGCGCCTGCAGAAGGCGTCGGTCATGCCGGCGATGTAATCGCAGACTACGCGGTGGGGCGGGTCGGTTTCGGCCAAGCGGGTGTAGGGGTCGGGCAGCCGGCGCGGGTCCTCGACGAAGAAGCCGAACAATTCCGCGATCATGGAGACGGAGCGCCGCCGGTCCTCGGCCAGTTCGGGCGTTGCGTACACCCTGGCGAAGAGGAATTGCTTGAGAGCGCGGCTGGCGGCGGCGGTTTCCGCGGTGAACGTCGCCACGCGATCGGGTAGATGGCGAACGGCCTCCGCGTCAGCCACCGCGGCGCGCGCGGCGTTGGCCGCGGTTCCTTCGACCAGGCCCGAAACCAGAGCGTCGATCAACTGGCGCAGCGCTTCGTGGAACTGTTCGCGCGCGCTGGCGCCGGGGAATTGAGTTTCCACGGCTTCGAGAATCGCGCCATATTGAGGCACGCGTTCGGCGATCTCGTTGGCGGTGAACATGCCGGCCGAAAACGCGTCATCGAGATCGGCGGCGTTGTATGCGATTTCATCGGCCAGGTCGATCAATTGGGCCTCCAGCAAGGGCCGCAATCCGGGCAGGTAGCGATCCAGCTCCGGCCGCTCGCCAGGGCCGAAATCGTGCGAGTGTTTGACCATCCCCTCGCGCACTTCAAACGTCAGGTTCAGGCCTGGAAAACGGGCGTAGCGCTGCTCGAAGTTTTCCACGATGCGCAGCGCGTGCAGGTTGTGATCGAAGCGGTCGCCATAGCGCTGCATCTGGCGGTTCAGTTCGTCCTCTCCGGCGTGGGCGAATGGCGGATGGCCGATGTCGTGCGCCAGCGCCAGCGCTTCGGTGAGGTCTTCGTCCAGCCCGAGGACCCTGGCCGCGGTGCGCGCAATCTGGGACACCTCGATGGTGTGCGTCAGCCGGTTGCGAAAATGATCGGAGATGCCCGGCGCGAAAACCTGCATCTTGGCTTCCAGGCGGCGGAAAGCACGCGAGTGGACAATCCGGTCGCGGTCGCGTTGGAAGGGGTTGCGATAGGGGTGGGCCGGTTCGGGATATTGCCGGCCCCGGCTTTGGGCGACCGGGAACCGCAGACGCTCGAGCATCCGGCAGCCACTACTGCGGCGGCAGTTGGCCGTACAGGGACAGTACCAATTGTCCCACCGGGCCGCCGACGGTCTTCAGCGGATCGAGCAACTTGCGCGCCTCGGCCGGCCGCTTAATCATGAGGTAGCGGGCCAGCGTGATGGTCGCCTGCTCCTTCGATACCAGCGTGGTGGGGTGCTCCATCAGATCGCGCAGGATGGCTTCGCCTTGCGCGTCGCGGCCATCGGAATAGTAAATCTGAGCGAGCGAAAACTTGGCGAGAGACGCGAAATTGGCGTTGCCGTGCTGCGCCACTTCCTGAAAGCGTTTTTCCGCCTCGGCCATCTTCGATGCGTCGGCCTCGATGGCGCCCAGGTAATACTGGGCGACTTCGCCTTCGGTGGTTCCCGAGTACTTGGCCGCCAGGCTGGAAAAGGCCTTCGTGGTCGCCTCATCCTTGGCCGCCTGGGTGGGGAAGGTGAGGGCACCGGGACGGGGCGCGGCCTCAATCGGCGCTTCCTGCACCAGGATGGCACTGCTCAGCGCCTCTTCGCGTCCGGCCCGCTGGTGTTTCTGATATACCAGGAAGCCGGCGATCAGGACGGCCGCGCCCAGCGCAATCGCGCCGTAACGGAGAATTTCTTGCCGGTGCTCTTCGAAGAAGCTTACCGTCTGCCCGACTTCGAGGGCGAACTTGTCACTTTTTAACTCTTTACGGGTGATTCTAGCCACGAAAACCTCAGCTTGGGAAACCTACATGGTATCACGCGTGTCGCGGCAAAGCGGTTTCGCCGAAGCTTCAGGCGGCCATGCGGAGTCACCGGCGCGCTGCTGGAATCACTTTTTTTCGTCCGCCGGTTTAGCGGGTGCGGCAGGCGGCGCCGCTTTCAGCTTGGCCAAGGATTCGTCCACGCGGTTTTTGAAATCTGTCGCGTCGTCGTGGTTAATTCCGCGATAAGTCGACTGAACCACCATCTCACAGCCGCTGCCCTGGGTATTCAAGTGGACGGAGTTGGTGCGATGCCGGACCGCTCCGACAGTGTAGGAAGCCATCATTTCGGTGTTGTCCATCGAAACGACGACGTAGCTCCCCGAGTTCTTGACGACGTCCTTGACCGCGGGCCAAAGCTCGCTGCAAGCAACCGGATAGGTGTCGCTGTGTTCCTTGGCGAATGCCGGCGCGGCAAGAGTGAGCGCCGTCAAAACAATAACTGCATGTCTCATCATGGCTTGGTTCTCCCGATAAAAAGATGCGTTTCACAGAGAGTATACGCCTGAGCGCTGCCCGCCGCAATTGCCATCCGAATCAGCAGATGAAGGCGGCGGAAGCCACCGCCGAGGCTTCAGGCGCTGGCTTGGGAGAACCGGAAGGGCAAGCTAAAGCATGCCCCACCAACACCGTTCGGCTACACTCAAGGTAGGCGAGTCCGACTTTTGCCGGACCCCGCGCGTCTACACACCAGGAGCCAAGGCTTGATCTTTCGGGCGGTCGAGGATGGCGATCTGATTCGCCAGGCTGCCCGGGGCAACGTGGAGGCGTTCAACCTCCTTGTGTCCCGGTGGGAGAAGCGTGTCTACAACTATCTTCTTCGGCTGACCGCCAATCGTGAAGACGCTTTGGATTTGACGCAGGACGTGTTTCTGAAAGCGTATCAGAATCTTCGCAAGCTGGATGACGCGGCGCGTTTCGCGCCGTGGCTGTATCGCATCGCCCATAACGAGGCCTATTCCATGTTTCGCAAGCGAAGGCCGGAGAGCGATGTGGCGGATTTGCCGCCGGTGGCGACGGAGACCGGAATCGCGGTGGGAGGCAACCCGGTATTTCCCATCGAATTGAGCCTGGCGGTGGCCAGCGCGCTGGAGCGGTTAACGCCCGAACAGCGCGAGGCCGTGACGCTGAAGATCTACCAGGGGTTCAAATTCGAGGAAATGGCCGAGATTCTTTCCTGCCCGGTTTCCACCATCAAAAGCCGACTGTATACGGCGCTGGAACTGCTGAAGATCGAGCTGGCTCCGATTGAGGCACGAGGTGTGTCATGAGTTGCTCGCCATTCGATTTGAAAGATTACTTTTTCGAGGAGCTGGACGGCGCGGAGCGCAAGCAAGTGGAAGCTCACGTCACCGGCTGCCGTACTTGCCGGGAAGAACTGAGCCGGCTGCGGTTGACCGGAACCACGCTCTTGAGCCTGCGGGAGGAAGAGATTCCGCGGCGTATCGCTTTTGTTTCCGATCCCGTCTTCGAGCCTTCGGCCTGGCGCCGCTGGTGGAGCGGGTTCTGGAACACGCCGGCGCGGCTGGGCTTCGGCTCGGCGGCGCTCGTTTCGGCGGCGCTGGTGGTGTTCGCACTGGCGCGGCCGGCGCCGGTCCAACCGGTGCGGTTGGTTCAAGTACCCACAGTGCAGACCGCGCAGGCGGCGCCGGAGGTTTCCGAAGCCGCCATTCAGGCCCGCATCGACCAGGCGGCCGACCGGGCCGTGGCGGCGCGCACCCGGCAGCTTAAAGACGAGGTGGCTGCCGAGCGGCAGAGGCTGCTGATGGTGGCCGCGGAGCTGGAGGTTGACAACCGGCGTCAGCACGCCTTGTTTATGTCGGCGGCCGAATACGGCCCGCCGCGGCAGCCCGCCTTGGAGGTGAAATGAGACCCGTACTTGCCATCCTGCTGGCTTTGGCGCCGCTTTCGGCGCAGGTGGCGCGGCCGGTTTCGGCCAACGCCCGTGTGAGCGGCGGCATCGAGACCGCCCCGCCACGCGTAACGCTGACCTCGTTGGCGGGTCTCGCTCGCGGCTTCGACCGCGGTTTTCGGATGTACGCGGTGACTGACCCCATCGACGTGCTGGGCAATACGCGCGGCATCTACCTGGATGGCTTCGGGGCCGTGTTCACGACCGAGTTGAGCCCTGTCTTCACGCCCGGGTTGAGCCCGTTCCAGCCCAACATCAGCCAACAGGACAAAGAGAAGGTGCGGCAGCGCAAGCTGGCCCGCCTGCCGGTGGTCGAGCGGCTGATGAACTCCATGCTGCAATCGGCCGCCAAGGATCTGGCGGTGCCGGACGACCAGCAGATTGTGGTGGCCGTGAACTTCGTCTATTTGCCCTACGAGGACACCACCGGCCTACCCGGCCAGATGGTGGTGAAGGGCACGCGGCACGCGATTCTGAGCGGCGCGCAGATCGCAGCCATGGTGACCAATCAGTGACGCCCGAGCACCTCGCACCGCAGGCCAGTGCAGCGCCCCCCGTGGGCGTGCTGCGCTTCCAGCGGCTGGGCGAGATGCTGATCGAGCGCGGGAAGATCGAAGCCGAGGACCTGGAGCGCGCGCTCGAACTGCAGCGTGAGCGCGGCGACAAGCTGGGCAAAATCCTGGTGGATATGGGGCTGGTGGCGCAGCGCGACGTGCTGGCGGCGCTGAGCGAACAGTTGGACGTGCCGCTGGTGACGATTGACGGGCCGCCGCCCGCGGCGCCGGAGATCGAAGGGCTGTCGTACCGTTTCCTGCGTCAATCGCGCGCGTTTCCGGTGGCGCTGAACGGCTCCGTGCTGACGGTCGCCATGGCCGACCCGATGGACTTCGAAACCGCGGCCGCGATCGGGTCTTTTTCCGGTTTGGAGATTCAGACGGCGCTGGCGGCCGAGCAGGAAATCGTCGACGCGGTGGACAAGCATTACGCCGACGGCGAGCGCCAGGTGTTGTCCGGGGACGGCGGAGACGAGGAGGCGCTGGCCGATCTCGAGCACTTGCGCGACATGGCCAGCGAAGCGCCGGTGATTCGCCTCGTGAACGCCATGATTGCCGATGCGCTCGAAAAACGGTCGAGCGACATCCACATCGAACCGTTCGAGAAGGAATTCCGCGTGCGATTTCGCGTGGATGGCGTGCTGTCCGCCCAGGAAACGCCGCCGCGCGAGCTGAAGGCGGCCATCATTTCCCGCCTGAAGCTGATGGCCAAGCTGAATATCGCGGAGCGGCGGCTGCCGCAGGACGGCCGCATCAAGATCAAAATTCTGGGCCGCGAGGTGGACCTGCGCGTTTCCACGCTGCCGACGCTGTATGGCGAAAGCGTGGTGATGCGCCTGCTGGACCGCTCGGCGGGCGATTTTTTCGACCTGCGCCGGCTGGGCTTCGACGATCGCATGCTGGCGCAGATGGAGCATTTTACCAATCTGCCTCATGGCATTTTCCTGGTCACCGGGCCGACCGGCAGCGGAAAATCGACCACGCTCTATTCGGCGCTGAAGCGCATCAACCTTCCCGACAAGAAGATCATCACGATTGAAGACCCGGTCGAATACCAGATGGACGGGATCAACCAGATCCACGTGAATCCGCAGATCGGGCTGACGTTCGCCGCCGGGCTGCGGCACATCGTGCGGCAGGACCCGGACGTGATCATGGTGGGCGAAATCCGCGACCGCGAGACGGCTGACATCGCCATCCGCGCCGCGTTGACCGGCCACCTGGTGTTTTCCACGCTGCACACCAACGACGCACCGAGCGCCGTCACGCGCCTCGCCGATATGGGGGTCGAAAGCTACCTGCTGACTTCGTCGCTGGTGGCCGTGCTGGCGCAGCGGCTGGTGCGCGTCATCTGCCAGGATTGCAAGCGGCCGGCGGGCGAGGCGGTGGCGCCGGATGGCACGCGCGTCCGGAGCTACCGCGGAGCGGGTTGCGCGGTCTGCAACGGCAGCGGCTACATTTCGCGCGTCGGCATCTTCGAGATGATGCAGCTCAACGAAGAGATCCGGCGGCTGATCATGGAAAACGCCGACGCTTCGCGGCTGACCGAGGCGGCGCGGCGCAGCGGCATGCGCAACCTGCGTGAGGACGGCTGGCAAAAAATACGGGATGGCGTGACCACGGTCGAAGAAGTGATGCGCGTGACGCAGGAGTTCTGATGCGGACGGACGATGATTCGCGAGGCCCGTGGCGCGGGCAGTCGTGCCTGCCGTGTCGAGATTCGTCTCGACATTTCAACGCGGATGCGCGCGACACTTCGTTTCAGCCAAGAAACGTCGCCACGACTGGCGACGCTGCGGGCAGGACTGCCCGCGCCACGCAGGCTAACAGGGAGCCGGAAGCACTCTGATGCCAGCCACGTTCTTTTTCCGCGCGGTGGCCTCGGACGGGAAGATCCGCACCGGGAGCCTGTCCGGTAACGACGAGAAAGGGATTGCGCGAGAGCTGCGCAAGCAGGGGCTGACGCCGGTTTATGTGGGCGCGACGCCCAAAACCGCGTCGTCACTCGAAATCAAGCTGCCGAGCTTCGGTGGCCGCAGGCGCAGCGACGTGCTCTTCTTCACGCAGGAGCTCTCCACGCTGCTGAACGCAGGCGTGCCGCTCGACCGTGCGCTTTCGATCACGGCCGAACTCACCGATCGGGCGCAGTTCCGCTTCATCGTGCTGGACGTGCTGCGCGTGCTGAAGGGCGGCCGTACGCTGGCCGACAGCCTGGCATCGCACGGCGAATATTTTTCCGATCTCTACATCAACATGGTGCGGGCGGGCGAAGCCTCGGGCGCCTTGGCCGTCATCTTTTCGAGGCTGGCCGAATTCGAACGCTCGCGCGACGAGCTGCGCAACTTCATCGTCTCGGCGATGATCTATCCGGCGCTGCTGGCGACGGTGGCCGCGGCCTCGGTTTTCATCCTGCTGAGCTTCGTGGTGCCGCGCTTCGCGGTAATCTTCGCCGATGGGCACATGAAGATGCCGGCGCCGACGCGGATCATGCTGGAAGTGAGCGACCTGGTCAAGAGCTACGGCTGGTTCGTGCTGGGCGGGCTGGCGGTGGTCGCTATCTTGTGGCGCGTTTACACCCGCACGGCGGCGGGCCGGTTGTGGTGGGACGGTGCCCGGCTGAAAGTGCCGCTGCTGGGCGTGGCGTTGCTCAAGGCGGAGACGGCGCGGTTCGCGCGCGCCATGGCCACGCTGCTCGAAAACTCGGTTCCGCTGGTGCAGTCGATCGCGATCGGCGCGGCTACGCTGAACAACCGGATGATCGCAAATTCGCTGGTTGGGGTGGCCAACGGGGTGAAGCGCGGCGAGGGCATCGCGGGGCCCACGCGCAAGGCGGGCGTGTTCCCGCCGCTGGCCGCCCATCTGCTGACGGTGGGCGAGGAAACCGGCCGGCTGGACCAGATGTTTGCCCGCATGGCCGAGATTTACGAAAATGAGACACGGGCGGCCATCCGCCGCTTCACCAGCATTTTCGAGCCAGTGGTGATTCTGGTGATGGGCATAGTGGTCGGCGGTTTGGTTTTGAGTATGCTGCTCGCGATAACGAGCATCAACGATGTGGCGGTGTGAAATGAAGCAGACGGCGAACAGGCGGAAGCGGGGCGCGGCCGGCGTCACCCTGATCGAAATGCTGGTCGTGGTGACGATCATTGGGCTGTTCGTGGCCCTGGTGGGCCCGCGGCTCTGGAGCAACGTAGACAAGGCCAAAATCACGGCGGCGCGCGCGCAGATACAAGGTTTCATGGGCGCGCTCGGCACCTACAAGCTGGACAACGGGAACTTTCCCACTACCGAGCAGGGCCTGGCGGCGCTGCGCGTGAAGCCGGCGGACGCGGCCGAGTGGAACGGGCCGTATATGCCGCAGGAGATTCCGAAAGATCCGTGGGGCCACGATTGGCTGTACAAGTTCCCCGGCGACCACGGCGATGAGCCGGATATTATCAGCTACGGCGCCGATGGCCAGCCCGGCGGCGACGGAATCAATGCCGATATCGTCAGTTGGAAAAGCCAGTAGGGGCCGGGCATGCCCGACCCGCGTAGGACAGACGATCGGGTTTTGTCGTCTGTCAATGTTTCGCTCTGTGGCGAGCGCTGACAGACCACAAAGACCGATGGTCCGTCCTACTTCGGGCGTGACGCTGATCGAGATGCTGGTGGTGGTGGCCGTGATCGGGATCGTGGTGAGCGTCTCGATTCCCTCGGTTTCGGCCGGCCTGGACAGCGTGCGGTTGGCCTCCACCGGCGACGCCATCGCCAGTTTCCTGAACGGGGCGGTGACCCACGCCGAACGCAGCGAACACCCGGTGGTGGTGTCGATCTCGCTCAAAGACGGAACCATTTCCGCGGACGGCAGCGACGGCTTCGCGCGGCGATTCCAGGTGCCGCAAGGCATCACCATGGACAAGGTGTTGCCGGACGGCGACGGCTCCGAGGGCGGCGGCCGCCAGCTTCTGATCGTCCCCGGCGGTACGGCGCCAGCCATTGGCGTCGAGTATTCCAACCGCCATGGCGGACGGCGCAGGGTGCAATTGGACCCCATGACCGGCTTTCCGCGCGTGGAAACCGTCCATACAGAGTGAGGCGCACGCGCGGATTCACCCTGCTGCAAGCGATCGCCGTCCTGATCGCGACGATGGCCGCAGTGGCGCTGATAGGTATCCGCGACTTGTGGCTAAACGGCGAACCGCCAAAAGGTGGGGCCGCGCACGCGCAGATAGCGGCTCTCAAGGGCTCGCTGGATCTTTATAAGCTCGACAACGGAACCTTCCCCACCACCCAGCAGGGCCTGCAAGCACTGCGTGTGAGGCCGGCGGATGCGCCGAAGTGGAGCGGGCCGTACATTCCGCAGGATGTTCCGAGAGATCCCTGGGGCCACGATTGGGTTTACAAGTTCCCCGGCGACCACGGCAATGAGCCCGACATTATCAGCTTCGGCGCCGACGGCCGGCCCGGCGGCGACGGAATCAATGCCGACATCGTCAGTTGGACGACCCCATGACCGGCTTTCCGCGCGTGGAAACCGTCCATACAGAGTGAGGCGCACGCGCGGATTCACCCTGCTCGAAATGATCGTCGCCACGCTCATCATGGCGATCGCCGTGGTGGGGCTGCTGGCGGCCATTTCCGGCTCGGTACGCAATGCCGCGCGGCTGCGCGACTACGACCGGGTGGCGCAGTTGGCACGCCTGCGGATGAACGACATCCTGGCGGACCCCGCCGCGCCGCCGAGCGGGACGTTCGACACCGATTTGACCGGCGGGTTAGTGGCGGGATGGGTAGCGCAGATCACGCCCTTTGAAGCGCCGCCGACGCCCGCCCCGGGCGCCATCGCGCTTGACCACGTGCGGCTGGAGATATGGTGGATGGCCTCCGGCCAGCGCCGGACCTTTAAGATCGAGGGCCTGCGCCGCAGAGTGCTGGGGCCATGATGCGGTTTCTGGCCACGGATGAACACCGATGAACACTGATAAGACTCTTGTTCTCGATCCGTGTTCATCTGTGTTTATCTGTGGCCATGGTTCTTTCACTGCTTCTGACGCGCGAAGCCGGCAGGCCGGCGTGACGCTGATTGAGGTCCTGATCGCCGTAACGTTGCTGAGCGCGCTTTCGGTGGCTATGCTGCTTTCTCTGCAAGTGGCCTTGCAGGCGCTGCACAAGACGGATGAAAAGCTGCTCGCCAACCGGCGCGTGGCCGGCGCGCAGCGAGTGCTGGTGCAGGAATTGGAAGGGCTGGTCCCGGTGCAGCCGCCATGCATGGGACGCCCGGACTTGCAGAATTCCACCTTCGTGTTTTTTCAGGCCGAGCCGCAAGCCATGCGGCTGGTTTCCACATTCTCGTTGCAGCAAGGCTGGCGCGGCCCGGCGCAGATCCTCGAGATGTTCGTGATTCCGGGCGAGGAGGGTGCGGGAGTGCGGCTGGTGGTGAACGAGACGCCATACACGCGGATTGGCGCCGGCGGCGCCTGCGCCGATATGACCCCCGACCCAGTGGCCGGGATGATGGTGCATTTCACGCCCGTTGTGGCCAGTCCAAAATCGTTTGTGCTGGCGGACAAACTGGCCTATTGCCGGTTCTCTTATCTGGTGACGCCGCCATCGCCCCCGAGGCAGCCCCAGTTCTTGCCGCCGCAATGGATGACGACCGCGACGGGCACCGGCTGGCCGGTGGCGATTCGAGTGGAAATGGCGCCGCTGGTAGCCGATCCTTCGCACCTGCAGCCGATCACGGTGACGGCGCCGATCCGCATTCACCGCTCATGGCAGATCCATTATGAGGACTTTTGATA
>OCTA010003872.1_pt1 | contig 13231 bp, 4 predicted proteins | sample 1538991 | NCBI WGS metagenome assembly OCTA01 (sample SAMEA3539302, study PRJEB22396) | soil metagenome | biome: tundra; feature: field; material: soil | place: USA | collected 2010-05 | depth 0.15 m
GGGTGGCCTCGGCCCCGCCCATGCCGGGAAGGCGCAAATCCATCAGCACCACATCCGGTTTATTTTCGCGGTAAATTCGAATGGCCGCCTGACCATCGCCCGCTTCGGCGACGACCTTCAAATCCGGCTCGTTCTCGATGAGCGCGGCCATGCCGGTGCGGAACGCCGGATGGTCGTCCACCAGCATGACTCGAATTTTATCCGGCTTTTTCAATGTTTTCACGGCCATGCTACGGGTTGCACTGTCCGCTGTCATTGACTCATTCGGGTAAATTGTCATTCACCCACCAGTGGTATGGACAAGGTTATTTCCGTGCCTTGATTGGGCGCGGAGCGGACTTTTAATTTTCCATTCAATTCATTTGCACGCTCGCGCATGCCGACCAGACCAAACCCGCCCTCGCTTGGCGGCGGATTGGCCGGATCGAATCCCCGACCGTCGTCCGTCACCGTCAGCAAAAATTGTTTTTCGCCAAATTCAAGCGTTACCTTGATTTGTTTCGCCTGCGCGTGGTTCACCACATTGGCAATGGCCTCCTGGCCAAGTCGCAAAACATTGTTTTCGATGATGGCCGGCAGGCGGCGTTCCCGGCCCATGACTTCAAAGTGGCTGTCCGACACAATGCCCGCCGACAATTGCTTCAGAATATTCTTCAGGGCATTGACCAAATCGCCCGTCTCCAGCACTTGCGGGCGCATGTTCCAGATGGAATTGCGCGCTTCCTCCAGGCTGTCACGGACCATTTGCTGCGCCAGTTCGATGTGATGACTAGCCGAATTGGATGCGCCGCTCGCGTGAATTTTCACCAGTTGCAACTGCACGGAAGTGGCCGTCAATCCTTGTGCCAGCGTGTCGTGAATCTCCCGCGCCAGACGGTTCCTTTCGGAAAGAATGGCGCTGAATTCGGTCTCGGCCATGGCCCGGCGGTGGGCTTGTTCGTTCAGACGGCGGCGGGCAACCAGCATCACCACACCGCTGACCAAGAGCGATCCGCCGGTCAATATGCCCAGTAGAATGATGACGTGACTGGCCGTCCACCACGGCGGTGATTTGATGATTGTCAAGTCGGCCGCCGAGCGCAGTAGAATTTGAAACGATTGTGGGTGCCAGATCCCCATCACGGGGCGGGCGTCGTCATAAGTGACCACACAGATGCCGGCCACGCGAACCAGGCTGTCTGGCTGCCAGGCAGGCTGTATGTTTGGATGCAAGGGCAGCTTCAGAATGGCTTTGAAAAACGTGTTGTTTTGTTCCAAAGTCAAAACGATGCCATCCTGCTCCGGCTCGATGTCGGTCAGCCTCGCTTCCATGCTGACCAGGTCATCTTGATGATCGCGGGCCTCGGGAGGATTGGTCAGCATCAACGGTGCGGGCGGGGTTGCCATGCTGATTTTTCGATAGATGGCGTCTTCCAGACCGGGAGTTGAGGAACCGTAAGCCGGAAAACCCAGCACATCAATTTCGTCCCCCGGCTGCAAGTCATCCGTTTGCCGGATTTGGATCCGCAGGCCCGATGATTCATCCCGGATCCATACTAGTGAACCGGGTTGCGAGCGGGTCACTACTCCGCGCACATGGACGCGATGTCCGAAAGAAAGTTCGCGTGAATATTGCAGCAGGCTGACCGAGGATCGAACCGGCGCTGCAAAAGGATCAGCCGGTGAAAGTTTGTTGATGCTCGCAAGCACGCCGCGAGGAACTTGCAGGACGGGACTTAGAACCTGGCGCTTTTGATTAAATGAATACAGGCAAACGGCCTGAATAGTCACCTCCGCGTCCGGGTCAATTTGCGGGTCTTGAGGCACCGGGATTCTTATCGGTATCGTGCCGCCATCCGCCGCCAGCACGATTCTCCAGGTGTCCTCGCCCGGCGCTGCCGGCCAGCATTGCCGCACCACGCCCGTGATCTCCACATACTGCGCATCCAGCGCACCGGTGATGAGTTGCTGATAGGTAACTGGTCGCGACGTCGGAGTGGCGCCGCTGCCTAACTTCCGCGCTTCTTTGGCTAGAACGCACGGCGCGAACTCGCCCGGACTGGTCACACCAATAATTTCCAAGCGATCTTTCCGATGATAAGGCGCAAAAATATTTTTCGCTGCCGAGATATACAGGCTGCCGCTCTCATCCGCCAGAATCAGGGCCTTTTCACGCGGGTCCGATTCATCCACCACCACGCCATGCAACCGCACCGGCAGGGCCTGGGCCGCCTGCGCCGCCGTTAAATTGAGTATCTGCGCCGCATTCGTCAGCCCCAGCGCCGGCAAATCTGGCGCTGGCGTGGGCGCCGCTGGCAAGACATCAACCCCGGCGATTTGCAAACCGATGGTGGCAATGACATGTAAAAGCGGGCGCACAAGTGAGATTATCGGCTAAACCCCCAAGGCTGGCAAGGCCCACGCATTTACCCGTTCGGGTAATTTGCTTTTACCCGCATGGGAAATGGACGCCAGCGGTCGCCTGTGTTAGATTTGAGAATCAGCCAATTTACTCGTGTGCGGTAAAGCGGCTTTTGCAACCACCAAAGAAAACACAAGAAAGCGAGAATACGAGAAATGAAGATCCAGAAAATCCAGTCAGCGGGTGCCGTGAAGCGGGGCTTCACCTTGATCGAACTGCTAGTGGTCATCGCCATCATCGCGATTCTGGCCGCCATGCTTTTGCCCGCCCTGTCCAAGGCCAAGGCCAAGGCCATGCGCATCACTTGCGTGAACAACAACAAACAACTGGCTTTGGGCATCGTCATGTATGAAAATGACAATCGGGATTTCTTCCCCTGGCCCAATTGGGGTAATGGCTCGACTGAAACCGGCTGGTTGTATCGCGGCGCTATTAACGGCGCCATAGGTGATGGTAGTGGGTTGAACAACCCGGCGACGTATTCAATATCCGTATACAACCTCGTCGGTCCGGCTGCTTTTGAAGCGGCCGTTTTAACCTCAATGAAGGCCAATGCGATTTTCCAATACACTCCGAATCCTCTCGCCTTTCGTTGTCCGTTGGACAAGGCGGACGATCCCACTACCAGTTGGGGAACTCGGCCGCAACAATTGAGCAGTTACATCATGAATCCAACCTGCGCATTCAGTAGTAGAGCGCCGAACGGCGGGTCCGGGAGTGCTACCACATGGCACCGAATGAAAAGCACGGAAGTTAAATTTCAGGATAGCATCATATTGTGGGAGCAGGATTTCCGGCCGGGTGCTGGTGAATGGAGCGATGGCAGCAATTATCCAGACACCCAAGGACTTGGGTTGGCCCACCAAATAGGCGGCATTGTCACGGCGGTGGATGGAAGTTCGCAATTTATGAAAACTAACGTTTATAATGCCTTGGCCATCCAACCGCCTGCAGGCACCGTCAATTCATTGTGGTGGCAGAATAACTAATGAGCAGGAGAGGTAAGAAGTTTTAATTCCAAAGGCCACTAAACCAAGAGTCCCGTTGAGCTAAAACCTGCTACGACATTTATACCCGAACGGGTAATTGACAGACTAATTAAGTGTGGTAGTGTCATACATCAACCAATAATTCCTTTGCAAAAATCATTTTGTCTCCCGTCGGCATTCCCTAATCCATCAAACCTAAACTCCATGAATAACATGAAATCAAGTCACAGTAACCCCTCAATCGGGTTCAACCTCAAGCTCCGGCTCTCCGCGTGCGCGCGGCGCGCGGGCAAAACCGCCCTGTTGATCGCCGCCTTGGCATGTCTGGCCGGCAGCGCCTTCGCCCAAAGCGCCACCATGGCCGATGCTGGCGCGACGGCACCCACGCTGACCACCTATGATATTGGACAAACAACTGGCATCGGGCATGATAATGGAGGTAATTATTATGTTAATCACAACCCCTATTGCGGTCAGTCCTTTACGACGTTAAGCACCCGGTCAACTTATCCGCTCACAAGTCTTTATGTTAAGGATCTAAGCGGAAACAATCCCGGTTCTCAAACCTACACGCTGTATGTTTATTCGATGACTAATATTTCCGCAGGCACGGCGACATTGCTCACTACTTACAGCATCCCGGCATACTCAATCGTTTTGGGCGACTGGATTAAGATTTCCGGCCTGACCAATATTCTTAACGCCAGCAGCATCTATGCTTTCTCATTGAAAATCGGCGGAAGTTACTGGGAACTGGACAATTCGTCCAGCGACGTGTATGCAGGTGGCGTGGCGCTTCTATTGCCACCCAATACCGGAACGATTGGAACAACCTATCCCAGTTCTGACGCCGCATTTGATGCGTATCTGTCCATGTCGGTTGCGCCCACCGCTTTTTCTCCGATCAGCCCGGTCTGGACTAACGCGCCGGTGACGTTGAGCGCCCCGGTCACCGGTGGCGCCGGGCCATTTACCTATGACTGGCAAGTGTCCACGGATCAGGGTGTCACTTACAGCGACCTGGGTGCCGGAAACGGCAGTCCTACTTACAGCCTGAATCCAGCGAATCTGGGCGGCACGACCAATTATTACCGGCTCATTGTTTCGGACGGTGAATCCACCCCCCTGATTGCCACCAACACGGGGGCGGCACTGGTCGTTTCTACCATCCCGGTTCCTCCGGTGATTTTGGCCAACACAACGCTTACGCCCTCCTCGATTTATTTGGGCGGCAGCTCAACGATGAGCGCGACTATCGGCGGAACCGCCCCGGTTAGTTACCAGTGGCAATATACCAACAATAACGGCGGCACCCTGGTCAATATTCCCGGTGCCACGAACACCACCTTCACCCTTACCAACGCGCAATACGCCAATGCCGGCTCCTACCGGCTGTTTGCGACCAACAGCGCGGGGTCAACCAACAGCAGTTTTGCCACCCTTGCAGTGCTGAATACAATGATCATTAGCGACTTTGGTGTGGCGGCTCCGACGCCGAACGCGGACGGTAATGACATCGCGCAACTCTCCAATGCCGGCACCACCGTGAACCCCGCCGGCTTATACAGCTACGACGACAATAACTCCGCCCCCGGCCAGACGTTCACGACCGGAAGCAATGCCGGCGGATATTCCTTGGCCTCGGTGTATATGAAGTTCGGTGTCAGCGGCAATTCAGGCAACGCCGCCGGCCTTAGATATACCTTGAGGATTTATTCCCTGACCAACGCGTATGCAGGCACTAATGCGATCATCGCCACCTATACCAACCAGAATGTCGCGCCGGCCTTTGCCGCCGCCGGCGGACATTGGTCCCAATGGTATGGCCCCTTCACCAATGTTTTAGCTCCCAATCAGGTTTATGCCTATTCTATTCAACAATCCAGCGGCTACATGATGCAGGATGATTCCAGCGCCAACCCCTATCTCGGCGGTCAGCAGGTGAGGATAGGGCCTGGCAATGGCACTCCCAATTACGGGACAGCGGGGACTGCCAGCAACTATGATATGACCTTCATGGTCAGTCTGGCCCCGGCGGGCGGCTATCCCAAAGCCCAGAACGTCAGCATGTCCGTGACGAACGGCAGCACGGTTTTTGCCGGCCAGCCAGTGACCTTGAGCGTGACCGCGATTGGCAACGGCATTGGCTATATCTGGCAAACGGACAACCAGTCTGGCGGCGCAAGTTTTACCGCCCTGCCGAACTCCAATACCACTCAATATAGCCTGGACACCTCGGCCCTCACTCCGGGAACTTACCAGTTCAATGTCCTGGTCACGAATAGTATTGGGACCAACACCAGCAGCGTCCTCACGCTGAATGTGGTTCCCGCCAATATCCTGTCCGTGAGCATTGCGCCAGCAAACGTGGCAACCAACCCGGTCTATGCCGGGACGCCGGTGACGTTGAGCTCCACGGTGCAGGGCAACAACCTGACCTACTACTGGCAGACCGACGGCGGTTTAGGTGGTGGTTTTGCGAACATTCCGAATTCGAACACCAATGTTTTTGTTTTTAGCACTTCCGCCATGAGTGCCGGCACATACCTATACCAGCTTATGGTTTCGAATGCTTCGGGCACGGTTACCAGTTCGCAGCTCACGCTCAATCTGGCGGCCGCCTCCGGCCCGCTTGTTTTGACCGGCACGACGCTCACCCCCCCAGTCGTCATCGTGGGTAATAGCGCGCAGATGAACGCGATCTTTACCGGCAGCCAGCCGATCACCTACCAGTGGCAACACGCCGGAACCAACATCCCCGGTGCCACCGCCACTTCCTATACTCTCACCGCAGCGCAATTGACCGACGCCGGCAATTGGTCGCTCCAGGCCTCGAATAATCCTCCCGGGATTGGACCGATCACGGCCAACAGCCTAGCGGCATTCTTGTATGTCGTGGCCGCGCCACAGACCAACACCGCCAACGCCGTCATCGCTGACGGCGGAATCAGTCCGTATGTCGGCAGCTATGACGTTTCGCAGCTGTTATCTGAAGACACCGCAGTCAATCCTCCGCATCTCAACTACTACGTGGACCAGAACGTCGCTCCCGGCCAGATATTTACGACGGGCTCCACGCCCCCGACGAACTTTCCCGGTTACTACCCGCTCAACTACGTCTATCTGAAACACGACCCAGCTGGAAACGGCAATGGTTACAGCACGGCCCAGAGCTATACCCTCCGCGTCTATCAAATGCTGGACGGCACCAATGCGGCGCTGCTCACGAGCTATGTCACGACCAACGTGCTCGCTTTTCCCGCTGGCGACTGGGTGCGCGTTGGGGGGTTGACCAACCTGCTTAAAACCAACGCGACCTATGCCGTTGCTCTGAAAGAAACCACTCCTTCCAGTTATTGGAAGCTTGATGCTCATGTGAGTGTTAACCCCATACCCGGCGGGCTGGCTGTTAATTTGCCGGCCTTGGGTGGAGCTGCCACGCTTAGCTACCCGGACATTAATTTCGGATTGTATTACAATGCCGCATTCGTGGCCGGCCTGACGCCGCCGACGATCCCGGTGGTGCTGGTTGACACGACCATTACGCCGTCGGCCTGCTTGGTGGGCCAGCCGGTGACCATGCAGGCGACCTTCATCGGCCTCCAGCCCATCGCTTACAAATGGCAGCACGCAGGAACCAACATCCCCAGTGCCACCAACACCACCTACACCATTGCGGCGGCGCAGTTTGGTGATGCGGGCAGCTATGTGCTTACGGCGACCAACAGCCTGGGCGGGGCAGTGAGTTCGCCGGTAAGTCTGACTGTGAATCCGTATCCCCAGTCCTTTGTCATTAACTATGCCTTCACTTATGGCAGTGTGCCAGCCACCTTGTATAGTGGGTCGGGGGTGATTGGTGCCGGCTCCTACTGGAACCAAATCAATGCTAACGGCAGTAACGTCAACAGCTATGCCGATGACGGCGCCACCACGCTGAACATTACGTTTAATTCAACCGTGCCCAATCAATATAATAATACGACCGCCGGCGATATTGGCTTGTTGGAATACTATATGTATGGTGGCAACGGAGTCGCAACGCCTTATACCTTTAGCCTGACCAATCTGGTTTCGGGAGTCTATAACCTGGTTCTCTTCAGTTGCAACGGTGGGGCCTTTCATGACTCTGGAACCGGCTTTTCCGTCAATGGCCAGACCAACGTGGCGACCTGCTCGACTTCCAGTTCATTTGTCAATAATAACAACTATGTTGTTTTTTATAATATTGCGGTGACTAATGGAACCATCAACGCCTCCTGGTGGAAGACCGGCGGGCGTGAAGCCGCGTTTAACGGTGCGCAACTCCAGATGGCCTTTTCCTATGCTAACCCGCAGCTGGTCATCGCCCAGCAACCCGCCAGCAGAACCAATCTGACTGGAACTGTGGCCGGCTTCAGTGTCTTGGCGGAAGCTCCGGGAAGCCTGTTCTATCAGTGGCGCAGCAACAGCGTGCCGATTAGCGGCGCGACCAATAGTTCTTACTCCGCCTACACCGGAACTCCGGGCGTCTGGAGTTATGATGTGATCGTGTCCACCAATCTGAGTTTGGGTTCGCCCCTCACCAGTGACACAGCCACGCTTACCGTCTTTGCCCCCAATTACCTGGTATGGCGTGGCTATACTGCCGATTGGGATTTGGTCACTGGGAACTGGAGCAATGTGGTCACGCTTGCTGACAACGTCATCTTCGGGGCGACCGACAGCGTATTGTTCGATGATACGGCGACGAGTTTCAGCCCGGTCTTGACCGGTGCTCTGGCGCCCAGCAGCGTGACGGTGAACAATACCGCCAACAATTATGTCCTGTCCGGCACTGGAACCATGATTGGTTCGATGGGCCTGACGAAGACCGGGAACGGCACATTGCTTCTCACCAACGGCAACAATACCTACACTGGCGGCACAACCGTGAACGGCGGATCGCTTATCCTGGTCAAAGGCGGCGGCACCAGCACCATTGTAGGCACCTTGAACATCAATCCGGGTGGCACAGTCAATTTGAACGCTGGGGATGCGTTGGGCTATAACGCCGGTGTTTGTCTCACGCCGGTCAACATCGTGGGCGGCACGCTGACTAATTCCGGAGGCAATCAAGGCTTTATCAGCACGTTTAATCTGACTGGTGGCAAGATGGCCGGTGTCGGTGCCTATAACTTCAACGGTGCCAGCAGCGCCATCAACACTCTGGCAACCAACGTCGTTTCGACCATTTCCGCGAATGTGGCGATGCGGGCGAATGGCTTGACCATCACCACCGCCCAGGGAACCGTTCCCGGCGGAATTGACTTGAGCATTACGGGTGCAATCACCGATAACGGCGGCAATACGCTCGACAAGGAAGGGAATGGCACGCTGTCGCTCTCCGGCGTGAACACCTTCAATGGCGACATCACCATCGGCGGCGGTTCGCTCCGCATTGATGGCGCGGGAAGATTGAACAGCGGCAATTATACCGCCCAAATCCACAACAATGGCACGCTGTTCAGCTATAATAGTTCGGCGGCACAGTCGTTGGGCGTTGTTTCCGGAACCGGTCCATTGACGCAAAATGGTCCCGGCACCTTGACGCTGAATAGTGTGAACACCTACACCGGTCAGACGACTGTCAATGGCGGCGCTCTTGCTGGTAATGGCACCATCACCAGTGCGGTCACGGTAAATTCTGGTGGCACGCTGGCACCGGGTTCCGCCGGCGTTGGCACGCTGACCATCAGCAGCAATCTCACGCTGCATGCCGGTTCTACAAGTTCCTTTACGGTGAACGGCACCACCCCGGCCAATACCGCCGTGGCGGTGAGCGGCACTGTAACCTATAGTGGCGTGCTAAACGTCCTGCCAGCGGGCGCGTTCAGCAACGGTCAGAAATTCACCCTGTTCAGCGGAGCTGGCACTACGAATGGCAGTAACTTCTCGAGCATTCTGGGCGCTCCCAACGGTTTTGCCTTCACCTTCACCAACGGCGTGTTGAGCGTGCTCTCCACCGGGCCGAGCGGTTCAAACCATCTCACCAATAGTGTGACTGGTTCGTCTCTGTCGCTTTCCTGGGGGCCGGGCTGGAAGCTTCAGATGCAGACCAACAACCTCTCTACCGGGTTGCGCGCGAACTGGGTGTATGTGACCGACGGAACCGCCACCAGCACCAACATCACCATCAACCCGAATCAACCCACGGCGTTCTATCGGTTGGTCTATCCGTGATGATAAGTCAGGCGGCGGCTGGGTGCAAACCTGGCCGTCGCCTTCACTACAATCTCAAAATAACAATTAAAAACATTCCTGTCTCATCAATTCAACCAATTCAAACCAAACAAAACATTTATTAAAACTATGATTAGAAATTCCGAATCAAGGCGCTATTCAATGGCCGGTTTTCTGAACCGATCCTGCAAAACCATGTTGTCTCTGGCCGCCGTTTTGGCCTTGGCCGGCTCTGTTCACGGAGCGGCGGTTGCTGATTTCGGCACCACCGCCCCGGTGCCGGGTGGCAATGATGTGTCGCAATTGACCGCTGGCACAGCAGATGATACCGGTGGCAATTATTTTGCCGACAAGACAGCCCCTCCGGGACAGACCTTCACCACCGGAAGCAATCCTTCGGGCTATGCTTTGACCGCACTGTATATCAAGACCGGCGGTTATAACGCCAATAGCACAGGCACAGCCCAGACCTATACCAATCGCATCTATTCAGTCTCCGGCAGCACCGCGACATTGATTTCAACTTACGTCACAGATAATGTGCTCGGTTTTCCCGATGGCGACTGGGTGAAGTATAGCGGATTGACGAACATTCTGCAGCCGAACACCGTTTATGCTTATACTCATAGGTGCTCTGCTGGCTGGGATGCCTTGAGTGCGGTTACAAACAATCCTTACGCAGGCGGCCAGGCCTGCAACATTCCGACAGCGGGTGGCGCAATTGTATTTGGCTCCAGCGGCAACATGGACGGAACTTTCGTGGCAAGCCTGTCGCCCATCACCGATCCTTTTGTGTTTCCAACGTATATTAACACGCCTTCGGCAATTGGCGGAAACAGCGTGGTGATCAGCGCCGGGGTTCCGAGCGGCACCCTGCCGATTTACTACCAGTGGCAGTTCGCCGGCACCAATGGCATCACCGCCAAGATCCCCAACGCAACAAATATTTCCTACACGATTGCCAGCGTGCAAACGACCAATATCGGAACTTACAGTTTAATCGTTTCCAATAATCCGGGCGGAGTGCCAACTCGCATCACCAACGCGCCGGCCACGTTGGCGGTGCGGAATGCCTACACCATTTCCACCATAGGAACCACCGCACCGACGCCCGGAACCTATGACATTGCCCAGTTGACTACTGCCACCCAGACTGGTGGCTCACAGGATGGGCTCAATTATTATTCAGATAATGCCAACCCGCCGGGACAGACCTTTACCACGGGAGCCAACCCTGCTGGCTACAGCTTGACCGCGATCTATGTCAAGACTGGCGGTTTCGATGGCGGCCAGACCGGCACCGCCAAATCCTATACGCTGCGTCTGTATTCGATCTCCGGCGGCACTGCGACTTTGATTTCCACCTACCTCACGGACAATACCGTCGGTTTTACGGATGGCGATTGGTTGCGGTATTCCGGCATGACCAACGTGTTCCAGCCGAACACTGTTTACGCCTATACTCACCGGCAGAACGGAGTCGGTTATGACGGGATGAGCGCGAGTTTTGCCGATCCTTATGCGGGCGGCCAAGCCTGCCTGATTCCGCAGCCGGGTGGCGCAATTGCCCTCAGCACGGATGGCCTGATGGATGCCACTTTCCAGGTCAGCATGGTTCCCAATGGATTCCCGGCTGTTCAAACCGTCAGCATCTCCCCCGCAAACTCGGGTGGAAATCCGGTGTATGTCGGGACGCCGGTGACTTTGAGTGTTTTGGCCATTGGGGCCGCGCCGCTCGTTTACAAGTGGCAAACCGACGGCGGCTTGGGTGGACTTTTCAGCGATATTCCCAGCTCCAATACTAATTCGCTGGCAATTAACACGACGGGCATGACGCCGGGCACCTATAACTATCAAGTCATCGTCACCAACGTCAACAGTTCCGCCACCAGTTCGGTGGTGACCTTGAACCTGGTTGCCGCCTCGGGTCCGGTGCTGGTAACGGACACGGCAGTCAATCCAACAGTTGCCTTGGTGGGCGGCTCCGTTCAAGTGAGTGCCGTCTTTTCCGGCACGCTGCCGATCACCTACCAATGGCGTTTCACGGGCACCAATAACGTCACCACCAGTATTTCCGGCGCCACCAATAACACCTATGCCATCGCGAGCGCGCAGTTGACCAATAACGGCAGTTATCTTCTGGTAGCCTCGAACGCAGTGGGTGGAGCCGTGACCGTTTCCAGCACGCCCGCAGCGTTGATAGTGGCGAACCCCGGACAGGCCAACACCAGTTCGGCGGGGATTTTTGATGCGACCAGCACGCCGCCCACGCCGGGAACCTATGACATCTCGCAGTTGATTACTGCGCCGCCGACCACCGTTCCCGTCCTGAACTATTACGTGGACAATTTCACTCCGCCAGGCCAGACCTTCACCACCGGGAACACTCCGCCTACGCCGGCGGGTTATAAATTGAGTTCTCTTTATCTCCAAGAGGAGCTTTCGACCGTCGGCGGTGGTGGCGACGCTGCGCAGGCCTACACTCTTGGAATCTACTCGGTATCGGGCACCAACGCGGTGCTGCTGACATCCTATGTTTCTACCAATACCCTGGCGATGACGGAAGGTGACTGGATCAATTGGGCTGGCCTGACCAACGTCCTTAAAATCAACAGCACCTATGCCTTTTCAATCAAACGAAACGGATCTGGCTGGTGGAAGGTGGGAAATAATTCCACCGCCAGCGACCTCTACGCCGGTGGTCAAGTTGCTTCGCTGCCGGGCAGCGGTTACGGGGCGATGGTCTTTAGCAGTGACTCCACCATTGACGCGGGGTTCTTAATTGGTCTGACTGCCGTCCCCACCAACAGTGTAAACACGAACCCGACGAACATTGTCGCCAGCGTCTCCGGAAATGTGCTGCACTTGTCCTGGCCGGCGGATCACACGGGCTGGCGGTTGCTGGTGCAGACCAACCATCTGGCCGCCGGTATCAGCGCGAACACGAATGACTGGACGACCGTGCCTGGTTCGGCCGGAATCAACCAAACCAACATCACGATGGATCCGACTAAGAAGACGGAGTTCTACCGGCTGACCTATCCGTGAGTATTTAAACGAGTTGTGGGACTCGTTTGGGGAGAAAGCGGGGTGCCGGTTTTGGGTTCCGGCACCCCGCGATTATGCACAGAAGTCAGAATTTTTGAGAGAGTTGTATCAATAGAGTCAAAGACCGAGTCAAACATTTTGAAATATATGAAATCAAATCGCAGTTTTGTTCCTTTCAAATTGAACTTGCTTGCCACCATCGCGATAGCCGCGATTTTATCGCCTACTTTCCTTGGTATTGGCATGACTTGAGTTCAAAACAATCAACACATCATTATGATTAAACTAAAAAAACCTCTGATGGGCATGGCGGTAACCCTGCTCGGCCTGCTGGCTTGGGCGACCCCCGCCTACGGTCAAACCTACACTCCAACAAATTGGGTGAACGATCCCTTTTGCCCCAATCCGAACTATGGACTTATGGGCGCCAACACCACCAGCCCGTCGTTCATGAACAATGGCAAGGACCGGGGCACACTGTTTGGAAACTCCCCGCTTGGTGCGACGCTCAAGTTGGTGAATCCGGGCGACACCCTCGCCTGCACCGGGCAGGTCACCATTGCCGGAGATATCAATGCGGATGGCGACATGCAAT
>OCTA010003874.1_pt1 | contig 13226 bp, 14 predicted proteins | sample 1538991 | NCBI WGS metagenome assembly OCTA01 (sample SAMEA3539302, study PRJEB22396) | soil metagenome | biome: tundra; feature: field; material: soil | place: USA | collected 2010-05 | depth 0.15 m
AGTAGGCGGGACAGGGATTGAACCTGCGACCCGAGCCGTGTAAAGACCCTGCTCTACCACTGAGCTACCCGCCTAGAGCGGGCACAGGATAGCGCAGGCAAAAACTTGGGGAAGAATTCCAGCCGCATGCACTCCGCTTTCAGCGACCAGCGCTGGCGGTGCGCGCGACCGTTCGGACCGACCGCCGGCGCCGCAACCCGGGGCGCGGCCGGTGTGAGAGGTCGGCCCCCCCGAACTCTCACACCGTCGCGAGCCCCATCCCGCCCATCCCCACCGAACAAGCCCATAGTAGCAAGCGCATGTTTCGATCTCGCTTCACCACCGCGAATGTTTTGTAAATTCGGACCATCTTGAGCACCGCCTCCAAGACCAGCAACGGCGGGCTCTCATTCGAGAAACCGCCGTACAAGGTCGGGCGGACGCTGCTGCCCAACGGGATGCGGGTGGTGGCCGTCGAGACCCCCCACCTGCACAGCGCGACCGTCTGCCTCTACGTGCGGGCGGGCTCGCGCTACGAGGGGCGGCAGACCAACGGGCTGTCGCATTTCCTCGAGCACATGCTGTTCCGGGGCTCGGCGCACTACCCGTCGTCGCTGGCGCTGAACCGCGCGATCGAGGAGCTGGGCGGCACCCTCTACGCCGAAACCGGGCGCGACTATTCGCTCTACCAGATCGCGCTGCACCCGCGGTACGTCGAGAGCGGGATGCAGATCCTGGGCGATCTCTTCGGCGCGCCGGAGTTTCGCGACATCGAGCTCGAGCGCAAGATCGTCGTCGAGGAGATCCTCGAAGACCTCGACGACCGCGGCCGCAACGTCAACCTCGACGACCAGTCGCGCAAGCTGGTCTGGGGCGACCACCCGCTCGGCTACCCGATCACCGGGCCCCTCGGCAACGTGCGGCGTTTTTCGGTGGCGAACGTGCGCTCGCACTTTCGCCGCTTCTACGGCGCCAGCAACATGGTTCTGGCGGTGGCTGGTCCGGTCGCCGCCAAGACCGTCTTTCGGCAGAGCCGTGGCGCCTTCGCGCGCGTCCCGCGGGGCGCCCGCCGCAAGCCGTCGGCGCCGCGCGCGTCGGGGCCGGGGCCGCTCTTCCGTGCCGTGCACAACGAATCGGCGCAGACGCAGGTGCACATCCTGTTTCATGCGCTGCCCGAGACCGATCCGGCGTATCACGCGCTGCGGGCGCTGGTGCGGGTGCTCGACGACGGGATGTCGACCCGGCTCCACTACCAGATCTGCGATCAGAAGGGCCTCGCCTACTCGGTCGCGGGGACGCTGCACTCGTACCACGACGCCGCGCTGCTGGAGATAGATGCCGCCTGCGCGCATCCGAAGCTGGCGGCGCTGGTCAGCGAGGCGCTGGGGATGCTGGGCAAGTTCCGGGACGAGCCGGTGGCGGAGGACGAGCTCGACAAGGCCAAGCGGCGGTTCGTCGCCGACATCGAGGCCTGCTACGACGATCTCGACGGGCTGTCGAGCTGGTTCGGCGGGACGGAGCTGTTCGGGCAGGCCGACACCCAGGAGAATCGGGCGCGCGCGCTGGCCCGGGTGCGTCCGCGCGACATCCAGGCCGTCGCCCGCCGCGTGTTTCGCCCCGAGAATCTGGCCGTGACCGTGGTCGGCGCCCTCAGCCCGACGCAGTCCCGCAAGGTCGAGAAGATCGTCCGCGGGTTTCGATAGTCATGGGGACCCTGGGAGGGTCCCCAAACCCCCCCGCGATGGATCTCGCCGGGCAGAGCCCGTCGAGCTTCCACGCGATCTAGTCGCGACCGCGCGATCTAGTCGCGACCGCGCGATCTAGTCGCGACGGTCTGGTCGGATCCGGCCGTATGGTCAGACTACTTGGCCTTCTTCTTGCCCGCGCCGGCGGGCGTGACGTCCACCGCCAGCGCGAGGGTCTCCTTGACCGGCTTGCAGGCCTGCTCCTGGCAGATCACGAAGCGCGCCTCGGCGGCGATGCTCTGCTTGCCGGCCTCGGTCGCGGAGATGGGGATGTCGAAGCGCGCGCTGTCGACGGTGGCCGCGGCCAGGTCGGCGCGGGTCAGCTTGGCCTTTTTCACCGACAGGCCCGCCGACGGGGTCAGCGCCAGGGTGATCGGCGCCTCGCCGTTGACGTGCCAGCCGGCCTTGGCCTTGATGGTCAGGCTGGCCGTGGCGGTCGCGCCGACGGTCACCTTGGGCGTCGACTGGGTGATCTCGTAGAGCGCGTCGGCGGCTCGGGCGGCGCCCGTTCCCGCAGCGACGGCCCCGGTCACGATCGATACCGCCAGAAGAAATCGGTTCATCGGTTGGGCCTCGCGCCTCAGCGTAGCACGTCACCCCTCCGAGCCTCCGCCGGCTACGCAGACTGGCTCCGGGTCGGGAGGGTAGCTTGGTCCATCGCGTCATGTAGGGACTTGACCGGAGAGGTATGTGGATGTAGGTTTAACCCAAATCATGAATACGAAACGGATTTGGAGACGGGACCTCGAGGAGAAGCGGGGGCTCGGTCGGGTGCCCGCCGACTTCTATGCCGTCGAGCTGTCCGAGGGTGGTCGCTATCTGCGGCGGATCACCAACATGTCGGGCGACGGCCTGTTGCTGCAGAGCCCGCTGGCCGATGAACAGCCGGGGCAGGTGATCCATCTGGAGCTCCCACGCCAGCGCGGCGAGAGCCCGCTACGCGTTCAGGGCGAAGTGGTCTACGTAACCGATAGCGGTCAGGTCGGCGTGCACGTGACGTCGACCCGGTTGCCGGTCGAGGGTCTCGGCGGACGCGAAGCACTTTAGCCAAGCGCCTTCGTACGTTACACTCGCGACATGGCCCTCATCGACAAGCCGGAACGCGCGCGACAGCTCGCGCGGGCCATCGCGTCGGACCTCTCGATGTATCACGAGAAGAAAATCATCGAGGGGATCGAACGGGACTCCCTCTTCGACCTCATGCGCGACGAGATCGAAGAGGGGCGGGCGCTGTACAAGACCCGGGTGACCCCCGAGATCTACGGCCAGGGGATCTACGACCGCGCGCTGGTCGACATGCTCCTCAAGGCGCGGGGCAACGTCAAGTCGAAGATCTGGTGAGGTGACGGCCCCGCGGCGGTTCGTCGTCGCGCAGGCGGCGGTCGGGCAGCGGCTGGATCTTTTTTTGGCGCAGCAGATCGCATCGGTGTCGCGGTCGCAGCTGGCGCGGCAGATCGGGCAGGCGGCGGTCACGGTGAACGGCGAGGCGGGGGCGCCCTCGCGCAAGCTGCGGGCCGGCGACGTGGTCACCTGGGAGGCGCCGCCGGCGGTCGCGACCGAGATCGCGGCCGAAGCGATGCCGCTGAGCGTCGTCCACGAGGACCGCTGGCTGGTGGTGATCGACAAGCCGGCCGGGCTGGTGGTGCACCCGGCGCCGGGGCACGAGGCGGGGACGCTGGTGAACGCGCTCCTCGCGCACTGCCGCGATCTGCGCGGCATCGGCGGCGAGCTGCGTCCCGGGATCGTGCACCGGATCGACAAGGACACCTCGGGCCTGCTGGTGGTGGCCAAGGACGACGCGACGATGAACACGCTGGCGGCGGCGTTCAAGGCCCACACGATCGAGCGGGTGTACGACGCGCTCGTGGTGGGCAAGCCGCCCGGGCCGGACGGGCGGATCGACACGCTCTACGGCCGCGATCCGCGCGAGCGCAAGAAGTTCTCCAGCCGGGTCCGCACCGGCAAGCGCGCCGTCACCAACTGGCGGGTGGTCGAGCGGTTCGCAGGGGCGGCCCGGATCGAGGCGCGCCTCGAAACCGGGCGCACCCACCAGGTGCGGGTGCATCTGGCGGCGCTCGGCTGCGCGCTGCTGGGCGATCGCACCTATGGAAATCCGCCGCGCGACAGCAAGGTGCGCGCGATCGGCGAGAGGCTGGGGCGGCAGGCGCTGCATGCGCGGGTGCTGGGGTTCGTCCACCCGGCGACCGGTGAGCGGATGACGTTCGCTTCGGACCCGCCGCCCGATCTGCAGGCTGCGCTGGCGGCGCTGCGGGCCCTGTAGGATCCCCCCATGCGGCTGACCCATTTTCGTGAATCGCCCGCGACGCGAGCACCGGATGGTGAGCCGGGGTCGTCGGGCGCCCACGGCTGGGAGCTGCCGCTGCTGGTTTCTCCTCTGCTCGAAGCGCCCTTCGTTCACGGGTTCACCACCCGGGCGGGCGGCGTCAGCGCGCCGCCGTTCGACGCGCTCAATCTGGGCGGCAAGTGGGGCGACGATCCGGCCAACGTCGTCGAGAATCGGCGTCGGCTGGCGCGCGCGTTGGGGGGCCGCCTGGTGGTGGCGCGGCAGGTGCATGGGGCGGCGATCGCGCGCGTGCGCGCCGGCGATCCGACCGCGGCGATCGCGCGCGTCGAGGCCGACGGGCTCTGTTCGGACGCGGCCGGCGTAACGCTGGGGATCTTCGTGGCCGATTGCATTCCGGCGCTGCTCGTCGATCCGAAGACCGGCGCCTTCGCGGCGGTGCATGCGGGCTGGCGCGGGACGGTGGCGGGCGTGCTGCCGGCGGCGGTGACGGCGTTGGCGAGGGAATTCGGCGCGCGTCCGGGCGATCTGCAGGTGGCGCTCGGTCCGGCGATCGGGCCCTGCTGCTTCGAGGTGGGCGACGAGGTGACGGCGGCCTTCCTGGCGCAGTTTGCCGACGCGCGTGAGCGCGGCGTGGTCGTGCCGTCCCCACGCGGCGCGCCCGGAAAGTCCCACGTCGACCTCAAGGCGGCCAACCGGCTGCTGCTGGAGCGGGCCGGCGTCGCGCCGGACGCCATCGACGCCGGTCCCGAGTGCACGCACTGCGACCGGGCGCGCTTCTTTTCGTTTCGCCGCGATGGCAGCGCGACCGGCCAGCAGATGGGCGTGATCGGCCGGCCGGCGTGATTGACCGATCGGGTGCTTGAAGGCGTGACGGCCAGACTGTAACGTGAACGTCGTTGGCCGGCACGATCCTCCGCTGCTACACGTTCCTGGATGCTCTGCAGCCGCAGCTGGCGAGCTTCATGGGGAAGACCGCGCGTGGCTTTCTGCCGGTGCCGGGGCAGGCGTCGCTGTTCGTCGAGATTGCGCCGGGGATCGCCATCAACCGCGTGACCGATGTGGCGCTCAAGGCCACCCGGGTGGTGCCGGCGATCCAGATCGTCGAGCGGGCCTACGGCCTGCTGGAGGTCCACGCCGACGATCAGGGGGAGGTGCGCGACGCGGGCGCGGCGATCCTGCGCCACCTCGAGGTGCGCGAAGAGGACCGGATCAAGCCAACCGTGATGACCAACCAGATCATCCGGGCGGTCGAGCCGTACCAGACGCAGCTCATCAACCGCAGCTCGCAGGGGATGATGATCCTGCCGGGGCAGTCGCTGTTCATCCTCGAGACCGAACCGGCCGGCTACGTCGCGTTCGCGGCCAACGAGGCCGAGAAGACGGCGCAGGTATCGCTGGTCCAGGTTCAGCCGTACGGGGCGTTCGGGCGCCTGTGGCTCTCGGGACCGGAGGCGGAGATAGACGCGGCGGCCAAGGCGGCGATCGCCGCGGTCGAAGGGCTGACGGGCAAGAGTAGCGAAAAGTTCGTCGATAGATAAATCCAACCAGGACAGACAAGAGAGGCGAGGTCATGGCAGACGCGCTCGGAATGATTGAAACCAAAGGTTTCGTGGCGATGGTCGAGGCGGCAGACGCCATGGTCAAAGCGGCGAAGGTGGAGCTCGTCGGCTTCGAGAAGATCGGGGGCGGCTTCGTCACCGCGATCGTGCGCGGCGACGTCGCGGCGGTCAAAGCCGCCACCGAGGCCGGGCAGCGCGCGGCGGAGCGGGTCGGCGAGATGGTCGCCGTCCACATCATCCCGCGGCCACACGTCAACGTGGATCAGGTCCTGCCGCTCGGGCGCACCGGCAACACGCAGGGGTGAGCCCAGGCGCGGCAGGCGAAAGCGCGCCGAAACCCCGGCGCTCGCTGCGGCGCCCGCTGATCTTGGCGGGCGCCCTGGCGTTCTTGATCGGCCTCGCGTTCCTGGTCGCGCGCCCGGCGGTGCCGGACCCGACGACCAATCCGTACGCGGGCAAGCGCGGCGGCTCGCTCGATCGGTCGGCCGGGCTGCTCATCCGCTATCGGCGCGGCGACGAGGTGCGTTCGGTCGACCCGCAGACCGTCCTGCGCGCGGGGGACGGGATCGAGCTCAAGGTGCGCGGCGAGCGGGTCAGTTACCTCGAGGTCCGCCTACGCGACGGCGAGGGGACGCCCCAGACGATCTTCCCGGCTCCCACGGCGGCCCCCCTGAGCGCGCGGGTCTCGCCGGGCGACCGGCTGCCGGTGACGCCGGTGGTCGGCCCCGGTGGCGGCAAGCTGGTCTTGACGGCGCTGTTCTCCGACGAAGCGCGTCCGGTGGGCGCCCCGCCCGATCCCGACAACCTCACGGTCACCGCGGTCATCGCCAAGGAGTAGCGCTTCGGCCGTCGCGATCAGCGCGGGCGCAGGATCTGCGCTACGAAGGCGGGCCGTAGATAGAAGCCGTGCTTGCCGACGCGGGTGGCGCGGCCTTCGGCGTCGTAGGCGTCTCGCAGGTCGGTGGCATCGCGGCCCTTGGGCCGCACCTGGAGGACGACGCCCAGGTGGCCGGTGATTTCAGCGGCCCGGCCGCGTCGGTAGTACTCCCGCACGAAGAGATCGAAGTCGTCGCGCAGCGCGCGCTCCTCGACGGTGTCGGGCGACCAGAGCCGGACGGCGGCCACCCGTCGCTCGCCGACCGATCGCGCACCTTCCGGCACGGCCAGGGTCACGAACAGCACGCGCGCCAGCTTCTGGCGGACGTAGCTGGATTCCCAGGACTCGGCGGCGATTGCGACCGGATCGATCTGGCAGATGGCGGTCGATTCCAGCGGCTCCAGCGATTCCCGCACCGGGACGGTCTTGAGCTCGATGCCGAGCGCCGCGAAATCGGGCCCGCGCGCGCCGCCCACCGCGACGCCCAGCTCGTGCTCGAGGATCTGACCCGACCAGCCCTTGGTGCGGACCTGGCCGACCGGCACCGGCAGGCCCAGCCCGTCGGCCAGCTCGGAGAGCTCGACGCCGACCAGCGCGCGCGCGTGTGCCAGCAGATCGTCGAGCGTCTCCATCACCTGACCCTGAGCGAAATTCGGGTTAACGTCTAGCGCAAGGTGGACGTGGACGAGGCGCGCATCCAGGAGATCGTCGATCGGGTGCTGGCCCGCGTGGGCGGGATGCCAGAGACGCCGCTCGAGGCGGTGAGGAGCCCGCCGCCGGGATTCACGCCGCCGCCCGCACCACCGCGCCACCGCGACGCCGACGTGCCGCGCGGCCGCCGCGGGGTCTTCCCCGACGTCGAGAGCGCCGTGCGGGCGGCGCGCGCCGCCCACGAGGCCAATGAGGCGGCGCCGCTCGAGTCTCGCAAGCGCTGGGTGGCCGCCATGCGCGACACCGCGCGCGCCCACGTCGCCGAGCTGGCGCGGTACGCGGTGGTCGAGACCGGCTACGGGCGCGTCGACGACAAGATCGCCAAGAACCGACTCTGCATCGACAAGACGCCCGGCACCGAGATGCTGGCGCCGATCGCCTTTTCGGGGGACGACGGGCTCACCATCGTCGAGCGCGCCGGCTACGGCGTCATCGGATCGATCACGCCCACCACCAACCCGACCGAGACCGTCCTCAACAACGGCATCGGCATGGTCGCGGGCGGCAACGCCGTGGTGTTCAACGCGCACCCCTACGCGGCGCGGACGTCCGCGTATCTGGTGCATTTGCTCAACGAGGCGATTGTCGCGGCGGGCGGGCCGGAGACGCTGCTCACCTGCGTCGAGCGGCCGACCATCGAGAGCGCGGAGGCGCTCATGCGCCACCCGGGCGTGCGGCTGGTGGTCGTCACCGGCGGTCCCGGCGTGGTCAAGGCGGCGATGGGGAGCGGCAAGAAGGTGATCGCCGCCGGTCCCGGCAATCCGCCCGCGGTCGTCGACGAGACGGCCGATCTCGGCCTCGCGGCCGCTGGCATCGTGCTGGGCGCCTCGATCGACAACAACATCATTTGCACCGCGGAAAAGGAGATCGTCGCCGTCGCCTCGATCGCGGACGCGCTCAAGGAGCGCCTCGGCCAGGCCGGCTGCCTGGTCTTGAACGACCGGCAGGTCAAAGCGATCGAGAAGGTGGTGCTTCACCCGGGCGCGGGCGGCGGCGTTCACCCGAACAAGGACTTCGTCGGCAAGAACGCGGGCGTCATCGCGCGGCAGATCGGCGTACAGGCGGGCGACGAGCTGCGCCTGCTGGTCGCGGAGGTCGACGAGCAACACCCGTTCGTGCAGCTCGAGATGCTGATGCCGGTCCTGCCGCTGGTGCGGGCGCCCGACGCCACCGAGGCGATCGCGATGGCCAAGCGGGTCGAGCACGGGTTCTGCCACACGGCCGTGATGTACTCGCGCAACATCGCGCACCTGCACGCCATGGCGCGCACGATCAACACCTCCATCTTCGTGAAGAACGCCTCGAACCTGGCGGGCCTGGGTCTGGGCGGCGAGGGTTACACCTCGTTCACCATCGCGTCGCCGACGGGCGAGGGGCTGACCACCGTCCGCAACTTCACCCGCGAGCGGCGCTGCACGCTCAAGGAATACTTCCGGATCGTCTGATGTCCGAGGCGCTGGCCCTCATCGAGCTTCACTCCATCGCCCGCGGCCACCGGGTGGCGGACGCGATGCTCAAGCGCGCGCCGGTGACGCTGCTGCGCGCCGACTGGGTGAGCCCCGGCAAGTTCCTGGTGCTGGTCGAGGGGGAGCTGGCGGCCGTCGAAGAGTCCTTCCGGGTGGGCGTCGACATCGGCGGCGATCGCGTGGTCGACCGGCTGTTCTTGCCGCAGCCCCACGCCGCGCTCTGGGAGGCGCTGGCCGGCGAGACGAACGCGACCGCCGAGATCGAGTCGCTGGGGATCGTGGAGACCACTACCGTGGCCGCGACGCTGCTCGGCGCCGACGCCGCCGCCAAGGCCGCCGCCGTGCGCCTGGTCGAGCTGCAGCTGGCCCGCGGTATCGGCGGCAAGGCCTTCTTCACGCTCACCGGCCCGCTGGCCGACGTCGAAGCGGCGGTCGAGGCGGCGGTCGGCGCCCTGGCCGCGGCGCTGATCCATGGCACCGAGATCATCGCGGCCCCCCACGCCGATCTGGCCGGCAAGCTGCGGTGAAAACGCTCCCGGTTTCCGAGAACCGGTGACCGGGACGCGGTCGCCGCTTACCCGGTTGAAGTCCGGGGCGAGTCGCGGTAGCAACATCGCATGAGCAACCGCGTGTTCAACTTCAGCGCAGGGCCGGCCATGCTGCCGACCGAGGTTTTGGAAGCGTCCGCCAAGGCCCTGATCGATTTCCAGGGCAAGGGCTTCGGTATCGCCGAGTGCAGCCACCGCGGCAAGGAATTCGACGGCGTCCTCGACGAGGCGATCGATCGCTGCCGCAAGCTGCTCTCGATCCCCGACACCCACGACGTGCTGTTCCTGCAGGGCGGGGCCACCCAGCTCTTCAACACCATTCCGATGAACTTCCTGAGCGGGACGGCCGACTACGTCGTGAGCGGCGAATGGTCGAAGAAGGCCGCCTCCGCCGCGCAGGCCGCGTACGGCGAGAAGATCCGGGTCATCGCAACGAGCGAAGAGACCAAGTTCGATCGGCCGCCCGTCGGCTGGAAGGCCGATCCGGCGGCCGCCTACCTGCACGTTTGCTCGAACGAGACGGTGCACGGTCATCGTCTGGCCGAGTGGCCCGAGCACCCGAATCTGGTGGTCGACGCCAGCTCCGAGATGATGTCCCGCCCGCACCCGGTGTCGCGCAGCGCGCTGGTCTACGCCGGCGCGCAGAAGAACCTGGGCCCGGCTGGCGTGGTGGTGGCGATCGTCCGCAAGGATCTCTACCCGCGTATCGCCAAGAGCGTCCCCAAGATCTTCAGCTTCCAGGCGCTGGCCGAGGCCAAGAGCTGCCTCAACACGCCGCCGACGTTCGGGATCTACTTCCTGCTCGAGACCTTCCGCTGGCTGGAGGCCCAGGGCGGCCTCGGGGCCATCGAGAAGCGCAACACCGAGAAGGCCACCTTGGTCTATGAAGCCATCGACGGGTCGGGCGGCTTTTACAAAGGTACCGTCGCCGACAAGAGCGCGCGCAGCCACATGAACGTGACCTTTCTGCTCCCCAGCGAGGAGCTCACCGACAAGTTCGTCAAGGACGCCGCCAAGAACGGCATGGTGGCGCTCAAGGGCTACCGCACCGTGGGCGGCATCCGCGCGTCGATCTACAACGCCATGCCCGTCGCCGGCGCCAAGGCCCTGGCCGACTTCATGGGGACCTTCGCGAAGAGCGCGGCCTGACCGCTACTCGGTCCTGCGGAACTTCTGCGGGCCGAGGCCGAACTTCTTGATCCAGCGCCAGACGGCGGCGCGGTGCTTGCCGAGCTCGCGCGAGACGTCGGCGACGTTGCCTTCGTAGCGGCGCAGCAGCTCTTCGAGCTGCGCCGGCGTGGGCGAGGGGCCGACCGCCCGGCGCGCGCCTGGCGCCGCCGGCACGGCGATGGTGCGCGCGATCGGCTCGGGGAGATCGCGGATCGCGATCGGCTTGGTCCCGCCGGTGAGCACCGCAGCGGTGGAGACGATCTTCTCCAGCTCGCGCACGTTGAGCGGCCAGGTGTGCAGCGCCAGCGCCCGAAACGCCGGCTGATCGAATACTGCGGGGACCCTGGGAGGGTCCCCGCGCCCCCCCGCGACGGACTCCGCCGGGCCGAGCCCGGCTCCGTCCACGCGATCTGACCCCCTTCCCAGAAAATGCGCCGCCAACGCGCCCAGGTCTTCGATCCGGTTGCGCAGCGGCGGCAGGAAGATCGGCGCCGCGCCCAGGCGGGCCACGATGTCGTCGCGCAGCCCGCCCGGCCCTTTGCCCGGGCCGCCGGCGGTGCGGTTGGTGGCGGCGAGGATGCGCACGTCCATCCGCCGGGGCCGGGTGGAGCCGAGTGGCGTCAGCTCGCGGTCCTGCAAAAAGCGCAGGATCTTGATCTGCGCCTCGGGCGTCATCTCGCCGATCTCGTCGAGGAACAGCGTCCCCCCTTCGGCCTCCTCGATGAGCCCCGCCTTGGCCTGGTGGGCCGTCGAGTGCGCGCCCTGGCGGTACCCGAACAGCTCGCTCTCCACCAGATCGCGCGGGATCGCCGCGCAGTTGATGGCCATGAAGTGTCCCTTGCGTCCGCTGGCGGCGTGCACCGCGCGCGCGTAGACCTCCTTGCCGACCCCCGTCTCGCCGACGATGAGGAGCTCGCCCTCCGAGGCGGCCAGCCGGCGCAGCCGATCGCAGGCGACGGCCAGCGTCGGCGACGCCGTCGCCACCGGCCCGAGCGGCGTCACCAGCTCCGCCTTGATCGCTTCCAGCTCGATGTGCGACACCATCCGGAAGACGGCGATGTGGTTGCCGAAGAAGACCAGCGCCCCGTCGCGCAGGCGCACCTTTCCCTCGGTGCGCAGGTTGTCGACCCAGGTGCCGTTCTTGCTGCCGAGATCCTCGATGTCGTAGCCGCCGGCGCCGCGCGCGATGCGGGCGTGTCGTCCCGAGACCAGCCCGTCGTCGAGGACCGCGACGTTGGCCAGGACCGGCAGGCCCTCGGCGCGGCGGCCCACGGTGAGCTCGTCGCCGATGATCTGCAGCCGGGTACGTGCCGGCAGCGCCGGGCGCTCGGCGCTGCCGACCACCAGGAGCACCGCGCGGTCCTTCTGCTCGCCCGGCGAAAGCGGCGATTGGACCGCTGTCAGCGTCTGTTCCGCGCGGTCAGCCATGTCTAGACACTAACACCCGCGCGCCGGACTGGCTTCCGCCATGCGCAAGCGGGGCCGGTCGAGCTGTCCCGCGCCTCACTCGCAGGCGAGGCGCGCCAGCTCGGGCGCGCTCAAGGTCAGCGTGACCCCGTCGCCGAGCTGGCCGCTGGTGTCGGCGCCCCAGCAGGTAACCGTTCCGTCGCTGGCGGCGGCGCAGCTGTGCGCGGCGCCGGCCGAAACGACGCCGCTGGCGCCCGCCACCGCGACCGGCAGGGCCCGGTCGGCGGTCGTGCCGTCGCCGAGCTGGCCGTTCTCGTTGGCGCCCCAGCAGTCGATGGTGCGGTCCGCCAGCTCGGCGCAGGTGTGCGCGCCACCGGCGGTGATCAGCACGGCCGGCGCGACCTGCACCGCCAGCGCGGGCGCGGCAATGTCGGGCCCGGCTGCGCCCGTTCCAAGCTGCCCGCGGTCGTTCGCCCCCCAGCAGAAGACGTCGCCGGCGGGATCGAGGACGCAGGTGTGCTCGCCGCCGGCGGAGAGCGACGACACGGTCGCGCCCCCAGGCATCGCGATCGCCGTCGGCAGCGGTTGGTCGGTCGAGGTGCCGTCGCCGAGCTCGCCGTGGTCACCCCGTCCCCAGCACCAGAGCCGCCCGCCCACGTCGACGGCGCAGGTATGGCCGCCGCCGGCCGCGACGGCGAGGGCCCGCGTCGGGGTGGCGCCGCCACCGAGCGACACGATCGCGGGCGTCGCGCGCGAGGTGGTGGTGCCGTCGCCGAGCTGGCCGTAGGTGTTGTCTCCGAAGCAGAGGATCTGCCCGCCCAGCCCGTCGGCCGGCGAGACCAGCACGCAGGTGTGCGCGTCGCCGGCGGTCACCCCGCTGGCTTCGGTCTGACCGCTCGGCAGCGCGACCTGCACCGGGAAGGCGGTGTCGAGGAGGTGGCCGGGGCCGAGTTGGCCGCTGCTGCCGCGCCCCCAGCACCACAGGCCCGCCGACGCATCGATCGCGCAGGTGTGAAGCGCGCCGGCCGCGATCGCCTCGGGCAGGATCGGCATCTTGATGGGGGCCGGCGTCGCCCGATCGGTGTTGCTGTTGTCGCCGAGCTGCCCGGCTTGATCGGATCCCCAGCAAACGAACGCCGGCGGGACCGGGAGCCCGGCCTGGCTGGAGGCTCGGGTCACCGCGCAGCTGTGCCCGCCGCCCGCGGCCGTCCCGGTCGCGACCACCGGGACGGTGATCGGGCGGGGCTCGACGACGTCGTTGCCCATCGCGAGCTGCCCGTAGTGGTCGTCGCCCCAGCAGAAGACGGCGCCGTCGCTGGTCTCCGCGCAGGAGAACGTCGCGCCGGCCGCCACCAGCTTGCCGTTGCTGAGGCCGTTGACCGGCTCGGGGGCGGGCAGGCTGCTCATCGAGCCTTCGCCGAGCTGGCCGGCGCTGTTCTGTCCCCAGCAGCGGACCTCG
>OCTA010003875.1_pt1 | contig 13225 bp, 6 predicted proteins | sample 1538991 | NCBI WGS metagenome assembly OCTA01 (sample SAMEA3539302, study PRJEB22396) | soil metagenome | biome: tundra; feature: field; material: soil | place: USA | collected 2010-05 | depth 0.15 m
TCACGTACGGTTCTACCAGGGGCTGGGGGTGAAACTCCCCCGGCCTACTAACCTGTTGTGTTGCAGAATGGAATTCGGGTAACACCCTGGGCATGATCGTGAGCCCTCTGATCGGGACGCCTGACCATGCAGAACTGGCACCGGCAGTTTCTCGGACGCACCCAGATGCCCCCGACGCTGAGCTTGTTCGTGATCAACGAGTTCTTCACGTTGAACAAATCCGAACTGCAGGCAGTTCTGTCCCGATATGGCGTGGATATGCGGCTCGGCACGGCGTTACAAATCGGCTTCTTGAAGATGTGTGGCCGTACGCTCGATAAGTTTCAACATGTACCCGCCGCCGTTCTCGAGCACTTGAACGCCCAAGTCGGAGGTTCGCCACCCGACCTGGCTACGTTGCGCGCTTTCTACTCCAATGCGCCGCGCGTTCTATATCGACACCAGCAGATCGCGCTCGACACCTTGGGTCTGGTCCGATTCGAAGCGGAGGCTGACTCACCGCGTGTTCTCGACGCCATCTGCGACAAGGCGCGCGCCGGCCTCGATTCCGACAAACTCCTGACGGAGACGCGCGTCATTCTCTACGAACGGTACTTCGTGTTGCCCGCGCCGCGAGCCGTGGGCGAGCTCACCAAACGGGCGCGCGACACGGTCGAGCACGATGTCGCTGTCGCGATCGAGCGAGCGATTTCCCCCGCCACGCGAGCACGCTGGGTGGAACAATTATTCGAGTCGCGCGCGGATGGCATGCCGTGCATTGAGTTCCTGCAAGAGCCGCCGGGGTCACTCAACCCAAGCAACATCACGCGCGAGGCCGAGAAGGTCGGTACCCTGCTCGACATGAAAGTTGCTGACATGCCCGATCTGCCGGGTACGGAAAAGTATTGGCAGATGTATGCAGCAAAGATGCGCAATCAGCGGCCATCCCGGATTGCGCAACGCAAGGAGCCACGGCGCAGTATCGAACTGGTAGGTTTCTTGCGCCACTCGCTCACCGATCACACGGATACGCTGATCCGGATGGTCGATCGGCGCGTATCACAGTTATGGGGACGCGCGAGCAAGAAGGCAAAGATGGATCAAGGCGCTTTGCCCGCACTGACCGTGTTGGTCGCGGGCATCCGTCAGGCGATCAACAACCAAGAGCAATCGAAGGATGTTCGCCTCGATGCCATCGTCGATCTCATGCGCCGCTACGATGCCGGAGAGTTGAAACCGCTGAGTATCGCCGCCCGACAGCGAGCGCTGCTCGTGAAGCAGATTCAACAAATTCGACCGCTGTTGAAGAGTCTCGTCGGGCTCGACCTCAAGGCCGATGAAGCCTCGCAATGGCCGGCACTTATCGTCGCCTGGAAGGATGCGTATGCACGGGGTGTGGATGGCTTGACGAAAACAATGGCGCCGCCTAAGTCGCAGGCATGGACGACGCTCCTCGAGGAGCCAAACACCAACCCGCGCAATGCTGCCGAGGTTCAGCTGCTTTGGGAGCTGCGGCAAGCGTTGCGGCGCCGTGCCGTCCACGTGTCGACGAGTTTATCGTTCCAATCGCGTGAAGCGATGCTCGATTCGCACGGCTCGACGATCACCGCGCCACGCAGCGACTACCCCGTCAACCCGCTGCTCCAAGAGTTGATTGGGGAAATCGAGGACGGCCTCGAGCGTGTCAGCGAGGCCGTCAAGCGCGGGGAACTGCGGCTTGACGGCGCCAAAGTCAAGGTGCGGCGCCTCGCCGCGCAGAGGACGGCGCCCGAATTAAAGGATATCCGCCGCGAATTGTACAAGGCCTACCCGCGGGTGCAGTTCCCGGACCTCATCATGGCGGTCGATGCGGAGACTCATTTTAGTGCCGAAATCCTCGGCAGACCGGCGGACAACGACATCGAGCTGCTACACATATACGCGGGGATTTTAGGTCAAGCGATGGATTTGAGCGCCAACCGGTTGAGTCTCATGGTGGGACTCTCCCCAGAAGGCCTCGCGCACGCGATGCATTTGCTCGAGGACCCATCGCCATTAACGCGGGCCAATGAGGCGATTCTCACGTTCATGCATTCGCATGCCATTGCACGCACGTGGGGGAACCCTTTCGATTGCGCCGCCGATGCGATGAGCCTCGATATGCCGGAGTATATTTGGTACACGAGCCCGGATCCGCGGCGCCGCGTGGCTGGCGCTGCGACCTATGTCCATACGCACGGTTGGCAGGGTATCTTCAGCGATCGGTCCATCATGATCACGCAGCGCCAGCCGGGCCCGGCGATCGACGGAATCCTCGGTCAGGAACTCTCGCAGATCGCTCGGGTATACACCGACACGCACGGCTTCTCCGCCTACGGCGGGAGTCTCGGTTGGGTCGTGGGAATTCTTATGTGTCCGCGGCTTAAGAACTTCAACGATCGGCGGCTGCACGTGCCGACTGGCGGCAAAATCCGAATACCCGAGAACCTCAAGGAGGTAGTACTCGCCGACATTTCCTTGAAGTCCATTGAGAAAGGCTGGGCGGGTCACGTCAAGGTCGCCGATGCCGTGATGAGTGGACGGCTGTCGGCAACGACCGCGATTGAACTGCAGGGAGCCGCCCGCCACGGCGATGCGAGTTTCCGCGCCGGGCACGCGCACGGTTTGCTGCTCAGAACGAATGATCTACTGCGCTCCTATACAGACACGGACTATCGACGCGAGAAGCTGCGGTACTTGAACCACAACGAACGAACGCATCAACTGCAACGACAGATTCGCCACGCAGGCTCGGGGTTTACGCGTGGTAAACGCCTAGAAGAGCTCGGCGCCCAGTCCCACTACCTCGCGCTCTGCACAAATCTCGTGATGGCGTATAACACGAGCCATCTGCAGCGCGCACTCGATGCCTGGAAAAGGCAATCCGGCGGCGAGGTCGACGCGAAACTGCTACGATTCATCTCGCCGATGGGCTTTGAACATATCAATTTCAACGGGGTGATCGTGTTTCTGTTTGATCATTACCGAACCCAGTTGCTCGCGCCGCGATGGGGCGTTCGGGGACGGCGCAGCGGCGTGGTTCAGCCGATCCGGCCCAGTTCCGCCGAACGCTAGACACTAGGAACGAGTCGCGTTACTATTGGCAAGTCTATGGCAGCCAAAAAACTTCGTCCCGTGCACCCTGGCGACATCCTGCGCAACGACTTTCTCGAACCGTTTGGCCTCACGGCCTATCGCTTGGCCAAGGAACTCGGCGTGTCGCGGCCGACCGTGAACCAGCTTGTTGCACGGCGTCGTTCGGTTACCGCGGAAATGGCCTTGAGGCTCGCGCGATATTTCGGGACGAGTGCTCAGGTGTGGCAAAACCTCCAGGCGCAATACGATCTGGAGGTCGCCACGACGAAGATCGGCAAGACCGTGAATCAGAAGATTCGACCGCGTTCGACCGCCGACGGGGTGGCCGTCGCAGCCATTCCAGGTGAGTCATGGCGCCGCCGGGCCGGTGGGACAGAAGTTCCTTGATGAAACCTTGCACGGTCCATTCGGTCATGTATCGCCGCAAATCGCGATGATCTTGGAGCGCGACGGATTGAATGACGCCGCGAACAAGAACCGTAATCGCAAGCCGACGTGGAATGGCCACGTAGGCCCGATACAACCACTCGCGCGCAGCCTGCTCCAACCGGCCCCGAGACAAAGTCGCGTTTGTGCGGGAACGCAAATGTTCCGTGAGCCGCTGTTCGATGACCGAATCGAACTCGCGCAATCCCCATTGTTGGATGGCCCACCGCTGATGTTCAAACCGTGTCCGTCGGCGCCGATACAGCGTTCTCAGTGTCGCTATATCTGGAACCGGCTGTCTAAATTGACGGCCGAGATGGCGCAAGACCGCGGCCGGCACATACTCCAACGATCGTAATGTCGTGCCGGTCATGCCGAGGAAGCCGAGTTGCAGGGCGGCACCGATCCAGTGTCGCGATCGGAAAGCCTTGCGGATCGCGCGCCGGTCGCGAGCATTGAGCGTAAACCATTGTCGCAACAAGAAATCGGGTAGAGATTTCGGGAAATCGTTCCTGCCGACATACGTCGATTGAAATGCGCGCATGGGGAGCCCTCACTGGGAGAACTCCGGAGAATATCGACCCCACTTGTAATGCGTCCAAGGAGAAAATTATCCACAGGAAAGCGTTACTTTTGGCGAGTTTCGGTAAACACCCCTCATATGGTATTAATATTGAACTACCTTGTCACGTTTCGGAAAAGCTGAGACGGCGCAACTCCGAGACTCGCGGTGCATTTCCGCTGCTTATCGAGCAGTTGCACGACCGTGCGAACCTGTAACAGTGAAATTTGTCCATGGCCAAACAGCGCAAGCAAGCAGTAAGCGCCGGCTCGCGGCCGCCCAAACGCGATGCCCGTAGCCTGCGATTGGAGACTTACCGCTCCGAGGTCGAGGCGATCATTCTCGCCCGTCAGAACCCACAGACCGGCTTGTTGCCTGCCAGCACGGCCCTGACCGTGCACGGCGATTACACCCATGCTTGGGTGCGCGATAACGTCTATAGCATTCAGTCGATCTGGGCACTGGCGCTGGCGTATCGCCGACAGGACGTCGCGCGGGCCGCGCCGCTGGAGCAGGCCACGACCCAGTTAATGCGTGGCCTGTTGGCGTCGATGATGAGGCAGGCTCACAAAGTCGAGCGCTTCAAGCATACGCAGGACCCGCTCGATGCGCTGCACGCCAAGTATGCGACCTCAACCGGCGAGCCGGTGGTCGCTGACTCAGACTGGGGACACCTGCAAATCGATGCAACGGCGCTGTTCCTGTTGATGCTGGCTCGAATGTGCAGCGCTGGCCTGCCCCTGGTTCAGACCTTGGACGAAGTCTGTTTTGTGCAAAACTTGGTGCACTATCTGGCGCGCGCCTATCGTACGCCGGACTTCGGGATCTGGGAGCGTGGCCATAAGCGCAACGAAGGCCGCGCCGAGCTCAATGCCAGTTCGGTCGGCATGGCGAAAGCGGCGCTCGAAGCCGTCGATGGGCTCGTGTTGTTGCCGGGGCAGACCCCAGCGATTCATGTCCAGCCTGACGATGTGGCCTTTGCACGCAAGACGCTCAAGAACCTGTTGCCGCGAGAGTCCGCGTCCAAGGAAACCGATGCTGCGCTGTTGACCGTGGTGGGATTCCCTGCGTTTGCGGTGGAAGAAGCCGATTTGGCCGATCGCACCCGTGCACTCGTGGTCGAGAAGCTTCAGGGGCGCTACGGCTGCAAGCGCTTTCTGAGGGACGGCCACCAGACAGCAGTCGAAGATCCCAGCCGACTCTATTACGAGCCCGGTGAACTCAGCGCGTTCGAACACATCGAGTCAGAGTGGCCGTTATTCTTCGCGTACCTGCTGATCGATGCGCAGATGCGTGGCGATGAGGAGCAGGCCGCGAGCTACCGGGCGAAACTTGAGGGTCTGATGCAGGAGCGCGATGGCCAGCGGCTGTTGCCAGAGCTGTATTTCGTGCCGGCGGAGTTGATCGAACTGGAGCGCAAGAATCCGGGAAGCCAGAGTCGTCAGCCTAACGAAAACGTGCCGCTGGTATGGGCGCAAAGCCTTTATATGGTGGGCGTGCTGCTGCAGGAAGGCTATATCACAGCCGCCGACCTGCGCTTGTTGCAGCCCCCGGCTCGGCGCGAGGTGTGCGTGCAGATAGCCTTACTGGCTGCTGACGAGCTCGTTCGTGCGCGTCTCGCAACGCATGGCATTGCGGCACAGACCGCGAGTGAGCTGGAGCCGTTGCAAATCCGAAGCGCCAATGTGCTGGCGAGCGCCTATGCCGAGCTCGGTCGCAGCGAGGCGCTTGGGTTGACAGGACGTCCGATGCATCGCCTCGGCAGTCTGGTCACAAGCCAGCTGTTCACCTGCGGCGCCGGACATGTCGTCTTCCTGCCGGATTTTCTCGATCGGCGCGGCTTCTATCTTCCCCTCGACAACCGTTTGCTGGTCGATGAGATCAAGGCCGAGCTGGCCTACATCTGCGGTCATTGGCGAGGTGACGGCGAACCCCTGCTGCTGTTGCAAATCACGGAGTCCATGCTCAAAGCGAGCGGCTCGGACGAGCTGTTGGCCTTTCTTGCGGAACTGGCCGGCGGCTCGTCGCAAAACGTTCGAGTCGGGGCTTTGTCGAACCTGCTACCCGTGGTGCGAACCTCCGCCATAGATTGGCTGCAGGATTTGCCCACGATCAAGACACCTGCGTCGCAGGACGCGCAGGCCTTGGCCCTGTCAAATTGGGACGAGGCGGCGACTCGCCCGTTGACCATTGCGCGTGCCACGGCCTTGGAGCGCGAGCGCGACGCGGGCACGCTTCTGGCGCATCTTGCACGCAGCCGCAATCCGTACGAGCAGATTGAGGTACTCGGCCTGTTGTGGCGACGCCATGGGCCGGCGTTCGAGACCGGCCTGGGAGCAACGGTCCGGCAATTGACTGAATCAGTTTATGCTGCAGCCTGCGACTTGCAGCTGTGGGGTGTAGTGCGTCACGCGGCCGGCTGGTTGGGATTGCATGATGAAGCGCTGGAGGATGCGGTGGCGCGCATCGTCGTGCGCCAGAAACGCGTCGCTGTGGGGCGATCCTATGCCGCCGGATCGGTCATCGACGCTCCGCTCACCAACGCCGAGTTGGTCGCGCGGCTGCGGGAGTTTGGTGGCGATGATGTGCGCGTCCTGGTCCTGATCCAGGAAATCTTGCTGCTGTTGGGCACGCTTATCCAGGGCGAAACACGCCTGTTTGCAGGCATGCTCACTTTGCGGCCCTGGTACTTGCTGCAACTGCTCATCGGATGGCTCGCGCGCGAACACGGTGTGTCGCAGGCCGAGGCCTTTGAGCACTTGCTCACCGTGAGTCCTCATGCCGTACTCATTCGCTTGCGGGAGGTCATTGCGAGCGAGGCGGATATGTCCGCCAACTTGGTTCGCTCGCAGCACTGGCATGATTCCGGCAGAAGCGATGCACTGACATGGGTGAGTTTCCCGGCCGGCAATGACCCCGTGCTGGCTGATGCAGAAGGTGGGTGGTTGGTATGGCGCGAGACCGCTGGCGCCATCCTGCGTGTGCCGGAAGACTTCTATGCTCGGACCTGGGAGTTGCTGCGACATACTACAGGGCTGGTCATCGGCGATCAGTTCGATGCTCGCAATCGGCTCGACAGCAACTTGGCGCGTTCGGACATGACCGCATCTGAACGCGGATTTGCGCTGCAAATCGAGGACCTGCTCAACAAGATCCAGGCCCCGGAATACCGGCAGCTGACACTCGAAACGATGCTGGCGCTGTCGGACATTTTTCGTGCAAATCCGAGGCTGCTATTGGATGATCAGCTGGTGATCGACGTGCTCATCGGTGTGGCAGTTCGCCTCGGGTGGGAAGAGGGCCATGAAGCGGGGGCGCCGGATGCCTACATTGAACAGGTGGCCGAGGCGTGGCAAGCCTTCTACGCCAGCCCGCCGCATCGCGTGGCCAATCTGATCATGGCCGCGGTGGCGCTTTTGCTCGTGCCCGCGGCGGAAGCCTCATAAAGCCCATCCCGTCGTGCACACGACGGCATCTCAGCCTCGATGACTTTTCGTTTATTTCACCGAATAGCCACGCCCCTCAAGGCAGCTCACCTGGGCCCGGAAGTAGTCATTGCGTTTTGCCACTGCCATGCCCGGCGCGACGCCACCGCCAGCTACCGTCGGATCAAAGCCCGTTTGCTCGATGGCCCAGCGGTTACATTCAAATCGATCCTGTGCCTGCTGCCGTGGAGCGAAGCAATATTGTCACCGCGGCCTTTGTCTAAAAACGCTATAAAAATAGGGTTGTCGGGACGTGTTACACACCTGGGGGTATGAGCGTAGTTTGACGGCCTAGGTGCCGCCACACTTCGGTGTAAAGTTTGGCGATGTTTCGAATCGCCCGACAGCCGATCGCCATCACGGGGAAATTGTCATGGAGTGGATAGTTCGTCTCGAGTGCAGGGATCAGAACCGTGTCTTGCACGAGCGCGATATCGCCAGGATAGAACGTCCGACAGACATGTTAAGGCCCGACGAACTGGGCTTAAGCTTACTTGACGCAAAGGCCCTGCTGCGCAGCATCCAGTCGAATCTGGTCAAAGATCAGGTGGCAATTCAAGCGGCTGCCCGACGCGTTTGCGCAGTTTGCGGCAAGAACCAGAGAATTAAGGATTACAGGGAACGGCTGCTGCGCTCGCTGTTTGGCGAGATTCTCATCCGATGTCCACGATATGTGGGTTGCGAATGCCGCGAAACCAAGACTCGTGCGGAATGGCCGCTTCAAGGGGCAATGCCTAATAGGCACACACCTGAATTTGTTTACTTGCTGGCAAAGCTGGGGAGCGCCATGCCGTATCGGAAAGTGGTCGCCCTGCTGCGCGAACTCCTACCACTGGGTTCCAGAGAGGTTTCATACGGAAATGTCCGCCGTCGGACGTTGGCGGTAGGAAATGAGTTGGAAAAGCGCGCGACTGATCAGGCGGAGTACGATGAATACGGTCCCGGTCGAAGTGCGGTAATGAGCGCTCGGCAGATTACTGTTGCGTTGGACGGTACGTGGGTACGTGCCAATTGCAGCGCTTCGGGGCGTCAGTTGCATGTCATTGCAGGACGCATTGAGCGCAACGGCCAGCTCGGCAACCGCTTCGCCTGGGTGCCAGAAGCAACTAGAGCGTGCTCTGCGAAGATGATGCGATCGGCGCTGGATGACGACGGCTATACCGATGACACGAAACTGTCGGTGATCGCTGATGGAGCCGGCGGTCTGCCCCGCGTCGTGCAGGATGGAACAAAGCGAACGCTGATCACGAAGCTCGACTGGTTTCACATCAGCATGCGCCTGCGTCACATCGAGCAGATGACGTCGAAGACCGCGGTTCTAATGGCAGACCCCGATACAGAGCGCTGGGTCCGCAGACAGGTCCCGAGGTTGCGCTGGCTAGTCTGGCATGGGCGTTGGATGGAGATCCTTCCGTTGCTAACTCAACTGAGCCGCGCAACAAAACTTGCCATGAGCTCCTCAGACGTCATGGCGCACGATCGCCTACGTCGATTCCGGCGCCACGCCGTGGAACTGCGCCGGTACCTTCGGAACAACAGCCGCGGGTTGATGAACTACGGACTCGCCAGGAGAAGAGGCCAGCGGATTTCAACCGCGCCGGCGGAGTCCGGAATGGGCCATCTGGTCAAAGAGCGCATGGGCCGGGGAAAACCTATTCGCTGGTCTGCGGATGGCGCCAATTCGCTGTTGCAAGTGCGTTGCGCCGTTCTCGATTCCCGACTCGACAAGCTGTTCAGAGAATGGTACCCAAGATTCCAGCGCACCCCGTGGACTATCGAACTTCGTGGACGCGGCCGCGTGGCGTTGGGCGCCTACAAGACGTTTCCTCGCCTGCCGTCTTGTGGCTTGGTACCCCCAGGTGTGTAACACGTCCCGACAGGCTGCCCCCATTCTTTGGTGTTCACGCGCATGTGTGGATGCGGCGGTAGGCGCGCACTCGAGCAGCTCCTTCAGTCCTCCCATGAAGGGCGCGTCAAGGCTTAGCGCGAGGGATCCCGGAAGATCGTCAGCTCATCGACTACTTTCCGGCCTTCCGCGGCGTTGGTTGCGATTTGGAGCGCGTAGAGCAACTCCCGACTATTTTGGACCAAACCAGTCAACACCACGTTACCCTTCTCGATCGACACCTCGACGTGGCGGTCGTAAAAGTTTGGATCTGCATGCAACGCAGCCTTCACCCGCGCGGCCAGTTCGAGGTCGGCCGGCGCAAGCGCTTGCCCAGTGACGGTCGGCGCCGATGAATTGTGTGCGTATGTGCACGCAGTTTCCGCGCTCACTGCAAGCAAGGCCGCCGCCAGAGCGGCGTCAACCATTTTGAATTGGGAATTGAAAAATAACTTCATGACTTGCTCCTTATCGAATCAACGATTTGTCCCGTAAGCGATGCGATGCGCCCGGCATCGACGTCAGCATTTCCTGTCGTGAGCCGCCAGTTTGCGGACAAGACAACCAAATGGTGCAATTGCGCGTACGGTGTTGATCCCGTTTCCAACGTCGAACAGCGACGTCAGCTTTCGAACGATCGCGCGGCCTGCAATGGCACCCAGAACACGTGAGCAGTTTGTGTCCGAAACCATCAACTTACGTTGAGCATCACGTAAGTGGACGAGCTCGGATATCTCCCGATCGACAAGCTCGGCGCCGACTTGCTGTTCCAGATCATCTCCGAACGCTACGAGCGCGGCGCCATCCTCATGAGCAATCGCGCGTTCAAGAACTGGCCGGAAATCTTCAATAACGACACGACGCTCACCTCCGCGCTGCTCGGTCGGCTACTCCATCATGCCGACACGTGCGTCGTCGAAGGCAAGAGCTACAGGGCCAAAGACCACATCCCGGAAGCCTGATGTCGGCAATCTGTAAACCGTGCAATCTCACGCCGCATCGCGGTTACGATCACGGTTTTTAAACCGCCCGAAATCACCTGTGTTGGCGCCGCCGCTAACATATCATGGGTACGCCTTCAGTTGAGCCTGCCAATCGGCCCAGTGGGAGCGAGCCTGCAATTTGAGGCCATCTGAGCCGGAAACGCTCGCGTCCCCGGGAAACAAAGCATTTACGCGCGATTTCTGCAGGATAACGACAGTTTCAGAGCGAACAGGAAATTTCGCAATCTCAGCGGGTTGCGATCGCTGCACTCTATAATTCTCGGCATTTCCTACGGCACTTTCGGCACCAGAATCAAGGGGAGGCCCTTTAGGACGTAGTTAAAAAGAAAAAGGACAGCAACAAAAAGAAATCACAACTACGCGCGGCAACTATTCGCGCCACACCACCCAACACCAGCTCGTTGGTCAGCTCAGAGCCTGTTCGGCGACAGATTTCTGAACCGTATGAGTAATTTCTGTTCGCTGGTGACGGAGCTACCTAGCGCTGAAGTTATAGCTGAAGCGGAATCCGATGGTTCGGGGACGATTGACCGTTACGGCTTTGTAGTACTGTGAGTAATTCGCAAACAGTTGTGCCCTCGTGTCGGTTAGATTCTCTCCGTAGATTTGCACGAGCCACGCGTCCTTCCCGACACCGAACGATCCATCAAGGGTTGTGAAGGCGGGTAGATCATAAGCCGTGGAGTTGCCTTGCAGGTCATGCGTCAGTTGGTCGGTCGTAGAAAGTGAGTGGGATTGATACACCGCGGCGATCTGGCCGAACGCGTCATAGCCGTCGAACGCCAACTCATAGCGCGCACGGATATTGCCCTGCAGGGGAGGCGCCCCGGCGAGGGGGCTGCCAAGTACGCCTCGCAGATCCGGAACCTTCGTGTTGTTGAATGTCTCAAGTATGCTGAAATCGATGGGTGTCCCGTCGGCCCAGAGGAATGGCGCTTGCTTGACCAACTCGCTGTGATTCCAGGCGCCCCCAGCCTCGATGCTGAGTCCGTTCGCGAGGCGGGCCACCAAGGAGGTCTCAACGCCGCGCACCCGGTAGTTACCCCCGTTGATGAATAAGCCCAAGGAGACGATACCGGGCGCACTCAACGAAATCTGTGCATGGTTCCAATCCTCCTGATAGATGGCGCCGTCCCATTGGATGCGCCGATCCCACCACATCGTCTTCAATCCCAACTCGTTGTTAGTGAGGGTGTCGGGCGCGAAGACCAGACCCGGATCCCAACCTTTGTGAAGGTTTGCTTGTGCTTCCCACGAATAGGGACCCGGTGTAAGCGGCGAACCACAGCCGCAACTGGCGGTCCGATTAAAGCCGCCCGCGCGGAAGCCCTGCGACCAGGTGTAGTACAGGAGCGCATCCTCAGTGACTTTCCAGCTGAGATTTGCGCGGCTCCGGAAGCCGGAAAAAGTCCGCTCAAGATGGTCAGCATTGAGATTGATGAAGTCCTGATAGTGCGGCTCGTTCACGCAGGGATTGGGTGCATTCGGAAAATAGATGAGCTGGCACCCGAAACTTCCCACGGTCGAGCCCACCTCCCAGGTCTCGGTCCGGGAATAGCGCGTGCCGGCCGTCAGCGTCAGTTGCTTTGGAATAAGTTCGAAGTCGACGGATGCATAGGCCGCTTTCTGGCTGTAACCGCGCGTGATGTCGTTGAACCAGCCGTCGCCGAGCGGCCGGATGTTGGGATTGTTCGACGTCACAGGGGCGGATACGAACACGTCCGCTGGAGCTGGAGTGTAGTAGCCGGTAGGCGGTCCGATCGGATGGAAGTATGGCAGCGCCGTCAGATAGAAGAAGTCGGTCTGATCCTGAAGCCGGTAGTTCTCATAAAACACGCCGCCGATGCCGCCGATTCGCCAATCATCGGGCGTGCTGAGCCGCAGCTCATGAGTCTGATGAGTGTTCCGCTCAATATCACGCCAGGTCGAGCTGGGCGTGAAACAGCGCGCCGCTGCGGGATTCGGCTGGGTCGAGTTTGAGGTCGGATTTACGCACTGATAGTAGGCCGCGTACGCGTCGCGTGCATAGCTCGTATAGTCCTGTACCTGGTCGATATTGCGCACGAGGTAGGCGCCCGCGTACACGAGCTTCAGGTCACCGATACGACCGTCAATCGTCAGCGCGGTATTCTCAAATCGATCCTTGTTGTATGACGGGTTGAACAGCTGCACGCTGAGATCCGGCTGCGGCTGCCCGAACGAATTCGCCGCCATCTCGGCAAAGACGCCTTCCGCATCGATGCTCTGGTACGACTGCGCAAGTAATGCGCTCCAGTCTTCATCGAGCCGGTACAGCAGCTCTGCGCGAATGCCCTGATAGGTGACCGGATTGATGTCTTTGTCGGCAATATGGAAGTTGTTGATCGCGACGCTGTTGGCGGGAACCTTCCCGCCGAAGTAGTTTACGATTCCGGGGTCCGTATCGGCACGTGCAAAGGTCGCAGGAAGGTTATTGATGTATCCCCCGCGGCGCTCGTCATAGATCACGGCGCGCGCGGCCAGGTGCTCCGCAATGAGCGGAATGTTGACAGTCGCGTCGAAATTGCCGCTCGGCGCACCGTGTGCAGTGGTTGCGCCGCCGGCGTTGACGATTGCTACAGTCACGTCGAGCTTCGGCTTATTCGTGATGTACCGCACGACGCCCGCCTGTGCGCCCGCTCCGAACAACGTGCCTTGTGGGCCTTCCAATATCTCGATGCGGTCGAGATCCGTGGCATAGACATCGAGATTGCGGTTTGGGCGCTGCGCCGATTGCTCATCGAGGTACAGC
>OCTA010003876.1_pt1 | contig 13223 bp, 14 predicted proteins | sample 1538991 | NCBI WGS metagenome assembly OCTA01 (sample SAMEA3539302, study PRJEB22396) | soil metagenome | biome: tundra; feature: field; material: soil | place: USA | collected 2010-05 | depth 0.15 m
TTGTTTCCGTAGATACTCAAATCGATTGCCATAATGTGTTTTCCCCTACTCTTCTATTATAGCAAAGTCACCATAAAAATGCAAGTATGCTACCAGATAAATCCGTGAAATATCTGGCTGTAGGATGTTCGCTTGTGAGAGCTCTGAGTGCGCAAAACTGCGCATTGCCCAACTCTGGGCTATGCTCACAGTGCTCGGGATGACCCTTTCCCCTAGTACCTTCCTGCATTGATTACCGCTCGTAAAGCCTTTATAATCAGCGTTAGGAGAGTGAAATGCGAGAGTTCCTTGGTAAGGAAGAGGTCTCGGGTTCGATTCCCGACAACGGCTCCAGTTCTAACAAACCAAAAGCTTTATCCGCAATAGGGGCTCCTGATCCGTCAGATGAAGCCCTAATTGACCGCTTCCTTAGCGAAAAGCGCTACCTGGAGAATGTATCGGAAGCGACCTTAGAGATCTACCAGTACTCGTTCAAGGCGTTCCATGGCGCTATGGGTTCAATCGAAGCCGTCAAGGCCAGGATCATAGAGCTTCGGAAGGCAGGGTTGCGGAAAGCCGGATTGTCGGCGTGTTCAGTGAATACGTACCTTCGGCATGTCAAGTGCTTCTACCTGTGGCAGGGGAAGGAATGGAAGCTTCCATGGTTGAAGGAAGAACAGAAGGTGCTTGCTACCTTCTCGAAGGCACAGGTCGGCGCACTCATCCACTGGAAGCCGGCGGGCGGTTGTGGGGGTGGTGGTGCGATGGGGGCGGAATCCAGGCTCAAGACCCTGGCCTTAACCGCTGTGGACACTGGGCTTCGGATTGATGAACTACTGTCCTTGGAACGTCGTAACGTCTCCTTCGAGAATCTCACGCTGCTGGTTCGAGGCAAGGGCGGTAAGGAAAGATTCGTTCCGTTTTCAATCGAACTTCGGAAGGTAATGTTTATGCACCTAACCGGCCGCGCCAGCAGGGATATGGGCGGGCACGAGCTGGTGTTTTGTACAGCCGGGGGGTTGAGGCTCTCGCAGAGAAATGTTCTACGAGACTTTAAGCTCGTCTGCAAGCGTCTTGGGATACAGGGGGTACGGGCTAGTTTCCATACGCTGAGACACACCATGGCCGTTTCGTACCTGCGGGCCGGAGGGAATCTATTCTATCTCTCCCGGATCTTAGGGCATAGTTCGCTGATAACGACGCAGAGGTATTTGCAAAGCCTAGGGGTTGAAGACCTATCGGCGGTCCACAGTAAGTTCTCTCCGCTGTCCCCGCTGAGCAACCCCCGCAGGTGATTTCAGGAATTTTATTTTATAGGATTTTTGAGCCTTCGTCTGGGGTCGGAATTTGGAAAAATGTGGTGGATAATGCGATGCCTCCCCAGACCTGTGGACGAAAGGCAATCGGAGGGGTGGGGGGGTCTCTCTGGAAGATCGATTCCTGGCTGGGATTGGATCCCCCATCCGAATCGGACGTGTACCCTCCTCATCATTCCCCCATGCCTACGTGGTTGTGTCACCATATGACCGTGTGACCGTGTGACCGTGTGACCGTATTACCGTATGACTTGTACCCACGCGCTCACATACCCACCTATCCGCGTACCTCATCCCCTCATGCGTCTGACTTATGCCCCGTCCTAGCAAGTATGGAACCAATCTATTTTCGCACCCTCCTTCGAAATGACATGACAAATACGCCCGTTTATGTCATACTCAAAGCATGAAGATTGCGCTGTACGCGAGGGTTTCAAAGGACAACGGCAGCCAGACTACCGAGAACCAACTACTTGCCCTTCGCCAGCGTGCCCAGCAGCTAGGGCACACGGTAGTTGCGGAGTACATCGATAACGCTACCGGCAAGAACGGTGATCGAACTCAGTTCCAGGCTATGCTGAATGCGGCTGAGTCCAAGCAGTTCGATGGGCTATTGTTCTGGGCGCTTGACCGCTTAACCCGTGAAGGTGTCCTGCCCACGTTACAGTATCTTCAACGGCTCACCAATGCGGGTGTGTGCTGGATCAGCCTCACTGAACCGTTCTTCGATAGCTGCGGGCCATTCAAAGACGCGGTGATAAGCATTATGGCCTCACTTGCCAAGCTGGAACGTGAGAAGATATCGGAGAGAACCAAAGCCGGACTGAAGCGGGCAGTGAGTCAGGGTAAGACGCTGGGCAGGCCCGAACAGAACCTCGATATAACCGCAGTACGAGCAAGACAGGCCCAGGGAGAAACGCTGGTCCATATCGCTCAGGACATGGGCGTCAACCTGCGCACTCTAATGCGGAGACTGGCTACCTCGTAACGCCCCGGCAGGATACCCCCAGAACGCGCTAGGACGAATCGGAGGGAGCGGGGGGATGTCTCATACCATTTCATCCCCGCGATGCAGCCACGCTACGCTGTGGCTCACTGCGAACGGTAAGGGCTTCCAGGGGACAGCGCACGGACCCGCTCAACCGTCTCCAGGATAGACGTTTCATCCGCATCCGCTTCACGGTTAGCCGCAAGTCGCGCACGCGCAGCGTTCAGTGTGTCGGCCACCGAGCCCGATACCTCATCCTTCTCTAGAATCGCCCCCATAATGCGGGCAGCCGTTTGCACCTGAGATTCAGCACGGGCTAGAGCCTTCAGCAGAATACCCGCATGCGCAGGCTTATCAATCAGGTGGGCGTGAGCGTTGTATACTTCCCATGTCCGCGCCTGTATGAAGTCCAACTTAGCCAGCAGGGTATCCGCATGTAGGCAATCCGCCTGCAATTGCCGCTTCTTAAACAGCGCGGGTATGCAGTTATCCCGATGGTTCTTAAGTGCGGCATCGTCAATATCATATTTCTTTTCCATCTGTAAGAAAGCCATTCCAGAAACCATATCCGCTTCAATCTCATCCCGTTTCGAACTCTTACATGTGTAACAAACTCCCGCCATATCATTCTCCCTATCCCTACTCCTCAAGTAAATCGGTACTACTATAAACCCGTTAGACAACCTGTCCTCGTATGCGCTTCGCTTATACTACTATTAACGCCCGACCAGATCGCCCTGGTCACTCTGACCAGACTTGACCAGACCCTGGTCGGTGTGGAACCCAATAGAATCAAGGGTCTGACCAGACTTGACCAACCTGACCAGGCAAAAGGGGAAAGTTTCTCATGAGAATAACTTTGGAAAAGTTTCCGGTTTTCGCTGGTCACCCTGGTCAGACTAAGCTCCGAATACCCTCCAAGCCCAATAGAATCAAGGGTTTGAAGGGTATTTGCGACCTGACCAGACTTCTGGTCGCCCTGGTCACCCACAGATACCCCATTAAACAACACGGTGTATTCTCTCCCCCACTACTTTAGGGCATATTCCTAGGACAACTCGGGTGCGGCTACTGCCTATTCTGTCCTTCGGAAGACCTTTGCTCAACAGGTTTGCTGCGAATCCGATCTGACTTAGCCGTTTATGATCGGGCTGTCTGTCAGACCACGTGACGTAGGCTGCCCATAAATCGCTGCTTTTATAGACCAGACTGGGGTTTGACGGATCGACCGTACACATATCGTCAAGGAACGGCTTAACGATGTCGGTTTCCTCCTGCCAGTCCCGCTTGGCATCCTCACTTGAAGCGTGGTGCGATAAGCGCCCCCCCTGCTGGTAGAACTTCATGGCACCCGCTACCTGCCACGCCAGAATGCCCGCAGCTTCACGCTGTAGCTTCTCCGGGAGTGACGAATCGATTCGATTCTCCGGTATCTCGACATTGAACGGGATGCAGTACATCCTGCTCCACATCGCTCTGTCACTGCCGGAGATGACCGGAAGTTGATTACAGTCCATAAACAGCGTATGGGTGGCTGTGAACTGTATGGTGTTCTCGTACTTGCGGGCGGTTTTGATCGTGTCTTCGCCTGAGACGATCTGCTTGATCTTCGCTGCGTTCAGGTGTTGGCCCTCTTTAGGCTCGCTTGTGAAAACAAACCGGCTTCCCAGCAGGTCCGCCATGTCGGCTAGTGAGTTATTGTCCTCACCCTGGAAGCTGACCATGAGGCTGTTTATCATCACACGGGTAGAGTGCTCGGGGATTACTTTGGAAACCGCGTGAAGGAGCGTTGTTTTGCCGTTATTGCCCGTCGCTCCATGGCATATCACCATAGATTTATGGGATACCTCGCCCGTAATAGCGCTTCCCAGCGCGATTTGTATGCACTCGATTAGGGTGGGGGAAGGAACATTCACATCCCGCAGCATCCCCTGCCCCTGCTGGGTTGGTTCCGGCAAGATCTCTCTTAGGAACTTCAGGAAGGCTGGGGCGGTAGCTGCCGGGTCGTAGTTATGGGGGACCAGCTTCGTAATTCGGTCTCCCTGCCGGTGCTCACGAAGCTCGCCCGTCCGAAGGTTCACAGTTCCGTTCAGGCAGCTAAGCAGGTGGCGATCCTTATCGAATGCGGAAACGTCTATCGCAACATGGTGCTTTAGCCCCTCAAGAGCATTGGCCAATCGGCTTTGGTCTAAACTCTTCACAGCGAATTTCAGGAAGTCGCTCAGGTGTACGCACTGGATTAGGAACGCTCTAATCGCTTTCTCTGCCATGCCTTTTGCAGCTAGATTGTTTTTCTCGTATCGTCGCCCGTCCCACACGTACCAGGATTTCTCATCCTTCGACCACAGGATGTTATCTCCCGCAAACAGCCGGATGCGCTCCGCATTGCCTGTATCGTTGAACGTAGTCGTTCCGCCCTGAAGCAGTAAATCAGGTATGACTCGTAGGGCTGGGACGGCGGGTGTCGGTGTTGATGTCTGTAAGGTTGTCATGGTTTGCACGGTTGGGGCGGTCGGTATGGCTTGCACGGTGGAGGATATCGGTGCTGGAGTTGGAGAGGGCGTGGTTGATGGTGGGGCCGGGAGGTTCCTGAATGGTTCGTAATGCGCTTGGAAGGCGTCCCAGCGCTTCCCCCGGCAGGAGTCGTGGGAACAGTGAAACCCATACCCGTAGACGGGCTTAACGTACAGGAACGAATCAGGGGACCTGTGCGCGGGGTTGAACGGGCAGCATTCCAGCTTCCACTGATAACCGCCATCGTCCGATATCGGACCCGCAGTGATAGAAATACCGTGCATGGCCACGAACGCGTCCATGTTGCGTCTGTTCTCTTCCACCTGCCGATCTGAGGCCACAGCTTGAGCCCCAGCGTTGCTCAGAGACGTCCCCGGAACGATTCCGGCTAGTAGTGTCAACTGCTCCACCGAAACCGCTTGTAGCGCGTTCGGTGCGCTGATAATCTCGGAGTACCGATGCGGGCGTTGTTCGGAATGGTACCCCTTACGAACCTTCGTACCGTAAAGTTTGCATACCCGCGAAGCGTTACCGACAACAGCATCCACCTTCACGGAGTATTCATCACTGAACTTCTTACTCAAAGATTTGAGTACGGCCTCGATAAGCCGGGTGGAGCTATCATCATTCGGCAGGTCTGGCAGGCGGTAGGTGACTCCGCAGCCATTGCCCGATGATCCAATGAGAGGCTCGGGCCATCCCTTAGCGGTTAGCTGCTGGCTTATAGCCTTTCCCCGCTCCAGAGCGGCATTATGCTCCGACTCATGAGAGTTTGTGCCACTAGTCCGAATCGGATCGATATCTACCAGCAGGTGCCTGCGACATAGTATGTCGTTGTCCTTCGTAGCCGAACCTAACCCATGAAGAAGGGTGTTCGGTGCTTCACTGAGTTTGCTCGGGTTTACCGGATTCAGGGTGATGAACACTCCCTTACAGGTCTCGCGTGAGGAAGCCGTGAGCGCGTCCTTTACAAGCTTCGCTGCATTGTTGAAATACCCGATTTCGTCTACTCCACCACCACCAGCATCCGTGTTGAACGTGCGTATCTCGAATACTGGCGGATCCCCTGCCGGTGTACCCCCGGATAACAGGGTAAAGTGCCTCAGAATGTTCTCTCGCTGTTTCTCGGGTGTCATTAAGATGACCTCCCCGTGAGATGTCTGATTGCATCGATTATGGGCCGGTATACGCACAGCAGGAACACCACACCTGCGGGCCAGCGGTGGGACTGGTTTGGATTAATGGCCGCGAAAATGCGGACTACAGTCGCACTTGCGCCCGAACGGCTGATAGCGTGGATATGGGCAGGAACCTCATGCCGAAACGACTGCATAGAGGCTTCGATATGGCCTATCCCAGTCAGTATGTTTGCAATGTGGGCGGAGGATGTCATGCAGGTCATTTCGTCACCCCGCTTGCATTCATGCGCTCTTTATGCTCCAGCATGAAGGCTGCGAAGGCATCGGATGCCGCATCTTGAAACTTCGTATGCTCCGCTTCGCTGGTGAACCCCAGCGTGGATTTGAATGATACTTGATCGTCCAGCAGGTGAAGGATTGTCGTAGCGGGGGTAAACTCGTAATTGCCCCTGCGGTCTCGCTTGCCTCGGATCTCTCGGAAGATAAAGCCCCGGTATTCGAGATCCATGTAGAAATCAGCCTTTCGGCGTTCTGCGGATACTCGAAGTGAAACAACCTTAGCGGTTTCTGCTTGCACTTCCTGTGGTTCTTGTGATACGTTGTAATTGTCCATTTTGTACTTGTCCATGACGATCAGCCTCCAAAGCTGTCATCTGTTATCAGGCGTTTGCGCGCCTGCGGTTTCTACCAATCCCGCCTGATTGCTTCGGACGGGATAAAATCTCACTGCTCAAAGTTGAGCGATGAGAACACTGAGAAAACCGGGCTGCTTAGATACGATCTCGGTCAGTCCGGCTATACCTCTATTATACCAAGAACAACCAAAAAATACAAGGTGATAGTCTATTCTTTGCACTCAGTTGGCGCATTATTTACGTGAGTTTCGAAATCTCCGCTTCTGCCATTTCCGCCGCTAATCGGTCGAAATTGGAATGCCTAATTTCGTCAATCCGTGAGAGCTCAAACCGTGAGAGTAGGTAGGTTGCCCCAGCAGATGCGGGGAATCCTAGATCCAGCAGCCGCAACCTGACGTTGTACCGCCGCTTGTTATCCTCGGATGAGAGGGGATGGATGGAGTCGCTGTACAGGTGGAAGTTTCGCGCTGCGTCAGGGAGCACCGAGACCGGCCCGATGTGGCTGGCACATGCCCACACCCGATCATGCGATAGCGCTAGGGTCTCGTATCTGAGGTAATCCACCCAGCCGTCCTTACCCGTCATGCCGAGTGGCTTGTAAAATCTGTTAAGTGGCAGGTATTCACCGCTTGGCATCAGGGCCAGCACGTAGATTTCGTGTCTTCGAAAATGCGCCCGTGCGGCTACTAATTCTTTTCTTGTTTTCTTACCCCTGTACTCAGAAACCCCTTGCTCGTAGGCGGTGGGTTGTGGTACTCTTGGTGTGTTGATGTTTGCATTGTCCATACTTGGCGGTCCTATCCGCTATAAACTCTCGGGTTCTCAAAAGGTTGCCGCCTCTCGAAAACCGCTCATGTCCGTACCAACTAGCACAGTGAACCTCCACCCCACTAGCAATCATTACCTGGACTCCTCAAACCTGATAAGCCCCAGTAAACTAAAACTCTCGAATCCGAATCCGAACCCAAATCAGAACTATCGGGCTAACTCGCTCTCACGCTAACGGCCTTGATCGCCCTTGCATGGGCCACAACGCCCTGAGCGTGAGTTATCTCCGACAGCTTCAGGCTGAATATCTCACCTACCCCCGGCAGGTGAACTTGAACTAGCTGTGTGGTCGGATCGTAGGAGATCACCTCGATAATTCGGCCTTCGCTATCCCGCAGCATTACAGGTCTCCCGCGTCCACTGCTGGGCAGGGAGCGCTCGCTGCCTGCTTCGAAGCGTAATACCTGCCGAGCATGTTTGCGTTGTGGGCTACCCGCTTTTCGTCCTTCACCTTCTCAGCCATTCTCTCTGCAATCACAGCCATTTCCGTGAACAGAATCAATAGAGCCTCGAATGGCCCTCTGCCGCTGCTATCCTCGGGGATCTCCGTGCTGAGCAGTTCCAAGCTGGTGCCTAGTCCGTGCAAGCCATACCGTACCTGCCCCAGCTTCGATTTTCCGTACTTCTCCCCGCGCCCGATTAGCTCGTTGCGAAACACTAGTTCGTGTGCGGAAAATCCGTTAGCCTGAGCAATGTCAGCCAGCGTCTTGATAATGGAGACTTTCGGCTTCTGCTTGCCTGCCTCATATTTCGACTCTGTGGAGAGATCCACGCTCAGCCGGATGGCGAAGCTTGTTTGCGTCTCACCCAACTCGATACGTAATCCCCGAATAGCGTGGGCTAATATGCTGTCCTTGTCTTGTTCCATGATCTGCTCCATACCTCTATTATACCAGAAACAACTAAAAAGTACAAGGGTATGGCCTATTTATATGGGGCATGGAAAAATCTGAGGGGAATGGGCGGGCTATGGTGAGGGAGGGGCAGGTCAGGCAGATTATTTTTGCTGCGGGCAGGGGCAGCGCGAAACCCCGGAGGTAGTCTGACATCAACCGGGGTTTACGGAGGGCTTGTAGCTCGTTTCTGAAGCATGTTTAAGGGCAATTAGGTCGGTTATGGCGGTTTACAGCGGGGATGAGGCTACCGGATACCTGCCGGGTCACTTAAGGGCGCCTGAGCAGCCTGCTGGGTGGCTTGGGCAATCGGTTTACCGCCATACTTAGCAGCAAGCGCATCTTGAGCAGCCTCCGCATCCATCCGAAGTGACGCTGGTCCCAGCAGGGAATGTGCATACGCGGTGTCTGTGTTCTTGGTAGGCGTCGGATCCATAGCCGATGATACTGCCCACCACAGGGTTAGCCCCGTGAATGCCGCTACGACTGCTTTCCGGCGTAGACTCCACCTAACCGGCAGCGGCCTGTAGTTCGGGTTTCCGAGGTTCGCTACTCGGTTTGCTTCCCTATCGGCTTCCTGTGCCAGGGAGCGATAATGATTCTGGAGGGCCTGATAGTCGTCTTCATCCTGCTTCCGTGCCCGCTCTTGTCTCGCCTGCTCGGCACAGTCCCTATCGAAGTTAATCCGCGTGATACGGTCGAAATCGATGTGGTGCGCCCGCAACTCTCCAGCAAAGGACTCCATCATCGCCTTTATACCCTTAGGGGCATTCTCAGCCACCCGAATAAGGAACTGCGCATATCCGACATCCCCGTTCTTCTGGACCCTTTCCATATCCTCAAAGAACCTCGTTACTGCTTGCTCGGTATCGGCGTCTAGACTCTCCTCATACGCCTGCTCTGCTGGTCCCATATTCGCCTTAGCGCGCGCGTATGCGGCGGATGCCTTGGCAATTCCTGCCATGTACGCCCGCAGTTCCCCCGCATCCTGCTGGGCCTTCTTAGCCTCCCACTCAGACGTTCTCTGGGCATCCGGCTTGCTCGCGCCCGTCAGCTTATCAGCGACGTAAACACCGCCCGCTACTCCCGCCGCAACTTCTAAGAGGGTCTTTATCATGATTCTGTCCTGCTTTCCTATACTGATTCCCTACGGCACTACCGCCCCATAGCCTGTACCGAGTATCCGTACCACAGGGCCAGACCAGCAAGGACCAGCAGCACTGCCTTACTTCGCAGGCTAAACGATCCCCACATACTACGCAGTCCGGGGGCGGGCGCGTATGCGGAGACTGGGGAGACTGGAGCAACGGGGACGGCCCTGTAATTCGTGGCCGCTTCCATCCAACGATTAAACCTCCAAAAGAGGTACAGGAAGATGAGTATGAGTGCTATGTGTATCATGATTTTATTATAGCAAACTCACCCTAAAACTGCAAGTACTCCGTGGCCTGCGCCACGGATTGTCTTGTGGTCTGCATTGTGGCCTGTCTTACTGTATCCTAACATACTGTGCCGTGCGCGGATCATTTAATGCTGCCTGCCGGAATCCCTGAATCTCCGGGTGATCGAAGCCTTGATTGAACAATTTGAACCCCACGTGTTTATTCAGGCTGGAAGCAAGCCCCCCTGCACTCAGATACCCTCCGGATGGAACGGGGTTCCCTACCTGCTTGCCATACTTAAACGCATCGGCAAGAGTGGTTTTCCAGTTAGTCGTGATGGCACCTATCGTCTGGCTAGGAGTAAGGTTCTGCTCCTGAAGGAAGTCCGTTACGTTATCCGCAGCCTGCACCGCTTCCAGGGGCATCCTCAGGCTATGGGGTATACCCACAAGGTTGCTGACCAGATCATTATCCCCGTACCGAGCAGCGGCCTTCACTACCGTCCACTGCGTAGGGGATAGATCCTTCTGCAAGGAACCGTCCGCAGCGGCTGCGTTGACCTTTGCGGCTGTCTCCGGGTTTAATCGACTGTGAACTACGCTTCCATTTCCCATGTCTACCGGAATGATAGGTGAGGTCGATCTGGAGGGCATCCCGGCAGGGAGTGCGGATGCTGGTGTGGCAGGTGCCTCAGGTAGATCACGCGCAGCACCAAGCCCTGGTACCTTAAGATCCGCCCCTGGTGCCGTGGATGATACCCCCATGAGACGGGGGCCGGATGCGGGGGCAGTAGGTGCGGTAGTCGGCGCTACTGCGGGCGCTGCGGGTGCTGCGGATGCCTGCGGATAAGCCGTGGCCTGAGCCTCTGCATCGTCACCAGCGCGTGCGATAGAAGCATTCGCTTCCGCATTGGGGTTGAAGATACCCTTAACTGCGTCTGTAAAGGCTGAGGTAGCCCCGCTCTGTATCCCCTTGGTGATCGCGTTACCTACTTTCATGGCAGTACCGATATATGGGCCTACCACGGGAATATGTCGCGCAACCATCGCCCCCGCTGCCTGCGGGCCTGTTAATCGTGTCTCATTGTAGAGGGCCGCGCCAGCTCTCCCAGCCGTGGGCAGTGTCTCCGGGAGGTTGCTGACAATCTCCGGTACCCTACGTGCGACGGCTGTGCCCGTGTCCACCGCTGCCCTTGCGACGGCTGTACCCGCATCCGCTGCCATACCCGCAGCCTCTGGACCGGCCTCTCCAGCCACGACGTTAGCCGCAAGCTGTCCTACGGCCTGCCCCGGATGACCGGATGCCATCAGTTCTCCGGTATGTGTGGCCATGGGGCCAATAACGGGGACAGCGTAGGCCGCTGCGTGAGTGCCCGCTTCCGCCAGACTGCTAGCTGCGGTCTTGAGATCACCGGCAGAGTAGGCGTCCCTAGCTGCGCTCCATGCTGCCTTCGCCCTATCCAATTCGGCACTCTGTGCCAGAATAGTATTTTTCACAGCGCCTAGCGGATGCATGACCGTGTTTACCAGTCCCTTGCCTACGTCTGTAATGCCCTGCCCGATGGAGTTGACGCTCCAATCCATTGCGGGACCGTTGACGTTGCTCCCGGACTTAACGTATGCGTTGCCCTTCGCCTGCATCTGAGCAGGAGTCATTGTGGGGGCCTGAGTTGAATAGTCGGCGTAGGCGTCCGGGTGCTGGGCCAGCACCTTCGCTCCCAAGTCGGCGTCACTCATATCGTCATAGTGGCCCGGGTACTTCGTCTTTACTAGCTGACCAAGATCAGCCGTCGTTTGTGTCGTTTGTGCCATTACCGTATACCTAACGGGTCACTGAGCCCGCCCTTAGTTTTTCCACCATTAACGCCCTTGCCGCCAGTACCAAAAATCCCCTGCTCCGCCCTGTCAAAGTAGCTATTCAGCTTGATAGCCTTCGCCTGTCGTTCTGCACCGTTATCCCGCATATCCGGCAGTAAGTCCCCGATTTCGGATATCATTCCAGGAGTTACCCGCATCCCTGAACCTCCACTGCTGGAGACAGCGTTTTTCAAGGTATCCACAGCCGCGATCATGCTGGACTGTGCTGCCTTCTGTTCAGGATTTTGACCGAGCACAGTTCCTGCCCACGTCGCTGTCCTATGCACGGGGCCTTGTCCGTTGTAAGTGGAGTTGTAAGTGGCGTTGAGATCGGATACCGCTTTGCGCGTGGCGTCCAACGCGCGAATAGCTGCTGCTTGACCGGCAGGGAGCACCAGGATGCCGTTAGCCTTTGCATTGGCCTGTAGTTGCCGGGTTTCTCCCGGAGTCTGTCCAGGCACTTCCATCTGGCTTGCGTCGATGTATCGGTTTCCGTTGCTTGTGTTGCGCACCAGGGGCTGAATGTTCGCAGGTAGCGCCTGTCCTGGAGCAGCCTGCTGACCGGGTACGAAACCGCCTGTGGCGGGGTTGTAACCCTGTACCGCGTTCTCCCTCGCCTGATTCCCCCGAGCTACACCTAACTGCCCCTGGGAGACACCTAGCTGACCGGCAGCGTTATGCGCCGCCTGTTGATCTCGCCATTGAGTTTCGGCAAGCTCCGTCTGCTTCTGAGCGTATTGCACATGTTCCTGAGCACTGAGGGGCAGCGTTGCAAAGTACTCCTTCACTTGAGGAAGGGGCATTCCAGCTAGCTGTGCCCCCGTAAAGTACTGCTTCTGAAGATCAGGCCGCAGTGATGTACGGAAATTCTCATAGGCTATCGGGCCGCCAACCGTAAAAGCCTTCTGTAGGGCCTGCCCATTGGTCTCAGTTTCCGCCTTCACCGAATCTGCAATCTGCTTACCAGCTTCGTTGGTCTGCTTCTCTGTGGCTATCCGGGTGCTGTTTATCGTACTCGCGGTAGTTGCTTTTGTGCCTTCGAGTGTCGCAGCCGCCTGAGCCAGTTTTGAATTAGCCTCTGCCCCATTGGAGGAGAGCACCTGAAGGACGTACGTATCCTGGTCCATGCTAAGGAGTTCGGATGCCCGGGCTGCGGTCATGATGCCGTTATCAACCGCCCCTTTGACGGCTATCGCGCGCTTCTGCACCCACGAAGACTGAGCGGGTGCGGCGGGCTGAGTCGAGGTCGAAGCTGGACTCGGTGCCGCTTGGCTGGATGCAGGAGTCGGAGCGGATGCTGTAGTCGGGGTTGACGCAGACGGTGTCTGACTCGCCAGCAGGTTATTGCTTGGCGCTGCCGTAGGGGTTGCCGCTGAGGATGATCCGGTGGGCGTGGGTGATGCTGTGGCCGGGGTTGAGGGCGGAGTTATCAAGTCCTGTATAGAACCCATGAGAGCATCGCCTTCGGCATGCTGCTGTTTAATGTGCTGGTCTAGCTGATTACCGCTTGTCCTGCTTTGGACCTCGGCAAGGTCAGCGTATTTTTTCTGTACTCCCAAGTAGTATTCCTGTAGGCCTTGAATGCCCTTAGGAGATACTCCCGCAGCGGTAGCGAGTTGCATCGTCTTATTGAGATCCCCGCCCGACTGCTGGTAGGCCGTGCGCATCTTCTGCTGGTCTTCCCAGTCTTGGC
>OCTA010003877.1_pt1 | contig 13221 bp, 11 predicted proteins | sample 1538991 | NCBI WGS metagenome assembly OCTA01 (sample SAMEA3539302, study PRJEB22396) | soil metagenome | biome: tundra; feature: field; material: soil | place: USA | collected 2010-05 | depth 0.15 m
AGGGGATTCATGGTCGTAGCGTCCAGCGAGTCACCCCCAAACGACGAGGAGAGCCAGAAAGACTGAGCGGCCGCAACCCATCTGCCGGAACACCCCATCACACATCATGTCGCCGACCCGGAACCCACCCGAGTCGAGTACCGAAGTAAGCCTGGGCGTCCGCGGACACACCACCCCTGCCCCTCAACGCGCCAACGCACCCCCCAGTCACCTCGACACGTACCCACTGACGACAATCAACGTCCTTGACAACGCGGCGGGCACAAGTAAGCGAGGCCGAGACGCCGGCGTGCAGAATCGGGCGCTGCCTATGCAGTGTCGCCGCGTCACGCGGGGTCGGAGGGCTTCCCGGGGCCATCGCCGCCGCGCTCGGATTTGGGCGATTGCGCAAGCGCGGTCGATGACCGGTCCAGGCGCACACTGACCCTGTCATGTCTAGGCAGCGCCTGGCTCCGGCGACGGTCCCAAGTGCTGGCCGAGACGAACTGGATCCAGGCGTCGAAGGCCCCCCTTACCACGCAACTGCTATCCAGCTCGCTCCACCGATTGGGCTGGATTGGAGGGAGAAGGTCTCAGGCCGCTTGACGTCGCGCGATGAGCGTTGCGTATGGGTGCGGGCCGGCGGCGAGTGCTCCCTCGAGCGGGCGGTAGAAGAGCAGACCGCGGTGGTGTGCGCGGCGGCGGTTGAAACGAAAGGTGAACTCGTCGAGGTAGTAGTCAAGCTGCGCATGGCTGATCGCACCTTGGTGGGTGCCAAGGATCCAGCGCTGAAGCAACGAGGACACCAGATGCACGTGGGGTAGAGCCACATGCGCAGGGTCGCCACAGGCCCATACGTTGGTGAGAACGTGGCTGAAGCGGTAGCGTCCGATCTCGAAGTAGCCCTGCCAGCCGTCGGTGCGGACTTCGCTGCCGCGGGCGACGTTGTCGAGCACGAAGTCAGTGAGCGTGTCCTTGGTGACGTTTGGGATCCGTCTGATCCGCACGCGCTCGGGCGCTTGCTCGCCCTCGACCGCGATCGCGACGATCGCCTTGCCCGCAGCGCGACGCCCGCCAGCGCCTGTCCGCCGAGCCCCTCAGGATGCCCAACGGCTGACTGGAGTCCTCGAGCGTGAGCCGGAGGGGCCGGCACGCTCGTTGCGCCGGAGCATCCAGGCTTGATTTCCCTGCCCGTCGCCCCGTGGCGTTGTCGAGATCAGTTCAATCCCGGCTGCCTCGCCGAACCCGGCGCGCGAGGAGCACGGCCGCACCTGCGGCCATAGCTGCCACTACCGCGTAGTCCACGTAGCGCAGCTGATCCTTCCAGTGTGTCCAGTCGCGCCCGGCCAGCTCGCCCAACGCGGCCAGAGCGAGGACCCAGGGCAGGCATCCGAGGAGCGTGAACAGCGAGAAGCGTCCGAACGGCATGCGGCCGAAGCCGGCCGGCAGCGAGATGTAGCTCCGGGCCAGCGGGAGCATCCTCGAGAAGAGAACCGAGATCGAGCCGTAGCGATCAAACCACCGCTGGGCCCGATCGAGCGCACCACCGTGCACCAGCAGCAACCTCGGGTGTCGCTCGAGAAGCTTTGCGCGGCCGAAGAACCCGACCGCATACGCCAACTGCGACCCGACGAGGTTCCCGAGCGTGCCGACGGCGACGACCGCCGGCAGGCTGAAATCACCTCGCGATACGCCGAATCCGGCGAACAGCATCGTCACTTCCGACGGAATCGGGATGCAGGCGCAGTCGAGCAGCATCAGCACGAAGACTCCACCTAGCCCGAGGTCACCGACAACGCTGGTCGCGAAGCTGGCCAACGCCCCCGTGATCGATGCCGCCGGCACAATCAGCTACGCAGGAAACGACAGAGCGCGCGCCCGGCCTCAGTGGTCCGCGTCGTGGCTCGTGCTGCGGGGGACGATGACGATCGGGCAATGCGCGGTTCTTAGCAGTGCCCCCGCGACACCCCCGACGAGCCCTTCTCGGAGGGGTCCGTAGCCGCGAGAACCGACGTACAGGATCGCGACGCTGTCACGCTGCGCGGACTCGGCGATGACCTGGGCTGGGTCTCCCTCGAGCAGGCGGGTGGTCGCCTCGAGCCCGGGCGACAGCTGTTTCATGCCCGCACTCACGGTCTCGCGCCCGAACTCCTCCATGTACCCGCGGAACTTGTTCCAGGCTGCATCCTTCGATATCTCGTGCATGGCGTGGTAGACGAGCAGCTTCGCCCCAAGCTGCGTGGCGGCGCCAGCCGCCGCGACGAGCGCCCGATCGGACTCAGCCGTGCCGTCGTAGGCCACCGCAACCCGCGATACCGGCATTGGAGAGGTGTCGGCGTACCCCACCGGCGCTACGGCGACTATGCACGGAGCGGATCCGAGCAGCCGTGAGGCCACATCGCCGGGAACGAGCCGGCCGAGCGCTCCTCGGTGCGAGGAGCCGACCACGATCATTCCCGCGTGCTCTTGGCGGGCAAGGTCACCCAGGCCGCGAGCGGCGGACCTGGCGGTGACGACGCGGACATCCAGCTCCGGCAGTTCGTCCAGCGAGTCGGCTGCGCGTCTCGCGAGCTCCTCAGCCTCCTCGAGATCTTCCTGAGACGCGTTCTCGGAGGCGACGCAGCACAAGAGTCCCCGTCGGCCCTCGGCCCGCGCGAGCAGGCCGCCGAGAGCGACCGCGTCGCGGCAACGATCGGAGCGGTCGATACCGACGATCACGGCGCCGCGTTCAGTCCCCACAGCCGGCGAAAGGTCGGTGGGGCCAGCGAGCGCCCGGTGTCGGTTAGGTCCCGCGTCGGTAGGACCTGGCGTGATCACAACCGGGCACGGAGACACGCGCAGGAGATCGCGCGAGGTGCTGCCGGCTAGAGCGCGACCCACCAGTCCCAGCGTTCGTGATCCGACCACGAGCAGGTCGAGGTTGTGTCGTGCGGCTTCGCGAGCGAGCGTCTCGGTCGGATGGCCCTCGAGCACCTCGGCTGAGGCAGCTACGCCTTCGGGGATGCGCGCAACGGCTGAGGCGAGGCGCTCACGCGCCGATTCGTGGCTGTACGGCGTCCCGCTGACCGTACGCTGGGGATCGTCAGGATCGATCGGCGCGTCGACCCACCAGAGCTTCAGCGACGCGTCGCGTGCGGCCGCCAGGGCGACCGCGAACTCGAGCGCGCTCTCGGCTGCGGCGCTGGCGTCGTAAGCGACCCCGATCACATGCGACGCCGTGCGTCGATCAGCGCCGTAACCGGCCGGGGCAACGGCGACGGCGCAGGGAGCATTCGCGGCCAGTGCGCTCACGACGCTGCCGAGCAGGACGCGACCGACAGCGCCGCGGTGAGAAGAGCCGAGCACCAGCACGGTGGCATCGCGCTCGTCGGCCAGCCGGGCGAGTCCTGGCGCCGGGAGCTCGGGTTCGACCAGGCGTGCCTCGACCGCGTCCGTGAATATCTCGGCTGCGCGGGCGAGAAGCTCATGCCCTTCGCGCCGCGCAACGATCTCGTACGAGCGCGTTCCGTGTCCGACCAGAGCTGGCGGTACCACGTGCGCCAACACCAGGTCGGCACTCAGCCCCGCCCTGATCAAGCTCGCCAGGGCAAGTGTGTCCGCATCGTGCTCGCGTCCATCCAGGGCAGCGATCACGACTCCAGCTGATCGGGGTGGCCGGCTCTGGCCACGGACAACGGATTCCGGTTCGAGATCCACCGCCTCAGAGCGTGCATGATCATCCATGACCGCAGGCTTCCACACGCGGGGGGGTTCCTACGTCCGTGCCGTCAACGGGTCCGCCGTCGGCAAACTACGGGCCCCCGCGGGCATGAACCCTGATTGATCTGCCGGCGGACAGGCACGGACCATCGATGACATCGCCACCATCTGCGTCTTCGGCGTAGTCATCACGTTGCTCACGTTCGCGTCTCACTGGGAACCTCGTTCTGGGCCGAGGAGCGCAGCGCCCAGGAACGCCGTGACGCGCCTGGCGTAGGACTGGGGATCTGGGGCTCGGTCTGGAATCGCCTCCATGTCGACGCCGCCTACAGCTCGGTCCTAGGATCGCAGAAGATGCCCGGGGCTCAGTGGTTCCCTGGTGCACATCGTCGGGGACGTGACGGCAACCAGCGCGTCGACACGGACGGATCGGCCGATAGGTCGTCAGACGCCGCGCCCTTCTTTGCCGACAACCCGGGTATCGACGGCGGCGGCCGTCCCGAAATGCACGGACCGTGGGTCTACCGCCGAATGAACTGGCCGAGCGGGTCTCGTCTTGTCTCCTCCGGTCCTTGCCAGCCCCGCAACGCTCTGATTCTGACGCCACCTTCAGACCGCGACACCGTGCTCAAATGGACAACCGATGCGCGACTTCGCGGCGGCAGTCGCGACCGACACTGCCCAGATGCCCCGCCGGCAAAGGGGCCTCCACCAACCGCGCGAGGAGACGCGCCAGCCGGCGCGTCAACTCCACTCGACACTCCACCGGCAGCGTCTCCCACACCGCCGCCGGCACCAGCGCCTCCTCGTCGATCACCAACGCGAGCTGCCCCGACATCGCAACCTCCGTTTTCGTCGGAGGCTCGACCCCGACCCGGACGAGAAGCCCGCACACGCACAGCCCGCTCCAGAAACCGCCGCCACGCCCCCGGCGACCCCAGCCCCCGACCGAGTCGCCGCGGCCGCCTCCCGCAAGATCCCCAGCTTGTACCCCTCTGTGAACCGCCGGCGTTGCGGGCGCTCAGCGAGCTCCGGGTCCGGCCTGGACCCCCCCCGGCCGCGGCGCGCGCGCCAGGCATTTCGTTGCGCTCGCCTCCGGCTCGCTCCACAAAACGCCCGGCGCGGGGCGTCTCCTCCATCTCCACGCTGCCGATGCATCCCGCGCCACCGCCGCTTCCGCCCGCGCCACCGTTTCCGCCCCGCTCCCCCTGTGACGCGTTGGCCGAGAACGTCGCTTGCGCGATTGTCATTGCGCCCGCGTTGAAGATCGCCGCGCCCGCCACCTCGCCGGGGATTCCCCCACCGCCCCCCACCGCGCCGTCCCCGCCAGAGACGGGCACCGGCCGCCTCTGCCACCGGTCCCACCGCCGAGGTCGTCAACCGCGACCTGGTTGTTCGTGAACGTGGCCGCGGTGATCGCCAGCGACCGGGCGTTGAAGATCGCACCGCCCCGTGCCACGCCCTCGCCCACACCGGCGGCGAAGCCATCCGGGGCTGGATCTCAGCCCCGGATGCGGTAGCGCGTTGGACGCCGCGGCTACCAGCGTCGACCCTTGGCCCGCGATCGCTTTCGCCCAGATGCAGGCGCCAGGTCGGCGCCAGCGCGCGGCCGTGGTCCGTGGGCTCATCGCCCTGGGCCCGCTTGTGCTTTTAGCCGAACCGGAACATGCCACTCGCTTGTGCTCCCGCGTGCGAGCAGCGGCGCCGACCGGTCGGCCGGCGCCGGGCTCGCCGCTTGTGCATTCGCCCATAAGCGAGCGTTGGTCAGAGCCTGCATGTGGCGACGAGCGGAGCTGAGCCGCCAGTGCGGCGGGAGCCCTCCTGGTCGCCGGGAGCGGGCATGAACTGCCGGTCGGTTTGACCTGCGGCCCCGGTTGAGGGTGGTCGGACCTCCGCGTCGAACGGCGGTATAGGCGCGCGCGGATTACGGCCGCGCGGCCGGCCAATCGAATCGGAGGTACCGACCGTGTCTGACGTTAGGCGATGGTCCGGGTTGAACGCTGCTCATGCGGTGATCGGCGTGCTCGCGATCAGGATCGGCGAGGGAAGGAGAGACCGATGACGGTGTTCGCCGGGTTCGATGTTCACCGTGCCCAGATCACGTTCGACGCGTTGGACAGCGACAGCGGTGAGGTCACGCGCGGCAGGATCGATTCCACTCCCGCGGCGGTCGAGCGATGGGTCACCCGTTTCCCCGGCCGCGAGATCCATGTCGCGGTCGAGGCGTGCACCGGCTGGCTGTTGGTCTGCCAGGCGCTCGAGCGCTCCGGCGGGATCGCGCACCTCGCGGAGCCGGTCGAGACGAGCGCGCTACGAGGTCGCAAGCGGCGCGCGAAGACCGACCGCGAGGACGCGCGCTGGCTACGGGAGCTGCTGCATGCCGGGCGGCTGCCGGAATCGTGGATCCCGCCCGAACATGTCCGGCAATGGCGAACACGAGCGCGGACGCGGAAGCTGCTGGTCGATCAGCGGACCGCGTGGCAGCAGCGGATCCGCGCGACGCTCTATCACCACGCGATCAGCGGCTCACCCCAGCGGCTGCGGACGCTCGAGGGCCGCGAGTTCCTCGCCCAGCAGCAGCTGCCGGGTGACGCGGTCGAGCCGATCACGATCGCGTTGGAGATGATCGACCTGCTCGAGATTCAGCTCAGCTCGCTCGAGTCCGAGCTGCGCAAGCTCGCGCGGCGCCAGACCGGGTGCAAGGCACTGATGGAGCTCTACGGGATGGGCGAGCTGACATCGCTGATCACGCTGACCGAACTCGGCGACGTGTCCCGGATGCGCGCCTCCCGCCAAGCCGTCAGGGCCGCCGGGATCGACATCGGCGTGCACCGCTCTGATCGCACCTCGCGCGTCGGGAAGCTCACCCGCCAAGGATCGGCCGATCTACGCTGGGCGCTGTTCGAAGCCGCGCAGGCCGCGTGCCGGCCAACGAGCCCCGACCGCCGCGACTACGAGGCGCTCAAAGCCCGCGGACTGTCGCACACCCGCGCGTCGCTGACGATCGCTCGCAAGCTCGCGCGGCGCTCCTACCCCCTCCTGCGCGAGCTCGGACCCGCCGCCCTGGAACCCCTCGACGCCTAGCCCGACCGCAACCGTCTTGCTCCGTCAGCCCATCCATCACTGATGAGTGTCACACCCTTCCGGCCAGCTCCCACAAGCCCCGCGGCTCCCACGCGATCAACGTGGTGGTCCACGAGAGACCGAGCGGCCGGAGTCCCTCCACCGGAACGACCAAGCAACCATCTCGTTACCGACCCAACAGCCAGGGTCGCGGACCCAGATAAGGCAGGGCGTCCACGGAGACCAAACACCAACCGGCCCGGCAATCGAGGTTGACAGCAGCCCACCGTTCAGATAGCTGGTGCGAGGGTATGCAGAACCCCGGTCGTGCCTATGTGTAGTTCCGACTCCGGAGTGCTGGCAATCTCGCTCGCCGTTGGGCCGCTAAACCTCGCAGCCGATCATCGCCCGGACTTGCGCTTGCCGTTGAACGCATGCGTTTGGTCGTCGATGGAAAGCAGGCGTCCGGCGACGAGGCTGCCGGGCTTGTGTTCCCCGTTGGCAGCATGCGTCCGGACTTGGATTCGAAGCAAAAGTCCGGCCGCATCGGCGCCGGACTTCTGCCCGGGAGTGACTCCGAACGGCTCGCGATCAGCGCCCAGCGCGGGGGACGTAATTGTGCCGAGCCCGCGTCCGTCGTCCGACTCAGAGCCAATTGCCAGGACGGACAGCGTGGTGCTTGCTCAGCAGAGCGCTGACGTAGAGCACGACGAGTTCATCCGGGATGCGCATCGGGAATCGGATGATGGAGGGGAAGGCATTGCTCATTGTTCCCTGGCCTGGCGGCTGCAACTTGCTAATCTCGCGCCCCGGCAATGAGCGAAGCGCTCGCCCCCAGAAGGAAGCATTGAGATGAGATGTGGGTTAGCTGGACGGGCGACGGACGGCTATGAGCACCGACGACAAAGAGCTGGCGCCGTCGCGCGCGGGTACGCGCTTTCCAGAGCGTGCGGGCGGCCATCGGGCGGCTCTGCCGTGTATGCGAGTTCGTGCTCGGCGGCTAGGCGGGTGATTGGCGGCTGGATGGTTACTTGGTCTCTCCGCCTGGAGGAGGCGGCCCGTGGCGTCGACGGATTGCGATGACGATCGCTGTCAGGGTGAGAGCGGCGACGACGAGCGCGATCGTTCCGCGCCTCGCTGAGAGTTGACCGAGGACGGCGCTGCCGATCCCGTAGGCGCCGAGCGTTGCGATCAAGGTCGAGACGAGCGCCGCGAGCGCGTTCCAAGCCAGGAACGTGTCGCGTGACATGCCGAGGGCGCCGGAGACCCAGGTTGGCGTCACGAACACAGCCAAGCGTCCCCACCGTCGGTAGATCCGCTCGCCTGCCTTCACCGCGTGCTGGCGCTGGCGTTGCCGGCGCCCCGAGCGGCGTGAGACGGCGTCGCGCGCGCGAACTCCGATCAGGTAGCCGACGTATCCGCCTGTCCAGGCCGCGATCGTCGCAACGACCATCACGAGCCACAGGTTCAGCTCACCCTCGCTCGCAAGAACCCCGGCGGCGGCGAGGAAGCTGGCTCCGATGATCGGAACACCGACCCACGACGCCGCCACACCGAAGTACAGGATCACGTAGCCGAGGACGCCTGCGCGCGCCACCGCGCTCACCCCCAGGACGAGCAGTGGATGCACGACTGCTCTCACCACGTGCGGTTCACCGACGCGATTGACTCTCTGGTCGAGGATTGGTAGCCGTGACCTTGATCCCGGTCGGGGTGAGTACCCCGTTGCGGTCGCTGCGGTTATACATGGAGCAGGTCTGGATGCATCTGAATGGGCTTTCCACGCTGCCACGTGTTTACCGCGAAGATGGTGGCCGAGGGCCGAGATCTGTCGGGCTTCCCGGGCGATGACAGAAATGCCCTGGGCGGGCTGAGGTCCGACGTGGTTGACGACCTTGGCGATCGCATCGAGTCCGTCGCGCGAAAGCTCCCCGACCAGCTTGGTGACCTGGCCAGGTAAGTCGTTCTGGTAGACGTGCGGACCAGAGCCATCTTGCTTGTTGTCAGTCGTGGTCTGGTGCAGGATGTGCACGGCGACGAGCATCGCGCCTTGACCGCTCGCGAGCGCCTTGGCGTAGGCGAGCCGCTCGGGCGGGGTTTCGGACCCATCTGTGGCCCGTAAGATGGTCTTGAATATTGGGTGCCTCGTTCGAGTCGGATGCCGTTTTCAGCCTCGGAGGGCTCGTAGTGCGTTGAGGATCACGGCGAGGTCGATCACTTCTTGGAAGAGCGCGCCGGCGACGGGTGGGAGGTATCCGGCGGCTGCGACGCCCATCGCGGCGAGGCTGAGGCCCATGCCGGTGAGGACGCTTTGGCGGGCGATGAACATCGCGCGTCGCCCGGCGTGTACGGCGTCGGCGACGCGGTCGATCCGGTCGACGGTGATCACGGCGTCAGCGGTCTCCGATGAGACTGTCGCGCCGGCGGCTCCCATCGCGATCCCGAGATCGGCGAGCGCGAGCGCGGGGGCGTCGTTGATGCCGTCGCCGACCATGATCACGGGGCGTAGGTTGGGGTCCGCGCGGACGGTGCGCACGACTTGGAGCTTGTCCTCGGGGGACTGCTCGGAGTAGACGCGGTCGACTCCGAGCTCGCGCCCGACGCGCTCGGCGACCGACCGGCGGTCTCCGGAGATCATCGCGACGTGGAGTATGCCCTCGGCGCGCAGCCGCTCCACGATGTGTTCGGCGTCGGGGCGAAGCTCGTCGGCCATCACGATCACCCCGGCGAGGTGACCCTCGATCGCGACGAGCACGTGCGCTTCACCTGACCCACGCGTCGCAGACAGAGAAACGGAGGCGATCTCGTCTTGCGGGATGCCGGATGTGCGCATATATGCCCGGCTTCCCACGAGAATGCGCCTAGCGTCGAGCGTGCCCTGGATTCCCTGGCCCGGCTCCTCGAGCACGTCGCTCGGGAGGGTGAGCTCGAGGCCCGCCTCGGTGGCGGCGCCGACGAGCGCGTCGCCAAGAACGTGCGCGGAGAGGCGGTCCACCGACGCCGCGAGCCGCAGCAGCTCGCCAGACTCCAGGCCGCCGCGCGTGACGATCTCGCGCACATCGGGCGTGCCGACGGTCAGCGTTCCGGTCTTGTCAAACAGGACCGTGCGCGCCTGGCCGAGTGTCTCGATCGCGCCGGCGCCCTTGACGATGATCCCGGCGCGCGCCGCGCGCGACAGGCCAGACACCAGCGCGATCGGCGCCGCGAGGATCAGCGGGCACGGTGTCGCGACGACCACAACCGCGAGCGCCCGGACCGCGTCCCCGCTCAGGATCCAGGCCAGACCCGCGACCACGAGCGTGGCCGGCAAAAAGAACCCCGCGTAGCGGTCGGCCATCCGCACCAGCGGCGCGCGCTGGGTCTGAGCCTGCTCGACAAGTCGCACGAGCGCCGAATAGGCACTCTCGCTCGCCGGGCGATCCGCGCGCACATCAAACGGCGCGCCCGCGTTAGCCGCGCCGCTGAGGACCGCCATGCCGCGCGTCAGGGTCTCAGGAAGCGGTTCGCCACTGAGCGTGCTCGTGTCCACAACCGCTTCGGCGCTGACCAGCGTCCCGTCAACTGGGATCACCTCGCCGGTGCGCACGACCAGGACGTCGCCGATCTGCACCCGCTCGACCGCCACCTCTAATAGGCGATCGCCGACTCTGAGCTGCGCGACCTTCGGCGCCCGTTGCACAAGCGCGGTCAGCTCGCGACGCGCGCGTCTGGACGCGATCGTCTCAAGCGAAGCGCCGCCGGAGAACATCAGCCCGATCACAGCCCCGGCAAGCTCCTGACCCAGCGCGAGCGAGCCGACCATCGCGACCAGCGCGATCGTGTCCACACCCAGACTTCGCTCGACGACGATCGCGCGCCCGACCTCGAACGAAAGCTCCGCCGAGAGCATTGCGACCGCCGCCGCCCACACCAGCCGCCCAGTCTGACCCTCGCCAACGAGATACAACAACCCACCCGCCGCGATCGCAACAACCGCAATCGACGCGAGGATCTGTGCCCGATGCTCAAGCAGCCAAGCAAGACGATCGCGCCACGAACCGCCCGGCTGATTCGGGAGCGTCCCCGCCGGCAGGGCTTGCGATGCGCGGACTGTGCTCATGGATCCAGGCTGACGGACAAGTACCCTGCGCGCATCCGTAGCGTCCCACCGATCAGACCCGAAACCTCCGCGACGCAGACCAGCCGCTCACGCGCTTGCCCTGACCGAGTCGTGCTGCCGACGCCCCTTATGTTCCAGACCCAGACCCAGGACCGCCTGGATCGATCGTAACCTCTTCAGTCGGACGGCGCTCGGCGGGCTAGGCGCGCTGGGATTCGGTGGGCGCGATCGGCCCAGGCGATGCCACCGTCAGCGTTGCTGCGGGGTCATCCTCGCCGGGATCGACCCGGAACGGCGGGTACTCCGGAGTCATCACGGCCGCGTAGGCGACCACGCGCAGCACCCAGCGATTCAGGCCGAGCACGAAATCGAAGATCGATCGCGGATACTCGCCCCGGAACAGCAACACCACCACGGCGACGAACACCAACAAAGCGATCAACCCGATCTCCGTCGCGCCGCCCCAAGAATGCGTCGACGCCGTCCAGCCGGCGGCGCTACCGCCGCCGATGAACACGCCCGCCACCACGTACTGCGGGATTCCGGCCAGCCACCAGCCGATCAACGGAAGACCTGTGCGCTGATGCTCGGGATAGTCGACATCTAGCCGCGCGGGGTACTCGGGCACATCGGCGAGCGTAAACGGCGGATAGCGATCGGTTCCATTCGCGCCGAAGGCGTAGAACCCGACGCGCCAAGACCAGCGCAACACACCGACGTTGAAATCAAACACCGACCGTGGATAGCGGCCGGTGAACAGCACCGCCACGAACGCGATCACGGCGCTGACGAAAAACGCCAGCCACAGAAACACCAGAACAATGTAATGCGGGATCACGAGCAGCCACTTGATCAGCCACAGCCCCCGCGATGGGTGCTCCAAGTGACCCTCGACCCGCACCGGATACGTGCTGACCGTCCGTGATAGCGTCGCCTGCATCAGACTCACCTTCTTGTAGTTTGAAACCGGGCGCAAAGCGCGACGTTCTACACGACAGTCTCACTCCTCGCGGCTTCGCGCACATCCGGACTGGCTGCGGATGGGGCCTCCGCGAACCACCGATTGCGGGCGCCTGAAGCTGCTTATGACGTACGCCCGTGGTGTTCCATTTCGCGGCGGACGTCGTTCTCGGTGATCGGCCGCCGGTGGTAGACGCCGAAGGCGTTGAAGGCGATCACGATCCCCCAGCCAAATGTCAGGAACACCGGCCATGGCGCTGGCCATCGGCCAGAGTTGAGGCCGTTCATCACCCACCCGCCCCAGACGATGAGGTTGATCAGTAAGTAGGCGGACAGGTGCGCCCTGAAGTCGCGACGGTTCTTCAGCCGACGCAGCGCTTGTCCTCGCAGCGCACCGCGACTGCCGGCAGGGGCATGGTTAGGGTTATCAGTGTGGGGGTGTCCATGGTTTGATGCTCTCACCGGACGTCGGGCCAGCCATCGGGACAACCCGCGGAATTCACCCTCGGACAAACCCGCAGGCTGGAGCCCCTACGGCGAGCCCGGTTCGCTCGCGACAAGCCCGCTGAGAAGGTCGCAGTCAGCCAACAGCTCTCTCCATCGCGGCAGGCTGCCGCGCCCGCCCGTTCTGAACCAGACCTCGCGGCCTTGTGCGCCCCTTGGAACCGGTCGCGGTGCCCCGCTGGTGGCGAGAAGCAGTTGCCTCATCAGTGCCCGTCACTCAGGTTTTTGGCGCTCCCGGCGTCGATGTGGTCAGTGTGAGACCTTGATTCCGGGTTTGAGCAGGGCTTTCCGCGGCTGAGGAAGTTCCCGGAAGGTGCGCGCTGGTTGGCGACGCGCCGCCGCCCGCCGATGCAGGCTGCTGGCTGTCTGAAGGTCAACGGCTTGCAAGGAGGGGACAGCGTGCGCGTCACGACGGCATTTTCCAGGCTTGTGCGCCTGCCGGGCGTGTGGGTGAGGAAGGTTCGGTTCGAGCCCGGCCGGGTGATCGTCGAGGTGGCGCTTCGCCGCCGGAGGCTGCTGTGTCCGGAGTGCGGCTTCTCGACGGCGGCGCGCAAGGACACGCGGCCGGAGAGCTCGGTCTGGCGGCATCTTGATCTCGGGGTCTGGCGGCTCGAGGTCCTCTGCCGCCGCCGGCGGCTGTGGTGCCCGGAGCATGGGGCGCGGACCGAGGGCGTGCCGTTCGCCCGGCCGGGATCGGAGTTCACGCGGGACTTCGAGTGCCTGGTCGCGTGGCTGGCGACGCGGACTGACAAGTCGACGATCAAGCGGATGCTGCGGATCGACTGGGACACGGTCGGGCGGATCATCAAGCGCGTCTGCGACGACGAGCTCGACCCAGACCGGCTCAACGATCTGTATGAGGTCGGGATCGAGACGGTGTGCGCATAGTGCGCGTGATGCCAACGCGAGTTTTGACT
>OCTA010003878.1_pt1 | contig 13220 bp, 11 predicted proteins | sample 1538991 | NCBI WGS metagenome assembly OCTA01 (sample SAMEA3539302, study PRJEB22396) | soil metagenome | biome: tundra; feature: field; material: soil | place: USA | collected 2010-05 | depth 0.15 m
CGTCCAGACCCCAGCCGTCGATATCCAGCGGCATGGTGCCCAGGCCGGTGATGGCGTCCACCACGAAGATGGCGCCGGTTTTGCCGATGGCGCGGCTCATGGCGCGCACGTCGTGCGCCGCGCCGGTGGAGGTTTCCGAAGCTTGTACGAATACGCCGCGGGTAGCCGGCTCGGCCGCCAGCGCGGCTTCCACCCGCTCGGGCGCGACCACCTCGCCATAGGGGGCCGAAAGAACGGTCGCGTCCAGCCCGTAGGCTTTGGCGATCTCGGCCCAGCGTTCGCCGAACTTTCCGGCTACGCAGACGATGGCTTTATCGCCGCGCGAGAACAGGTTCGATACGGCCGCGTCCATCGCCCCGGTGCCCGAGGCGGCAAACATGAGTACATCGTTGGCCGTGCCCATCACCTCTTTCAGGTCCGCGAGCGCGGACCGGTACACTTTGCGGAAATCTTCCGTGCGGTGGTGGATATCCGCCGCCATCATCGCGTGCAGAGCGGGCGGATAGAGAGGCGTAGGGCCAGGCGTTAACAATCGTTGTTTCTTAATATGCATGGCGGGACCTTTTCCTTAGTCTTTTAGGATAGCAAACCCCCGGTAGGACAGGCCTCCTGGCCTGTCCAGAGTTTGGATATTTGCTTTAGTTGTTTTGGTGGGGCAGGCGGTTCCGCCTGCCGAGACGAGCATGTGCAATCGAGGAGAGACCCTAAGGAGTAAAGGAGAAAACGGTCGTCGCCGTCACGCCGTAGATAACACCGTTACGGTCGATCGCCAGTTGCCCCAAAGGGCCGAAGCCGTCGTTGCCTCCGGTGAAACTGTAGAGGACCGTTTCAGTCCAGGCCCCTCCCGAAGTCGCGGGAGGAGTCAAGGAATAAATGGTGCCGCAACCGGGGTCTGCCGGGCGACTGCCACAGGCGGCGCTTCCTCCATACGTGGTGACCCCATAGAGCACGCCATTATGCGCCACGAGCCCCCCTGAGGGTGTGCCGCCGTCACCGCCCTTCCACCCCAGGAAGGCGTGAATGATGGTGTATGTGCCGCTGCCCGTGGAACCCGGCGGAACCAGCGAATACACGATTCCGCAACCCTGCTGTTTGCATCCCGGCTGCCCACCCACAGGGGTGACGCCATAAAGTACGCCATCGGTGCCGATCAGGACGCCGCTGGCCGGGTAACCGCCATCGCCCTTGCTACTCGGGAAATTGTGAAGTATGGTCTTGGTCCAAGCGCCGCCCGGCACGCTTGGCGGCGTCAGCGAGTACAACGTGCCAACAGTCCTGATGGACACTCCGCCAACCCTTGTAGTGCCGTAAAGCGCGCCGCTCACGTCGATCGCAACGCCATTGGGTTCTTGGCCATCGCCCTCACCGGTGAACGTGTAAAGGACGTTTTCCGTCCAGGAAAAGACCGGACTTGCGGGTGGAGTCAGGGAGAACACACTACCGGAGGACACACTACCGCTACCCTCAGCTAACGTGCCGTATAGCACTCCACCGGGGCCGATTGCCGGCGGATTCGTCGGGAATAGGTTCGGGTCGCAAAAGCTGAAAAGTGAGCTCTCTCCCCACGATTTGTTCGGGGACGGCGCCTTCACTACGAAGACATTGCCGTTCCCACAGGTCCCTCCACTAGTTGTGGTTCCATACAGTAGCGCGCCAACGGGGCCAATTATAATGCCATTGGGCCCGGCGCCCAGGGATTGAAAAGAAAAGGAGTAGACCGATTCGGTCCAGTCGCCGCCCTGTGTGGCGGGAGGCGTCAGCGAGAAGACCGTGCCGCAGTCGTAGCAGGAACTGTTCCCTCCTAGCCTCGTTGTGCCATAGAGCACGCCGCTGGGTACGATCACTACGCCGGTAGGACCCGCGCCATCGACGGGAGAGCCGGTGAAAGTGTGGATCGTCGTCAACGATCCGGCTTGCGCCGCCTGATGCGCGGCGAATATCAGGAAACACGCTAATGCGGCTCGCAAAGAAATGGAGCCCCGTCGGTCGATCATATTATCCTCCTCACGGAAGCAGCGTTTCATTTGCTACGGCGTGAACGCGAACACGGTGCCGTCATTAAAATGACCACCCATGGTCGTCGTGCCATAAAGAGTGCCATCTCGGCCTCGAGTGAGAGATCCACGGGGATGAGCCCCGTCGAGGCCGTTGAAACTGTGGACCACAGATTCGGTCCAGACGCCTCCTGCCGACGCTGGGGGCGTCAAAGAGAAGATCGTGCCGCACCCCGAGGGACATGGGCTGGATCCCCCATTGATTGTCGTCCCGTACAGCAGGCCACCGACGCCGAGCAGCGGACCCTCGGGACCGGCGCCGTCACTCTTGCTGGTGCCCGTAAAGCTATGGAGAACCGCATACTTCCCGCCGCCTGGTGCGGCCGGTGGGACCAGGGAAAATACGGTACCCAGATTGCTGCTCCCGCCCAATTCCGTGGTCCCAAAAAGTTCCCCGCCGCTCCCGATTAAAAGGGTCGCTAGCGGCTGTGCACCATCGCCGTTGTTGGGGTCGAACCGGTGAAGCACGGTTTCGGTCCAAGCTGCCCCGGGAGTAGTTGGCGGGCTTAACTCGTACACAGTGCCGTGGCTTCCCCCGGACTCTGATCCGCCGCCGCCGGTGACCCCATAGAGCGCTCCGTTGGAGCCGATTGCAATTCCGAAGGGATATATGCCGCCGCCGCGGGTACCGCCAAAGCCCTTGACGAGGGTCTCGGTCCAAGAATCGCCGGGCGATGCGGGCGGTGTCAAGGACGTTACCGTTCCCGCCAAACCATCTGCCGGGCCAAGCGTGGTGGTGATGTATATAACCCCACCGGGGCCGATTACCGGCGTGTTATTCGGCTCGTTGAGGATCTGCGGGCAGCCGCTGAGGAGTGGCGTCTCCACCCAGGAGCCGCTCGCGGATGGCGGCCTCAATTCAAACACAGCTCCGAGGCAGTTTACCGTCCCGCCATACTCCGCGGTTCCGTAGAGCACCAACCCATCCAGCCCGAACGTCAGACCGCCCAGGGGATATTCGCCGTTCGTGCCAGTGAAAAGGTAAACAGACTCGGTCCACGCGCCGCCCGGGGATGCTGGCGGCGTCAATGAAAACGCCGTTCCGCAGCCGTTTACCCCACAACCCGCGGATCCGCCGTACTCCGTAGTCCCATAGAGAACCCCTCCGGGACCAATAGTGACTCCGGCTACCGGTTGCCGACCGTCGTTCGGCGAGGACTGGAAGCTGTAAATCGTCGTCAGCGTACCCGCCTGGACTGCGGATAATGAGGCGATGATCAAGAATAAGTTGAAAATCGTCCGGACCGGCAAGAGTGCCGTGCGGCGCTCGATCATGTTTCCCTCCGATACCGGGTATTCTCCCCCCACTAAGAGGCTGTGTCAAGGTTCAGTTTTTGAACCTGGTACTACCCGCCGCTCCTCATGCCTTCATCACCTCAGACCTTCTACTGAACAAGGCATCCATCGCCCCGGTGCCCGAGGCGGCAAACATGAGGACATCGTACGTGGTGCCCATCACTTCTTTCAGGTCCGCGAGCGCGGACCGGTACACCTTGCGGAAATCTTCCGTGCGGTGGTGGATATCCGCCGCCATCATCGCGTGCAGGGCAGGCGGATAGAGAGGCGTGGGGCCAGGCGTTAATAATCTTTGTTTCTTTATGTGCATGGCGGGACCTTAGTTCATTTAGGATAGCAGACGCGACGGGGCGGCCTTCGTCCGCCGGGGCCAGGGGTCGGGGTTGTGGTTGCCGGCGCTCGGCTTCGCTCCACAATTGCCGCTGGGGCGAAATCACCCCCGCGCTGGATTTGACGCACTGATCTCGTCTGCGGTCCGCACGTCGGGCCGGTGCCAGCTATCATATCTCGCAGCCCTGTCGAGAATCCGCCTCCTCTTTGGTGAAAACAAACGCCCAACCCCTTCCCGGAGTGTGTCCCTTGAACAACTCCGATGGATCTGCCAAGGTGAAGATGATAGTTCTGCAAGGGTTTCCGCTTCAAGGCGTTCGCGGCGGGAGAACGAGAGGACTTAGAGCGATCCACAATGCAGGGATGAACGATATTGCCGCACATAAGGCGTTGGTCCCAAACACTCCGTACTTCGCCGCCCTGGGAAGATCTTCGTCGCAATCATTTGGATTCGTGGGATCCGTGCAAACGTGGGGGAATTGTTCTTGGATGCGCTTATCCGCGGATTTCATTTTCGCGAGGCCTACCCCGAAAAAAATGAAGCTTAACCAGAACAGACAAAGATGGTAGGATCAAGCCATTCGCGGTTGCTTCGCCCGACCACCAAACCGACCGTCAAATAAAAACTCACATAAGCGAGTTGGTGTCTTGCGAGACAGTCGTTGATCAATTTCGGGGAATTATGAGCCCGCGCCACCGTGATCAGGTTTGAGAAAAGAGTTCCGGCCACCGACGAAGCGATGAGACCAAGGAGAACTCCAGCCCACCTGATGTTTTCAGGCTCAAAAGAGAACATCTCTTCATCCTAAAACATTAGGGCTTGAATACGGCGAGAAAAGACACAGAAATCTCTCTCAATTGTGGCGCGAGCGGCGCTTTTTTGGGAAGCATAGATAAATGCCGATCGCGTATAGGACGAACTGAGCCACGAGCAGCACCATCCCCTCACGAGAACCCAAGCTCCGATCCACAGCCGCGAAGAAGGCGACCGAAAAGCCGGCGAGGATCGGACTCGCGCGGAGCACCAATGGGGCAACCGAGATAGGCGTTCCCGGTGCGTTGCTTGGTTCTTTCGCCATTTGGGTGCCGGTGTTCATGATCGGACGATGGTACCATCGAGCCGGCGTGTGGTGCAACAAAGCCAGGAAGTTTTTATATGTTCCCCAGGTGTTTTCCATTTCCATAAGTGTTTTCCTGTCAATATGATAGATCATCACGACATTGCGTCAAGCACCTGCTTTCAAGAATCTGCCGAGCAATCTCATCGCCGCGACACGTCCTCTTCGAAGCGCTACGCCCACGTACAATATATCGGATCAGCTCCCATATATCTTGAGTCCAAGTTTGATCGGCTTGGTTGATCCTGCCGCAAGAGATGAATCGGTCGCATTGTTTTACCGTATCTTATTGATTACACAACGTTTTGAAGCGGCGAGGCAGCGCGAACCGCGTGACCCATGGACTTGACAAGGCGGTTTCGCCTACCAGGACGAGCGACGCTCGCCCGATCCCGTTGCGATCAGAACGTAAACCGAAGCTGCAAATCGATCTTGCGATTGTAAGTGCTCGGCGAGCCGAAAGGACCAAAACCTGCCAGGCTCAGAGACTGCCCGAAGTAAGGTGAGCTCAAATCGCCATTCGGCGCCGCGTAATTGGGGTGGTTCAGCGCATTGCGCGCGTTGACGCTCAGTGTCAGATTGTATCTGCGGCCGGTCATCCCGCCGAAGGCTCCCGGCGGAGGACCGCCTCCCGGTGGCGGACCGCCGCCTCCAGGACCGCCCGGGCCACCGCCGCCACGCGCGCCGCCTGCTCCGGGCGGAGGTCCCATCTGTCCCTGCGCCAGTCCGGATTCGCCCGAGCCCCCAAACGACCACGTCCGCGCCAGCCGCAAACCCAGGTTCACGGTGGCCGGACCGCGCCCGTAATTCCGTCCGATGGTGGCCGCGCCCGCCGCCGGTTCCAGGTTGAAGCATCCGAATCCCGCGGCGTACACCAGCGCGCCGCCGGTGCAACTGGAGGCGCTCAAGCCGATCATCGGCTCCGGGCGCTCAGCGGCGAATCCGGTGTCGTTCGAATCGATCCCGGTGGTGATATTGTACGGCGCGCCGCTCTGCACCAGGAAGAACGGACTGATGGTGAACTTCAGCAACAGCGGCAGACTGCTGCCCAGCAGCAGGCGGTGGCGGATATCCGCGAACGAGGACGGTCCCCACTCCGCCCTCAGGTTGTATGGGTTGGCGGGCGCGCCTTCGTTATCGTCCATCCCGTAAGAGAGACCATAAAACCCAAACAGGAATATCTTCCCGAAATTCACGTTCGGACTGACCAGCAGCATGTTAGACCGGCTGTAACCCACCGTTTCGGTCAGCAGGCGGATGTCGGAATCGCCATAAGGGTAAACTCCGTCGACGGGCGCGTTGATATTGGCGGAGCGCTCCAGATGTACGCCGCGGTTGCCGACGTAGCTCACGTTGAACCGGACGTGTTGATTAATTTGCCGGTCGACGCCGATGTTTGCCTGATAAGTTCGCGGCGCCTGAATGCCCCCGTAAAGCAGTTGTAACTCTTGCGGCTGCCGGCTGCTCGCCAGCGATTCGAGCGAAGGCGCCGTGGGAAAGAAGTCCGGATTCAGAACCAGATAGGATTGCTGCGCGACGCCGTTGTAGCGCACCGCATTCAGTGTGTCGTTGATTCCGATGCGGTCGTAGAAGACTCCAAACCCCGCGCGCAGCACCGTCTTGGCGGATTTGTTCGCGCCGCCATCGATGCCCCAGGCTACCGCGAAGCGTGGCGCAACGTCCCCATGGTCTCCGATGTTAGTCTGCGCCTCGTAACGCAAACCGTAGCTGAAGGTCAAGTTGGGGCGCACGCGCCAGTCGTCGTTCACGAACAGTCCGGTATCGAGCTGATGCAAGGCGGCGGTGGGAATGCCCGCGCTCAGGCTATATTGCGAAGCGCCGCCTCCCAACGCGCGTATACCGGCGGCCGTCAGACCTTCCTGTTCGAACAGCAGCGTGCGCCGGTAGACCTCCAGCGCGGAAAGTTGTTCGGAAGTGCCGGCCATCGCCTGGTTGTTGGCGTCCAGCTCCGGCCCGATGCCGCCGAAGAAGGTGAAGGTGCCGCCGAAGTTATTGACGGATGTGTCGCGCAGAAGCGATTCCCGCACGCGGCCGCCCCATTTCAAGACATGCCGGCCTTTGGTGTAAGTCGAAGTATTCGTCAGTTCCCAGTTATTCGTGATGGCGGAGGAGTTACCGATTTGCGGACCGCCCGACTGGAACGCGCCCGCCACAATGAGTGCGGGAGTGCTATTGTTCGCAATGTCGTTCAGAGCCGAGCGCATGTACTGGAACCGCGTTTCGTTAATGGCGCGGGCGCTGAGCACGGCGGTCTCGGTGACTTGCAGCGTATTTTCGGAGGACGTCTGATTGTAAGCCTGGTCCGCCAGACTGAAACTGCCGGCGCCCTCTTTGTCCATCTCCACGCGTGTGTTCTGATAGCGCACGGTCAGCGTATTGTTGGCGTTGATCGAATAATCCACGCGCGGACTCAGCGTGGTGCGGAATTGCGGCGTCAGGATCGCCTGGTTGATGTTCAGCGGGTTCAGGTTGGCATCCAGGGTAGTGGCCAGGATGAATGCGTTTTCATCGATAGTGCGGTGTTCGGCGTCGAAGCTGAAGGAAGCTTTGGATTTGAAGAGCGGCCCGCTGAGGCTCAACCCGTAGAATTGCTGTTGATAGGGCGGGCGCTTGGACTGGTCGAGCAGCGGGCTGCGCGAGTTCAAGGCTTCCTTGTTGTACTGCATGAAGGCCTGGCCGCGGATCTTGTCGCTGCCCGGCTTGGTGAAAATCTGGATGCGCCCGAAACCCGGCCGGTCGTATTCCGGCGAGAACGGGTTGGAGTTGATGCGCACCTCGCGGATGGAAGATTTCGGCGGCAGAGTAGCACCCGTAAAGCCGTCGATGTAAATCTGCGCGCCATCCGGGCCGCCGCCGGGGCCGGCCAGCGCCTGCAATTGCTGCGATAGCTCGTCGGGATCGTCGGACAGCGCCGCCAGCTCTTTTTCCTTCAGCACCAACGCGTCGCCGTTCTCCGCCGTGTCCGCGCTCACGCTGTTGGCTTCGGCCTCCACATTGACTACCTGATTTTCCGCGGCGATGACCAACTGCACGTCGAGCGTGGTAGCCTTGCCGATCTCCACATCCTTGTCCTCGATCGACGTAAACCCTTTGGCGATGAACCGCACCGTGTACTTGCCGGGCTTCACGCCCTCGATTGCGTATTTGCCGGTGGCGTCGGTTTTGGTTCGCTGGTCTACACCCGGCCCTCGCAGTTGCACTAATGCGCCGGGAACCGACGCGCCGGATGGATCGGTGACCACGCCGTGCACGCCCGCGGCATTCTGCGCCGCGGCGTTTATCGATAGAGACACTAAGAGGGCGGCCAGCGCCCACAGCCGTTTCATGTTTGCTCCCATTACGGAGCCGCGACCGTAAGGGAGCGGTCGCAGCCTCAGTTCCAGTATTCGTCGAAACCTCGCCGGCGAATCTTAAGTTTTGTAAAAGACGCAGTGTGTGCCCCCGTTCTGAGTTACAACTGAATTGGTGAGACGAGTTTTGCTGGTGGACGACGATACCGACCTGTGCGCTCTGATGGCCGATTTCTTCGCGCAACACGAGTTCGCCATTGAAGCGGCGCACGATGGCCCGCGCGGCCTGGCGCGCGCCCTTGAGGGCCAGTACGACCTCGTCATCCTCGACGTCATGCTGCCGGTACTGGATGGCTTCGAGTTGCTGAAGCAGCTCCGGCGGCGCAGTTCCGTCCCCGTGATCCTGTTGACGGCCCGCACCGCGCAGACCGACCGCATTGCCGGCCTCAACGCCGGCGCCGACGATTACCTGCCAAAGCCGTTTGGGCCCGAAGAGCTGCTCGCCCGCATGCGCGCTGTGTTGCGGCGCGCGGGGCAGGGCGCCACGCCATCCCAGGTGGCCGAGGCCGGCGGTGTGCGCGTCGACTCACTAACCCGCGAGGTGTGGGTCGAGGGCCAGACCGTCGATCTCACCGCCATCGAGTTCGACATTCTCGACTTCCTGGTGCGCGCGGCGGGCCGCGTGGTTTCGCGCAATGAGCTGGCCGCGGTTCTCTACCAGCGCGAATCCACGCCCTACGAGCGCTCGCTCGACGTCCACATCAGCCATCTGCGGAAAAAGTTGGAGACTGGCGAGCGCGCGCAGATCCGCACGGTGCGCGGCGTGGGTTACCTTTTCGCGGCCCCGGAGGCGGGTGAATGAGAACGGTCTTCGCCAAGATCCTTCTGTGGAGCTTCGGTACGCTGCTGCTGTCGCTCGGCGCGTATCTGTTTATCTCAAACGGCCTGGCGTCGCGAATCTCCGGTAAGGGCGGGCCATTCGAAAGGACCGTGGCCTTCGAGGTGGACCAGGCCGAGGTGACGTACCGATCCGGAGGCCCCGCGGCCCTCGGGGCATACCTGCACAAACTGCAGACCTACTTCGGCCCGGAACATTTCTTCACCGATCCGCAAGGTAAAGATCTGGTGACCGGCGTGGACCGTTCCGCCCTCCTGGCAGCCGCGCGCGGCGAGTACAATGTGCCGCATCCGCGCGGTGGCCGGTTCGTGTTCGTGGCCGCGTCGCAGGATGGCGCTTACCGGCTGATTGCCACTGGCCGGCCGCCCTTCACGCGCTGGACCTTCCTGCCGTACTACGGGCTGATCTTGCTGGTAGTCGCGCTGCTCTGCTGGATGCTGGCCGTCAACATCGCGTCGCCCCTGCGCGAGCTGGCGCATACCGTCGAGCGCTTCGGCCGCGGCGATCTCTCCGCGCGCGTTCGCTCGCGCAGGCGCGATGAGATCGGCGATGTGGCGCGCGCCTTCGACCAGATGGCCGAGCGCATCGAGACGCTGCTCACCGCCGAGCGGCGCTTGTTGCAGGATATCTCGCACGAATTGCGTTCGCCGCTGGCGCGTCTCAGCTTCGCCGCCGAGCTGACCAAGACCGCCGAAGATCGCAACGCCGCCGCGGCGCGCATCACCAAGGAGATCGAGCGGCTCACGAACCTGGTCGGCGCGCTCGTTGAGGTGACGCGCTTGGAGGGCGACCCCTCGTCGCGCCGCGCGGCCCATCTCGACCTGGAACTGCTGGTCGAAGAACTGATCGAGGCCAGCCGTGTGGAAGCCGATGCGCGCGGTTGCCGGTTCCATCTCGAATCGGACGGCCCGCTGCCGGTTCGCGGCGACCGCGAACTGCTGCGCCGCGCCATCGAGAACGTGTTGCGCAACGCCATTCGCTATGCGCCGGAAGGCTCCCCGATCGATGTCAGGTTGGCTTCGGCCGCCGGCAAGGCGTCGATTTCGGTGCGCGACTACGGTCCCGGCGTACCGGAAGAGATGTTGCCCAGGATTTTTCAGCCTTTCTTTCGCGTGGACGGTTCCAGGGACACCCAGACCGGCGGCGTGGGCCTGGGCTTGGCGATTGCCCACCGCGCCATCGGCGCGCATCACGGGCACATCGCTGCGGAGAATGCCGCGCCCGGCCTGCGCGTCCGCATGGAAATCCCCTAATGCCCCGTCTTGAGTTTCAACATTTCCTGGATCCGAGGACAGCAGATTTGGTGTGTTGCTGCGTGGTGGGGCAGGCGGTTTCGCCTGCCAAGGCGAGCGAAGCTCGCCCGTGCCTCGAACTTCAGTTCGCCGTGCGTTGCCTTCACATCGGCACCCCATCCACTTGACGATCACGGCACATTGGAGTATAGTCTACATAATCGATAGACTGATGCGACGTCTTCTTCGGTCGAGATTGACTAGCTGAACAGCCACGGGGATTCTCTTGCACAGTGCCGCCGAAGGGACCGAAGACATATCGCTGGAGCAGTTCCGGGCGCTCTCGGAATTTCGCTACCAAATCCGCAAGTTTCAGCATTTCAGTGAAATCGCTGCGCGGGCCGTCGGCCTCGAGCCGCAGCAGCACCAGTTGTTGCTGGCCATAATGGGATTCGCCGGAGAAGGCCATGGCCCCACCATCGGCTACCTGGCCGAGCGCTTGCAAGTCCGCCATCACAGCGCCGTGGAATTGGTCGATCGCATGGAGACGCGCGGCATGGTCCAGCGCCGGGCCGGCGAGCTCGACCGGCGGCAGGTGATCGTTACCCTATCCGGCGCCGGCGAGCAGATCTTGAAGGACCTCGCCACCCAGCATATTGCCGAAATGCAGCAGATAGGTCCCGGACTGGTGGCGGCGCTGCAGCAAGTGCTCGAGAGCGAGTCATATGCCCGCGCCGGCGGACTTGAACACGCCTAAGGACTCCGGACTGCCGTCGTGAATCAGCAGTTCGGGATCCTTGCCCACCACCTTGCTGTACGGCACCACCGAGTGTGTCAACCACACGTTGCCTCCGATCACGCTATGGTGCCCGACGCGCGTTTTGCCTCCCAGAATGGTGGCGTTCGGATACACGGTGACTTGATCTTCTAAGTCTGGATGGCGCTTATTGGATTGGCCGCGGCGCAACTGGCCCTGCTCGTCCTTGTCCAACGGATTAAAAGCTCCCAGCGTGACGCCGTGATAAAGCGTCACCCAGCTCCCGATGGTGGCCGTCTCTCCGATCACCACACCCGTGCCGTGATCGATGAAAAACGATTCGCCGATGGTGGCGCCGGGGTGAATGTCGATGCCGGTAGAACTGTGCGCGGCTTCGGTCATCATGCGCGGAATGTAGGGGACTTCCAGACGATAGAGCCGATGCGCCAGCCGGTGCACGGTAATGGCCTGGATGGAAGGATAGCTGAGCAGCACCTCCTCAAGACCCGCGGCGGCGGGATCGCCACAGAAGGCCGCGTCGACGTCGGAGGCCAGCAGGCGGGCAAGCTCGGGCAGGCTCTCGAGGGCTTGGTCGACGCGTTCGCGGGCCGTTTTCTTGAGTCCAGGCGCCACCCTTCGGCCCTGACAGTGGCACTGCAGATTTGTTGCGCGGCAAACTTGGTCGGTCAGGAGCTTCTCGATGTCCTTCAGGTACAGGCGCGTCTGGCTGGGAAAGTTGCTCCCCCGATCGCTGTGGTAGAAAAGGGGAAACAGACCTTTGGTGTAGCGGCGGCAGATATCCGCTACTTCCCTCCGGCTGGGGAGTTCGAAGCTTATGTCTCCGCTCGTGAGGCCGGCCTCAAGCGCCTTGCCAAACGTCAGCGACAGCGTGTTCATTTTTTGCAGATCCATGCTCGCTCCCCGCTAGTGGGGCAGGCCCTCGGCCTGCGGCGGCCTCTCAGGCCGCCCTTACGTTGCCAGATTCTCAAACAGCAGCGTGGAGAGGTACCGCTCCCCGGAATCGGGCAGTATGGTCACGATCGTCTTGCCTGCAAATTCTTCCTCGTTCGCAAGTCGGATCGCAACCGCCGCGGCCGCTCCGCAGGAGATCCCCGACAGAATGCCTTCCTCCAGTGCCAGCCGGCGTCCAAATTCGATGGCTTCCTCGTTGGTGACCCGTTCAATCCTGTCCACCAGCGACAGGTCGAGGATCTTTGGCACAAAGCCCGCGCCGATACCCTGGATCTTGTGGGGCGCCGGCTGGATCGGCAGACCCGCCCGCTGCTGCGTCAACACCGGGCTGGCGGCGGGCTCCACGGCCACCGAGACGATGGGTTTGCCCTTGGTCTTCTTGATGAACCGGGAGACGCCGGTGATGGTTCCGCCCGTGCCCACCCCTGAGACCAGCACGTCGATGGCGCCATCGGTATCGTCCCAGATTTCCGGGCCGGTGGTTGTTTCGTGGATTGCAGGGTTGGCCGGATTCTCAAATTGTTGCGGAAGAAAGTAGTGCTTCGGGTCGGATTCGGCAATTTCGACCGCCTTCCGCACGGCTCCGGACATCCCTCCGGGACCAGGTGTCAGAACCAGCTTGGCGCCAAAAGCCGCGAGCACGCGCCGGCGCTCGATGGACATGGTTTCAGGCATGGTGAGCGTCAGTGCGTAGCCCCGCGAGGCCGCCACAAACGCCAGGGCGATCCCCGTGTTGCCGCTGGTAGGCTCCACGATTTCGATGCCCGGCTTCAGGACGCCTCTCTTCTCGGCGTCCCAGATCATGGATGCCCCAATGCGGCACTTGACGGAATAAGACGGGTTCCGTCCCTCGATTTTCGCCAGCACGGTGGCCTTTAGCCCCGCTGCCATGCGGTTGAGACGCACCAATGGCGTCTTGCCAATGCTCAAAGAGTTATCTTGATAGACGTTCGACATGAGTGCTCTCCCTTAGCGCACCGTGAGCGGCGCCAAACCATTCAAATCTTACCGTGGCGCCTGCCCGCCTGCATGCGTAGGATGGCGGCCGCCAGCGCATCGATATCTTCAGTAGTATTATAGAGGGCCAGCGACGGCCGCACAGTGCTCTCCACGCCGAAGCGGCGCAAGATGGGCTGCGCGCAATGGTGTCCGGCGCGCACCGCGATGCCTTCCTGATTGAGCGCCACGCCCACATCTTCGGTGCGAAACTCGTCCAGAACGAAGGATAGCACTCCGGCCTTCTCGCGCGCGG
>OCTA010003881.1_pt1 | contig 13218 bp, 15 predicted proteins | sample 1538991 | NCBI WGS metagenome assembly OCTA01 (sample SAMEA3539302, study PRJEB22396) | soil metagenome | biome: tundra; feature: field; material: soil | place: USA | collected 2010-05 | depth 0.15 m
CGAGATTGGTCAGTGACTGGAGTTCAGACGTGTGCTCTTCCGATCTAGCCGGCTTGGAGTCGCTTTCGTTTCCGTTGCCGTCGTCGATCGTCATAGGGTGTGCAGATACGCGAGCAAGTCGTGGAGCTGGTTGTCGTCCAGCAGAGTGGCCGGCATCATAGTGCGGCCATGGAGGATCACCGTGGTCAGGCGCTCGTCCGTGGGGGGGGCTCCGGAGGGCATGGCCTTCACTTTGGTGATGGCCTGCAGGCCCGGTCCGTGGAGGCCGCGGGTGGTCGTGGGGTAATGGCAGCGAGCGCACTTGTCGTGGAAAACCTGGGCTCCGCGTGCCTCTTCGATGGTCCACAGCGCTTCCGGTTTCGAAGGCGGAAGCGACCGACAGCCTGCCATGTACCCAACGAGGCACGGCAAGGCTGCAAGCAGGGCCTGGCGGAAGCAAGTGCGCATCTGAAGTTGATAATACAGGGTTAGCGCCGGAGCCGGCCCATCGGCTAGCAACGATTAGGCCGCGGCACGGGCAAATTTCCACAGTTGTCTGCAGAATGCTTTTACCTGCACTGGCATGAACCAGTCGATTACATGTATTGCCTTGATTCAAAGAGAATTGAATTAGGCGATACTATCAAAAGTCTTGCCAAAGTAAGTGTAATCATCCTACTAAAAGAAGATAAAAGTAGTACCAAAACACTTTAAACGTAGGCTGCGTCAACCGCGAATCGGCCCACGCAACCGTGAAACCCCTTTTCGAATTTTGAACAATGTAGAGCTTCGGGATCCGCTTAATCAGCCGCGGCAATGGCCTCGCAAATGTGGTCGATAGCCTGGATCTCTGCATTGCTGCCGGGCCGGTGTCCGTTGACCATGACCGAGAAGGCCAGGGTCTTGCCGGTGGCTGTGGTGAGGTAGCCGGACAGCGCATTGGACTCATTGAGGGTCCCCGTCTTGGCCCACATGTGGCCTTTCAGCGGGGAGGTTTTGAAGCGGTTGGAGAGAGTTCCATCGACGCCGGCAATGGGCAGCGTGTCGTGCCAAGCTGTACCCCAGGGTTGATGAGCCGCGTAGGTCAGCAGGCGGGTGATGGCGCGGGGAGCCACCCGGTCATCCATACTCATGCCGGAGCCGTCGTAGAAGAAGAAGTCGTTGTCATCGACGCCGGCGCTCACCATGAACTGGCGCACCACGCGGGCTCCTTCGGCAAAGCTACCGTCAGTGCCATGAACCTTCCCCAGCAGACGCAGCAGTAGTTCGGCGTGCAGATTCTGGCTCATCTTGTTGGTTACGGGGATGTCCTGCGCGACCGGAACAGAAGTGCGCCAGGCAACAACCTTGCGGCCTTCGAGCGGCGCAGCCATCGTGGAGGGGCCTGTTCGCGACGGTGGCGGGGTGATGGGCATGGCGCGTTCGGCAGCATACTCTCCGGTTCCCACATCGAGACGATGGGCGGACGTGGGACCGCCGGTAACATTGATGCCTCGACTGCGGAGAGCCTCTTTGAAGGCGGCGGCGGTGTATTCAGCGGGGTCTTCGATAGCGAGGCCGGCGTGCAATCCTTCGACCGGCGCTGTACCCCAGGTGCGCACCAGCATGTTGCCGGGCCGGCGTTCGAGGCCGGGATGGGCGGTTTCTCCCTTAGCCGTGGGGGTCATGGTGTTTTCGAGGGTGTAGTACTCAACGGCAGGCGAGAATTCGGCCTCGGTAGCATTGGGAGCGGCGGGGTCAGCTTTCAGCGTGAGTTCCACGGTGTTGTCGTTAAAGGTCAGCGCGGAGACTGGGGCTCCATAGGACCATTGCAGATCGTCCCAGGCCCACGATGACCCGTAAGACTCATGCAGGTAGAAGCTGTCGTCGCCGACGACACTGCCATCGACAGAGCGCACGCCGGACTGTTCTACCTGCTCAGCCAATAGATTCAGAACTTCGGCTGGGTTTGGCTTGGGCTGGGCTGGGGGGGCAGGGGTCTCAGGTGGCGGAGGCGGAGGTGGCGGCTGATAAGGATAGTGTCGCGGACCGAAGGTCGGGTCGCCTGCACCAAGAATTACGATGTCGCCGTGGAGAGTACCGGCGGCATCAATGGTGCCCGCAGCGACGACATTGGTGGTCCATGTGAGAGTTTCGACAGGCAAGAGAGCATAGGCTGCGGCGGTGGTCAGCAGTTTGGCGTTGGACGCGGGCGTAAAAAGGCGGCCGTCGTTGAGGGTGTAAAGTGGCTGTCCCTCGGGCGTGACGACGCTGATACCAAACTCTGCTCGGCTTAACGCAGGGTCGGCGAGAATGGCGTTGATGCGATCAGCCAAAGTGCCACCATGAGCGGCGGCCGGTCGCGCGGCCGGCTGCGCGTGTCGTGCCTGGGCAGTTAGCCCGTTCAAGGGAATCAGACTGACAGCAAGAGACAGCGCCAACATCCGCTTAAAGAAAATCATGCCCGGAGTTTAGCAGGAGGGCGGGGACTGAGACTCAGGGCGGGCGGCAGGCAGACTTAGAATCAGACAGGCACTTCGAAGGTCCACGAGCCGAGGACGAACGATAGAGATGAGCAACGCAACGCGCGAGATCACTTCCTGGCAACTGCGTACTCGCTCGCTTGAACTGGGCTCGCGCACCCTGGTGATGGGCGTAGTCAATATCACGCCTGACTCTTTTAGTGATGGCGGCAAGTTTCTCAAGGCGGAGTCTGCTGTTGACCGAGGCCTGCAACTACTGGATGAAGGCGCAGACATTCTGGACTTGGGAGCGGAGAGTACGCGGCCGGGTTCGCGCGCGGGCGGCGCCGTGGGATCCGATACCGCTCCGGCTGTGAGCGACGACGAAGAGCAGACGCGGCTGCTGCCGGTATTGGAGCGGATTCTGCAGGCGCGGCCGGAGGCCATCGTTTCCGTCGATACCTATAAGGCCACGACGGCGCGCGCGGCGCTGGCGGCGGGCGCAGAGATTCTAAACGACGTCAGCGGCTTCACATGGGATGCCGCGATGGCGTCCGTCTGCGCGGAACTAAAGGCAGGCGTGGTGTTGATGCATACGCGGGGAAGGCCCGAGGAGTGGCGCACACAGCCGCAGTTGGCAGGCGAGGCCGTGCTGGAGACGGTGCGCGAGGGGCTAGGGAAAAGCTTTGCCATCGCGACTGATGCGGGGATTCCACCGGAAGCGATTGTGCTCGATGCAGGCTACGGATTCGGCAAGCGTTTCGGCGAGAACTACGCGTTATTGGCGCGTCAGGCAGAGTTGTTGTCGCTGGGGCGGCCGCTGCTGGCCGGGGTTTCACGAAAGTCGTTTCTGGGGCACACGCTGGCGCCCCTGTTTGGCGGAGCGCCCGCGCCGGTCGATAGTCGGGATACGGCCAGTCTGGCGGCGATGGTGACAGCGATCCTGAACGGGGCTTCGATCGTGCGCGTGCATTCGGCACGAACGGCGGTAGAGGCGGCACGCATCGCCGACGCGGTGCTGGCCGCGCGATGAAACGCAGAGATGCGTAGTAAATCCGGCCCCGATGGGTTAGGATTTCGCCAAGCGCTCTGAAGGCTTTCACGTGCCGCACTTTCATCGCCTGCCATTCCCACTTGTCCCGTTTTCACTCGACTCTTCCACCGTTTCAGGAGGTCCCTTGATGCGTTTCCATCAACCGCTTCCGTTGGCTCTGCGAGCGGTCTGTTCTCTTACCTGCTGGGCCGGGATCGTGGGCGTCTGCGCTGCTTCGTCGAGGGCACAGACCCCAGCTCCGGCAGACATTGTGATCAAGAATGCAACGGTGATGACGGCCAGCCACGGCACTATCGAGCACGGCTCTGTGTGGGTGCATGCGGGCAAGATTGCCGGCGTTGGCACAAGCGTTAATGCACCCAACTCGGCCACCGTAGTCGATGGAGCCGGTATGTGGCTCACGCCGGGCATCATCGATCCTCACTCGCACTCGGCTCTCGACAGCGATGTGAACGAAGCCACCAGCCCGGTGACGCCATCGATGCATATGATCGATGCCTTCGACAATCGGCAGTCCGATCTTTACTACGCGCTGGCGGGTGGGGTAACGACGGAGTTGTTGCTGCACGGGTCGGCGAACATGATTGGCGGGCAGGCCGTAGTCATCAAGAACAAGTTCGGCCTCGACCGCGATGCGATGCTGTTTCCCAACGCGCCCGGTTCGATCAAGTTCGCGTCCGGTGAAAATCCGAAGCGAGTGTACGGGAGCCGTGACCAGTTGCCGTCCACACGCATGGGCAACTTTGAAGTGATGCGGATGGCGTTTGAAGATGCGAAGCAATACATGGCCCAGTGGGACGCGTACGAGGCTAAGGCGAAGAAGGGTGACGCTTCCGCTGTTGCGCCCAAGCGCGATCTCAAGTTGGAGGCATTGGCCGACGTACTGCGCGGCAAGCTCTATGTGCAAATTCATTGCTATCGCGCGGATGAGTTTCTAACCGAAGAGGCGATCGCCAAGGAATACGGCTACAAGATTCGTGCCTTCCATCATGCACTCGAGATGTATAAGGTGGCGGACAAGATTGCCGCAGATCAAACGGGGATTGCGACCTTCGCGGACTGGTGGGGGTATAAAGACGAGGCGTGGGACGCGATTCCGTGGAACGCCGTCATGTCGATGCGCAAGGGAGTGCGCGTGGCTCTCAAGAGCGATTCCGATGACCACATTCGGCGTCTGAACCAGGAAGCGGGCAAGATGGTTCATTATGGCGGTGCCACGGAAGACGAAGCGATCCGTATGGTGACGCTCAATGCGGCATGGATTATCGGCGTCGATGATCGCACGGGATCCATCGATGTGGGCAAAGACGCTGACCTGGTGTTGTGGAATCACGATCCGCTCTCGACCTATGCGCGGGCGCAAAAGGTTTACATCGATGGCGACCTGTTTTTCGACGCGTCGCTGCCGGGACTGGGGACCACCCACTTCAACGGCGTGATGCACGATGGCGGCGGGTTCGGTTCAGATGATGAGGGAGACGGCCAGTGAAAAACATTCTGATTGCAGCAGGTTTGCTGTTGGCCGCGCCTTCATTGATGATGGCGGCGGATGCGAAAGGAGCCGCGCCCAGCGTCATTGCACTCACCGGCGGACGCTTGCTCACCGTGAGTCACGGAACCATTGAGAACGGAACGCTGGTGATTGCGGACGGCAAGATCGCAGCGGTCGGTGAAGCGTCCAGTGTCAAGGTGCCGAGCGGTGCGCAGATCGTGGACGCGCACGGGATGACGATCTACCCCGGATTGATCGATCCCGAGTCCAACTTCGGCCTGACCGAAGTGAGTGCGGATGAGCAATCCAATGATCTTGCCGAGCGTTCCGACGAGATCATGCCGCACATGCATGTTTACGATGCGTTTCATTCGGAGACAGAGTTGATCCCGGTGGCCCGGCTGAATGGAATTACCAATGCCGTCGTGGCTCCGGCGACCGACGACTCCATCGCGGGCCAGGATATCTTCATCCAGCTTTCTGGAGCGGACCGCGATGCGATGATCATGGGCCGCGATGTGGCGCTGGCGATGAACTTTGGGGCGGAACAGCGGCGCCGTGGTGGCCGCGGCGGCAAGTCTGAATTCCCATCGACGCGCATGGGGCTGGTCACGCAGCTGCGGCAGACGTTTCTCGATGTGCAGGATTACGTCGCCAAGCGCGATGCCGCGGCCAAGAAGGACGATAAAGCATTCAAACGCGATTTGAAGTTCGAAGCGCTGACTCCGTACCTGAAGGGCGAACGGCCCGTCGTAGTGGGAGTCTACGACGGCTACGACGTGGAGACGATCATGGGACTGGCGCAGGAGTTCCACTTGAGGGTGATCCTGAACCACGTGACTCATTCGCAGGACGTGCTGGACAAGATTGCGGCGTACAAGGTGCCGGTGATCGTGGGCTCAATTTACGACGCGCCGCGCGCCGACGAACGCTTCGATGCGGTTTACACGTTGCCTGCGGAGCTGGCCAAGCGCGGCGTCAAGGTTGCGATCTCATCGGCGGATGCGGGCGGTCCGGTCAGCAGCCACTCCGCGCGCAACTTGCCGTATGCGGCGGGCTTCGCGGTGGCGTATGGGTTGCCGTATGAGGACGGGCTCAAGGCGATCACGTTGAATGTGGCGGAGATGTTTGGATTCGGCGACAAGCTGGGTTCGCTGGACGTGGGCAAGATCGCGAACGTGGTGATGGCCAACGGTGACCCGCTCGATGTTCGCACCGATGTAAAGCAGGTGTACATCCAGGGAGTCGCGGTGCCGATGATCAGCCGGCAGACGCGGCTCCGGGATGAGTACATGAAATAACTGTGAGGGTGTCCGGGGTCTGAACCGAATGATCCCCGCAACACGGGTGAGGTTGATCGTGAAAGTTCTGATTTTTGGCGCGACAGGCATGGTCGGGCAGGGAGTCTTGCGCGAGTGCCTTTTAAGCCCGGATGTGGAACTGGTAGCGACGGTAGGGCGTTCCGCCTCAGGATTGCAAAACCCGAAACTGCGTGAGATCGTGCATGCGGACCTTGCCGATTATTCGAATATTCAAGCGGACCTCGCCGGCTTCGACGCATGTTTCTTCTGCCTGGGCGTGTCGTCCGCCGGGATGACAGAGACTGACTACGACCGCATCACGTACGGGGTCACTCTCGCGGCTGCCGGGACTTTGAGTCAAGTAAATCCGGGCATGACTTTTATCTACGTGTCAGGCGCGGGAACGGATAGCTCTGAAAAAGGCAGAAGCATGTGGGCGCGAGTCAAGGGGCGCACGGAGAACGCATTGCTGCGCCTGCCGTTGAGGGCGTATATGTTTCGCCCCGGGTTGATCCAGCCGCTTGACGGAATCCGATCGAAAACGCGTGCCTATCGAATTCTTTATGGAATGTCGAAGCCACTGCTGCCGCTGTTGCACTGGGCGCTGCCGGATTATGTTCTATCGACCCGCGACATCGGGCAGGCCATGCTGAAGGTGGCGACGCGGGGCTACGACAAATCGATTCTTGAGGCCAGAGACATTCGGGCAGTTCTCTCCCGTTAATGTGCGATCGCTGGTTTCCAATCGCGACGAGCGGTCAGAGCACAGTCAATTTCAGGCGACGGATGCGCGCATGGGGCCGACCCGATTCTCGAGCAGGATGCGTGGCGGACGATTGCCTCTGCCTGGGAAGACCTGGTGACCTTCCTTCTTGAGCTTTGCAGCCTGCCGCTCGACTCCGCCGGGAAGCCTGGGATTCAGCGAGCCGTCGTCCTTGACCACGCGCCAGTAAGGAGTCGTGTTGGGCACGCCGTGACGGGCACCTTCCTCGCCGGCTTCGGCCGCAATGCGGAGGAAGAGCCCTGCGGTCATCGGGCAAGTCGCGTCCGCGCCGTGCTTTTCCGCAAGGAAGTCTCGCATCTCAGAGAAAGTGGCGACGCTGCCGCTGGGAATAGTTCGGATGAAGGCTTCAATTTCTTCCGGGCTTGGAACCAGCATGGTTGTAGAACCGGACCGGCTCCGCACGTTGGGCGTAAGCGGTACCAGTTTGGGGAGCTTTGGGTTGTTCATCTTCTCCCGCCAGGTCTTGGGACTTTTCATGGCGATACCCCCTATGCGGCCCGTGTTTCGAACTTAACGGGATTCGGTAGCGCGGTTAGAGGTTGAATTGTCTTGCGAGTTGAAGACAGCAATGAGAGGGCTGAGAAAGTTCGGGGGAATACGCCGATTTGCGAGTTAAGACCCAAAGGCGCGATGTCCCCGAGACCGAAGGCCGAGACCGGATCATTCCGAGTGGGTCGGTTGGTTTTCTTCGAGGGGAATAAAACGGGAGGGATGGCGCAGGGAACTACCCGAGTGAATAATTCTGGGAAGCGTACACGCAACTGGAGGGACATATTGCCTCCATGGCGAACAGTATAAAATTGCTTCGGTCGCCCGGAACAAGAAAGCGAGAGGCTTATAGAGGTGATTGGTGCGATTTGACGATTACCAAATCGGCGGCGCGAGGCTGAGGCTCGGGAGCGGGTGAAGAAAGTTCCATCGGGCTCATGGTAGAGTGGAAAACCACAGGGGGCGGGCAATGGCAGCCGGCATACAGCTACCGGATGACAATGAAACCATTGATCTGCAGCAGCAGGTAGCGCGTTTGCAGGCGCTGCTTGAGGCTTCGCGGCAGGTGCACTCGACCATCCGCGAAGAAGAGGTTCTGGAGTCGGTCTTGCGGATCGTGGTGCGTGAACTGGAGATGGCGGGTGCGGCCTTTCCGGGGACTGGGCTGGCGTACGGCGACTGGGTAGATGTGGTCGAGGCGGATCGGGCAGCGGTCGGAGAAACAGGGGCCAATGGCCGCGCCGTTGATTTGCCTTCGTTTCCCCTGGACGATCGCGAGGGCCGCCGCATGACCAAGCTGGTGGTGGCACCGCCCGATGGCCGCGAACTGACCATTTATGAAGCGGACTTTCTAGAAGGACTGGCTTTGCAGGCGGCAGTTGCGCTTGAAAATGCCCGCAACCACAAGCGCAACGTGGAATATGCGCGCGTGCAACAGGATCTGGACGCTGCCCGTGAAATTCAGCGATCGCTACTGCCGCACCACTTGCCCGACACGCCGGGGTACACATTGGCGTTTCGGTCGCTGACTTGTTACGAGGTGGGGGGCGACTACCTCGACATCGTGGGGCTTCCCGATGGCAGCCTGCTGATTGCGGTAGCGGACGTGGCAGGCAAGGGATTGGCGTCGGCGATCTGGGCGACCAGTTTTCGATCGGCGTTTCGTGCCATGACGGCCAGCGGCCTGGAACTGGACGAACTGGCGACCCGCATGAACCAGCATCACTGGCAAGAGGGCGAAGAGGCGCGGCGGCGTTACCTGACAGCCATTTTTGTTCGGCTTTATCCGGAGGCGGGCGAGATCGAGGTGGTCAATGCCGGCCACAATCCCGGTTTTGTCGTACATCCTGACGGAACCACGTGCCAGTTTGACGCGGCAGGCACTCCGTTGGGTCTGCTACCGGGGATGCGTTACGCAAGTGAGCGATGCCCGTTCCCAAAGGGTTCGCGGCTGCTGTTTTATACCGACGGGCTGACAGAAGCTTTTCGTGGCGACGAAGAATTTGGCCCGGAAAGGCTTTTAGATCAATTTTCTAAATGCCCATCGTGCAAGGCCGATGGTATTCTCGATGCAATATGGACAGCCATCGAGGAATTCTGTGACGGCGGCCCTCAAGGGGACGACATGACAGCCTTAGTGCTCTGTCGAGGTATGGAGATGGCTGCATGAGCACCGTCAAATCCACCAGCGTGGAAGTACGATTGCCGTCGCGGCTCGGCTACGAAAAAGTGGCCATGAGCACCGCGGCCGCGGTGGCCAAGCTGATGGGATTTCGCGATGACCGCGTCGAGGACCTCAAGACTGCCGTTGCCGAGGCCTGTATCAATGCCATGGAGCATGGCAATCGATTGAACGAAGGTCTATCGGTAGGCGTAGTACTTTCAGCGGGCGATGGCTCTCTTGAAGTGAAGGTCATTGACGACGGCAAAGGCCTGAAGGGCATGCCGAGCAAGCCGGATATCGACAAGAAAATCCGTGGCGAAGAGGATCCTCGCGGCATGGGCATGTTTCTCATCCAAGCGCTGGTGGACGAAGCGGAGTGGGTCGCAGGCGCCAACGGAAAGAGTAGCTATGTCCGGCTTGTGATACGGCTGGATCCCCCAACGGAATAGAAAAGAACTACGGAGACGATTGATTGTGCAGAGCGAAACCAAGTCGCGTGTAGACCAGCTTACTTCCCCGGCCGGGCATCCGGTCAGCGTCCTCCGATTTGAGGGCGATATCGCCAGCACGTCGAAAGAGGCAGTGTTAGGCGCCTACCAATCCTTGCCTAAGACGACGGCCAAGCTCATCCTTCTGGATTTCACCAAGGTGGACTACATCAACTCCAGCGGCATTGCGCTGGTGATCCAGATGCTGATTGAAGCTTCTAACTCCGCCCAGAAGGTGTATGCCTACGGCCTTTCGCCGCACTTCACCAAGGTGTTCACCATGGTGGGCATCACGAAATACGCCGGACTGTTCCCCAGCCAGGCTGACGCCATGGCAGCTCTGTAAGAGCGCCACAACCGTCCGCGTAGAAAGCAACTATGAACTTAGAGGCGATTCAGGCCGCATTGGTTGAGGCAGGTCACGACGGCTGGCTTTTCTACGATCACCATCACCGCGATCCTATCGGGGAGCGCATTCTGGGTCTCGATCCAGCGGCGCACATTACCCGCCGCTGGTATTACTTTGTGCCTGCGGAGGGTGAGCCGCGGAAGCTGGTTCACCGCATCGAACAAGGTCGCCTCGACAGCCTGCCCGGGTCTAAAGGACTTTATTCGAGCTGGCAGGAACTCGCCTCCGGCCTCGCCCTGATGGTCAGCGGTGCCCGCCGCCTGGCCATGCAGTACTCACCTAATAACGCCATCATGTATGTTTCGATGGTGGATGCTGGCACCATCGAGTTTTTGCGCAGCATCGGCAAACTCATCGTCAGTTCGGCCGACCTCGTGAGCCAGTTTGAAGCGGTGTTGAGCGCCGAACAGATTGCCAGTCACGGCGTGGCGCAAAAGGCAATTGACACGATCCTTGATGAAGCGTGGCGCAAAATGGGGCGTACCCTTCGGCCGTCGTCCGGTAAAGAGGGAGAGCTCACTGAATTTGCGATGGTTGAGTGGTTGAGCAATGCCATGCGCGCGGAAGGTCTGATCTGGGAGAACGGTCCTAACGTGAGCACGAACGCGAACAGCGCGGACTCGCATTATGAACCGACTAAAGATCATTCAGCCCCGATCCGGCGGGATGATTTTGTACTCATCGATATTTGGGGACGGTTGGCGAAGGCGGGCAGCGTGTTCTATGACATCACGTGGACCGGCGTGGTGGGGCGCGAACCGACGGAGCGCGAGCAAACGGTTTTTGAAACGGTCCGCAACGCACGCGATGCGGCGATCGCAGCGGTCGAAGGGGCCTTTGCCAATGGGCGCACGATGTGCGGTTTTGAGGCAGATGATGCTGCGCGCGCGGTCATCAAGGCAGCTGGTTTTGGAGACTACTTCACGCATCGCACGGGACATAATATCGCCCAGGAAATTCATGGGCCGGGCGCGCACCTCGATAATTTAGAGACCCATGACGAGCGCCTGCTGTTGCCCAATACGTGTTTTTCAGTCGAGCCGGGTATCTACCTGCCTGAGTTCGGCGTACGCAGCGAAGTGGATATGCTGACTGCTCCGGGGAAGGCCTGGGTCACGGGGAAGATCCAGCGGGAATTGGTACGAATCTGAACCGGAGAATGAGCGCTCTCTCCGAAGTAGGGAATCGCTGCTAGGCTGCACCGTAAGTAATTGAGCTGCTTCATTTGCGGACTGAAGCAAGTCCTTGTCGATCGATGGCCTGCTTCAACCTCGGTTCAAGAGTCCCTGCACCCCGTCTGGTGCGATATAGTCAAGAAGGAATGGCCACACCGCCCGACAGAATCGCGACCGCTAGCCCGAGACCTCAATCGCAACAGGGGTTTGTGTATCTCCCCTTGATCATTGGTTGGTTGATTCCGGGAGCAGGACATTTTCTTCTGCGCAAGTGGGGACGTGGAGCCTTGCTGGCCGTATCGATCCTGGGCATGTTCTCCCTGGGTATCGCAATGCAGGGCAAGGTCTATTCGAGTGCGCACGACATCCTCGACATCCTGGGACTGGTTGGCGATCTGGGCAATGGCCTGCTGTATGTTGCCAGCTTGGTGCTGGGACTGGGTGCCGAGTCAGTGCAGGTGACGACGGCCGACTATGGCACGCGCTTCATCGTGGTCGCCGGGCTGCTGAATGTGATCGCCGCAGTCGATGCCCATAATCTGCGCACGGGGAGGAAGGCATCGTGAATAACTACTTCCATCCCTCGCACTTTGCAGCGGTCCTGCTTTTTGCGTTGTGTGCCTCAATTGTCTTTGGCATTACGCAGCGCGATACGCCGCAGCGCATGTTTCGCTACGGCGCGTATTGCTTTGTGCTCTTCGCTGGGTCGGCGATCGTTCTGAGCTGGGTGATGTTCCTCATCGCGCGATAACGCGCATTCCATTTTTTTCTGGTTCACTTCGAATATCCGTGTTACGCTCTGCGCAGGTGACTACACGGCGCACACATCGGCGTACCTCGATTAAGGTACAGTTGCGCATGACGTTCATGGACGTCTGCTGTGGTCCGCCGTCCCCGCACTCTCCCGCCTGCAATTGAAGCGTATTCCAAAGAATCGGAAGCGGTTCTTCATCTGAGGCAGCCAGGCCAATGCCACTCCAATCGGAGTGGCCTAACATGCCGCCTTCCAACTAAATCGAAAATCAAGCACGGGGGCCCCGGGGAATCGGGTGAGGTCTTTTTGCACCACCTCATCAGACTCGGCGGTGTCTGCTTCGCAGATTTCGATTTAACTACGAAGGATGCACATGTAAAGGGAGTCGTGTCGATGGAGTCCAGCCTGCTTAATACTGAGATTGTTCCAGGTGGAGCGACGTGGTCGCATGTGCTCAAGCGCGGTACGGCTTTGCGTATCACGGACGTCGAGGGTGGTGCCAATGTTGCAGCCTACTTTCTGAATTTTGAGATTCCAGCGGAACGTTTTAACCTCCCCGATACCTTGAAGGCGCAGCATACGGCGCGGCTTACGAAAGGCCACGTGCTGTATTCCGACATGGGGCGCATTTTGTGTTCGATCACCGACGACACGGTGGGATGGCACGATCCAATCGCGGGCACATCGAATGCAGCGCTGACTGAGAAAAAGTACGGTAAGTCGACCTATCAACAGGCACGTAACAGCTGGTATCAGAATTCGCGCGATGGATTGCTCATCGAACTCGGGAAGTATGGTCTGGGATCGCGCGACTTACACGCCACGGTCAATCTTTTCAGCAAAGTTACTGTGGACGACGCTGGGCAACTCCATTACAGCGCCAACAATTCGAAGGCGGCCAGCTATGTAGAACTGCGCGCGGAGATGAATGTGTTGGTGTTGTTGAGCGCTTGTCCGCACCCGCTGGATACAGAGACGACCTACGTACCTAAGCCCGTCGAGTTAAGCATTTCCAGGGTCCCCGCGCCTCGGCCGGATGATCCGTGCCGGACATTGTGCCGCGAGAACGTGCGCGGATTTTTGATGACTGAGTTTTACTTTCTGTAGGATTCGCGGCGAGGAATAACAAAGTGGTAAGGCGTTGTCAATAAATAAAGGTAGCAACTGGGCTAGTGTGTAAAGGGGTAGA
>OCTA010003882.1_pt1 | contig 13216 bp, 9 predicted proteins | sample 1538991 | NCBI WGS metagenome assembly OCTA01 (sample SAMEA3539302, study PRJEB22396) | soil metagenome | biome: tundra; feature: field; material: soil | place: USA | collected 2010-05 | depth 0.15 m
TGCGACCCAGAACGAGGCCCCCAACCAGCAAATAGGACACAACGCTCACAACACCGAAATCCGAATATGCCAAGCCGACCAACGTGAACGCAGAGGCGTCACTAGCGTAGCTGTGATGGTCCGAATAAATCATGTAGCCGGTATCATGAGTTGGGTGATTCGGCTTGTTCTGGTATATAAAGCCAGGCACCCATCCTGTCAGGGTATAGCTCAGGAGACGACCCTGAAAGTACTCGGCCGATCCATTCCGCATATATGTAACCATTTGCGAGTATCCGCGATACAAGCCATCGGCCGAATAGCGTGCCCTCACGGAGTCCAGGCCAGACATCAGCGACTCAGTTGCGTTCACACTTCCTCCGTTCGCCAGGTAGTAGTTCTTCGCGCCAACTGTTAGAATGACAAGCAGGACGGCGACCGGCACCCAAATCATCCAAGTCGTAGCAGCCCTGAAGAACGCTCTGAATTGCCTCTTCTGATACGCGTAGCAAACGAACGCGGCCCACAGCAAGCTCTTTTCGAGTCCACCTTTGTTATGCGTCATGAGAACTGGGAAAGCGACCGCCGCGGCCGCAGCGATTGCTCTCCAGTAACCGCGTAGACTCACGAACAACAGCAGGGCGCCCACGAGCATTATATCGATGCCCCTATACCAAAACCCGGCCACGCTGCGTTCTCCGTTCCAAATGGTATCGAGGGCGTGTGCACCCAGCGTCGTAGCGCCAACGAGGTACAGGACGGTACCATACATGATCGCGCCAATGACCACAAGGCAGCCGCCAATGCGCGCCAACGTCCGTAGTTCGTTGCGACCCAGCAGTCGCGAGATTGATCGCGGCCGTGGGTCCGCGACATGCAGGCCGACCAGGAGGGCCACGATTCCCGCGATATGCACCATCGTCGGATAAATTCGGAGATTTATCTCGTCCGGTCCGAGCGGAAGCGTTTCAGGCCACCAATATGCTCGTACAAATACTTCGAGGTTATCAGTAACGACCATTGCGAGTAAATACATCGCGCATAACCCCTCGCTCGACACCCAGCCGCGCTTGCGGATGAGGAAAAGCAAGAGACCGGTATTAATGGCCGATAGCAATACAAAACTGCATAGTGTCATAGTATGTCCAACATATTTCGTTGCCGATAGGCCGGTCGCATAAACTTCATCAGAGTCGCGCCGCTGTTTGCGGAGATGTCTAAGGAGATTGCCCAGTCAGTTCGGAGCTTCAAGCCGCGGTAATCGTCTTTTGGTAACGTGTTTTCGATTGTCACTGCCTTTTCGCCGCCGTCCGTTGCAAACTTGCGCCCTATCGTACCGGCATCTTCTGCGGTGATCCATTGCGACTCCAGGAGTGTTGACACCAAATATATGGGATGCCGGCCACAAGGTCGTGACCCGTGCGGCCCGAGTGGTTGTCTAGATTCTAGATCTTTTGAATGACCGCCGAGCCGCTCTTGTCCGGCATCGGAATCGGAATCTCAGGCACCTCTCTGCAGAATTCGGCGACGGCTAGCCGAGCACCGGGCCATGCATTGAAATCATGGACCAGAATGAAGCCCCCGCGTTCCATGCGTGGGTAGAAATACCTCAGGCCGGCGATGATTGGCGCATACAAATCCGCGTCAAGATGAACAAAGCAATAACGAAGTTCCTGCTCGGTTTCAAGAATACTATCAGGGAAACACCCTTGGTGTATATGTACGTTCCCATTGGTTGGGGCGATGCATCGCAAGACGGCTGCGACACTAGTATCAGCAAAGTGGCTCCGAGACGTCTTTCGGCTGTCGACGGTTGCCTCGTGGGCCACATCGCGACCGTCGAAGCCCTGAAAGGTATCGTATAGATGCAACACCCTCTCAGGGACGTAGCTGTGGATCAACTTAGCCGTGTGGCCTTTGTATACGCCAAGTTCCGCGATATCGCCGGGTATGTTTCGTTCGATCAGGCTGCGTAGCAGCAACACCATCATGTCTCTGCGCACGCTGTCCCACGGATCGATATCGACAATTGTCCGGGGTTCATCCCCTGGTAGCTGAAATCCGCCAAACTGATCAGTAAATGCCGAATCGTGCCATCGGCTCAGCGGGTTTATATCCATCTGCCCTTCGAGCCGAAAGGAAGTGCCCGCAAAGAGCGGTGTGGCCCTCTGGAGCACAAGCTTTGGAATAAGACGCAGATATCTTTTCGGATTGCCGTAGATCTTTTCCAGAGGTCCAATCATCGATACACCTGGACTCGAGCTTCGCTCGCCGATTTGTGCCTGGCGATCGGCCTTTTTGCGGAAGCGGACTTGCCAGGAACACCGAGGCCACGTCACAAAGTCACTGACGGACCCACCGGCACTTGCCGATGCGCATTGGCATCGGTGGTCGTAAGCCGGCCAAGTAGGGTTGGCCGGGCGGACTAGTGACTCGGGCAATTCCCCAGTTGATAATTTACAATTACATTGCCGGAACAGAAAGGTACTGATCCCGGCTGCGTACTGATAAAGACTGCCTGTTCTTTCCTAAGCGCAGCCGCAGTAATGTTGTTATGGGTTACAGTAATACTACCGCCAACACCTGTAAGCGCAAGAATACTTCCCACGCTGTAATTCTCAATAAGCGAGTTGTTGGTAATCGTGACATTGGCAGGCCCATTGGTTGGGTCAGCGGGCAAGGGGACGATCACAATAGCCCCGCCACCGTTTCCTCTCTGTACGGTATTTCCGGCGATCTGAATTCCAGAGATTGCTTGGCCTGAGCCGGCGAAACGGATGCCGTACGCCGCGTAACCGGTTATGGTGTTGCCCACGACCGAAATGTTCGTACCTTGGCTAATGGCGATACCGTCCGCGATATTCGGGCTGTCGGCAAAGGCACAGGAATTGTTTGTAATACTTATGTTATTCTCGGGCCATACCCCTCCAACAGAACCTACCTCAATACACACGTTGAACGCCCCTGTAATTGAGTTATTGATGATTTGAATGTCAGCCGCATTCTTAACAACGATGGCAATATTGGAGACTGAGGGATAGATATCCGTAGCAATCTGGTTTTCGGAGACAACTCCATTACTCGGTGTGCCCGCCAAGTAGATTCCCTCTTTCGCGACTTCGGTCATCACATTACCATGTATGCTGAAGCCAGTCAGGACGCCTCCGTTTCCGAACAGGCCGAAATTCATTGACGTAAATGTGACGTCGTGAAGGTCGAAGTCTTCCACTGTTTGGTTGCCGGTCGGGCTGGTTTCTATCAGCGATTGGCCGATTGAATGCGGGATCCATGTGTCTCCGTTGCTTTGAACTTGCAGATGATCGATCTCTGCGTCCGCAACGATTCCCTGACTGACTCCAACGTCAATTAGGCGGTGCGGAGACCAGCCACCCGTCGTGTTCTGCGTGTCTGGATAGCTTTCTAAGTCAGATTCAAAGAGAATGCTATTGGGGCCGTCGCCAGTCAGGCGTATATGTGAATAACCTACCTCAAGGGTACCGGCGATCCGGTAGAAACCCGCAGGAATGTAAACGGTACCGCCGCCCATTCGACCCACCGCGGTGATAGCGTTCTGGATCGAGGTAGTATCATCAAAGCCTACGGTAACAGAGGCATTACCGACCGAACTCGCCGCTGGAGCCGCTAAGACCGCCATGGTTGGGCTAAGAACAGAGACGATGTTAGTGCTCAAAGGAGCGCCGTTGTTGCCCGCCTCGAGGATGTACACCGGCTTATTCGTGTCATCGGCGGAGAAATGAGAGCTTTCTGAAACCAACACTTGCGAGCCCGCTTGCATGACTCCATCGTGAGCGATTCGGGCGGTTCCGCGAGCGCCAAACTGCATCACCGAGACTCGCACTGGTGGTCGCGGGTGGCGTCCCCTTCCGGGCGGGCGGGTCTGTGAGACGGCCGCGATTGGAGTCGCCAAAAGCGCCACTCGTGCCAATACTGCTAGAACGATCAGACGTTTGTAACCATTGGAACCTCGTGTTTCGTTCAAATCAAAGGCTTTAGGGCCTTGGGTGGGGTGTTGCGTTAGCATCTGCCGGGTTTCCCCCAGTTCCAAGTTAAGCTAACAGACGGAGCAGTCATTGTCAATCAAGGTGATAAACTGCATAAACCGCCTCGTAAGCGGTCTGCCGAAGAGATCCTCATGTTCCATTGGGCCGGCGCACCTCGTATGAACTCGACATCACCCCAGCAGGAACGAACGCCGAGTTCCGGTTCGGTGCCGCATTCCCGAAGATGGACCGCGCCCACAGTTCCGCCATCAACACTCGCGAGATGTCTGTATGCCAGATCGAGCGTTTGCCGGTTCTGAACTCCTCGTAATACTTGAGAAACGCGTGTCGATTCAGGATGGACATCTCATCGAGAATGCTAGTCTCAAAGACCCCACGAATCGTGGCCTGCAGCTCGTTTCGCAACCAATACACCTCAGGAATCGTGAACCCTTGCTTGTCGCGCCTCCATCGAATAGCGTTCGGGAGTTGAGGGACCGCCTCTCGAAGAATGTACTTGCTCCAACCATTTCGAATCTTATATTCAGGCTTGAGCGAGAGCGCAAAATTTACCAGGCGGTGGTCCAGAAAAGGGACCCGCATCTCAAGCGAAAACGCCATCGAATTCCGATCTTCATAATGATTCAGATTCGGAACTGAGTACTCATCGATGTCGGCAATCTGCCGGGAGCTCATATCGGAACATTCAGCAATCGGTTCAATGCCGCCCCCTGGCAACAGGTACGGGCGAATGGCTTGAGCCGTGCGCCGCATGTAGCGGCCAGCTGCGGCAACCTCAAACTGCCAGACGGCGGTCCGATGCCACGCGGACCCGACGAACTGCCTCATCGCGGCCGTGTAATCCCCCTGTCGGACCAGGCGCGATAACAGAAAAAAGAAGAACTTTCGATAACCAAGGAAAGTCTCGTCGGCACCTTGTCCCGTTAGGAGTACGGTCACATCCGTTTCCCTTTTGATCATCTCCATCATCTGATAGTGAGCTACGGTTTTGAACGAAGCCGGAGGGCCATCATTGTGCCTGATCACATCCCCCACCGCAGCGATGATTGACAACTCGTCCAGGACGATCTTCCTGTTTGGAATTCCGCAGCGCGAGACAAGTGCGTCAACGAATCGCGCCTCGCTAAATGACGGATTCCGGGAAACGACTGAATAAGTCTCCACGCCGCCTGGATCGAGCTGATCACTCAGCACCGCCAGAATAGACGAGTCCAGCCCTCCGCTCAGGAGTGCTCCAACCTTCACGTCGCTTCGAAGGCGGAGACGAACGCTATCCACTAATAAGCTTCGACACTCCTGGACTGCGCTCGCGATATCCGACGGACCATTCGAGATGGAGTAACTCCAATACTGACGTTCCTCAACGGCGCCACTGGCGAGCGATATAATTATGTTGTGTTTCGATTTTACCTGTCGGACCCCATCGATGAACGTCGATTGACTGCAATCCAGAAGGCCCTGGTTGAGATAGAGGAACATTGTATCCTTCTGGATCGCGACACGCGGCATGAGAGGTATCAACTGCTTGATCTCACTGCCATAATAGCGGCAGCCGCAATGCACAAATTCGTACAGTGGCTTGATAGCGAAACGATCCCGACTCAACACAACCTTCTTCCCTTCCAAGTCGGCTATGGCAAATGCCCATTCACCGTTAAAGTCCCTGAATGCCTCGGGGCCTCGCGTCTCGTAGGTTGCGAGGATCACCTCGGAATCGGTCTGATTCCTGAAGGGAAAGTCCTTAAGGTCCGCTTTCAATTCACGATAGTTATAAATCTCGCCGTTGAACGTCAGCCAAGTCCGCCCAGTTCCCCGCATCGGCTGAGTCCCGCTGGAGGTCAAATCGATGATCGCCAGGCGCCGATGCCCGAGAAAGACATCGAAGTGATCGCAGTCACCGACCGTGCCGTCCTTGAGGTTGAGTGCCAGATACCCAGATCCATCGGGCCCGCGGTACCGAACAAGGTCCGTCAGCGACTCAAAGCGGTGGAAGTCCTTCCGGGTAAAGTACCCGGCGGTGTTGATGGCTGCGAAGATTCCGCACATTGTGATTACCTGGATTACACCCAGATCGGTTTGCAGCACCTATTCACACCACGATAGGACGCACGGGCCCGGTAACCCAGGACCGCAGTCTAGCCCGATTCTCCGACCACCACGGCGCAGACCCGTACTGCCCCTTATAATAATCCAGCCGCTGAGAGATTAGGAATCCGGTGACACCCTCATCGGCTGCTTACCCGCCCAGAATTGCCGCTTTGGCGCTGATCGACCCGGTACACGAGTCGGATTTCAATAACAATTCGTCTGCCGCGTGGGTCACTTCGTCAACGGTAATCGAAGTGATACAGCGCTTTTGGTATTGCTGACACGTGTCGAGATTGCAATCGCTGCACGGAACATCATGATAGAGAACATGATGCTGCGCGCCATAGGGGAACCAGATTCCAGCCTTTTGGCGGGCGCTGAAGATCGAGACGCATGGAACGCCAGCGGCAGCGGCGAGGTGCATCGGGCCGCTATCATGACCGACGTACAATGAGGCAAGCTCCATCACTGCCGAGCTCAATCGAACGGTCAGTTTTCCGCAGAGATTGACGCTAGGTCCAGCCCACTCGCGCCGAACCAGTTCGGCCCGCTGATAATCGTCCGCCGCACCAACCATGGCGAGGCTGTAGCCACGTGCATGATCGGTCAGAGTCTTTGTGAGGGCAAGCCAGTTATCAGATCCCCAGTTCTTGACCTCGACGGCGGCGCCGACACCGCATACAATCAAGCCTCTGCCAGACAGGACCGGACCTAAAGCGCTTCGGGCTTGCACCCGCTCGTCCTCGCTCAGCAGCAGATCCCAATTAGCCCGATCATCGAGGTGAAGTTCCCCCACTTCGGACAGACACCGCCCGAGTCTGGCGGCTTCATACTCATAGGACTTACGCTCCGGATCCCACTTGTTTTCCAGCAGTTCACGGGAAACCGGCATACCGATGATTCGCCTGATGCCGCAGAGCTTAAAGAACGCCAACTCGGTAAAGAGACGCATCATCCTTCTAGGCTCCGTGAGGTGGACCAACAAGTCGGGTTTCCATTCGCGGATCCTCTTCATTAGCGACAACTGCTCGCGAGAATGGGCAAACACGCGCCGATAATCGACCTCGAAGTATCCGTGAACGAGGCCAGATCCCTTCAGAATCGCCTCAACTCCGACCTGGACTGATTTCCCGGGGGAATTTGTAAGGACACGCCGCTCGGCGTCTGGAAACGCACGAGCGAGAAGATGAAAACAGGGGAGTGCTATGATCGTATCGCCTAACCCCCCAGGCCGAAAGATAAGGATCCGCTTAGGCTGTTTCCCAAGTTTCATAATGCACCGAGTCCACCCGATGGGTATGCAGAGCGCTCTCTTTCGCAACTAAGGTACCGCCGCTTTTGCCGCCGCGATGATCTGCCAGGCGCGACAAGTTCACACCGCGTATCAAGAAATAGAGCAAGACGGCAGCTAAAGCTAAAGAGCCGGCGAGAATCCACTACCAGATGCAGCCCCTCACCTTCGCCCGTCATGGCGCCGAGGCCGCGCCGGCGGCGAAAGATTGCATCATCCGCCGCTCCACCTGCAGGCAGAAGTAGTGGTACAGACAAAGGTGACCCTGCTGCACCAGCGGCGTGTGGCGCGACGGCACCGCCAGCAGATAGTCCGCGAGTGGGGCTAGGCGGCCGCCGCCTTCGCCGGTCAGGGCGATGGTCCGCATTTCCATTCCTCTCGCCCGCTCAAAGGCGGCAATGACGTTGGACGAATTGCCCGACGTGCTGATGCCCAGCAGGACAGCGCCTTGTTCGCCGTAGGCTTCCACTTGGCGCGCGAAGATCGTGTCGAAGCCCTGGTCGTTGCCGAGGGCGGTGATCACTGCGGCGTTGGAGGTGAGACAAATGACTTTCAGTGCCCGCCTATTTTCGAAAAACCTGCCAACCAACTCGCCGGTGACGTGTTCGGCATCCGCCGCCGATCCGCCGTTGCCGCAGATCAGCAGCGGTTTTCCGCCCGCCAGTGCGACCACCGCAGTGTCGATAGCCGCTGCCATGATGTCTGGATGGATGGCGGACCGGGTGCGGTCCAGGACGGCGGCCGAATCGGCGAGGTACTCCAGTAGATCCATAGAGGCCGTCTGCATTATATTCAGAACCCTCAGCACCCCTTCAAAGTAGTTAGATCTGTTCGACTTCGACACGGGCTCAAGCTCACAAGTGGCTTGAGCCGAATCAAAAAATAGGTCAGCGACCGGACGCGATCAATAACCGCCGCTTTCTGTCGACTTCCAGCATGATTGCGCGCGCAAGGTCCTTCAAGTTTGCGGACTCCATTATTTTGGGATTTGTGATCCCATTTCCGAACGTTCCATGGTAGGCAGATTGTAACATTGCGGTGACCAAACAGAGGAGAACCCGCCGGTCGGCTTTGTACGTGCTGATCAGTTTGCGGATCAGCGACGGAAGAAGTGTGATGTCCGGGCAGTAGTTGATGAGTTCGGGGCAGTCATAACAGGTTCGACCTAATGTAATGACAGGCCTTTCGTAGAGGGCAGCCTCCCACGCGGTGCTGCCCGTAATGGTGATTACCACGCTAGAAGCCTTGATCAGATCATGACTGTCAAGGGACGGAGACACCAGTTGGACATTGTACAGATGCTTAATCCGCTGGTAAAAGTTGAGCGGTCGAGCGCCTTTCATCCCCGGGTGCTCTTTTACAACGAGCCGGTAGCCAGGGGGCAGGCTCTTCGCGATGTGTTCGATCACCGCGAGTTGATTCGCCGCAAACGGAGCCCGGACTTCGGTAGTGAACTCCGGCTGCACGTGGAGCGGGAAGTACACTGTCGGCCCGGCAAGCGGCTTCGAGTCGAAAACAAAGCTCTCGGCCAGCAGGTGCCTGACCACGCGAGTCATGTCTGTGAAGATCGGCTGCCAGGGCGGTGTTCCGTCATATGATCCGATCTCGAATTGACCATCTTCGAGGTAGGTCTGGACACGAAAAGGGATACGGCTCAACCGTTTCGACAGTTGAGGCAGACTGATACGGAGTGGAGAGCGCAACGCAGGCAGCAGGAACGAGGGCTTGGTTCTGTTTGTGCGAAGGCTGGAAAGGAAGGTGCTTGCCTCTTCCACCTCGGCGGTGGATAGGCCGTGCTGCCGCATGGTCTGATAGCGCTCCATCATCGGTTCCCAGATTCCCTGGGCTTCGTCGATGAAGAAGAGGCGATTAGAAACAGGGGTGGCATATGGCGCCAAATAGGCGATACCGAGTCGGCGGGCAAAGGCCGAGGCGGTCCACTCGGCGGCACAGGCTATCTCTGCGAAGATGGCGTCGGGATTGCTTAGGTTGAGTACCTGGGACCAAAAACGGCATGTGCTCGCCATGATCTTGTTCAACCGATCGAAAGGATATGAGCGGATAATTCGATCGCCGTACACCAGGCAATTGTAGCCTTCTTGGCCCACCGCTTCGTCCAGGTCGCGCAACGCCGCCGCGGAGTCCTCATCCGTCAACGTGGCAACATCGTTCTTCAAGAAACTCGCAAGGTCATGGATCTCGTCAAATATGCCGGTATTACGTAAGCGGTGTGCCGTAACACTGCTGGAGGTGACGGCAACGACGCGGCAGCCCTGCTCCCGCGAGACTGCTTCGGCTAATCTCGGGTAAACGAACCGCGAGTCTCCCTTAACAAAAAAAAGAATCTTCACATGTTCCCTTTGGCCGAGTCTGCGGCCGTGCGGAGCAGTCCCCGGAGCGCTTTGAAGTCGCTCAGGCGAAAATACCCGGTAGCTAGCAGACCCACGACAAAAGCGGCGCTGCCGCCCGCCAGCCGCATGAACGCCTGCACCGGACCCGGCGCGCTTCGACCGGTAACCAGGACCGTCGCGTAAACCAAGGCCGCAGATGCGATGACTTGCCCCAGCCATGTTGCGGAGAAGGTCCTGCGCACCGTGTCGCGGTTGACCACTAATAGCACGCTCAGGGCAGACAGTGCGGCGATGCACTGCCCCAACGCCGCACCGGTGATGCCTAACCTCGGCACAAGAACCAGATCGCAAAGTAGGGTAATGGCGGCCATTCCGCTCCAGAACCCCGACGACCACAACACCCGCAATTGCACGTTCAGGACTACGATTTGGAGAATCACGATCGCCATCAGAGCCCCCTGGAGACCCATCACAGAGAGCGCCACCCAGCCCTCCGTGCAGTCGCGGGAGGCAAAGAGGCGAATCACTTCGGCTGGATAGACGGCCAACAATGCTGCCATGCCTGCCGAGAAACCCCAGACAAATTTCTGAATGCCTCGTAAACGGCTGTAAAACAGATCCCATTGCTTGCGGTCGTATAGAACGGACAACTCGGGAACCAGTACGTCGTTAATCGGACCAACCAGGAAACCGACCAGGCCGGAGATGGCAACCACGATGCTATAGATGCCCACCCGCCGCAAGTCGAGGTAGTGCGCCACAAGGTAACGGTCGCCGTTGATTGCGAGCAGGGAAGCCAGCGCTCCGGGCATCAGGCCCATGCCATAACCACCATAGATTCGGAGGATCGTCCAACTCGGCCAAAGGAGTTGCAGTTGGATGACCCGCCGCAGATACAGCCAGCCGCTGAGGGCAGCTAGAGCCGAGCAGCAGCAGTAGGTGGCCATCACCACCACCACATTGTGAGTCGCCCAGGCGACCCCGATGGTGAGAGCTGTTTCCGGAAATGCGCGCCCCAGGGTGAGACCCGCCCACAGCCGGTTGCGCCTTCGGGCGCGCAAGAGGCTGCGCTCTTCCTCGTAAATCAGGTCGGTGCAGAGGGCCAGCCCCAACAAGAGTCCGGGCGCCAGCAGAACCGATTGGGGCACCAGCGAAACGGCGATGGTCCGCCACAGGAGGGAAAGCCCAACTGCCACCACCCCGGATGTGGCCAGGACGGTCAGCAACACCGTCGTCCAGGCGCGATTCACTTCCTCCGCAGTGCGTTCTCCACAGAGGAAGCGCATCATGGCCGATCCGAGATTCAGGCTGGAAAGTCCTGTAGCCAGCCCCAGAGTGACCATTAGAATCGACCACTCCCCGAAACCGGATACGCCTAGGGCGCGAGAGAACGTCATCAGCCATAGGTAGGTTCTGAACTTCAGAAACGGGATCGGCAGGTTCGAGAAGAAGACGTCATGGACAAACTTCCCGGTGGTGGCGGAGGCATGTGCGCCGGCGCTGGGCCGTGTTTCGCGGAAATCAGTTGCGGGTGCGGGGATCAAGAGCTCCTTTTCTTTGGTTACGAATCTCTCGCCGGATGGCGGCGCGGGCCCGCGAAGCGAAAAATTCTCCATCGGCCGCACGCACACAATTCGGTGGCAAGTATCGGCGGCCGGATACGGCGGTACACATTCACGTGGCTTGACCGCACAAAGTATGAGGGTGTGTAGTGCCCGGGCAGCGGCTCCAGGTCTCGAGTGCAGCCAGCTTAAAGATTAGGCGGGCATCAATGCCTTCCGACCGCCTCTGCAACCGGCGTAGCTGGTCGTCCAAATAACCTTCGCAGAGCAAGCTCATAGCTGCCGGTCCAAGTGAAGGAAACGACGGCGCCGCCAGGATCTGTCGAAAGTACTCGCCTAGACTGCCTTCCAGCAGCAGCGTTTCCACCGATTTGTCGTTGTAGTCATTATTAGGAGGAGTTGTGGTACCTACAGACGGCAGATAACGGCGGCGCGTTTCGGCAATAACCCACTTCGGTGGCTTCAACAGGGATCGAGCCGAATACGGAAGGCTCATGAAATAGTTTACCATCCGAGCAGTGAGAAACGGCATGAATGCTTGGCCGCCCATCATCGAGGCTGCCCGGAACACCACGCGGGCGTCCAGATGCAACATGACCATGTTCAGGCTCATCTCGAACAATCGGGCATAGAAGTTCTTGGCATCGAGGTCCTCAAGTAGAGGACACAAAAAAGCATTCGAATACCAGTCGGCAACGAGGTCTACCGATTCCGGACGTAGCATGGGAAACGCAGCGGCGGACCGTCCTGGGAACTCTCCAAACCCGAACAGCCGGCCTTCGAGCCACGCTTGGCGAGTTTGCATCCCGCCCAAAAGACTGCGAAACATTTCGCCAACTCGAATTCCGGCGGCCCTGGCGACCGCCCCTGATAATAACCGGCCAAGAGTGCTGTTTGGGCCAGGCGTCAGGAGGCGAAGGACGGGCAACGCTTGAAAGAACCAAGGTGAATAGAACGCACGCCGGAGGCGGTATCCGTTGCTCGGATACGTATAGTTATTATCCGCGACGGTATCCGCCATTTGCCCCGTCACTACTGAAAAACCAGGGCCGATCTCGCCGCTCAGCTCGCGGCCGAATTCAAGCCAGAGCGGAAAACTGGCACGTGTTCCCACAGTCCAGGACTGCGCACCTTCACGCCAGCGGTCAGGCAGCTCGGAGCTGTCCGGATCGAGGACAATGCTCCGGTGACGAACGCCGACTGTCTCGGCGAAATGTCGAGCGTTGAGGACCTCTCTTTCGCCGGCAGCATAACCCCGGACTGTACCCGTCAATGCAATGAATCGTTTGCCGCTACGTGACGCGGCAGCAGCCAACAGGGACGAGTCGACGCCGCCAGAGAGCAGCAGGCCGAATGTAGAATCTCCAGGCACCACGTCGAGTGTATCGTTCAACAGCTTTGGAAACGACCACAGTGGATCGCCAACAGCGCCGACACTCCAGGCCGATGAAGGTCGCCAATATCGCCGTTGCTCGGAATGCACACCATCTGAAGTGCTGACCTCGAGTATGGCCGCACGTCCGAGCGAGCGCACTCCTTCCAGGAGAGTGTACGGTGCCGGAAAAAATCCCTCTTGTGCGATGTAGAACGCGACGCTCAATCCGTCCAGCCGAACATCTTCCGAGCTGAGCAAGCGGAGGTCAGAGGCAAAGCACAAGCCTCCATGTGTCTCTCGCACATAGATATCCCAAATTCCAAACTTGTCGGTGACCAACATCACCCGCGTGAGCCGCCGGTCTATGATAATCAGTGCAAAGTCACCTTCGAGACGCGCGACACACTCGACTCCGACACTTTCATACAGGCTCGCAATTACCGCTGGCAACCGGTCCGGATCGACCCGGCTCACACTCGTCGACTGGTTGAAGTTGGCATCACTCGCCAGTTGCGGTGCTCCGGCGAGAATGACGGTGATGAATTGGT
>OCTA010003883.1_pt1 | contig 13214 bp, 13 predicted proteins | sample 1538991 | NCBI WGS metagenome assembly OCTA01 (sample SAMEA3539302, study PRJEB22396) | soil metagenome | biome: tundra; feature: field; material: soil | place: USA | collected 2010-05 | depth 0.15 m
GCTCGGCGAAGGTGAGGAGCCGGCGCATGGACCGGCGGGCGTCCTCGTATTGGCCAAGGCGGTAGTAGGCGAGGATCATGCGGGCTTCGCACGTGGACCAATGCCCCCCGTTGACCCATGTGCCGTAAGCCCATAGGCCCTCGGGCTTTTCATACATGTCGTCATAAGAGGGATAGTTCGGGAGGATGAAGTCGTAGGGGCGAAGGCCGGGCAGTGAGGCGATCTTGCGATAGATCTTGTCGGACTGGGCGTCGTCAGCGACGCGAAAGGCTATGGCATCGTGATTGGGCGACGCCTCGAAGTAGCCATGCTCCGCAGCGCCGGAGATGCCGTGCTTGACGCCATCGGGATCGAGCGAACGGATGAAGTAGCCGTCCTCAGTGGTCAGGCGCGGGAGGCCTTGCTTCGCAAGGTCCCTGCGCATGATGTAGAGGGAGACTTGGGCGGGATTGTGCGCCAGCTTCTCCAACTCGATCAGGCGGTCCAGCGCCGCGATGTAGGTAATGGACAGTCCCGCGAGGTAAGCTTGGCCGTAGGAGCCGTCTGGGCGGTGCCAGCCCGCGTAGCTGGGAGCAAGGAGATTGCCGGCAGGTCCGGCGAGGAGGAGATTGTTCGTCCCGTCACGCCGGCTGTCGATGAAATTGGCACTGCGCTCCAGCAGGGGCAGATAATGGGCAAGGGCCTCGGGCTCACGGCTGATGAGGAGCAGTTCCGCTTGCAGGAGGACGCCCGCGGCGGTGAACTCCATGCCCCAATCGTGAATGGCCGTGCGGCCATCGCCCTGCTTATAGACGATCCAGCCGGGTCGGGCGGCGTCGCAGAGGCAGCCGTCGGGGGCCACCCAGTTGAATGGCGGCCCAGCGCCGGTGCGATGGCCATCGCCCATCTGATCGAACCACAGGTCCTGGGAATGCTGGAGGAACGTGACGAAGGGTTCACGCAGGAGCGGCAGGATGCTGTAGGTGGTGCCGTAGGAGTTCTGAATCCACCACGCGTCCCAGGTGGGGCCTTCGACCAGCCCATCCCACTTGGGCTCATAGACCATGGCGAGGTTCTGCAACTCAGGGTCCGGTGTGAACATGCGGGCCGCAGTGTCGAGCAGCCGTAGGTATTCCACGTCGCCGCGGCCACGGTAGTGTTTGCCGTCGAACTGCGGCTCGGGTGTGGAGGCGGCTGGGGAGGAAGTCGCACCGATGACCGCGGCGAAAATGGCGATGGCGGCTGCTTGGGCTAAGTTGAAGGTCTTCATAGTGCAATGCCGGCTACGAGTCATGCGGAGCGGCTGGAGTTCTACCCCTCGCCACGGCTCAAGACAATCCTAAAGCAGCCGAGTCTCGCGATGGGGCGGCAAATGCTGATGGACGGCCCGCGGTCGCCCGGTAACATGACCGGCATGAATCAGAGATGGTTTCCCGGCTTGATCGTCAGCGTGTTGCTTGGGTGCGGTGTGGCGTCGGCTCAGGAGGCGGAGATAGTCGTTCACGCCAACCAGGTTTCCCACCGAGTCAGCCGCTACCTGACCGGCGCCTGCATCGAGGACGTGAATCACGAGATCTATGGCGGGCTCTATAGTCAAATGATCTTCGGCGAGAGCTTCCAGGAGCCGCCGCCGGCTGTGCCGCTGAACACAAGCGGGGTGAGCGGGATGTGGCGCGGGGTCTGCCGCGGGTCAGCCCAGGGCGAATGGTCGCTCGAGCCGCAGGACCCGTTCATTGGCCGGCAGAGTCAGCGCATGACGTTCAAGGAAGGCAGCGGCGAAGTCGGCATTGAGAACCAAAGCCTCAACCGCTGGGGCATGAACTTCGTCAAGGGCAAGCGCTACGAAGGTCACGTGTGGTTGCGTGCGGAACAGCCCACTCGTGTGTGTCTGTCCCTCGAAAGCGCCGACGGCTCAAAGGTGTATGCCGAGACCCGCGCCGAAGCCAACAGCGCACAGTGGCAGAAAATCGACTTCAAGCTTACGCCCAACGCGGATGACAAGGCCGGACGCTTTGCGATCAAACTGAAGAGGCCCGGCTCGGTCTGCCTCGGTTACGCCTTCCTCCAGCCCGGCGCGTGGGGACGGTTCAAGGGTCTGCCGGTGCGCAAGGATGTGAGTGAGGCACTGGTCGCCCAGGGGCTTACGGTGCTGCGCTACGGCGGTTCGATGGTCAACCATGCCGAATATCGCTGGAAGAAAATGATCGGCCCGCGCGACCGCCGCCCGCCTTCTCCGGGCACTTGGTACCCGCACTCCTCGAATGGCTGGGGCATTCCTGACTTCCTGAACTTCTGCGAGGCGGCAGCCTTCCTCGGCATCCCGGCGGTCAACATGGACGAGACGCCGTCGGATATGGCGGACTTCATCGAATACGTCAACGGCATAGCCAAGAGCGATTGGGGCCGCCGGCGCGCCGCCGACGGGCATCCTGCGCCTTACGGCCTCAAGTATATCGAGCTGGGCAACGAGGAAGCCGTCAATGAGGACTACTGGAAGAAGTTCAAGCCACTGGCGGAGGCCATCTGGGCCAAGGACCCGGGCATCATCCTGGTGGTTGGCGACTTCGCCTACGGCAAGGAAATCAAGGACCCCTACAACTTCAGCGGTGCCCCGAACATCAAGACGCTGGCCGCGCACAAGAAGATACTCGACCTCGCTCGGGAGCATGACCGGGAGGTATGGTTCGACGTGCACATCGGGACCGAGCATCCGCCAGAACCGAATGGCGTGCCGGGCGTGCGGAGTTTCATCGAGCAACTCGGCAGAATCAGTCCCGGCGCCAAATACAAGGTCGTTGTGTTCGAGTTCAACGCGGGCAATCATGCATTGAAACGTGCCCTGGCCAATGCCTGCGCCATCAACCAGCTTGAGCGGCTAGGCGACCGGCTTGCGATCGCCTGTTCGGCCAACTGTCTCCAACCCTACAAACAAAATGATAACGACTGGAATCAGGGACTGCTCTTCCTTTCCCCGTCACAAGTGTGGGCCCAGCCGCCCTATTACGTGACGCAGATGGTCTCCCGCAACTACCTGCCCCTGTGCGTGAAGACCGAAGTCAGCAGCCCCAAGGAAGCTCTCGACGTTGCTGCGACGCGGAGCGAGGACGGCAAGACCCTGACCGTGCAGGTGGTCAATACGGGAAAAGTGCCTCTGTCAGCGCGGATCGCGCTGGATGGCTTCGTGCCCGGCAAACCCATTGCACGCGCCACTGTCTTGCAGGGCGATTGGGACGACATCAACACTCCACAGCAACCGGACCGCATCAAACCGAGTGAGGGCGACTGGCGGCACGAGTTTAAGGACGGCGCGGTGAATCACACTTTCCCGCCTTACTCGTTTACTGTGTTGCGGTTCAGGTAAGGCGAGCGCTGGCGCAGGCGTTCGAGGTTGGCCTCGATGCGTTGGAAATAGGGATTCGGGCCTGCAGGATAGGGGTCGTTCAGAAAGCTGTGCAGCCCGCCAAAGTCGCTGTCCAGCTTCACCCGCACAAACTTCTCCCAGAACGTCGGCGTCTTCTGCATCAGGTCCGCCGCGCTGGTGAACATGGCGACGAACTGGGTTCGGTCGTTGGTGTAACTGGCGGCCTCCGCGAACTCGGCATAGAGCACCGGGAGTTTATCAACATAATCCTCCGCCGCCATTTGGCCCAGCAAATCGGCGGTGCCCAGGGCGAAGCCGGCCACTTTCTCCATCTCGCTCCGGAATGGAATGACGCTGAGCGCCGCATTGACGCCCGTGCAGGAGATCATGTTTTGCACGGCCTTGATGTCGCCGGGAGTGAAGCCTTTCTCTCGCAGCAGTTGGGCGGCGAAGTCCGCACTGCGATGAACATGAGTCACCGTATATTTGGCGCCAGTGCCCTCGATGTCGTCGCGCCTTTTCAGGTAGCCGGTGTCGTGCAGGAGGATTGCGACCAGGCTGAGCTGAAACACGCGCTGGGCAAGCTGCGGCTGCGCGCCGGCAGCGTGCCGTCCGCGCAGCAGTCGCGCCAGGCAGAGCGTGCCTTGCAGCGTGTGCTCAAAATCGTGGTAACGGGCGTCCACCGCCTGGTAGTCTCGGTAGTTGCCCGTGAAACACTCGATCGCCCAGCCGAACACCCGCGGCACGAACAGGGGATCGGCATCGGGAAACATCGTCCGGCAGGCGGCTTGCACCTCAATCTGGACGGCGGTCGGATCTTTGGTAGCGACCGGCGGATACATTTGCCCGGGAATGTAGCGCCCCGCATCGAGGAATGCACGGTGAAAAGCACCAAATTGGGGATTCCACTTGCCAAAGTGCGGCAGCCTTCTAAATTCGCTGCATGGAAGAATCGCAACTGGCGCAGTATCTCCCGGTGTTGATGCTCGGGGTGCTGGCGGTAGTGTTTTCGTTTGGCATGTTGGTGATGTCGGTGGTGCTGGGCAAACGGGGCAAGCGCTCGCTCGTCAAGGACACGCCTTACGAATGCGGCATGGTGCCCGTGGGCGAAGGCGGCACCCGGCTCTCAGTGAAATTCTACCTCGTGGCGATGCTGTTCATTTTGTTCGATATCGAGGTCGTCTTTCTCTATCCTTGGGCGGTCATCTACAGAACGATGCTCAAGGAAAATGGCGGGATGATACTCGGATCGATGGTTTCCTTCATGGCCATCCTGTTCGTCGGCTACCTTTACGCGGTGAAGAAGCGGGCATTCGACTGGAAAAGCTGACCAGGCAAACCGGAAGCCCGGCCCCCTTACGGCTTGGCAGGCCTGAAGCTCTACACGTAACCCCAGTGCTTCAGGCGGATACGGTCACGCTCCCGTTGCTGTCTCTGCCGTTCGCGCTTCTCTCGAAAGCGCAGCCAAAAGAGGTAACCAGCGAGGCCAAACGAGAGCATGGCCATTACATTGAGAAGAGCGTCGCCCAGCAGAGGGTGAACAAAATTTACCATAGTCCAGAACTGTTGTCGCGCTACAGTTGAAGTATATGGCGACCCGCTGCGCTTTGGCAAGTATTATTCTTGAGGCATGGGAGACTAAATCCAGTTCGTGGTGTTTAGTCTCTTGAGAAATTATTAGTGCAATTGGAACGGGCGGTCCGGCAACGGGCCGCCCTTCCGGTTGGAATTACGGAGGGGATTGTTCCTGGGCAAGGACATGCGCGGCAAGTGTAAATTCGCGCATAAGTTGTCCGTTTTCTGACTTCCGGAGTTCCAAACCTCAAGTGCGTGGAAATCGCGCACCAATTTGGCTGGTGTGCGATAAAACCGCTCTAAAATGTCGAATCAGGCAGGGACAAGTTCGCGCCCGACTAGCTGCGAACTCAGCCTATTCCTGCCTGCATCTTCTGCGGGCTCAATGCCCGCGAAATCCGGTCTGGTAGCCGCGCCGGTCCCGGCCTGGTCTGATTGCCCTGCAGGTTCCATGAAACGGCTCTGCAAGGGCATTGCAGCATGCTTGCGGGTGCCCTTAGTCGGCTCGGCCAAGGCGCTTGCCAGGGCGCTGTCAGAGGGAATAACGGCCTCCTTGATTGCGCGTTTGATGTCCGCGCGTGATGCGGTGTCGCGCTTGTCCTTCTTTGTGAGGTAGCGGGCGCGGCGCACGGCGGTTTCGATTCCGGCCAGGTATTTGGCTGAGCTTTGGGCGTAGCGGACAAGAATTTCAATGGACTTGGCATCCCCATTGGGCAAAAGGGTCTTCGCCACTTTGGCCAGATCCTCTTCGCCCAGGCTCTTTGGCAGTGGCAGATAGTGGCCAATGCGCCCGGTGAATTGCTCTGAGGTCCAGTGTGTTCTCTTCTCCACCACCTTTTGCGTCGCGATGAACTGGGGCGTTGTAACCAAGGCCACTGGCACGCCGTGATTCACCAGCGCCGTCATCACCCAGTTAATCCGGTTTGGCATGGCATGGCGGCAGTCACTCACAGGCCAGAGGTAATGCGCCTCGTCCAAAACGAGGGCCAGGTCGCAGGTCTGCAATACGTCCTCGATTCACTGGCGCAGTTGCACAGTCTTCCAACTGCTGCCACAGGAAAGCCCGAGCGCTTTGGCAATCGCGCGGAAGAAACCAACATCGTCATTGGTTGAAGGAACTTGGACGTAACGCGCCCTGCCGGGCCGCTCCCTGCACCAGGCTTTCGCGGCAAACGTTTTGCCCATCCGGGCCAGGCCCTCGATAAAGACCAGGCATTGCGATTCCAGGGCGTAATCCAGCGTATCGTAGATTTGAGCGCCGATTTCAGTAACCACAGTGCCAGAGCGCGCTTTCTCTACAAAGACCGTCTGATACTCTCGCAGCGACTCGAAGAGCGCCGGAAAATACCACGGCCAGCCTGCTTGCATTTTGACCGCCGGGTTTAAGCAGAACTCTTCCAAGTGCCCGGCAAGCCCCCTGGCTGCATTCTGGCAATGCCCGGTGAAATCCTCAACCGGGTAGCACTCGGGTGCGGTGTCCTGAGCAACCTCAACGAAATCATTCAGAAACTCCTCCATCCCGCGTTCCTTCCGGTCCCCCCGGAGTGGCCATCGGAAGCGAGGGTTGTCCCCAGTATCGATCTCCCGCCGAATCGCCCTGACCTGGCTCGCGCTATAGACCTGCCCTGGCTTCATCCCGAACCGGTGCATTGATGCTGTCCCGATTCTCTCGGGGAAAGCATCCAGCAGGTCCGCCGCAACCTTCTCAATGCCGCCTTCGGCTTGGCTAAGTGACTGGAGAAAATAGACAAGCTGCCGGTCCTCTGCGTCGTCCATAACGGAGCAACGCCGGGCGACGAGGTTGCCCCTCAGGCCCCCGCTCGAATTCTTCGCTGGAAGCCCAGCGCTCCTGGCGCAATGGGCCTCCTGGTTCCGCTCTGCGAGTATTGCTCATGTAGTTTCCTCTTCCTTAAGGAGCTTGTCCAGTTGCTCGGCTGCCTCAACCATTCCAGGCCGGCGCGCGGCGTTTTCGGGTGGCACCATTCGAAGTCGGCTATAGACCTTGCTGACCTTGGCTTGGCGCTGCCCGTCTTGCTGGCGCTTTGCGGCCAGGCGGGCCGGGCCGGCCTTTGCCTCCACGGATAAAGCCGCCGTGTCGGCACTCACAATATTTCTCCGGAGCAGCGGCTCAAACTTCGCCTGCATCGCTCGATAGTCTGCCTTAAGGGCGGCAATTGGTTGCCGCGCTTGTGCCAGAGAAACCTTGGTTTGTTCGTCCATAACCCACCCATTTACGTCTTCAAGTTTTGGAACGGTAAAATGATCTCCGCCCAACTCGTCCGTGAACGTGCAAGTCTCTGGCGTCAGCGGGTCAAAGTGTGCGGTCAGCTTGTGGCCAATCCTGCGCCCGGTCTCTTCATTGCAGTAGATATTTCCACGGACCTTGGCATAACCACATGGAAAGCGCCGGCGGCGGAGGTCCGGCACCTTTACCAAGACATCAGGAATGTGGACGCGCGCAAGCAACACGTTGCATTCGCTATCAAATCCAATTGGAGGATCTTCGGTGTTGCGATATAGCTCAAACGCCTGCTCGGGGGACATTGGGGCTCCGGTCTGCGGGATAGCGAGCCTGTATCCGTCCTGCTGCTCCTTGTTGTATTTATTCAGAATTCCATCAATCGCGGCAACAAGCTCAGGCCACGTCAAGAAGCCAAGCTCATCTGGATGGGCTTTTCGCGAGCCAACCAGCGCCACATTCTTTTTGGTCTGTTCTGGGCAATCGATCCGCTCGTCCCTACCACAGTAGCCCGGCAGCTTCTCGCATTGATCGGAGAAGATTCCTATCACGCGTTCAACGATCTTGGCTCGGGCTGCAAAAGCCTCGCGGAACTGAATGCCGACTGATTCAAGCCTCGCAATGGTCGGCTCGTCATCACTAACGAACTGGACGCCTTTTCTGCTTAACCCGTATTCAATCTCGGGACCGGAGAAGGACCGGTCAGGGTTTCCAACCGAAGCAAGGCTGTTCACCAGCTTTGATTTTCTCCAAAGGCCGCCCTCGCGCAGAACGAACTTCGGCAGCCCCCACTTCATTGCCACTGTCTTGAAACCAGCCCACGTATCAACCGCTGTGTATTGGCTTCTCGGAAGGATCGAGCGACCAAGCGCAAACATCGACTTTACGTCAACAAATAGGAGGAGCTGAGGCCGCAGCATTTCAAACCACCCGGCGCCATCCGGAATGCCCACATACAAGTCCAGCGTCTTGTCATCCCCCGTGATCATCCCCATAGAGTGCAGGCCATTGAAAGTGAGCTTTAGTGAAGGCGTCATCTTCTTGGTTGCACGCGGGCCGATATAGACTACACGCCAGGCGGGCACGTCAGAAAGTCGCTTGCGAAATGAATTGGGTAGTTGAGATTTGCCAACGCGGATGTCGATTGATTGCTTTAGGCGGGGATCAGTGATCATCCCCTGTTCATCTAGCTCCCGAATAGCCTGTGCGCGTCTTCCGCCCGTCCGTGTTGCCGCATAATATTTGACCAGCCCAATTTGGTCTGGGTTGTAAGGTTTCGCCTTGCGCTTCTCTGGTCCAGACTCGCCGGCTAACCTCTTGTCTGCCAGGCATTCCGCGGTTTGCTCTGTTTGCCAGGCCAAAAGCTTTCGGCGAAAGCTTTTCTGCAATGCTGATTCGCTCGCTGCGATGCCCGGCGTAGATGCATACAAAAAATCAATCATCCGGCGGCGGAGTTTCGCACGAGCGGCCCCTTGGGCACATAGGCCATAAAACAGCTCAACAGTTTTCAACCAGAGACACGATCTTTCCGCGGCCGTTGGTTCCGCTGGATTCTTAAAGCTGGCGATCACCTGCCGCAGCTCGCGGAACTCGGTCTGGACCGCCAGTGAGATTGCCGGCCTAGTCGCATCCTTGCGCGCCGGCCTTTCGTCCAGGAACAGTTCGAGGCGGGCAAACTGGCCGGCGCCGCCGTCGCGGCCCAGAGTGCGGTTGACCAGGTTGCGCAAATGCCGGCCCGTAATCGCGTGGCCAAACTCGCGCTGGTAATCCTCCAGGCCAATCCGCTCCAGGTCAGCGCTTGAGACTGTGAGATCGTCTTGCAGTTCCAAACTGCGGCGCAAAGCCCCCTGCAACTTAACGGCCCGGTCAAGGCAATCCTGTGCGACTTCTGCCAGCGGGAAAGGCGGCTCCCATCGCCCAGCCGGCGCCCTCAAGAGCTGCTCGGCATTGCGAAACCCTGAGCCCTGGGCTCGGGTCGCGAGCAATTCCTGAGAGTGGGCTGGCAGTGCGGAAATCATCCATGCATTGGCCGTCCGCCCCTTCACGATCAACTGGCCGCTAGGGAGGATGCCAGACAGCAGCCGCTGTACGGCCTGGCGTTTAATGCCAAGCGCCCGCGCGATTTGTGTCGCGGTGAAAAGGCTATTGCCCGGTTCCGTCATTGCTCGGTTGGTTTGACTCCTTCAGTGCCTGTTGCCACGTCGCAAACATCACTTTCGCCTTGGCCTCAATAGCCGTGCTTTCGGCTACAAGGTGTTCGTGCAACATGGTAAGCCCCTCTGGATAGATTGACTTCCAAGCCTGCTCCTCTGGGCAAAGCTGGAAGACGGTCGCGAAGCTCTCAAGTCGAGTCCGCTGCAAGACTGATTGGATAAGGATTCCTGCCGTTCGCACGTCCTCCAACCACAAACATAAAGTGACCCATAAAGGACGTTGGCCCGCTTACTGGGCGCTCCGGGAGCAGCAGCTCCGCCGCCAGTTCGACTATGAACAATTCGCGAAGCACGCCACCCGCAAGCACGTCAAGGAGGTGAGCCGGATTTGCCGGCTCCAGTTCCAGCCCTGGAATCCTTACGGATACCAGAATCAGTTTGGATAGGTCGTCAGGAAGATTCATATTGGCTATCCGTTGTCGTAGCCGTGGCGTGTTAGCTGCTGCGCCTGCAGCTCCTTTACCTGCTGCGCAATCGTATCAAGCTGGCTATTCAAGTTGGGGAACTGCTTTAAAAAGGCTCCGATGTTATTCATCGTCGTTACCAACTTCGTCACGTCCTGGATAAATGCCCCGCTATGCGTGCCTGATACGTTCAAAATGCGTGTGATGTCCCGGCTCAGCAGCATCGGCTCATCATGGGGTATCGAGCACCCTATGCCGATGACTAAAGCAATGACAACGTCTCACAGATCAAGCGCAGCGCATAGGGCTGGCCTATGTGGGGACACCCGGCACCCCCACCCCCACCGGCTTAGGGATTCTTTTAATCGTGCATTTTGCGAGGCCGGGTTGCCGCACCGCCTAAAGTTCCCGCGCGCGACCTCCAAAACTGACTATGTTTCCCATGCAAGACCTTGAAACCAGCCTTTCCGCCGCTCTGGATGCCCTGCCAACGCGCCAGAACCGCGCCGGGAGCATCGGGACGCGCCTTGGAATCAGCGCAGCGGACGCCGGCCTGCACGCGCAGCGGACCCGCCGCCGCCAGTTCGTTGACGGTCAGGGCGAGGCCAACGCCGCCGCTCTCGTCAAGCGCCTGCCCAGGGCCGGCGAGACTCTGCACTTCGTCATGGACGGGACATTCACGCTGGCCAACGTCATTCCCATCATTCAAGCCCATATCGGGGAGCCTTGCCGCCTGACAATCTGCACTTTGGGATTGAACGATGCCACCACGGACCAACTTGCCGGGATGCTGAAGGCCGGAACGCTCTCAGGGCTGCGCCTGGCAATATCCCAAAGCCCGCAAGGCTTGAACGTTTCCAATCCCACCACCCGACCTTCATCTAACTATGTCACCCATCACCAACCTTACCGCAAAAATCTGGACACGTGTTCGCTCTGAATGCGCCGCCGAAATTGCCGCCTGTTGTGTGGCCATCAAGGAACACCGGAGCCTTGTCGAGGAATACACCCGGCGCTCTCTACTTCCTGGCCAGGCAGAAGCCATGTTGAAGAAGCTTTCCGAGGAACCGCTAAACGACGCTACGCCCGACCGCCTAGAGGCCCATGCCCTGATTTTGTCCAAGCTCCGGGCGATTGCAGAGAATCTTACGGTACAAGGGAACGCCCGGCGTGCGGTGAACGCCAAGTTTATGGAGGCGGAGCCGGCCATCCTGGCAATGGAGAAAGCGGTCGCCACGTCCCTAGACCGCCAAACCGCCGAGCTTGTGGAAGCTGAGCGGGCATGGTTTGAGCAATGGGGACTTCCGTACGAGCCGACCGCCGTGTCCCGGCTGGCCGCGTCCCTTAAAGATGGCATCCATAACCATTCATTCACCAACGGAAAGAGCCAGATAATGGGCATGGGCGGCGGTGCAAGTGACTGGGTGCCAAGGTTCGACATTTCCACTCTGCGGATGCTGTTCGCGGACGAAGCCGCTGAGAAACCCTTCGCGCCGGTGAAGTAATCTCGCACGCCGCCAGTTCATTCTGCGGCGTGGATGCCATGCGGCGGGCAGTTTCTACTCAACATAGTTTCCTGTCCGCCGCCTCCTCAAAACCCATCATTGAATTTGTCGCCCCTCCGTTAGCGCGGCATGGGCGGCACCAGCAAGCCGGGTAACGCGAAACATAGCGCGTTGCCCGGTCTTATTTTGGACGTTTACCAGCTAACTCTCAGGCGTGCGTTGTTCTGGCGCGTGCTCATGTTTCAACGGAAGTGTGAAATGACCGCCAGCCAGAAAGCGCCAGACGCAAGGCTCATGATCGTGCAGCCAATTCCACTGCCTACCTGATTCTTGGCCAGCAGGATAATCCCAATGATGAAGCCAATCAGGGGCAGGAAGATGGCTGTCAGGAATCCGGCGATAATGAGGCTATCCAAATCGGGTAACGCTGGCGCGACTGAGGCTGGCTCGGGAATTGCGTGGATACGGCTTTCAGGTGAAGGAATTAACAGCGTCGTGGCTTTATGACAATGCGGACATTCGACCTCGGTATTGTGGAGGTCAATGGGGAAGGCGATTGGCTGGCCGCATCGCTGGCACTCGCATTTGGCTTCTTCGCTCATAGTTTCGTGCCGGAATTGGTAAGACTTCTCAGGTGCGCGTCTAATTCGGCCTGCTTCTCCGGTTTGGCTTCACGCTGCGCCTTCGCAAAGGGATTCAACTGAACGCTTTAAGGTCACCTTACGGCGGCAGCCATTCCCCGCGCAACTGCTTGGTCGAATAAGGACAGGTTTTCTAAGGGCACTGTAAACTGGCCGTCACTGAAATCAAGCAGTACCGCGTTGCCATTCAGGCTTGCGAACCTGGCTTTACGCTTAGCGCCTGTCTTGAAAGTCCAGTCCCGCTCAAGGTTGGGATAACTTGCTTCTATCCTTACTAGAGCCTGTTCCTGCGCTCGTTCCTGCGCTCGTTCCTGCGCCTTCTTGGCCTCAGCGTCAATGGCCTTGCCGTGCGTGCCCGCCGCAGTGCTTTTCGCGGCTTTTGCATTGTAATCGGCGGTGGATTCGGCAGCGGCTTTCTTCGCGGCTTCATAGTCCTGTAACCGCTGAGCCTGTTCCTCGGTAAGCGCGTTTACCTTCATCGCTTGCTCTTCTTTTATGCTCTGAATCTCAACATCTGTGCGCTGTCGGGTTGCGTCTTGCGCTGAAATCTTGTGCATCTTTTCCGCAAGCTCGATTTCGTCAAGCCGGACTTGCTTGTGCTCCCGAGCAAGCTCTGCCTTCGCCTGGGCTTTGCGCCTAATTGATTCAACGGCCTCGTCCGAGATTTCCGCCAGCGACTTTTCGTGCCGGTGAACATTGGCAATCTCATCGGCCAGCTTGCGTGCCGCATCCGCCTGCTCATTCATGCGCTTGGTCCGGCGCTCTTCTTGGTCTGCGCCCATCCCCATAGCCGCGGCATAGTTCTCTTGCTGGTTGGCGAGCCTTTGGAAGTGATTAAGCGTGAGATAGGCCGCAACTCCAAGCGCAATGATAGCAGCAATGAAGATCCACCATGGGAGAAAACTCTTGCCCTTCTTCTGAGCTACTGCCTCAACAATAACGCCCAACAGCATTGCAATGAACAGCCCAATGAAGATGTATTGTATTGAGTCCATAAGCTTCCGGTTCTTGTATGGCCTTAAAGGGCGACTATGCGCCGATGCCAGAGGGATACAAGGGAAATAACCACGCACCATTTGCCCCAGGAGCGGCTATGATTGAGTGGGCGCATAGACTGGACCATCCCTGGAAGGCAGACCGTGATACCTTCGAGGACTACTGCCGGGAGAAGTGGGGATGGACAAGATCGTATGCCTGCCGGATGATTGAGGCGGCAGAAGTGATGAACGTGTCTCCCATGGGAGACAATATCACCTCCGAGCGCCAAGCCCGCGAACTGGCCAAAGCCGCACCCGAG
>OCTA010003884.1_pt1 | contig 13214 bp, 9 predicted proteins | sample 1538991 | NCBI WGS metagenome assembly OCTA01 (sample SAMEA3539302, study PRJEB22396) | soil metagenome | biome: tundra; feature: field; material: soil | place: USA | collected 2010-05 | depth 0.15 m
CGTTGAATCGACGCAACAGCGTCTCCTGGCCCCGCGAATCGAGATCGTCGAGAAGCGCGACGTCCACCGGGCGCCCGCCGTAAAGGCCCCGCTCGAGGTCCACGATCGCCAGCATCTCGATGGCGAGCTTGGTGGCGACCGGTCCGAGCTTGTGGCGGTCGAGCGCCTTGCCGATGTCGGCGACGATCGGCCCCATCACCTTGGGGTGGCCGTCGAGCCCGTTCGGGCGCTCGATATAGAACGTTTGCATGGCGGTCAGGCGCCCCTGCAGCGCCGGCGACGTTTCGAGATCGCCGTCCTTGATGAGCGCGCGATAGCCCCGCCCGACGGCATCCACCAGCATCGCCGCCTCCTCGGTCGATGCCCCGTCCAGCGCACCGTCGACGCAGCGGCGCCACAGACCCGGATCGACGCGGCCCGCGGTCAACCCGTCGATGAGCGACCGCAGCGTGCTCTCGTCGAAATGGGCCAGGCGGGGCCCGCTGGTCCGCGCATCGCAGACGGCCGGGCTGGCGTCCGGCTGTCCGAGATAGGCGACCAACGCCGCACCGGAGTCGAGCCGGACCAGGTCCTCGGCCGTCATGGGATGTGGAAACGCGGGCGCACATCCCGCCAGACCGATTGCGACACAGAGCAAAACTTGCGAGCGCGTCATGCCGTGTATCCCCGAGGACCTTTCCAAGGTCACAATGGTTAGGCCACAACCTCAGGGCTCCGTCGGCACCCAGTCGATCTCGACGCGGCCGATCTCGGCGGGAATGACCCAGGTGATGGCCAGCTGGCGGGCCGACGGCGGGATGCTCGCGGCGGTGATCCGCACCGGTCGAAGGTCGATCGGGTTGCTGCCGGGAATGATGAACCAGTCCTCGTCGGTGGCCAGCTTCGTAAAGGCGTGTCCGTCCGAGGACCAGCCGACCTCGAACACCTGCCCCGCCTTCTCCGCGGTGAACGCGTAGATCCGGAGCGCCGTCGCGCGACCCGCGTGTCGGTACACCACGCGCGTCCCGGCGGCGCCTTTGAGGCGCGCGCGATCCATCTTGCGGCGCTCCGGGTGGTCGGTCGTGACCGTCGCGTTGCCGTCGTCTCGGGTCGGCGACCCGGCCTCGGCCATCTCGTCGACGAAGAGACGACCTTCGATGAGCGTTTCTGGTGACGGCGCGGACGGCGCGGAGCGGCCCGCCTCGTTGGCGGCGCTCACGCGGTAGCGGACCTTTCGGCCGACCGGCGGCGCAGGATCGACGAAGGCGCGGTATGCCACCAGCGTCTCGTCGTAGTGGTCCGCGATGGGGGTCCACGGCCCATCCGGCGACGTCTGGCGCTCGATCGTGTAGTCGCGGGCGGCCAGCGACCCGCCAAAGCCGACCGCCCCATGCGAGGTCGCGCCCAGCATCCGCGGTGGCGGCGGCGCGGGTATGGGTGGGACGGCCAGGTGGCGCTGACCGTAGGCGAGCGCCCGCATCTTCTTCAGGATGGCCTGCTCGTCGTAGGCAGCGCCCGAATCGGAACCGGTGAGGTGATAGGACTGAAACGGGGCCCGCTCCATGTGGTGGTAAAAGCCGCCCTCGCGCGTGTGACCGCGCAGGCCCCAGAGCAGCACCCCCTCGATCGGCAGGGCGATCACATGGTCGAGCATCTGCTGGGTGTCCGCCGCCGACCACAACCCGACCTCGCCGATGAGGTAGCGTTTTCGGCCCGCGATCTTGCGAACGTTGTCGTCGATGAGCTCCAGGTTTCGACGGACCAGGCCGTAGTGGTGGGACGACACGATGTCGATGTCCGGATCGACGATGGAGGCCTCCCGGACCGACGGCCCGTTCGTGCCGTCGATGAGCGCGTGCTTCGGATCGCGCTGCTTGATGTATTTCGCGATGCGCGCGGCCCAGGCGTCGGGCCGGACCAGCTCGTTGCCGGTCTCCCAGGCATAGATGGTGGGATCGTCGCGGTAGGCGCGCCCGTTGATCGAGTTCTTGCGAAGCAACACCTTGTCGAGCGTGGCCTCGAAGTCCCCGATGAGCTGCTCGTCTGTGAAGAAGGCGTCGCGCCGCTTGCCGCGAAAGGCGGCGTATTCGGCGACGCCGCCCCAGTGGGGCCAGTTGTCGACGAACGGCATGATCACCTGGATGCCCAGCTCGGCCGCGGCGGCCAGGACCCGGTCGAGGGCGACGAACGCCTCTTCGTTGAACCGATTCGGTCCGAGAACGTGGCGAACGACGTCGGGCGGATCGGTCGGCTTTCTCACCGACAGCGTGTAGATCCGCACCACTGTTCCGCCCATGAGCTGGATGGTCTGCAGGACGTCGCGGATCTCGAAGTCGTCCGGCAACCGCTGATGTTGCGGCGCCTCGAAGCGCGAATCGTCCTCGATGTAGTGCAGGGTCGGAACGTTGAACGACACGAACGGCGCCCGCGTCCCGGCGCCGCCCGCCGGGGGAACCGCCGACGTTGTCGCGGTCGCGCGCGGGGCGGAGTGGACGCACCCCGCGCCCGCGGCCACGGCCACGGCCACGGCCAGACAGACAGCGATCGGCCAGGCGCGCACGGCCCGCGACGATATCACCGGTGGCTACTGACCGGCGCGCCCGGCGAGCTGCTTGCCGAACAACTCGACGAGCGGGGTGTTGGCGTTGGCCGGGTCGGGCAGCGCGCCGCCGCCGCGGTAAATGCCGAAGGCGTCCTCGTGATACGCGTGATACGAAAAGTGGAGGTGGCGGGCACGCAGCAGGTCGAGCATGTCGGCCACCCAGCGCAGGCCGCCGCGATCGTCGTCGAACGCGAACCGGATCGCCCCCCACTCGCCCAGGAACAGCGGCACGTGGTGGCGCTTGCCCCAGGCGACGTAGGCGTCCAGCTCCTGCGCGACGAACTTCTTGTCGCTCTGCTGCACGGGCGCGCGCGAGCTGAAGAAGTCGAGGCGGAGCTGGCAGGTCGCCGTGGCCGGGACCGCCACCCCCCGCATCCAGCCGCTCAGCCGATAGGTCGCCCCGCGCTCGGCGCGGAAGCGCAGCACATCGGAGCCGAGGTTGGCGTCCCCGCGCGTGCCGGCGACCACGATCGACTTGCCGTCGCCGTGACCGTCGTGGCCGGCGACGGCGCCGCCCTTGCCGTCGGAGGTCCAGAAGAACCAGCCGCGCGTGTTGGTCAGGTTCTGGCGCCAGATCTCGCGCTTGACCGAGCCGTCGGCGGCCAGCTCGTCGAGGACCAGGTCGTCGAAGTAGACGCTGCCCGCGTTCGCCTTGGCCACCAGGAACGGCTTGCCGACGACGATGGTCGGGTCATCTACGCGAAACGGCGCGCCGGGATAAAAGGTCCAGGGCGTGTCGCCGGGCGGCAGCTTGGGGCTCTGCTCGGTGCCCGCCTTGCGATCGAGCAGGAACCATTCCACCTCGGGGCGCGTGTCGGGGTAGCGGACATTCTCAGGGGTGAACGGCACCCACGACGCGCTCTGGTGGGTGAACAGGAAAGGCTTGTAGAAGTGGAACTCGTAGACCGTGTTCGGGTCGGGGATGGTGAAGAAGTTGCGCTCGTCGTCCTCCTCCCACCGGTTGGCCACCGCGTTGAGCCGTTCGACGAACAGCATGTGCTCGGGATCGACGGCGCGGATCGCGGCGGCGATGCGGGTCGCCAGGTCGTGCCACTGTTCGGGCGCGCGCGTGACCACCGGTTCGTTCAACAGATCGTACCCCGCGATGGTCGGTTCTCCGCGGGTGTGGCGCGCGATCTCGGTCCACAGCCGGATCAGCCGATCCTGGAGATCGGGGCGATCCCACAGCGCCTTGCCGTTGCCCAGCGACTGAAAACCGCCGGGTGGGACGTGCATGTTCAGCACCAGGTAGACGTGGTTCTTCTTGGCCCAGGCGATGTTGTCGTCCAGCCACTGCCAGCCGTCGGCCAGCATCGTCCCCGGCGCCGCGTCCGACTCGAACGTCCGGTAGTTCATGTAGAAGCGCACGACGTCCATCCCCATCGCGGCGACGCGTTCATAGTCGACCTCCGCATGGTCCTTGCGCGGCAGGCGCACGTTGCTCCAGACCTGGTTGCCGAACGCCACCCCACGCAGCATCACCAGGTGGCCGCCGCCGTCGACGATGTCGGCGCCACGCACGCGCAGGATCTGCTTGGCGACGGCCGGCGCCAGCGGCGCGGGCGCCGGTGCGGGTGGTGGCGTCGCGGCGGGCGTGGCCGCGTCGGCGAGGGCCAGGCAGAGCGTCAGGATGGGGATGAGCATCATCGGCCCTCAGGTCCACCGGAAGATGCGCACGGCCAGGACCGAGGTGCAGAGCGCCCAGCCGACCAGCACGGCCAGCGGGAAGCCCTGCGAGAAGATCGACGCGCCGTCGTTGACGACGTGGCGGAGGGCTTCGTTGAAGGCGCTCATGGGGAGCAGGCGGATCGCCGGTTGGAGGATCGCCGGAAAACGGCTCGACGAGAAGAAGACCCCCGACAGCACCATCATCGGCAGCGTGATCAAGTTGATGAGGCCGTTGGCGGTCTCGCTGTTCTGCGCCCGGGACGCGCAGAGGAGACCGAGTCCGGCGAACGACCAGGAGCCGAGCAGGGCCAGCGCCAGCGCCGCGACCGGCGAGCCGTGGATGGTCACCCCGAAGGTGAGATGGGCGAACGCGAACAGGACCAGCACCTGGATCGGCACGAACACCAGACCCGAGACCCGAAACGACAAGAGATAATCGCTCCGGCGCATGGGCGTCGCGGCCAGACGTTTGAGCAGCTTGCGTTGGCGCGCGTTCACGATGTTGAAGGCGGCCCCCCACATGGCGCCATTGAGCAGCTGCATCCCCAGCAGGCCCGGGACCAGCCAGTCGACGTAGCGGGAACCCCGCGCCACCACGGTCTCGTCGCGGATCGACAGGGGATCTCGCCGCCCTGCCCCGCGCTGCAAGCGCTCGTCGACTAGCCGGCGGGCGGCCAGCGCGTCGGGGCGGCTGGGGTCGTACCGGTAGACAAACGGCGCACCCGGGGTCGCGGGCGGCACCACGATCAGGACCACCTCGCCGGCGCCGAGGCGTTTGGCCGCGCGCTCCGGGTCGACGATCGTCACCACGATCCCGCTGTCGTCGGCCAGCGTGGCGGCGACCGTCGTGGCGCCGGGGCCCTCGAGCACGGCGATCTGGCTCTTGGTGGGGCCCTGGTTCCGAAAGGCGATCCCCAGCGCAACCGTGATCAGCAGGGGGAACCCGAAGGTCCAGAACAGCGCGCCCGGCTCGCGCAGGAACTGCTTGATGCGCGCGGCGCTCAGCGCCCAGAGCGGTCCGCCGGTCATGCTCAGTCCTCCCTCAGGGTTCGGCCGGTGAGCGCCAGGAAGACGTCGTCGAGTGTGGCGGTGCGCGAGACCAGGCGGGTCGGCCGCACGCCGCGCTCGCCGAGGCGTGCGATCAGGGCGGGCAAGGCCACGTGCGGCTCGTCGATCGACAGCACGAAACCGTCGCCCTGGACGCGGATCGCGCGCAGCCCCTGCAGGCCCGCGAACGCCTCGGCCGGCAGCGCCGGATCGGTGCTGAGCTCCACCAGGTGTTGTCCGCCGCTCTGATCGATGAGCTCGGCCGGCGTCCCGAGCGCGATCCGCTTGCCGTGGTCGACGATGGCCACCCGATCACACAGGCGCTCCGCCTCGTCCATGTAGTGGGTGGTGAGAACGACGGTCTTGCCGCGCGCGCGCAACGCCGCGATGGTGTCCCACAGGGCGCGCCGCGACTGGGGATCGAGCCCGGTGGTCGGCTCGTCGAGGAACAGCACCTCGGGATCGCCGATGAGGCCGAGCGCCACCGCCAGCCGCTGCCGTTGGCCCCCGGAGAGCTTCATCACCCAGGTCGCCCGCTTCTCGCCGAGCTGCATCTCCTCGAGCAGCGTCTCGACCGAGAGCGCGGCGCGTCCCGCATAGAACGTGCGAAAAAGGCGGAGCGTCTCCTCGACGGTGAGCCGGTCGAAGAGCTTGGTCTCCTGCAGCGCCACGCCGATGCGGGCCCGCAGCTCGAGCGGCTCCCGAGCCCACCGCCGCCCGAGGACCTCGACCGTCCCGCCGGTCGGCGCGAGCAGCCCCTCGAGGATCTCGACGGTGGTGGTCTTCCCCGCGCCGTTCGGCCCCAGCAGGCCGAAGCACTCGCCGCGCGCCACCTCGAGATCGAGCCCGTCGACCGCGACGACGTCGCCGTATCGCTTGACCAGGCCCTCGATACGAATCGCGGCGTCCATCGACGCCGCGACTATACCCGACGCGCGGTCTACCGGAGCCCGCTCAGGGGATCGGGTTGTAGCAGGTGCATCCGGTCTGGCCGTTGCAGACGGAGTTGTTCGGCGAGTAGGTGCACTGGATGCCGCCGCAACAGGGAACGCCCGCGCTGCACGCCTGACCGTAGAGGCCACACACGCCGCCGTCGCTGGGCGCGGGCGGCGGTCCGCAGGTGCCGGTGCCGCCCGCGGCCACGTTGCAAACCTGGCCCGTGCAGCAGTCGCCGGTGGCCGTACAGGTCCCGCCGCTCGGGACGCAGACGATGCCGCCGTCGTTGGGTGTGGTGGTCAGGCAGCGCAGCGTGCCGGTCGAATCGGGGACGCAGGGGCTCAGGTGGCAGCACTCGGCGGCGGTGTTGCAGGTCTGTCCCGGCTGGCGGCAACAGTTGGGATCCGTCCCGCTGAAGATCCCGGTGCCGCCGTCGCCATTGCACGCGCCCGAGCCCAGGCAGCGCGGCAGCCCGAGGGTGTCGTAGGCGCAGCACTGGGCCTTGGGAGAGACCACGCACTGGCAATCGCTCTCGGCGTTGGAGCAGGCGTTGGTGCCGCCCGTGAGCTTGCAGATTCCGCCCGGCACCTGGTTCCCCATGTTCTGCGAGCAGACGCCGATGCTGACGGTCCCGCCGGTCGCCGGCGTGCAGGTGACGGTGCCACTCCCCCCGCCGCAACACTCGCTGTCGGCCGTGCAGAGGCTGTTCAGGATCTTGCACCCCAGGCCCGGCTGGCAGACGTTCACGCCGGTGAGCGCCCAGGGGCCACAATTCTTGCTGCAGCAGCTGCCGCAGCCGTTGCAGAGAACGCCGTCGTGGGTGCAGTTGCCCGTGCCGGTCGTCCCCACGTCCATGCACACGCCTTCGGTCGCGCCCGAGGCCTTCGAACAGAAGCCGCCGCAGCAATCGAGATCGCGCGCGCAGACGTCGCCGGGCTGGATGCAAAACGACGCGCCGAGGACGCACTTGCCGCCCGCGCAGAGACCCGAGCAGCATCCGCCCGCTCCGCCGTCGGTCGCCGTGCAAGGGTTGCCGGCGGTCAGGCAGGCGGTGTTGAGCGGCTGGCACTTGCCCCCGGCGCAGGTTCCGCCGCAACAGGCGGATGAGTCGGTGCAGGCCTGATTGTCGGCGGTACAGCTCCCGGCGCCGCTGCAGACGCCGCTCGCGGTGTCGCACTGCAGGTTGCAGCAGTCGGTGGCCACCGCACACGAGCTGCCCGACCCGCTACAGGTCGTCACCGAGGAGGCGCAGGTATGCGACACCGGATCACATGATTTAGAGCAGCACTGCGCGCTCGACGTGCAGGCGGCGGCCGCCAATGCACAGACGACGTTCGTCCCGCCGGTACCCGGCGCGCCGGCCTGCCCCCCGCCGCCCGTGCCGCCCGTGCCGGTGCTGAGCGTCTTGACGGAGCTGTTCCCGCAGCCGGGCAGCGCCAGCAGCGCAGCGACGAGCAAGGCGGCAACCGCGGCGATCGAGATCGTAGTCGGCGAAGGTTTCATACCTGGTTAGAGCCACGGCCGGAACGAAATGGCTCACGACACGTCTCTGACGGAACGTCCCCGACGGATCTCGGCCGCTCCGCTGAGCCGTCGGGGAAACCCGAGGGCTCTTACCTGATAGGATGAAAGCGCTCGTGAGTCACTCCGTCCTGCTTCGCTCGTCGGATGCCCTCACCGACGCCGAGCTGGTTGGCCGCGCGATCGGCGGCGATCGGTGGGGTCGCGAGATGCTCTACCGCCGGCACGCCGGACATCTCCTGGAGATGACGGCTCGGCTGCTCGCCAACCGGGATGAGGCCGAGGAGGTCGTCCAGGACACGTTCGTGACAGCGTTCACGCAGCTGGCGACGCTGCGCGAGCCGGCGGCTGTACGCGCCTGGCTCAGCCGGATCGCCGTCAGCCTGGTCCACCGCCGTTTCCGGCGATCCCGGTTTCTGCGTCTGCTCGGCCTCGATCGGGGCGCCGACGACGTCACGCTCGAAGCGCTGGCCACCACCGAAGTCACTGCCGATCAGCGTGCCGAGCTGGCCCTCCTCGATCGGGTGCTGCGCAAGATGAAGCCCGCCTGGCGGCTCGCCTGGATGTTGCGCCGGGTCGAAGGGCTGGAGCTGACTGAGGTGGCGTCGCTGTGCGCCTGCTCGTTGGCGACGGCCAAGCGGCGGATCGCCGACGCCGCGAGGCTGGTCCATCTCCACGTCGGCGCGACCGAGGAGACGCCGTGAGCCTGCCCCGCCATCCGCTCAAAGAGAGCCTGCGGGCTCCCCTCGGCGAGGAGGCCGTCGCCCGCGTCTGGCAAGGGATCGAGGCGCGCGCAGGACGGCCGCGATTCCGGCCCTCGCGCGGCCTAGTCGGCTTGCTGGTGGCGGGGGCGGCGGCGCTCGTCGTTTTCGTCGGCTACGGACGGCGCGATCCCGGGCCGCTCCGCTTCGCCGATGGGCGGGCCATAGTCGCCGTCGACGCGCCGGCGTCGGGCGCGGTGCTGGCCATGTCCGACGGCTCTCGCATCGACCTGTCGGGCGGCGCGCGTCTCGAGCCGCTGGAGTCGAGCGCCTCGATCTTCGTCGCGATCCTCGAGCGGGGACGGGCGCACTTCGAGGTTCGCCCCGGCGGACCGCGGCGCTGGCAGATCGAATGCGGATTGGCGTCCGTCGAGGTGGTGGGGACCGGCTTTCGCTGCGAACGGGGGCCCGGTCGCCTCGAGGTGGCGGTCGAGCACGGGGTCGTTCTGGTTCGCGGCGAGCGGGTACCCGACCGCGCGCGCCGGCTGGCTGCCGGTGAATCGTTGGAGGTGCTGGAGGCGGTCGCGGCCCCGAGCGCGGCCGAGAGCGGGCCGCCGGGGAGCGAAGAGTCGCCCGCCCCGACCGCCGCGCCGAGAGCGGCGAGCGCTCCCGTGAGATCCTGGCGCGAGCTCGCGCGAGATGGACACCACCACGAAGCTTTCGCGATTCTTGGCGCGCAGGGGTTCCAGAAACTGACGAGACACGTCGGGGTGAACGATCTGCTGGTGCTGGCGGACGTGGCGCGGCTTTCCGGACACCCCGCCGATGCCGTCGCGCCGCTCGAACGAATCCTGAGCGACTTCCCGGCCGATCCTCAGGCACCGCTGGCCGCCTTCGCGGTCGGGCGGCTGGAGCTCGATGCGCTCGGCCGTCCGGCGCGCGCCGCCGTCGCGCTCAATCGAGCGCTCGCGCTCGGCCTGCCCGAGAGCCTGCGCGAGGACGTGCGGGCGCGGTTGGTGGAAGCCTACCTACGCGCGGGGAACCGCGCCGCGGCGCGGGCCGCGGCCGATGCCTACGAACGCGAGTTCCCCGCGGGGCGATACACGCAGAGCATCGAATCGCGGCTTCCCTAAGCGGCGATGCGAGCGCGCCCGATCCTCTGGTTCCTGGCCGCGGCGGCGTTGGCCGGTGGGGCCGTGCGCGCCGCGGACAAGCCCATCGAGGTGCGAATTCCCGACTGCCCGTCGGCCCCGCTTTCCCTCGACGCGTTCCTGGCCTCGCTCAAGGTCGAGCTGGCGGGTCGTGACCCGCCCTGCTGCACGCTCGCCTCCCCGTCCGCTGGCGATCGAGACGAGGTGGGCATCCCCCTGCGGGTCACCCTCTCGATCGAGCCCTGCGACACCGGTACCGAGATGGTCGAGATCCGTGTGCACGATTCGGTGCACGCGACGACCGCAGATCGGCAGATCGCGCTACGCGACATCCCCATCGACGCCCGACCACGTGCCCTGGCGCTCGCGGTGGCGGAATTGGTCCACGCGGTTTCGCAACCGCAACCATCCCCGGCGGTCTCGCAACCGCAGCCACCGCCGGTCCCCCCCTCGAGTCGACCCGACCGCTCACTGGTCTGGTCGGGTGCGTTCGAGGTCCGAACGCATCCGAATCGGAACATGACGCTCTGGGGCTTTCGGCCCTCGCTCGAGGCGGTCCGACGCCACTGGCAGGCCGCCGTCAATCTGGAAGCGGCCAGGGGGGATCCGTCCGTCTCACTCGGCGACGTGAGCACGACCCTGCTCTCCACCGCCATCGAGCTGGGACCCCGGTTCCACCTTCGCGATTTCGCGCTCGATGTCGGCGTCTGCGGCTCGCTCGGGTGGGTCTGGATGGGCGGCCACACCAACAACCCCAACGACGTCATCCCCGGTGCCGGATCCGCGCTCGCAACGAGCGCGGGCGCGCGGCTCGGTCTCGACTCGCCCGCCCTCGTGCAGGGCGCCAAGGTACACGCCGTCGTCGAAGTCGGCGGGATGCTCCGGGGGGTCGACGCCACCGCGAACGACAGCCCGGCCGCCAGCCTGACCGGTGCCTACGTCGTCGTCGGCGTGGGCCTGGCGTGGACGTCGGGACGACTTCGATCCCTCGACTGAGAACTCCGTCGTCCGGCCCCATCAGCCGGCTTGGCCGCGGACGCGGTGATCGGCCGCACGCGTCGCCCGAGCCGCCGCTTTGCAAATTAACCAAACTCCATCGCCCACGAAATCATCGGTTGACACCCATTCGATATGGTCGGTTTCGAGAACAACAGGGATGTCGGAGAGCGGACCACTGATCGCCCGTTCCGGCAGAGGCGATACGCCAGGGGGGGCGTTCGTCTGGAATTCCGCGATCACAAGACTGGGGCAAGGATGAAAGAGCACACGGGCTTGGCGCGATGGAAGATTTGGGCGGCGGCGATGGCAGCCGGCGCGGTACTCGGCGCTGGCACGGCGCACGCACAGGCGGCGGACGCGCCAGCGCCACCCCCGGCCACTCCCCCGCCACCGGCGCCGGCGGCTGTGCCGCCGCCTCCACCCATGGCGCCCATGGCTCCGCCACCCGCGCCGGCGTCGGCTGTCGCGACCGAGGCCAAGCCGCCCACCTCGACCGAGGCGATGGCCGCCACCCGTCCCGACGTGCTCCCGCCCATCGACGTCGGCGCCTGGGCGCGCGTCGGCGGCAAGTTTCAAGGGACCGATCCGAGCAAGGTCAACGACTGGCACATGGACAACGAATATGTAGAGCTCCACGCGGGCGGCAAGATCACCAAGAAGGTCGGCGTGACCCTGAACCTGAACGCCAACATGACCAGCTTCAGCCCCAACGGCGCGGCCGTCGAGATCATGGACGCGATCGTCTCGTTCGACTTCATCGACGAGTTCCACCTGTGGGCGGGCCATCTCTTGGTCCCGGTCGACCGCGCGAACTCGTCCGGTCCGTTCTTCATGATCCCCTGGAACTACCCGGGATTCTTCTCGGCCCAGTTCGTCGGGGCGCCAGCGGAGGGGCCCTCCGGGCGCAACAACGGCATGAACCTGTGGGGCGACATCGCGGGTGGCAAGTTCAACTACATCGTCGGTGTCTTCGACAACGCCAACATCGGCTCGAGCCCGCTCTACTCGGGGCGCTTGCGGCTGGCGCTGCTGGACCCGGAGCCGGGATTCTGGGGCAACGGCAGCTACTTCGGCGACAAGGATCTGCTCACCATCGACGTGGGCGGGCAGGTCCAGGGGACCCAGGGGCGGCCCGCCGGCAGCAAGACCTACGCCGACATCAACTTCGACGCGCTGTTTGAAAAGAAGATCCCCGGCGGCAGCTTCGTCACCGTGGAAGGGGGCTACTACCACTTCAACGTAGATACCGGCGGGGTGAGCGACTCGCTCTACGCGCTCGCGGCGTACGCCACCCCCACCGTCGGTGTGGGCAACATCCAGCCCATGGTTCGCTTCCAGTGGGAGAAGGTGAAGGACAACACGCTGACGAACCCTTGGAACCTGGACGTCGGGTTGTCTTATCTGATCAAGGGCCCTGCGCTCCGAGTCCTCGCCACCTACAGCTACACGAAGGACCTTTTCGTTGATGCGACCACCATGACCGCATCCAACACGACCGCCAGCTCTATTCAGCTCGGCGCACAGGCGATCTTCTTCTAGGTCATTGCTCGAAGATTGGCCGGATAACAATTCATCATTTTCGACGACAAAACACGTGAAGGGGAGAGATAAAGACATGCGCACATCATTTACAGGCTCGTTGATTGCCGTCCTCTCGCTCGCGGGCCTCTCGGCCGCGGCGGTGACGGCCTGCAACAAAGAGGCCGCCGCTCCGGCACCTGGGGCGGCGCCCGCCGCGCCCGCGGCGCCCGCCGCGGACGACAAGGGGCCGATCAAGATCGGCATTCTGCACTCGCTATCGGGGACGATGGCGATCAGCGAGACGTCGCTCAAGGACGTCGCGCTCATGACCATCGAGGAGATCAACGCGGCGGGCGGCGTCCTCGGACGCAAGCTCGAGCCGGTGGTGGTCGATCCGGCCTCCAACTGGCCGCTGTTTGCCGAAAAGGCGCGGGACCTGATCCAGAACCAGAAGGTCGCGGTCACGTTTGGGTGCTGGACCTCGGTCTCCCGCAAATCGGTGCTGCCCGTGTTCGAGGAGCTGAACGGCCTGCTCTTCTATCCGGTCCAGTACGAGGGCGAAGAGTCGTCCTGGAACGTCTTCTACACGGGCGCGGCGCCCAACCAGCAGGCGATCCCGGCGGTCGAGTACCTGATGAGCAAGAAGGGCGGCAACGCCAAGCGCTGGGTGCTCCTCGGAACCGACTATGTCTATCCGCGTACCACCAACAAGATCCTGCGCTACTTCCTGCACGCCAAGGGCGTGGCCGACGACGACATCATGGAGAAGTACACCCCCTTCGGCCACAGCGACTATCAGACGATCGTCGGCGACATCAAGAAGTTCGCCACCGGCAAGCGCACGGCGGTCGTGTCGACCATCAACGGTGATTCGAACGTTCCTTTCTACAAGGAGCTCGGTAACCAGGGCATCAAAGCCACCGACATCCCGGTGGTGGCCTTCTCCGTCGGTGAGGAGGAGCTGCGCGGCATCGACACCAAGCCTCTGGTCGGGCAGCTGGCGGCCTGGAACTACTTCGAGTCGATCGACAACCCGGTCAACAAGGCCTTCATCGACAAGTGGATGGCCTACGTCAAGAAGAACAACCT